>ERZ791830.721-NODE-721-length-29160-cov-12.795018_pt1 | contig 29160 bp, 20 predicted proteins | sample MGYA00509945_ERZ791830 | MGnify/ENA primary metagenome ERZ791830 (study PRJEB30046, sample SAMN00792021) | human gut metagenome | study: EMG produced TPA metagenomics assembly of the A metagenome-wide association study of gut microbiota in type 2...
TTCTCTTAAAAACACCATATAGATTTTTTGTACGCCGCCGCCCGCCATCGAGCAAAGTTTTACACCTAATTGGGGATAAAACAGCTGATGGCAGGCGGCGGGGTGGCGCTGATTGGCACCACCCTTGTTCCGCTGCTGTCCGGTCTGTTCGGGTGAACAAAGCACCATCTTTCACCCGCTTCCGGAGGATAACGGAAGCGGGTTCCGCAGGAGGGATGTCCTTTGAATTTCATCTGGGATAAAATTACGGAATGGCTGAAAGGACTGCTGGTCAGCGGCATCATCAGCAACCTGTCCGGACTGTTTGATGCCATCAACACCCGCGTGGGCGAGGCGGCGGCGGTCGTCGGCACAACGCCGCAGGCATGGCACGGCGGCATCTTCCAGATGATTCGCAGCCTGTCGGAAAACGTCGTTGTGCCGATTGCAGGCATTATTCTGACCTTCATCATGTGCTTGGAACTGATTCAGATGCTTATTGACCGCAACAGCCTGCATGACTTTGACACCTTCTTTTTCTTCAAGTGGATTTTCAAAACCTTCGCCGCGGTGCTGATTGTTACCAACACATGGAATATCGTGATGGCGGTTTTCGATGTTGCGCAGAATGTCGTCAGTCAGGCATCGGGCATCATCATCGGCGATACCGCGCTGGATGCTGCCGCGCTGCTTGGAGACATGGAGCAGGCGCTGATGGCAATGGAAATCGGCCCGCTGTTCGGGCTGTGGTTTCAGTCCTCGCTGATGGGCATCTTGGCGTGGGTGCTGAGCATCTGCATCTTCATCGTCATATATGGGCGTATGATTGAGATTTACATGGTCACATCCATTGCGCCGATTCCGATGGCGACGATGGTGAATCGGGAATGGGGGCAGATGGGCAGCAACTATCTGCGGTCGCTCTTTGCGCTGGGTTTTCAGGCATTCCTCATCATGGTCTGCGTCGCGATTTATGCGGTACTCGTGCAGGGCATCAGCGCCGGCGGCGACATCGGCACCGCCTTGTGGACGTGCATCGGCTACACGGTGCTGCTGTGCTTCACGCTCTTCAAAACCAGCAGCGTCGCGAAGTCCGTGTTCAATGCCCGCTGACTGCTCATCCCAAAACAGTAGCAGAGGTTTCTGGGAACAGCTTATCCACATGGCATCCACAAGCAATCCACAAGAAATCCACAGACACTGCAAAGACTGTGGAAAACAGCGGCGCAGGAAGCAAAACCTATGCGCCGCAGGAAGGAGCAATAGGCAATGGCATATGTCTCGATTCCTAAGGACTTGTCGCGCGTCAAGTCCAAGTTTCTTTTCAACCTGACGAAGCGTCAGGTCGTCTGTTTCGGGCTGGGGGCGCTGACAGGCGTTCCCGCCTTCTTTCTGGCGAAGGATGCGCTGGGTGTCAGCCCTTCGGTGCTGCTCATGATGCTGCTTATGCTGCCGTTCTTTTTGCTGGCGATGTTTGAACGGCATGGGCAGCCGCTGGAAGTGCTGATTCGGCATTTCATTCAGGCGCGATTCGTGCGTCCGCGCATCCGTGTCTGGCAGAACGACAATTTCTACAAAACGATTGACCGGAGTATCCGCAATCAGCAGGAGGTGCAGAAGATTCTTCGTGGCAAACAAAGAAAAAATCAAGCTGACAAGGGCTGAGAAACGGCAGCTGCAGGCACTCATGCGCAGCCGTCAGCAGCGGAAGAAACCGCCGCATTCCGTACAGGAGACGATTCCGTATGAACGCATGTGGCCGGATGGCATCTGCCGCGTCAGCCCAAGTTACTACACTAAGACTGTGCAGTTCTGGGACATCAACTATCGCTGGCGCAGAACGAAGATAAAAGCGCCATCTTCGAGGGCTGGTGCGACTTCCTGAACGCCTTTGACAGCAGCGTGCATTTGCAGCTCTCGTTTCTGAACCTGACAGCGAATGCGGATGCCGTTGAGCAGCGCATTCTGCTTCCCGACAAGGCGGACGGCTTCGACGCAATCCGCCGCGAATACACGGAAATGCTGCAAAACCAGCTTGCCAAGGGCAGCAACGGGCTGAGCAAACGAAAGTACCTGACTTTCGGCGTGGAATCGGAAAACTACCGGACGGCAAAGCCGCGTCTGGAGCGCATGGAGACAGATTTGCTCAATCACTTCAAGCGCCTTGGGGCGGCAGCCGCTCCATTGGACGGCAGAGAACGCTTGAAGCTGATGTACGACATGTTTCATCTGGATGCGCAGACACCGTTCCTGTTCGACTGGAAATGGCTTGCGCCCACCGGACTGCGCACGAAGGACTTTATCGTTCCCTCTTCCTTCAAATTCGGGGAGCGGCAGCGTTTCGACATGGGCAGCAAAGTGAGCGCGGTCAGCTTCTTCTCCATTCTTGCGTCCGAACTCAATGACCGCTGTCTGGCGGAGTTCCTCGCAATGGATTCCTCCCTTGTGGTGAGCTTTCACTTGCAGGCGATTGACCAGACCGCAGCCATCAAGGACATTAAGCATAAGCTCACGGCGCTGGATCAAATGAAGATTGATGAGCAGAAAAAAGCCGTCCGCGCCGGATATGACATGGAAATTCTGCCGTCTGATTTGGCTGCTTACGGCGGCGAGGCGAAGAAGCTGCTGGAAGAATTGCAGAACCGCAACGAGCGCTTCTTCTTGGCGACACTGCTGGTGATGAACACGGCGGACAACTACCATCAGCTGGATTTGAACGTGAAGCAGGCGCAGAGCATTGCCTTGCAGCACAACTGTCAGCTGATTCCGCTGGACTACCAGCAGGAGGATGGCATGGTGTCCTGCCTGCCGCTGGGCGAGAACCAAATCCAGATTCAGCGCGGACTTACCACTTCGGCGGCGGCGGTCTTTATGCCGTTTACAACGCAGGAATTGTGTCAAAACGGCGCAGAAGCACTGTATTACGGCTTGAATGCGCTGTCAAACAACCTGATTATGGTGGATCGGAAACAGCTGAAAAATCCCAACGGGCTGATTCTGGGCACACCCGGTTCAGGCAAATCCTTCTCCGCCAAGCGCGAAATGAGCAATGTCATGTTAGCCACGGACGATGATGTTATCATCTGCGACCCCGAAGGCGAATATGCACCGCTTGTTGCGCAGTTCGGCGGGCAGGTCATTCAAATTTCGCCGACCAGCAGCAATTACATCAATCCGATGGAAATCAACCTGAATTACAGCGACGATGACAACCCGCTGTCGCTGAAATCGGATTTCATTCTGTCCTTGTGCGAGCTGATTGTCGGCGGGCGGGACGGTTTGCAGCCCATTGAGAAAACGGTGATTGATCGTGCTGTCCACATTGTGTATCAGCCGTACCTGAATGACCCGCAGCCGGAAAACGTGCCGATTCTGGAAGATTTGTACAACGCGCTTCGTCAGCAGACGGAGAAGGAAGCGCAGACGCTGGCAACGGCGCTTGAAATCTATGTGACGGGCTCGCTGAATGTGTTCAACCACCGCACGAATGTGGATGTCAACAGCCGCATGGTCTGCTATGACATCAAGGAGCTGGGAAAGCAGCTGAAAAAGCTCGGTATGCTGATTGTGCAGGATCAGGTCTGGGGGCGCGTGACGGCAAACCGCAGCGAAGGCAAGTCCACCCGGTATTACATGGATGAGTTTCACCTGCTGCTTCGCGAGGAGCAGACCGCTGCTTATTCTGTTGAAATCTGGAAGCGATTCCGCAAGTGGGGCGGTATCCCGACGGGCATTACGCAGAACGTCAAGGATTTGCTGGCCAGTCAGGAAGTCGAGAACATTCTGGAAAACTCCGACTTCATCTGCATGTTGAATCAGGCATCCGGCGACCGGGAGATTCTGGCGAAGAAGTTAGGCATTTCGCCGTATCAGCTTTCCTACGTCACGCAGAGCGGCGAGGGCGAAGGGCTGCTGTTTTACGGCAATGTGATTCTTCCGTTTCAGGATCATTTCCCGAAGAACACCATGCTGTACAAGGTGATGACCACCAAACTGTCGGACAAGGCAGTGCAGAATGAACATTAAACACAGGAGGTGCATTCCATGACATATGGTTTGGTGCTGGGCAGCTGCATTTTCTGCACCGTGCTGACGCTGGCGGTGTACGCACTGCTGCGCGCGGCAGCGGAAGCAGACCGCGGGAGCGAGGAAGCGTATCAGCGGATGCAGCATAAGGAAGGGCGGCGCTTATGGAAAAGAGGCGCAATCGCGGCGCATCCTGCTTGCAGTTCAGCAAGGAGGAACAGATGCAGGCAGTACGCGCCGGTCAGCCTGAAAGCAGCCATTCGCCGCTGCTTCACCAAGGTATTCATGCAGCCCATGTCCAGCTCCATCATCAGGCGGCAGAAGCCAATGAAGATGAGAACAGCGCTGTGCAAGCCGCGCTGACAGCAGACGACATGCAGGAAGAAGCGTTCCGGGCGGCGGCGCACGCGGGGAAAGCCCCAAAGCGGCACAATGCCCGCTGGCAGCAGAAACGCGCCATCCGGCAGGAGTATGCAGCCGCAAAATCTTCCCGCAGTCCAGCCAATCACATTGCTTCCGCGCCGAAGACAGCAGAAAATGCAGTTCCCAAAGCCGAAAACATCAAGAAACGGCTGCGACAGACGTTCACCCGCCATCCGACGGCTTGGGCGGTGCTTGCGCTGGCGGCGCTGCTCCTTGCGGTGATGAGCAGCCTGCAATCCTGTACACCGCTGGCGCAGCCGGTGCTGGAATCCATCGTGATTGGCACTTATCCGGCGGAGGAAGCGGACGTAAAAGCGGCGGAAAGCGCGTATGCCAGCATGGAAAGGCAGCTCAAAGAGGAAATGAGCAATTACGCCCGCCATCATCCGGAATATGATGAAGTGAAGGTGGATGCAGACGAAATTTGGCACGACCCCTATGTGCTGATGGCCATCATCTCCGCCTGCTTCGATGGACAGGACTGGACGCTGGAAACCGCTATGCCGGTGCTGGACAAATACTTCAAGCTCCAGTACATCGTGACAGAATCCGTAACGAAAGAAACACGATACCGCATGGAGACCGAGCAGCGGTACAACCCGGAAACAGAACGCATGGAGACGGTGACGGTTCGCGTGCCGTATGCTTATACAGTCTGTCATGTGCGGCTGGAAAACAGGAATCTGTCGCACCTGCCCGTTGTCAGCATGAGCCATCACACGATGGGCATGTACGCGCTGTACATGGCGACGCACGGCAATATGGAGGGCATTTTCCACGGCAATCCCTACGCTGCCCCGCTCAAAGACCCCACATTGTACGACATTCCCGACGAGACGCTCGCAAGCAGCCCGACTTTCGCCGCACTCATGGCGGAGGCGGAAAAATACATCGGCTATCCGTATGTCTGGGGCGGTGCATCGCCCGAAACCAGTTTTGACTGTTCGGGCTTTGTCAGCTATGTATTCACCAATTCCGGCGTATACAATACGGGCAGGCTGGGCGCAAAGGGACTGCGGAGCTTGTGCCGGAACGTTCCGGCAGCACAGGCAGAACCGGGCGACGTGGTGTTTTTTGAAGGCACGATGGGCGACGGCGTGGATGGCATTACGCACTGCGGCATTTATGTCGGCAATGGTATGATGATTCACAGCGGAAGTCCCATTGGCTACGCGAATTTGAACGATGCCTACTGGAAAAGTCACTTTCATTCGTTTGGGCGGATGCCCGGTCTGTAATTTTCGGGGAGTCCAGCGCATGGACTCCCTTTTTCCTACCCAATTTTGATCCACATTTGAAAGGAGAACAATATGCAGAGAAACATGAACCGTTCGATTCCCGCAGGGGAAGCAATGGATATTGCCAAGCAGGTGCTGATTGCGATGCTGATGCTGATGCTGCTGTCCGTGCTGATTCCGGCGCGGGCGGAAGAAGCGGTATCCCCGATGATTGTCAGTGAGACGGCGGACAGCACGGAATATCCTGCGCTGGAAGCAGAGGCAGATATTCCCGTCATCACCTCGGAGGGCAAAAGCAATGTGAAAATCGCCGGGGTCAAGTCGAAAAACAAGCTGGTGCGCTACACCATCCCGGAAACGCTGCTCCGGGCGGACGAAAACTTTCTGGCGCTGATGGTGGAAGCGGAAAAGTACATCGGCTATCCGTATGTATACGGCGGCAGCAAGCCGTCCACCGGGTTTGACTGCTCCGGCTTCGTGTGCTGGGTATTCCGCCAGTCGGGGGTCTATGATACCGGTCGTCTGGGTGCAAAAGGGCTGTATTCGCTCTGCACGGATGTCAGTCGAGACGAGGCGCGCCCCGGCGACTTGGTATTCTTCACGAAAACGATGGGCGCAGACGTGAAGGGCATCACCCATGTGGGCATTTATGTCGGCAATGACATGATGCTTCACGCGGGCGACCCGGTTGGCTTTGCGGATTTGCAGAGCGACAAATGGGCGAAGAAAATCTATGCCTTTGGCAGACTGCCCGTCCAGCAGGGAGCGCAGGCGGATGAGTGAACCCAAGAAACGCTATCCCGCAGACCGCATCAAGCTCCATGCATTGCTGGAACGGAAAGAAAACGAGCTGTGCCGATTAACCGAAGAGGTCAATCAACTGCGTGCGCGCGTGAAAGAAGCAGACCGCACTGCCATCAATGCCACCTGCGAGCTGTATGCGCTGACGCCGGAAATGCTCTCGACCTTCCTCCGCGCGAAATTCGGCACGCAGGACAATGCCCCTGAAATCCCCGCTGCACCCCAATTGCCCGAAGGAGAAAATGAATGAAGCGAAAATTGAAACAATGGACAGCCTTCCTCTGCCTGCTGATGCTGCTGGCGGCGAGCCTGCATCTTGCGCGGGCGGAAAGCGCGCTGACGCAGGAAGAATGCGCTCCGTACCGCATTGTGCTGACAGCCCCCGGCGGCTGGAACCGCAGCAACAGCGCCATCATCACGGTGAGCGTGAAGGACGAGCAGAATCTTGGCTGGTACCAAATGGCGTACCGGATGAACGACGGCGACTGGACGGACTGCGAGCAGCTGTTTGACAAGAGCAAGGCGGAAATCGCGGTGCATGAGAACGGTACGTTTACCTTTCGCATCACCGACCCGCACGGGCATACGTTTGAAGAAAGCATCCGCGTCGCCGTCATTGACCGAAGCGCACCGACCGTGAAAGCAAGCATCACCGGGACGACCTTGCAGGTAGAAGTGCAGGACGACCTCTCCGGCGTGGCAGGTGTGCAGGTCAACAGCATGCTTTTCACCGAGCAGCAGGCAGGGAGCATCATCCGGATTGCGCTGGATGATACGCTGGCGCGGTATGACACACTGTCCATTCGCGCTTTCGACTATGCCGGAAACTTCTCTGAGCCTGTGCTGCTCAATAATCCCTGCTATGAAGATAATTCGCGGGTGACGGCTGCACCGACCAATTCGCCGAAACCGACGAAACAGCCCAATTCTACGGCGGAAATCACCGTCCCGCCGACGGCAACGAAGCGTCCGAACGGGCTGGGCGGCTCGCTGATTTACGTCAACGAAGAAACTGCGCCGACAGCAGCGCCGACACAAGCGCCGTCCCCGACACCAGTCATCCAGTACGTTCCTATCGGACCGGGAATGCCCTACAAGGCGGACGGCAATGCCCATACGCTGGATGTGTTGTACAGCGCTGCGACCAACAAACAGTTTATCACCCTGCAAAGCAAGAACGGCAGCACCTTCTACCTCGTTATCGACTACGACAAGCCCATTGACGAAGCGGCGGAAATGTACGAGACATACTTCCTCAATCTGGTGGATGAGCGGGATTTGCTGGCGCTGCTGTCCGACGAAGAGAAGGAGAAACTGCCGACCCCGTCGCCCGAAATCATCTATGTAACGCCTGTCCCTACGACCGTACCAATGCCAACGGCTGCGCCGGAAAAGGGAGGCAGCTCCGACCGAATGACGGCAGTGCTTGCGCTGGGCGCTATCCTGCTGCTGGGCGGCGCGGGTGCTTTTGTGCTGGTGAAGTACCGCAGAAACAGCGCGCGTCATCGGGCAGACAACGATTTTATGCTGGATGATGACGACGAAAGTGCTGAATAAGGAGGAGACGCATGGAATTGTATATCGCAGAAAAGCCCAGCGTGGGGCGCACCATTGCCAGCGTCATCGGCGCAAATGAGCGAAGAGACGGCTATTGGGAGGGAAACGGCAGGCTGGTCAGCTGGTGCATCGGACATCTGGTAGCGCTGGCGATGCCGGAAGCGTACCGCAGCGATTATCAGCGCTGGCGTTACAGCGATTTGCCCATTCTGCCCGACAAGTGGCAGTACAGCGTCGTCGCAGAGACGAAAAAGCAGTTTGAGCTTCTCCGCCGCCTGATGCATGACAGCCGCGTGACGAGCCTTGTCTGCGCGACCGATGCAGGACGCGAAGGCGAGCTGATTTTCCGGCTGGTCTATGCAATGGCAGACTGCCGGAAGGAGGTGCGCCGCCTATGGATTTCCTCAACAGAAGAAAGTGTGATTCGCCAAGCCATTTGCCATATGAAGCCGATGCACGACTATGACAATCTGTATCGGGCGGCGCTGTGCCGCGCACAGGCGGATTGGCTGATTGGCATCAACGCCACGCGCCTGTATTCGCTGCTGTATGGGCGGCCGCTTCCGACGGGGCGCGTCATGAGCCCGGCGCTGGCGATGCTGGTGCAGCGGGAAGCGGCGATTGCTGACTTTCACCCCACGCCATTCTTTGCCGTAAAGCTCGAAACTGACCCGCTTGCCGCAAAGTCGGAACGCATGGATGACCTGACCGAAGCCCGTGCCCTGCTGGAATGCTGCAATCGCGCGCCGTATGCAGTGGTGCAGAAGATTGCGCGCAGGCAGCGCAGCGAAAATCCGCCGCTGCTGTATGATTTGACCACGCTTCAGCAGGATGCCAACCGGCTGTTTGGCTTCACTGCCCAGCAGACGCTGGATTACGCCCAGAGTCTGTACGAGAAGCAGCTGCTGACCTACCCGCGCACGGACAGCCGGTATCTGACGCAGGACATGCAGGAGAAACTGCCGGAACTGGCTGCCCGCGTGTGCCGTGCGCTGCCGTTCGCATCCGCCTTGGAACTGCACCTGCATCCCGAACGGGTTGTGGATGACAGCAAAGTCAGCGACCACCCCGCCATCATTCCAACCGCCGCAATGCCCGCTCAGGCGCAGCGCATCAATGCCCTGACGACGGGCGAACGCGACTTGCTCCACCTCGTCTGCACCCGGCTGCTGTGCGCGCTGGAAGAACCTTTCGCGTATGAAGAAACAACCGTCACGCTGGTGTGCGGTGCGCATGAATTCTCTGCAAAGGGCAGGCGGATTACCCGGATGGGCTGGAAGCGCATTTTGTACACCTTCCGCGGAAGTCTTGGCGGACGGATGAACGAAGAGGAGAAGATGCAGGAAAACGTCATTTCGGCTGACCTTGCAGAAGGCGCGAAACTGCCGATTCTCCGCGCATCCATTGAGGAAGGAAAGACCACCCCGCCGCCGCATCATACCGAAGGCACGCTGCTGCACGCAATGGAAACCGCCGGTGCAGCGGATATGCCCGAAGCGGCGGAGCGGAAAGGCATCGGCACACCTGCCACCCGTGCCGCCATTTTGGAGAAACTGATTGAAACGAAGCTGATTGAGCGCGTCGGGGAAAAGCGGAAGAAGGTGCTTGTGCCGACGACCAAGGGGAAAGCCCTTGCCGCGGTTCTGCCGGAAAGTCTGCGTTCACCCCTGCTGACATCTGCATGGGAGCAGCGCTTGCAGCAAATCGAACAGGGCGCAGAGAAGCCCGAAGATTTCATGCGGGATATTCAGGCGTTCGTCAAAGAGCTGATGGTGAATCCGCAGCGCGCTGAACATGCGGAGACGCTGTTCCCGCCGCTCCGGGAGAAAATCGGCAGCTGCCCCAAATGCGGTGCGGCAGTCACGGAGCATCCCCAGGGGTATCTGTGCGAAAACCGTATCTGCGGATTCGCACTCTGGAAAAAGGGTGGTATCCTTGCCCATGCGGAAACGCCCCTGACTGCCGCTGAAGCAAAGACGCTGCTGACAAAGGGGGCTGTCCGCAAAACCGGTTTGCACTCCATCCGGACTAACGCCCGCTATGATGCCGTGCTGCATCTTGATTTCGGCAAGGATGGCAGGGCAATCCTGCGCCCGCGCTTTGACTGATGAAAGGATGATGAAAATGAAGAAACTCATGGCGCTCCTGCTTGCGCTGCTGACCTGTTTTGCTGCTGCTTTGGCGGATACTGCCAGCGCACCGGACATTCCGCAGGGAACGCTGAATGCCGAGGTGATGCCGTTTACGCCGGGGCAGACCTATGCAGTGTATTCCGCGCCGGACAGCAGAAGCATTCGCGGTGCGAAGGGACGCGCGCGGGTCAGCACCAACGGCTGGATTCAGGTCTTCGGCACGGAAGGCGACTGGCTGCTGGTGCAGTATGCCATCACCCCGGAGCACTGCCGCATCGGGTATATTGACAGGAACGCACTGCCCCAAGATGTGGTTGTTCCCGCGCTGACGCTGGAAGCCGTACCCGCCATCGTCAGCTATGATGTTTCCGTAACGGATGACCCGCTGATGAGCCAGACACCGTTGACCCGCCTGACGGAAAACACCAGCGTGACGGCGCTTGCGAGCATGGGCGACTGGACGTACATCGAAGCGGGTACGGGCAAGAGCCGCTTCCGCGGGTTCGTCCCCACCGAGTGTCTGCTGGGAACAGTTACCGACACCCGCGAGGCGAACCGCGCCATCCTCGGCAGCTGGAAGCTGTATGCGGGCAGCTCCGTGGCTGCGGAACAGATGACCTTCCTTGCGGATGGCAGCATGACGGGCTGCGCAGTGCTGGCAGACGGGACGCGCGCTGATTTCTGCGGCACATGGGAGATTCAGGAATACGATACCCGCCGCGAACGCTACTGGAACGAGTCGGAGTTTGAACTGACGCTTTCGCGCGGCAGCGCTGCGGAACAGTATGGGCTGCGGATTTGCCGCCAGCTGACGGCAGATGGCGGATATAAGTACGCACTGATTCTCTCCGACGGCACAAAGGAAAGCAGCATGGTACTGGAATAAAGGAGGCGTGATTTCTCCAAAACGCCAGCCGCCCTCCCGATTTTTCCGGAAGGGCGGCTGGGTTCAATTCCATTCAGGCTGCGTCAAAAAGTCGCGGATGTTTCGGTGCTTGATGCCGTCGCGGCTCATGTCAAGCTCGTCCATCGACACCACATATTTGGGGAAGTTGTCCGGCACGGAAGCGTAAACGCCAAATTCCCGCTGAATCGTCTCGTCGGAAGCCAGCAGATAGCATACCTGCACATAGAGTTTTTCGTGCTGCTTCTGCCCGACAAAATCAATCTCCCGGCTGCCGATTTTGCCGACAGTGACGGTGTAGCCGCGGCGCAGCAGCTCCATGTAGACGATGTTTTCAAGAATGAGGTTGATGTCCTTCATGTTCCCGCCGAACACCGCTTCCCGCAAGCCGTGGTCTGCCATATAGTATTTCTCGTTCGTCGCGAGAATCTGTTTGCCCTGCAAGTCCTCCCGATTGACCTGATAAAACAGGTACGCTTCGGCGCAGTACTTGATGTAATTCAGCACCGTTTCGGGCGCAACCGTGCGGTGTTCGCTTTTCAGAAACTTCGCAATGGATGTGGATGCGAACGTTGTGCCGATATTGCCGATGACATACGCCACAATGCGGGCGAGCAAATCCACATCGCGGATTTTGTTGCGCCTGACCACATCGTTGAGGACGACCGAATTGTAGATGTCATGCAGATACTGCCTGCATGGTTCGGGCGCATAGCGGAGATTGGCAAGGTAGGGCATCCCGCCCAGCGTCAGGTACTGCTGAAAAGCTGCCGCGTCTGATGCACCGGGTTCAACCGTTCGGTAGAGTTCGAGAAATTCGGCAAAAGAGAAGGGATAAATGGTAAATTCCACATAGCGCCCGCCCAGCACGGTCGCCAGTTCGCCGGACAGCAGCTTGGCGTTGGAGCCGGTGATGTAAATGTCGCAGTCCAGCTCAATGCGGAAGGAGTTAATGGCTTTTTCCCACTGCGCAACTTCCTGAATCTCGTCAAAAAACAGGTAGACTTTGCCCGTGATGGCAGCGGCCCGTTTCAGCACCTCTTCGTGCAGCGCCTGTGCCGTGCAGAGGTGCGCATTGCTCATGACCTCGAAGTTAAACGAAATCATCTGCACATCCTGAATGCCCGACGCTTTCAGCTCATCCTTAATGAGATTCAGCATGACGGACTTGCCGCAGCGCCGGATGCCGGTCATCACCTTCACCAAATCTGTCCCGATAAACGGACGGATACGCTTCATGTACATTTCCCGCTGAATCATGCGGCACAGCCTCCCTTCGATGATACACATAGTATGGCACATCTGCGAAGAAAAATCAAGCAGAAACAAAAGACTTTTTCAGCTATAACTGAAAAACTTCATCTTTGACGCAGAAAATTCACTTACAGATTATCTCACTTGCGCTTTTCCTGCGCCGAAGCACTCATACCACCAAAACAAAAAGAACGAAATGGAGCGATAAAAAACAATGACATACCTAAATCAGCTGATGCGCGCCCGGCGCCTGACCAAGGCGGAACTTTCCCGGAAGAGCGGCATCCCGGACACCACCCTGCGCGATTTGCTCAGCGGCAGCGTGCGGCTGGAGAACTGCAAGGCGGGCACGATTCTCCGCCTTGCGCGCGCCTTCCATGTTTCCGTTGAGGAACTCCTGATGCACGGCGGCGAACACCCTGCGGATTATCCGGAGCATCGTGCGCAGTCCGTGCCGGAGGACGAGCAGACGGCGCTCTGCGCGCTGCTTCATGCCCTCTCGCAGCTGCTGCCCGATTCCTGATGACCGCGCAGATGGTGGACTGCATCGGACTGCTTGCACAGCAGGAATGCCCGCGCTGCCGGCAGGGATTCTGCACGGAAACGGACGAGCGCTGCAGCCTGATAGAGCAGGACGAACGCAGCTTCCAAGCCGGAAGCCTCGACTGCGCCTATTTTGCTGACTGCGTAATGCCCGCCGACTGGACGCTGACCGACCTTGCCGCCTACGCGCTGTGGTATGCGAGCGGCGCAGACTGACGCAGAGGAGAAAAACATGCAGACAAAAGTACAAGCCTATGTGCAGCTGGCGGACGAAACATCGCTGAAAATCACAGGCAATTACCTTGACTGGTTGTCGTTCCTGACCACGGCATCAAGGCTCTATAAATATCCCTATCACGACCAGCTGATGATTTATGCGCAGCGCCCGGATGCAAGCGCCTGTGCCGCGTATGAACTCTGGAACGGCACTATGCACCGCTACATCCGGCGCGGCGCAAAGGGCATTGCCCTGCTGAACCCAACCGCCAACGGGATGCGCATCCGATATGTCTTTGATGTGTCGGACACGGGGACGCGGGCAGATTCGCGGAATGTAGACGTGTGGCAGCTGACGGAAGCAGCAGAACCGGCTGTCCGCAAGATGCTGGCAGAAGAATTTTCTGCGGATGCGTCGATGCGCCTTGTCCAGCAGATTGAACAGCTTGCCGAGCGTCAGGCGCTTGCCTACTGGAACGAACACCGCCGCGACATCCTCGACAGTGTTGACGATTCGGCATTATCGGAGTACGATGATTTTGCGGCGGGGGCATCCTTCCGAAAAGCAGCGGCGGCAAGCATCTCGGCTGTCATCCAGACCCGATGCGGACTGGAGCCGGAGCTGCTGCGGGAGGATTTTCAAGAGGTCATGGACTGGAACACGCCCGCAGCCGCGGCGGAACTGGGCAAGGCAGTCAGCACGATTGCCGAGCAGGTGCTCCGCCAGATAGAAAGAACCGTCCGAAATGCGGAAAGGAGCATGGAACATGAGCGAACTGAAGTACACACAGCACGGGGATTGCCTGCTGCCGGAAATGGACCTGACCGAAGAGGAACAGCAGCCGCTGGGCAAGTACGGGATGATGCGCCAGCAGTATCTGGCGAGCGAGCGTCCGGGGCTGTATACGCGGCTGCTCCTGAGCGGGCGGCTGATGACGCACCTGCACGAAATCGAGCAGAGCGCGCAGAATCGGCTGAACAGCCTGATGCACATCCTGCCGAAGCAGAGCGGCGTGACCGAGGACATGAAGGCGGAGAACCCGATGCGCTGGGCGGCGCAGATGAACAGCCTGAAACATCAGGCGGAGGAAATGATTCTTTCGGAGCTGATTTACAGCTAAGCGGTTATACGCCGCAGCTGGAGCAGATGAGTTTTTTCCTGCCGACAGAAAACGAGCAGATTCAGCTGGTGGACAATTTTGAGGCGGAGAGTGCGCAAGCACCCTTCGCTTTTTCTGTACCGCAGGAAGTGGTGGATGAGTTTCTGCGCAGCGGCAGCAATACGGCTGACCATCGGATGAAGGTCACGGCGGACTTTGCCAAGCAGCTTTCGCCTGAAACCATTGCCCAGCGCCTTCCGCGGATTTATCACGGCGGATTCGGCATGATGTACATGGGCAAGCCGTACAGCGCGTGGTACGACGCAACCGGCATTCGGGTTGCAAGCGGGAAAAGCGCCCGCGATGTGCCGAATGCGCAGCGGATTGCATGGGCGGATGCCGCACGGCGCATCGGGGAGCTGCTGGAATCCGGCGAATTTCTTGGCATGATGGAGCTGGCACAGACCCCGGTGCATGAGCGGGCAATGGCAGCGCAGGGGCTTTGGTACATGTACCACGACATGGCGGAGGAAGGCAAAGGCTATTTTCCCTCCATGAAGAGTCTTCGCGGAAGCAGCTTCCCCGAAGAAACAGCGCGGCTGACGGAGCAGCTTGCCAACCCGGAATTTCTGTCAAGGCTGACAGCAGAAGCAGCGCAGTTTGCGGAAGATGCGCGGGAAAATCGAAACCTCCTGCGATTCCCCTTCCACAACCCGGAGACGATCTTGAACACGCTCAAAGAGCTGGCGTTTCCGCGGCGCGACTATGACTCCCTGCTTGCCCAAGTTCCCAAACCGGACGGCTTCATCACGGAGGATGAAATCGACGATACGCTCAGCAGCGGCGGCAATATGTCGGGCGGCAAACGGCGCATCTACCAGTATTTCACCGAAACGCCTGCACGCTCGATGACCGAAAAAGCGAATTTCCTCAAAGACGAGTATGGCATAGGCGGGCGTTCTCCTGCGGTATCCGGTGCGGATGGCAGCAATGAAGCGCATGACAGCAAGGGCATTGTGCTGCAAAAAAACGGCTGCGCGCCTGTCAAAATGCAGTGGACGAAGGCGGCAGCGCGCATTGACACGCTGATTCGCCGGGGGCAGTATCTGACGAAGGATGCAATGGCCGATTTTGGCAGGCAGGAAGCTGCCGAAGATGCCCTCCCAAAGGAAGTAGCGCCGGATGTGGACGATGAAAATCGGGCGGAGCAAGGCAAAGAAGCAGACGAATCTGTTTCCGCCGAGGAAAGCGCCGCACCTGCTGATGCCGCTGAAAATCCAGCTTCCTCCGAAACCGCTGCCTATGCGATCGGCGATACGGTCTATCTGGACGACACGCTCTTTGTGATCGAGGCAAAAAGTGCGTTCGGCGTTCAGCTGCGCGACCCGTCCCAGCGCTATCCTATTTTCCGGGCGGAAAGTCTGCCGCGCTTTGAGCAGCTGCTGGCAGCGGACGAACGGAATGCGCATTTCCTGCCAGCGGCAGAAACCGCGCTGCGGAATATCGTGCTTGATTTGTCCGCCAGCGCATCCGAACAGCGCGAATCAGCGCCCGAACCGCCAGCGGCAGAAAACTTCCGCATTACGGATGAGCATTTGGGGGAAGGCAGCGCAAAGGCGAAATTCAGTGCGAACATCGAAGCCGTTTCCGTGCTGAAGATGGTCGAAAGCGAGCATCGTTCGGCATTACCGCAGGAACAGGAAGTGCTGTCCCGCTATGTGGGCTGGGGCGGCTTGCCGCAAGCCTTTGACGAGCGCAGCGAGGCGTGGCACAGCGAATACAGCGCACTGAAATCCCTGCTGACACAGGAAGAATACGAAACTGCCCGTGCATCCACCCTGAACGCGCATTACACCAGCCCGCTTGTCATCCGTGCCATTTATGCGGCGGTGGAACAGCTGGGCTTCCGGTCGGGCAATGTGCTGGAACCCAGCTGCGGCGTGGGCAATTTCTTCGGGATGCTGCCGGACAGCATGAAGGAAAGCCGCCTGTACGGGGTGGAGCTGGACAGCATCACGGGACGCATTGCCCAGCAGCTGTATCCCAAGGCGCACATCACCATTGCAGGCTTTGAAACGACTGACCGCAGAGATTTCTTTGACCTTGCCATCGGCAATGTGCCGTTCGGGGCGTATCAGGTGCAGGACAAAGCCTTTGCCCGCCACAATTTCCTGATTCACGATTACTTTTTTGCGAAAACGCTGGAACAGGTGCGTCCCGGCGGCGTGATTGCCTACATCACTTCCAAGGGGACGATGGACAAGCAGAATCCGGCAGTGCGCCGGTACATTGCAGAGCGCGCCGAACTGTTAGGCGCGATTCGGCTGCCGAACACAGCGTTCAAGGCGAATGCCGGTACGGAAGTCACGTCGGACATCCTCTTTTTGCAGAAACGCGAGCGCCCGCTGGCGGTCGAACCCGATTGGGTGCATCTGGGACAGACGGCAAACGGCATTCCGGTCAACAGCTATTTCGCGGCGCATCCTGAAATGATGCTGGGGACAATGGTGCGCGAACCCGGTCTTTACGGCAATGAGAATGAAACCGCGTGCATCCCGCTGGAAGGGGCAGTGCTTTCCGAGCAGCTGACCGAGGCGGTGCAGCATATCCGCGGCGAATATCAGGCAGCAGAACTGCCGAATCAGTTGGAAGGCGAAGCAGCGGCAGATACGATTCCAGCTGACCCCAATGTGAAAAATTACGCCTTCACAATGGTGGATGGCGAGGTATATTACCGCACCAACTCTGCTATGGTCAGGCAGAAATTGCCCTTGCCTGCACTGGAGCGCATCCGCGGTATGATTGACCTCCGGCAGCAGGTGAACGACCTCATTCAGGCGCAGCTGGACAATGCGGATGATGCCGCCCTTGCGCCGATACAGGCACGGCTGAATCAGCAGTACGATGCGTTTACGGCAAAGTACGGGCTCATCAACGCCCGCAGCAATGCCAACGCGTTTTCGAGCGATTCTTCCTATTATCTGCTCTGCTCGCTGGAAGTCCTCAATGAGCAGGGCGGATTGGCGCGCAAGGCGGATATGTTCACCAAGCGGACAATTCGCCAGCAGACGACCATTACGCACGTCGATACAGCGGCGGAAGCGCTGGCCGTCTCCATTGCGGAGAAAGCGCGGGTTGACCTGCCCTACATGGCGCAGCTGACGGGCATTGAGCCGGAACAGCTGACCAAGGAATTGAACGGCGTTATTTTCCCGGTTCCGAATCAAGACATTTATGTGACTGCCGACGAATATCTGTCGGGCAATGTGCGGCAGAAACTGCGGGAGGCAATGCAGGCAGCAGTGCAAAATCCCCTGTATCTTCCCAATGTAACTGCCCTGAAAGCCGCACAGCCCAAGGATTTGGATGCTTCCGAAATCGACGTGCGGCTGGGGGCAACGTGGCTGGACAAGTCGGTGATTCAGGACTTTATGCTCGAAACCTTCGCGCCGCCGATGTATCTGCATCGGGTGATTCATGTGAACTATTCTGAATATACGGCGGAATGGAACATTTCGGGGAAATCTGCGGTATCCGAGAGTAACGTGACCGCGTATGTGACGTATGGCACAAGACGGGCAAACGCCTATCGGATTCTGGAGGACACGCTGAATCTGCGGGATGTCCGCATCTATGATATGGTCACTGACTCGGATGGAAAGGAGCGGCGCGTCCTCAACCAGAAGGAAACGACGCTGGCGCAGCAGAAGCAGCAGGCCATCAAGGCGGCGTTCCGCGAGTGGATTTGGAAAGACCCGAACCGGCGCGAAACGCTGGTGGCGCAGTATAACGAGCTGTTCAACGCCACCCGTCCCCGTGAGTACGACGGGCAACACATCACCTTCGGCGGCATGACTCCGGATATTCAGCTTCGCGAGCATCAACGGAACGCCGTTGCACACATCCTGTACGGCGGCAATACGCTGCTGGCACACGAAGTGGGGGCAGGGAAAAGTGTGACACGTTCGCAACTGAAAAGGTTGCGCACAAGTCAATAGAATTGGGAACCAGAAAGGAGTCCCTGAAAAGACTTGGAGAACTAATATTCCGATAGGTGGAATGATGGGGTAACGCCCTGAAACGCCTACCTTATAAACTGCGATATGCGGCAGTCCTCTGTAACAAGGAATGCGGTATAACGCTCGCGAAAGTCGGCGGAAATGCACCCAAACGGATTATGCCGCGGAAAGCGTCCCAGCGGTGGGATGTGTGCATGATACGCCGGAGGTCTACAAACTGCCTATGGTCAGAATGTCATGATGACTGACGAAATCCCGAATGTACGGGTCTAAAAGGCGCAGGAGCAGAAATGTTCCTTTCCGATTACGGAAGTATGTGAGGATGAGTAAGAATTTTTACTATGAAAGTCCTTGCGATGCGACAGGCATCGCCCAGCATACAGGCTCAGAGGGACACCTAAGGGCAGATATGTACAGATAGGAATATTGGAACGTGGAAAAACTGGAACACGGAGCTGGTTACGGGCGATGAGGTGTTGGATTGGAAGTCGCATTGCGTATAACAATTCTTTATCCAGTTGAGAGAGATGGCACAGTACCGAGAAAGCCGTGGAAACACGGTGACGGGATAGCCATTAGTCGTCAGCAAACAATCAATTGAGAACTATACAGACACAAAGGTTCGAGTATGACTAAGAAAAGCGAAATCCTCTCATAAGGAGGAAAGTACCTGACTTTGGCAAACAAGAAGAAACCCTTAAAGAAACAAAAAATCCGCAACGCTGAATACTACGATATGCAGTTTGTTTTTGACGAACTGTATGCAGCGAGTGTCAAGGGGCAACGGTTTCGCCATCTGATGGAACTGATAAAGCGCCCTGAAAATATCAAGCTGGCATACAGGAACATTCGCAAGAACAGCGGCAGTCGAACGGCGGGTGTGGACAACAAGACAATAAGCGATTTGAACAAGTGGAACGAAACTGCACTGGTTGACCATGTTCAACGAAAGCTGGACTGGTATGTTCCCAATGCTGTCCGCAGAGTGGAGATACCCAAAGACAACGGGAAAACCCGTCTCCTTGGAATCCCGACGATTATGGACAGGCTCATTCAGCAATGTGTTCTGCAAGTATTAGAACCTATCTGTGAAGCAAAATTCTTCAAGCGAAGCAATGGTTTCAGACCAAATCGCAGTGCGGAAAATGCTATTGCCCAAGCAGAAAGAATGATACAGGGCGTAGGCTGCCATTACGTCATTGACATAGATATTAAATCATTCTTTGACAATGTGGACCACGGAAAACTGCTGAAACAGATGTGGACACTTGGAATCCGGGATAAAAAGCTGCTGTCTATTATTTCTGCTATGATGAAGGCGGAAGTGGCAGGAATCGGCTTCCCGGAGAAGGGTACGCCGCAGGGCGGCATCATTTCTCCGCTGCTGTCAAACATCGTTCTGAACGAATTGGACTGGTGGATTGTCAGCCAGTGGGAAGAAATGCCCACCCGAAGGAACTATGTACACAGAATCTATGCGAATGGAACGCCTGACAAAAGCAATACTATCCGTACCCTGCGCAATTACACCAGACTGAAAGAGTGTTATCTTGTCCGCTATGCAGATGACTTCAAAATCTTCTGTAAAAAGCGTACAGATGCGGTCAAGCTGTTTGCAGCTGCAAAGCAATGGCTTAGAGAGCGTCTTGGGCTGGAAATCAGCCCGGAGAAATCAAAAATCGTAAATTTGAAGCGCCATTGCTCCGAGTTTCTGGGCTTTAAGCTGAAAGTCCGAACGAAGGGAAAGAAGCCTGACGGACAGCCGCGGTATGTGGTAGAAGCGCATATCAAGGACAAAGCATTGCTGAAAATCCGGGAGAAAAGCAAAGAAATCATAGGACAGCTGCGGCAGACCTATGATAAAAGGATGGAATATCGTCTGATACAGAAATACAACTCCTATGTCATGGGCGTTCACAACTATTACTGCATTGCAACCCATGTGAACATGGACTTCCATAAAATCGCTTTCGATGTCAAAAAGAGCCTTTACAACAGATTGAAGCACAGGCTGCAAAAGAGCGGTCAAATCACGAACAGGTATATCAAGGAGAAATATGGCACGAGCCGGGAAGTGCGCTACCTGAATGGTCACGCAATCGTCCCGATTGCCTATGTTCAGCATAGAGTTCCTATGGACAAGAAAAGTCGGGTAAATAAGTACACGCCAGAGGGTCGCGTTGAGATTCATAAGAATCTTGCCAGTATCAATATGGCAGTCCTCTATCACCTGATGAATCGTCCGTGCGGTAAGCAGAGTGTGGAATATAATGATAACCGCATTGCACTCTATGTTGCTCAGAAGGGAAGATGTGCTGTATCTGGAGTGGAACTGGATGCAAGTCAAGTGGATTGTCACCACAAAAAGCCGTTGGTGCTGGGTGGCGATGACAGTTACTCAAACTTGATTATTGTTTCCGATGCAGTTCATATCCTCATTCATTCCAGCAATGAGCGTACCATCCGAAAATACCTGAAAGTGCTGAACCTTGACCCAAAGCAGCTGGCAAAGCTCAACAAGCTTCGTGTAATGGCAGAAATGCCGGAACTCGTTTTCTAAAGGGCAAATCTGTTTGATGTATAGATTGTCACAAAATTGCTGACGATGGAAAGCCGTGTGATGGGAAACTGTCACGCACGGTTTGGAGCGGGGGAAAATCTGGAGGAAGGGATGTACAATTTACGTTTGTATACTCTGACCTAAGGATTACCTATCGCTATCGTTTGAAATGGTGGCAGCAGCGATGGAATCCAAGCGGCTTGGGCTTTGCCAGAAGCCGCTTTTTGTCGTCCCAAATCATCTGACTGAGCAGTGGGCATCCGAGTTCATCCGCCTCTATCCCTCTGCCAGCATTCTGGTTGCTACGAAAAAGGACTTTGAGCGCGCCAATCGGCAGAAATTCTGCGCGCGCATTGCGACGGGCGATTATGACGCGGTGATTATCGGACACAGCCAGTTTGAGCGGATTCCCGTCTCGCAAGAGCGGCAGCAGCGCCTTCTCCGGGAGCAGCTGGATGACATTACGCATGGTATCGAAGAACTCAAGTACCAGCGCGGCGAACAGTTTTCCATCAAGCAGCTGGAACGCACCCGCAAACAGCTGGAAAATCGGCTCTCCAAACTGGAAGCCGAGGAACGGAAGGATGATGTCGTCACCTTCGAGCAACTGGGGGTGGACAGACTCTATGTGGACGAGGCACATTCATTCAAAAATTTATTTTTGTATACAAAAATGCGGAACGTCGCAGGGCTTTCGCAGACAGAATCGCAGAAATCATCGGATATGTTCCTGAAATGCCGATATATGGACGAAATCACCGGCGGTAAGGGCATTGTGTTTGCAACGGGTACGCCCGTCAGCAACAGTATGACGGAGCTGTACACTATGCAGCGCTATCTGCAGTACGGCACATTGCAGCAGAAAAGCATGTCGCATTTTGATGCGTGGGCTTCCACCTTCGGGGAAACCACGACCGCGATTGAACTCGCTCCGGAAGGAACGGGCTATCGGGCGCGGACGCGCTTTGCAAAGTTCTTCAACCTCCCGGAGCTGATGAACCTTTTCAAGGAAGTTGCGGACATCAAGACGGCTGATCAGCTGAATCTGCCCCGACCGACCGCGCACTACGAAACGGTGGTGGTGAAGCCGTCTGCCTATCAGCAGGAAATGGTGCAGGCGCTTTCGGAGCGGGCGGCAGCGGTTCACAGCGGCGCGGTTGAGCCGAGCGTGGACAACATGCTGCGCATCACCTCCGACGGGCGGAAGTTAGGGCTTGACCAGCGGCTGATGAATCCGCTTCTTCCGGATGATCCGGGCAGCAAGGTCAACGCCTGCGTCCAAAACATTGTCCGCATCTGGCGCGAAGGGGCGGCGGAAAAGCTGACACAGCTGGTTTTCTGCGACCTGTCCACCCCGCGCGGCAAGGCGGCTTCGGAGAAGGAAACAGCGGATGCAGACACGCTTCTGGCGGATGAAACGGGCAGCGAGAACTTCAACGTGTATGATGACATTCGTGCTAAACTGATTGCGCAGGGCATCCCGAAGGAGCAGATTGCCTTTATCCACGAAGCGAACACGGAAGTGCGGAAGAAGGAGCTTTTCGCGAAGGTACGCAGCGGGCAGGTGCGCGTCCTGATGGGCAGCACGGCGAAAATGGGCGCGGGAACAAACGTTCAGGATCGTCTTGCCGCGTTGCACGACCTTGACTGCCCGTGGCGGCCGGGGGATTTGGAGCAGCGCGCAGGGCGAATCGTCCGTCAGGGCAACCGGAACAAGGACGTGTACATCTACCGCTACGTCACAGAGGCGACGTTTGACGCTTATCTGTGGCAGACGGTAGAGAACAAGCAGAAGTTTATTTCTCAGATTATGACCAGCAAGAGTCCCGTCCGCTCCTGCGATGACGTGGACGAAACGGCGCTGTCCTACGCGGAAATCAAGGCGCTGTGTGCCGGCGACCCGCGCATCAAGGAGAAAATGGATTTGGATGTGGACGTGGCACGACTGCGGCTGATGAAGGCCGATCACCAAAGCCAGCAGTATCGGCTGGAAGATCAGCTGCTGAAAGTTTTTCCGCGGCAGCTGGAGCAGGATACACAGCTGCTGGAAGGCTTTGCGCAGGATAGGGCGACGCTGGCGGTGCATCCCGAACCCGAAGCGGAGTTCGGCGGGCTGACCGTTCGCGGAAGTTTCATTGAAGAGAAGGAAGCGGCGGGCAAAGCCATACTTGCCGCGTGCAAGGAGGCCGCGCAGGGGAATCCGGTGGAGTTTGGCGCTTATCGCGGGCTGACCATGAGCGTCCAGTTTGATTCGTTTGCCAATAAATTCAGGCTCACCCTGCGCGGTGCAGTTTCGCATATCATGGAAGTCGGCAGCGACGCAAGGGGCAACATCACCCGCTTAACGAACCTGATTCAGACGCTTCCCGACCGAATGGCGAAGGTTCAAGCGCGCCTTGATGCGACAAAGCAGCAGATGGCAGCGGCAAAAGCGGAGCTGGACAAGCCCTTTCCGCAGGAGGAAGAGCTGAAAACCAAAAGCGCAAGGCTGGCGGAACTGGATGCAGAATTGAACATGAATCAGCGCGCTGTCAGCCGGGAAAAGAGCGCAGAACAGGAACGATAATCCGAAAAAGGAGGATGAAATGGACACGATTGCAATGACAGCCGTCTACCCGCACGATGCGGCATATGCCCGCGCGCACGGTGAACTGGCGGAGTACCGGAACGCGCGCCGGAGCAATATCGCCTGCAAGAATGCCATCGAAGAGGCGATTGCGAAGCATTTCGACGGAATGCACTTGGACGAAGCGTGCGTCAAGGAGGTGCTTGATCAATACGGCAGCGAGCGGGTAACGCTGGTGCTGGCGGCGACGGTGCAGGAGAAAGTATGGGATGGACGCTTTTCTAATGCAAACAAGCGCTGGGCGCTCGAAAGGAAGATTCCCCGCGAGCCTGACCGCTGGAGTGCGTATGCCGTCGCCGCGCATCCGGTGATTCTGAATGACTTCATCAATCTGGCACGGCAGGAAATGCAGAAGCGCGAACGTCCGCCTGCTGCAAAAAACGAAAAAGCGATTCGACAGCCTTGCGCAAAGGCGTTTCAGGAGAGAGAATGAAGAAGGAGAACGCGCGGCGGTCGAAGATGCTTCACTTTGCCGTGACGGAAGAGGAAGCACGCATCATCGACGCAAAGATGAAGCAACTGGAAATTCACAACATATCGGCGTTTCTCCGCGCGATGGTGCTGAACGGCTATGTCCTGAAACTCGATTTGCCGCAGCTTCGCGAAATGATTCGCCTGCTGGGGAATCTAACGAACAACGTCAACCAGATTGCCCGCAGGGTCAACGAACACGGCAGCATCTACGAATCAGAGATTGATGAAATTCAGGAGAAAGTCAATCAGCTGCTGGGCATGATGAACCAGCTGCTTTCTACGCTCCAGCTGAACACAGTATAAGGAGGAATTTCTATGCGCAAGACAATCCTGAAAATCATCCTGTGCCCCGTCATCCTGCTGGCAAGGCTCGTCCTGTGTGCCGCTGCCTTCGTCACTTCGCTGGCGGGTTCCGTTATCGGGCTGATCGCATCGCTCTTTGGCATCCTGTCGCTGATGGCGTTTGTCACCGGCAGCTGGCAGAACGGGATTGCCTTCGCGGTGCTGATGCTGCTGGTAAGTCCCGTCGGTCTGCCCGGTATCGCCCATCTGATTTTGGAGAATGTCAGCCGAGTGCTTGGCTTTTTCGAGCGGATGCTGACGTGAAAAACGCAAAAATCATGAAACGCGCTTCTCTTCGGAGGGGCGCGTTTTTCTGCAATCAGGAGGATAGCAATGGCGACCACCCGCATCATGTCGATGCACATCAACAAGGGCAAGACAATCGCCCAGTGCCTGAAAGCACGGCTGGATTATGTGAAGAACCCGGACAAGACCGAGCAGGGCAAACTGATTTCCGCCTATGCCTGTGCGCCCGAAACCGCTGACCAAGAGTTCCTGCTGAACCGAAATGCCTATATCGCGAAAACTGGACGGCGCATTCGCAATGAAGTAATTGCGTATCAGGTGCGGCAGTCCTTCCAGCCGGGAGAAGTAACGCCGGAAGAAGCCAACAAAATCGGCTATGAGCTGGCTTCCCGGCTGCTGAACGGGGATTTCGCATTCCTCGTGGCGACGCATGATGACCATGCGCACATCCACAATCACATTGTGTTCAGCGCCGTTTCGCTGGACTGCACCCGCAAATTCAAGGATGTGCTTCTCTCCGGCAAAGTCGTTGCGGAGCTGAGCGACAGCCTCTGCCGCGAACATCGGCTCTCCATCGTCGAAAATCCGCAGGACAAAACCGTTTCATACGACAAGTGGCAGGGCAGCAGCGCCCGCATCACCAGCCGAGACACGATTCGCATGATGATTGACAGCGCCCTGCGGATGCAGCCTGACGGTTTTGACGCGCTCATGCAGCTGCTGGAAGAAGCCGGATGCAGGGTGAAGCGCGGCGCACAAATCAGCGTGAAGCCGCCATCCGGCAAGCGCTTTATCCGCCTTGATTCTCTGGGCGCGGCGTACACAGAGGCTGCTTTGCGGAATGTGCTGGGCGGCAGTCAGGTGCATATTCCCCGGATTCCGAGAAGCCAGTGCACGGGCAGGCAGATTGCGCTGCTGATTGACATTGAGAAGAAGATGCGCGAGGGAAAGGGCAGAGGCTATCAGGTATGGGCAGAGCGGCACAACCTTGACGCTGTTTCGCAGTCCATCATTTATCTGAAAGAAAACGGAATCAATTCGTATGAAGAACTGATGCGCAGGATTGCCGACGGGACAAAGCGGCGAAATCAGCTCAAAGACAGCATGAAAACTTGCCAAACGCGGCTGAAAGCAGTCAGCGAGCAGCGAAAAGCAGTCTTGACATATCGCAGAACGCAGGCAATCTATGTGCAGTACCGGGAATCCGGCTGGTCGCCGCAGTTTTATCAGGCACACGCGAAGGGGATTGAAGCCCACAAAGCAGCGCAGGCGGTGTACGCGAAAGCGGACGGAAAGCTGCCGACGCTTGCGGAGCTGTCCGCTGAATATGAGCGCCTGCTATGCCAGAAGCGAGCGGACAGCACCGCGCTTGCCGAGGCAAAAGCGGAGGTCAGCAGTCTATGGCACATCAAAACGAACATGGATACCATTGCCAGCGACGAACCGATTGAAGAAAAAGAAACGTCGCGTGCCGACCGAAACGCACGCTAAGGCAAGCGCCGATGTTCCTTCCGTGCCAACAGCGGCGGATGTCCTGATTTTTTCGGGCGCACTGTGCCTGACAACCGCAGAGCCTGCTCTGCATTAGCGGGGATTGGGGAGAATTTCCCCAACAAGCAAGATGTCATTTTTAGCAAAATGACCCTGCTTGCTAATATCAGTTGCAAGAAAATTCGTTACTCTCCCACGCACGTTTGGCTCGAAAAAGATGGGCGGACTTTGCTCTTTGGCAAAAGAAAATCCCACTGAGGCAAGAAAAGCACTCAGTGGGGAAAGCGATTAGAATTTGCGTCCGGGAGAATAGCGGGTGATTCGATAACCGTCTGCATCTGCCGTAAAGCCAAGCCGGAACGTCCCACGCCCGGTAATGTTGCTGGAATAGTCGTATTCTACACAATATGAAACCGTATCGGTTGCAACCTTTGCAGGAACAGGAAGCGCCTTTTGATACACCCATTGCCCATTCACCTGCTGTTCAAGCCAAACATTTACGATGACGATGCGTTCTTTTATATCGTAAGTCGTAAAGTCAAAACTGGCAATCTTATCGGCAAAAAGGAAGCAAGCAGCACTGCCAAAGACAGTATCACCGTGCGTAGAGACTTCTGATGCAAATGCACTTGTTAAGAGCAGCATCACAACAAGGAAAATAGTGAGTCCTTGACGAAAAAACTTCATTTTCATTCTCCTATCATACTAATTAAGGCTGATGTGATTTCATTAGGCGACAGTTTACCAGAAATCCAGACATACATATTTTTGCTGTACCAGTATGCAGTTGTTAGCCCTTCGTTGTTGGCAACATAAATGTCCAATCCATTTACACGCTGCATTTGACCATCATTCGTCTGCTCGAAAGCAAATGCGGCGTGTTCAATGTCTGTGAACAGATTCATATTCGCAGAAATTCTTTTCTGCGGGTCGGTGCTGCTGACATACATCAGCGATAGCTTGATGTATCCTGACATATAATTAACATATCCTCGGCTCAGCGTCCATTCGTCATCCAGTGTTTGAGGAACGCCGCTTTGGAAACCAAGCAGGTCATCAATTTCCGCTGAACTATTCACCGCATATGTTTGCTGCTCGACTGCCGCATGGTCAGCTAAGGCTTTGCCAACCCTGTCCACCGTAACTTCATGTCCAATCAAAACTCGCTGCTGTTCATCTGGCGTAGACCAGCTTTCAATCCACGACCAATGCTGCGGAACAAAGAAAGATGCAACCAGTAGAACAGCGGCAGCTCCGAAAGAAGCAAATTTGAGTATGGCTTTTCGCTTCTCCTTCTTTCTCCTCCTCTCTTCGTAAGCGATAGCAATTCGCCGCTTCAGCTTGTCAATCCTCTCGGAATCCACGTCACCACTGCGACCTTGCAGCTGATCACCCAATTCCAAGCACGCCCGAATTAGCTCTAAATCAGCTGGACGGTCTTTCCTTTCTGCTTCTTGACGGACGAGCCCAAGCAGTCGCTGCTCGGTTTCTGCCTCACTCAAAGTTCCGTTTTCGATGGTCTGCAAGATGATTTTGACGTGTTCTTTCTTTGTGCCACTCATTTTCCCAAAACCTCCTTCCCGCAATGACAGTCAGCATTTCGCGGCATATGCTGCCTTGGCGAATGGTGCGTGAATTATCAACCCTCCTTTCACTTCTAACACTGCGCGGCAGAAACGGAATTGGACAAGCCGTGAAAATTTTTTTATTTTTCCTGCTTTCGAGCGCAGGTTGGACAAACTTGGACAAATGTGGACGAATTTGGACAAAGTTGGACAAAATTGTGTTGATTTTGGCGAAAGGATGTGCTATGATATAAATGTGCCAAGGAAGGCACAGGGGCTGTTCAGCAAAAACGCTGAGCAGCTTTTTTAGAGCGACACGTCGAAATCGTGCCGCTCTTTTTGTTACAAAGAAGGAGGAAAAACGAAATGACGCGTGCTCCCCCGCGAAGAAAAGAAAATGAATCCTACTAACTAAATTGTCAACAAAAGGAGTTCTTATGAAAGAACAAGAAATCATTTCTGCTCAGCAGGAACTGAAACACCTCCGCACCCGATGCGGCAAGGTGTATGCGCTGGGCAACAACCGATTCCGGGCGGTGGTGCAGACCACGCCGGTTCATGAGTACGATGCGGCGACGCATCAGTGGGTGGAACTTTCCGCCGAAAAGCGCCAGCAGATGGCGGCGCAGGCACACAGCCCGATTGCGACGTTCGCGGACAGCGCGAATAACGCAGAAAATGCCGCGGGCATCCTCGATACCTACGTTAAGGAAGGTTCTACGCAGAACTTCTCGCACGACGAACGGCTGTGGATCAGCAACACGAATTACTACGGCAACCGTTTGACCTACTTGAAGGTCGTGGACTTGCCGCGTCTGGGCGCGAACCACTTCATCACGTCCGCAAAGCTGTGCGTTCGTAACGTCTACGCACCGACGGCAGACACCGCCATCATGTGCAAAGAAGTGCTGAAGGACTGGGATCCGGAGACCATCACCTATGACCACCAGCCGGATGTCAGCGGCGTGTATCAGGACTACTGCCGCGTACTGAAAAATCAGTATTCGTGGAAGGAGTTCGATGTCACCAGCCTTGCGCGCAAGTGGTATCTGGGCGAAAATCACGGTGTTCAGCTGAGCGCGCTCAAAAGCGAAAGCAGCTTTTCGCAGCTGCATTCGAGCGAAACGGCGAATCAGCCGTATTTCGTATTGGAATATGCGAGCCTTGCGGGTCTGGAGAGCTATCTGACTTACGACCATCAGTCTGCTGGTTTGGCAGGGACTGGCAGTGTCAGCCTCGTCAATGGCAACCTGATTTTCGCTCACGCAGACACGGCGATGAACGGCAACCGACTTCCGGTTTCCGTGACCCATTACTACAATTCCTGCGACAGCGACAAGGACGAGTTTGGCATGGGCTACGGCTGGCGGACTTCGCTGCATCGGACGCTGCACAAGGTGCTGTACAACGGCGAAGTGGAGTTTGTGTATACGGACGGCGACGGTACGGAACACTTCTTTAAGAAGAATGAGGATGACCAAAAGAAGTATTCCGACCAGTCGGGTTTGTCTCTGACGCTGGAAGTCGGGGATGAGAACATCACGATTACCGACAAGGGCGACAACGTAATGACGTTCCCGCTGGTGAGCGATACGCCGACGGAGGATGCGCCGGAAACCGCGAAGGTGCTGATTCAGAAGATTCAGGATGCGATTGGCAACGAA
>ERZ791830.728-NODE-728-length-29019-cov-3.241956_pt1 | contig 29019 bp, 24 predicted proteins | sample MGYA00509945_ERZ791830 | MGnify/ENA primary metagenome ERZ791830 (study PRJEB30046, sample SAMN00792021) | human gut metagenome | study: EMG produced TPA metagenomics assembly of the A metagenome-wide association study of gut microbiota in type 2...
GACAGCTTCTATATACTAGCACACTTTCAAGCGTTTGTCAACAACTTTTTTAACTTTTTTCAAATCTTTTTTCGAGACTTGAAAGTAAAGAAAAAGAAAACCTTTGCGCTGCCTTACGGCAAACCCAAAGGGTAACACAATACATATGGGACTGTAAGTAAATCTAATAACCTTTTGTTATGATATTACACTTTCCTAAAATAGAAACGGAGAAAGAGGGATTTGAACCCTCGCACCGCGCAAACGGTCTACACCCTTAGCAGGGGCGCCTCTTCAGCCACTTGAGTATTTCTCCACAACTATAACTTATATGAATTGCTTAAACGCATAAATGATTATAACCCATGTTTCACTTAATGTCAATACCTATTTTCATTTTTTTTCAAAAAGGGACGCCGAAGCGTCCCTCACAACATTATCAGATTACACTTCTTTAGAACCTACAGTCTCCTCAGAAGTCTCAGCAAATTCTTCTTCCTTAGATTCTTCAATAAGTTCAATGCTTGATACCTTAACGTTTTCCTGATCTACCTGCATTAGCTTAACACCGCTGGTATCTCTTCCTAAAACAGGAATAGTATCTGTCTTCATACGAATCACAGTACCTTCCGTTGTTATTAACATCAGCTCATAGCCCTCTTTATATACCTTTACGCCAGCCAGATTACCGGTCTTTGCATTGACGCGATAGCAGCGAATACCCTTACCGCCTCGATTCTGGTCTTTAAATTCACTCATAGCAGTCTTCTTGCCCATACCCATTTCGGATACAAAAAGAAGCTCACCATTCTCCTCCGCGACCTGCATGCCAATTACACTGTCTCCATCTGCCAGGTTCATACCCTTTACACCCATGGATACTCTTCCCGTTGCTCTGGCATCATTTTCATCAAAGCGAATACACTGACCCAGATGTGAAATCATGATGATGTCACGCTTTCCATCTGTAACATGAACGTCAATCAGCTCATCACCCTCGCGCAGACTAATTGCCGCCAATCCTACCTTACGAATATTTCCATATTCCGACAGATTTGTTCTCTTAATCATGCCAAGCTTTGTTGCCATGGTCAGATAACCAGACTCATGTCCCTCATTTCTAAGAATCGAAGTTACCTTTTCACCTGCCTGTAGCTGCAGCAGATTAATAACAGCTGTTCCTCTTGCAGTACGACTTGCCTCAGGTATCTCATAACCCTTAAGCTGGTACACTCTTCCGAGATTTGTAAAGAAAAGAACATAATCATGATTATTAATTGTAATCAGATCTGCAATATAGTCCTCATCTAAGATATTCATTCCCTTAATACCTTTGCCGCCTCGATTCTGCGCCTTAAAGTGATCTGGGGACATTCTCTTAATGTAGCCAAGCTTTGTCATAGCAATAACAGCTGCCTCATTTGGAATTAAGTCCTCTGCATTAAATTCATCCTCTGCCAGCTCAATTGCCGTTTTACGGTCATCACCATATTTAGCCTTAATCGTAAGAAGTTCATCACGAATAACGCCAAGCAATACCTTCTCATCACCTAAAATACTCTGCAGATAAGCAATTCGCTCCTCTAGCTCCTTATATTCATTTTCCAGACGATTTCGCTCCAATCCAGTCAATGCGCGAAGACGCATATCTACAATTGCCTGAGACTGGGCATCTGAAAGACCAAACTCTTCAATCAATGATGCTTTTGCAGCTGCTACATTTGCAGAACCACGAATGATCTCAATCACACGATCTATATGATCCAGTGCAATTAATAGTCCCTCTAAGATATGAGCACGCTCCTGTGCTTTACTTAAATCGTATCTGGTGCGTCTTGTTACAACCTCCTCCTGATGCTGCAGATAATAATACAGCATATCATGGATATTAAGGATTCTTGGCTCGCCGCCGACAAGCGCCAGCATGATAACACCAAATGTGTCCTGCAGCTGTGTATGCTTCATAAGCTGATTTAACACAACATTAGGATTTACATCACGGCGCAGTTCAATTGAAATTCGCATTCCTTCACGACTGGACTGATCGGCTAAATCAGTAATTCCATCCACACGCTTATCCTTTACAAGCTCTGCGATCTTCTCGATCAGCTTTGCTTTGTTGACGCCATAAGGAAGCTCCGTTACTACAATTCGGTTCTTGCCATTTTGCATCGGCTCAATGTTTGTTACTGCACGGACAATAATCTTTCCCTTTCCAGTACGATATGCCTCTTCGATACCGCGTCGGCCAATAATTGTTGCACCTGTTGGGAAATCTGGTCCCTGAATAACACTCATCAGCTCCTCAATCTCTGTATCACGATTCTCGTCAATACGGTTGTTAATCATTTTAACAACTGCATCAATTGTCTCTTTGATGTTATGAGGCGGAATATTTGATGCCATTCCAACTGCGATACCAGTGGTACCGTTACACAAAAGATTTGGGAAACGGCAAGGAAGCACATCTGGCTCTTTCTCTGTCTCATCAAAGTTCGGACTGAAATTTACAGTGTCCTTATTGATGTCTGCAAGCATCTCCATTGCAATCTTAGACAGACGCGCCTCCGTATAACGCATGGCTGCTGCGCCATCTCCATCAACAGAACCAAAGTTTCCATGGCCATCAACAAGCGGATAATGGGTAGACCACTCCTGCGCCATATTGACTAGTGCTCCATATATTGAGCTGTCTCCGTGCGGATGATATTTACCCATGGTATCGCCGACGATACGTGCGCATTTACGATGCGGCTTATCCGGACCGTTGTTTAACTCGATCATGGAGTATAAAACTCTTCTCTGTACTGGCTTTAAGCCGTCTCTAACATCAGGCAGCGCTCTCTGAGAGATAACACTCATAGCGTAGTCAATATATGACTGCTCCATCGTTTTCTTCAGATCGATCTCCTGCACTTTATCAAATATGGTTTCGTCCATGTTTCCCTCTCATTCTTACTATGCATCCTTATATCCCGACAGACCAATTTGGTCTGTCATCAGATATCAAGGTTCTTAACATACTTTGCGTTTTTCTCAATAAAGAGTCTTCTTGGCTCAACGCGGTCTCCCATCAAGGTGTTAAAGGTAACATCAATATCTGATGCGTATGACTCGTCAAAGTTTACCTTCAAAAGAACACGATGCTTTGGATCCATTGTAGTCTCCCACAGCTGTTCCGCGTCCATCTCTCCAAGTCCCTTGTATCGCTGGATCTTATTATTTTGGTCTCTTCCTACCTCATCAAGAATTGCTGCAAGCTCCTCATCTGAGTACGCATACCAGACCTTCTTGTTTTTCTCCAGCTTATATAACGGCGGCTGTGCACGGTATACATAGCCCTGCTTAATTAACTCCGGCATAAAGCGATAGATAAATGTCAGAAGCAGTGTTGCGATATGAGCACCATCAACATCGGCATCAGTCATGATAATGATTTTATGATAGCGAAGCTTTGTAATATCAAAATCTTCATGTATACCTGTTCCAAATGCTGTAATCATAGCCTTAATCTCTGCATTTTCATATACACGATCAAGTCGTGCCTTCTCAACATTTAAAATCTTTCCTCTAAGAGGTAAAATTGCCTGTGTCGCACGATCACGCGCTGTCTTTGCAGAACCACCAGCAGAATCTCCCTCTACAATGTAGATCTCGCATTTTTCTGGATTCTTATCAGTACAGTCTGCTAACTTGCCTGGAAGCGTCATTGAATCAAGTGCTGTCTTTCTTCTTGTCAGATCACGTGCCTTTCTCGCTGCCGCACGTGCACGCTGTGCAAGAATTGCCTTGTCACAGATCATCTTCGCAACGCTTGGATTTTGTTCCAGAAAATATGTTAACTGTTCACTTACAATTGCAGATACAGCACCTCTGGCTTCATTGTTTCCAAGCTTTTGCTTTGTCTGGCCTTCAAACTGCGGATCCTCAATCTTAATGCTGATTACAGCAGTCATACCCTCACGGATATCCTCACCAGACAATGAATCCTCATTGTCCTTTAAAAGCTTATTTGCTCTGGCATATTTATTAAACAGATCTGTCAATGCCGCCTTAAAACCAGACAGATGGGTTCCTCCCTCTGGTGTGTTGATGTTATTGACAAAGCTGTAAATATTTTCGTTGTAGTAATCGTTGTGCTGAATTGCTACCTCAACAGCAACGTTATTCTTTGTTCCTTCACAGTAAATAATCTGCGGATACAGCGGCTCCTTCGCACTATTTAAGTACTCAACAAACTCCTTAATTCCACCCTCATAGTGGAATGTCTCGCAAAGATTTGGCTCCTCACGCTCATCCGTCAGAATAATTTTCAATCCCTTTGTCAAAAACGCCATTTCACGAAGACGCTCTTTAAGCGTATCATAATTGTAGACTAAGGTATCAAAAATTTCACCGTCAGGCTTAAACGTAACCTTTGTTCCATGCTTGTTTGGATCACAGGTATCCACTTCGGCAAGCTTGTTTACTACATGACCACGCTCATAACGCTGCATATAAACCTTGCCCTCATGATAAATTTCAACTTCAAGCCAAATGGAAAGTGCATTTACGACAGATGCTCCTACACCATGAAGACCTCCTGAAACTTTGTATCCTCCGCCGCCAAACTTTCCGCCTGCATGAAGAATTGTAAATACAACCTCAACCGCTGGAATGCCAGCCTTCGGATGGATTCCAATCGGAATTCCTCGTCCATTATCAACAACTGTAATTGAATTGTCTTTATGAATGATCACATCGATCTTGGTGCAGACACCTGCCAGAGCTTCATCCACGGCATTGTCTACTATCTCATATACCAGATGGTGAAGCCCTCTCTCAGATGTGCTTCCGATATACATGCCCGGACGTTTTCTGACTGCCTCCAGCCCCTCCAGTATCTGAATCTGACCTGCTCCGTATTCGTCGCTCATTGTGTCCTCCTCACTGATTAAAAAATCGTTTCACTATTCAGGGAATTTACCCTAGTCACTACGCCCCGCTCCACATGATAAATCTGATCCATGTGAAACCGGTGCCTTACAAACTCCTCTAGACCTGTACATGTAATAAAGGTCTGAATATCATGAATGCTGTCCAGCAAATAGTTTTGTCTGCTGCTGTCCAACTCGCTAAGTACATCGTCAAGCAAAAGAACCGGTGTATCATTTACCTTTCGCTTTACAATCTCAATCTCCGCAAGCTTTAATGCAAGCGCTGCACTTCTTTGCTGCCCCTGCGATCCAAATGTACGGATATCTGTCGTTTGTCCTGTTGCCATATTTTGTACACGAAATCGAATGTCATCACGATGTGGCCCCGTCAGTGTTGTCTTTTGCCGTATCTCCCTCTCTCGATTAAGAAAAAGAATCTCATCAAACCTATCAGCAGATACATTTGGCTCATACGAAACTGCCAGCTGTTCCCTACCGCCTGTCAGGGAATGATAAATCTGTGCGATTACTGGTGCAATCTCACCAACAAATGCTTCCCTAAGCTGTACAATTTTTTTTCCATGCTGAATTAGCTGTGCATCCCAGACATCGAGCATTGCCTGTGCATCCTTCGACAGATCTATCTCTTTTAACAGTGCATTTCGTTGTGTAAGACATTTATTGTAATGCGTCAAAAAATGCAGATACACCTTGTCAAGCTGGCAAAGCTCCATGTCCAAAAAGCGTCTGCGCTCTCCAGGACCGTTTTTTATCACCTGAAGATCCTCTGGTGAAAAGAAAACGACATTTAAAAGGCCAATCAATTCACTTGAGCGGCGGATTGGCACGCCATTAATTGCAATTCCCTTTGTCTTTGATTTTTTTAAATGCATATCCACCCGGTATGGAATGCCTTTTTTTTCAGCCTCAAGACGAAGGTGCGCCTCCTCTTTTCCAAAGCGGATCATCTCTCGGTCATGACTACCTCTGTATGATTTATTTGTCATACAAAGATAAATGCCCTCAAGGATATTTGTCTTTCCCTGCGCGTTATCCCCATAAAAAATGTTGATGCCCTGATGAAAAGATAATTCCTGTAAATCGTAATTTCGAAAATCTGACAGCGCAAGTGATTTTACAATCATATGATTATTCCTTTACAATCTCAATTGTCTCTCCTGCAAAGCTTACCACATCCTTGTCATATAGCTTTTTGCCGCGCTGCAGCTCAACCTGACCATTCACCTTAACCTTTCCGTCAAGAATCACAATCTTTGCCTCCACACCGCTTCCAACAAGCTTTGCTGCCTTTAGTGCCTGACCAAGCTTAATGAAATCCTCTCTTAATACTATTTTTGCCATTTATTTATTCATCCTTTCATACTCATTATAATTTATTTTATCGATTTTAATAAACGTTAAAGTTTACCGGAAGAATCAGATAAATATAAGTGCCTTCATCATTGCGAATAAAGCAAGGTGCCTTTGGATTAATCATGTAGATGTTAATCATCTCATCATCAATTACTCGAAGCGCATCAATTAAAAATTTTGGATTAAATCCAATCATGATATCCTTGCCGCGCTTATCAATTGCAAGTTCTTCCTTCATGGAACCATATGCAGAGTTTAACTTTACCTCCATGCTGTGATCAGTGATGCCAATAATAATCGGTTTCTTGTCACTATCCTTAATCAGCATTGTGGTACGGTCGATACATGAAAGCATCTCCTTTTTATTCACTGTCAGCTTAGTATCATAATCACTGTTTAACATCTGGTCAATACGGAAATATTCTCCCTCAATCAAACGTGACACAACAATAGTGTCGTCAAACTCAAACAAAACATGATTCTCAGTAAAGTACAAGCGAACTTCGTCATCTGTTCCGCCACTAATAATCTTGCTTACTTCGTTTAGTGTTTTTCCTGGAACAACAACTTTAATAGAATCATACGAATCCTTTAACACAATCTTGCGAATTGAAATACGATGACCATCCAAAGATACAATGCGCAGGTTATTGCCATTAATTTCCAACAGTTCACCTGCCATCATCTTGTTATTCTCATTGTCTGAAATGGAAAATATCGTTTGGCGGATAATTTCCTTCAGAGTAAACTGAGACAGTGTAACACAGTTTAAGCGTTCCACCTCTGGAAGAAATGTAAACTCATCTGCATTCTTTCCAGGAATTGTAAAATTAATCTTCTCACACTGAATTTTCACAGAGTCAGTTCCATCGGTTTCAATGGAGATATCATTGTCTGGAAGACGACGAACAATCTCAGAAAAAATCTTAGCATCAATTGCAATACGTCCATTGTCCTCAATGATGCCATGAATTTCTGTTTCAATCCCCAATTCCATATCATTTGCTGTCATAAGAATGCGTCCTTCTTTCGTCTGGATCAGAATGCACTCTAAGATCGGCATGGTTGTCTTATTTGAAACGGCTTTTGAAACAATTGAAACACCTTTTTGTAACTCTTCTCGTGGACAGATAATATGCATGGTGGCACTCTCCTTTTTGCTGATAGATAGATTTATAATATATATAGTAGTAGTAGTAGGGGTTGGGGATATTGGGGATAACTCTAAAAAACCTAGGGTTTATGCGGCTTACAGAAGAAAAATTTTGGGGATAACTTGGGGATAACTATGTGGATAACTGGGTAAGTTATCCACAATATCCCCAATCAATCCCCAAAGCTCAGCCAAGAGCCGGGTTGATTTTTTTCTGTAAAACGTCGATGGTATCTTGTAAAAACTGGCTGTTTTTGAGATCCTCAGTAATCTTTTCAATTCCGTGCCGGACAGTCGTGTGATCACGATTTCCGAGTTCCTTTCCGATCTGCTGAAGAGACAAATCGGTCATTTGACGGCACAGATACATCGCAATTTGGCGGGAGTAGGCGATATCCTTATTACGCTTCTGTGAAAGAAGCTCATCTGCCTCAAAGCCAAAGTGTGATGCAATGACCTCAACAATCAGAGGAACAGTAATCGTAACCTCTTTGTGGTTGTTGATGATGTCGCGAAGTACATCTTCCGCCATATTAAGCGTGATTTCTTTATTAGAAAGACGTTTAAAAGCGGTAATTCGATTGAGCGCACCTTCAAGCTCACGAATATTAGTATTGATATTTTCAGCAATATAGTTGATAATATCGTCAGAGATCTTTGTGTTCTCTGTTTCTTCCTTTTTATGAAGGATTGCCACACGAGTCTCATAATCAGGAGCAGAGACATCGACTGGAAGACCAACAGAAAAGCGAGAGCGAAGACGTTCCTCAAGGTTTGTGAAATCCTTTGGAGGTTTATCAGAAGTAATGATAACCTGCTTGCCCGTTTCATATAAGTAGTTGAAGGTGTGGAAAAACTCCTCCTGTGTGCTTTCCTTTCCAATTAAAAACTGTATATCGTCAATCATAAGGACATCAATGCTGCGGTATTTCTCTTTAAACTCAGCATTCTTCTTGCCTTTAAGAGAGTCGATCAGGTCATTTGTGAATGTCTCACTAGTGACATATAAAACGCGTACACTTGGATCATTGCGCAGAATATAGTGGGCAATAGACTGCATCAGATGCGTCTTGCCAAGACCTGCGCCGCCATATATAAATAGTGGGTTGTAGAGGGTTCCAGGAGATTCAGCAACAGCAAGTGAAGCAGCATGTGCGAATCGGTTATTGGAGCCAACAACAAAGGTATCAAATGTATAGCGTGGGTTTAAGTTGGCATTCATCACAGCAGCATAATAGGAGTTTAACTCGGGGGTTACAATGTTAGAAGCTTCTGCAGTGAGGTTTGGACGCTTCTCAAGGTCCTCCGAAGTAACAAAGATCACATTGCAGTGCAGGCCGATCTTCTCCTCAATGACAATCTCAAGAATCTGCTTGTACTTCTTCTTGATATAGTCTAGTATATTGGGGATACCTTTTGTATCTGCCAAGATGTAGACCTGGTCATTGTCTACATTGTGGATTTCCATAGGGACAATCCAAGTATCGTAAGATACCTTTGAAATATCATAATTTTCCTTCAGGGTGTCTTTTATGGCATCCCAGTTTTCCTTTAATCTGTCAATCATTTGTTACTCCTGACGTCGGTATATGGTAATTTTCGAGAAAAGAGCCTATTAGCCCATATAATGATATTATACTAAAAATAATGAAGAATTTCAAGAGAGAAGAGGAGAGCAGTCTGTAAAAAATATCAACAACATTGGGGTAAAATGTGGATAATATTGTGGATAGGCTGTGGATAACATGTGGATAAGTGGAAAAAAGCTGTGGATAGAGCGGGGATAACTCAGAAGGGGGTATGGCATATAAAATTGTGGATAATGTGGATAAGATTGTTTGAAAATAAAAACGAACACAGTTATCCACAGAGTTATCCACCAAACACATGTACTTATCCCCAATATCCACAAAAAAAAGTTTGTCGTAAAATCAATGGTTTGAGAATGGTTTTTTGTATTATCCACAAAGTTATGCACAAGTTATCCACAATTTGGGGATAACTTTTATCCACAACATTTTTGAATAAAAAAACTGGGGATAACTCTGTGGATAAGTTGGGGATAACTTTTTTGTAATAAAAAATAAAAAACACCAAAAAAAACCTTGACGAAACGCGAGTTTCTTAATATAATGCGTATGATGTCCAATTTTTGCAACGGCGTAAAAAAAACGCCGAAAAATCGCACTTTTGGTGCAAGCTGTGGGACTGATACCCACAGTGTAAGAAACAGTATTATTTGAAAACCAACACAGAAAACAAGGAGGTGTTTTGTTATGAAGATGACATTTCAGCCAAAGAAGAGATCCCATGCAAAGGTTCATGGTTTCCGTGCAAGAATGAGCACAAAGGGAGGAAGAAAGGTTCTGGCAGCAAGAAGAGCAAAGGGAAGAAAGGTTCTCTCTGCTTAATTGAGCAGTATCAACTCTCTTAAAAAGAACAGAGACTTTCAGAGAGTCTACAGCAAACGGCAGTCTTTTGCAAATCGTTCGCTGGTCATGTACAAGATGTCAAACGACCGCGCTGATACTCGCATTGGCATATCTGTCAGTAAAAAGGTAGGAAACAGTGTGGTCAGGCATCGGGTTACAAGAGTGATCCGTGAATGCTGCCGCTTACACGAAAAAGAATTAATACAAGGATTGGACATAGTGATTGTTGCCAGACCGTTGGCGAAGGAACAAGGATTAATGGAAATTGAGGAAGCTTTTTTTCATGTAGGAAGAAAGCTGAATATTTTTTTAGAATCGAAGTAGGGTCGGGACTATGAAGAAGATTATGATTCATATGATAAGGTTTTACCAGAAGTATTTATCACCTCTCAAAGTCCGGACCCACTGTATATATACCCCAACCTGTTCGCAGTATGCAATAGAAGCGTTGGAAAAGTATGGAGCTTTGAAAGGCTCCTTACTTGCTATATGGAGGATATTGCGCTGCAATCCATTTTCAAAAGGGGGGTACGACCCTGTTCCGTAGGTAGCTTAAGGAGGAAAACAAGTGGATTTTTTATCATTAACGCAAAGTAACTGGTTTCTTGTAGGGCCAGTTGCGAAGGTGCTTGGTGTTGTCATGAATGGAATTTACGAGTTCCTGGACATGTTTGGCATTGCAAGCATTGGATTGGCGATCATTTTATTCACGATTATTATTAAAGCATTGATGCTTCCGCTTTCCATTAAGCAGCAGAAGTTTACAAAGCTTAATAGTATTATGGCGCCAGAACTTCAGCAGGTCCAGAAAAAGTATGCAAATCTGGACAAGTCAAGCCCGAAGTACAATGAAATGCTTTTGAAGCAGAATGAAGAGATGAAGGAAGTCTATGCAAAGTACGGAACAAGCCCGACAGGCGGTTGCGTTCAGATGTTGATTCAGATGCCGATTCTGTTCGCTTTGTACCAGGTTATTTACAAGATTCCGGGCTATATCACAAAGGTAAGAGCGTTCTATGAGCCGATTGTTGAGGCACTGCAGAACATTCCTACTTACATGGATAACGCAGATTTCGTGACATTGGCACAGCAAAACGGCATCAATGCAGCAGGACTGAGTGATTCTAACAAGCTGATTGATCTGCTTTACAACTTCGATAAGACCGAGTGGGCTAAGTTTACCGAGATCTTCCCGAATTTGAATGAGTACGTAGCCAAGGCACTGCCAAGTATCGAGAAAGCAAATTATTTCCTGGGAATGGATTTGGCAACTGCACCTGCACAGCAGCTGTGGCCTGGTGTTTTAATTCCTATTCTTGCCGGTCTTACTCAGTGGCTTAGCTCTAAGATGATGCAGACAGATAATGGAAGCAAGAATTCAGATGACACAATGGGAAACACAATGAAGACCATGAACATCATGATGCCTCTTATGTCAGTGTTCTTCTGTTTCACATTCTCTGCAGGTATCGGTGTATACTGGATTGCATCTTCTGTTGTTATGATTCTGATTCAGATGATCGTAAACAAGTATATGGAGCGCATTGATATTAATCAGATGGTTGAAAAGAACATTGAAAAGGCTAATGTAAAGCGTGTTAAGAAGGGTCAGAAGCCGCTTAAGGCAAAGGCTGTTATGAATGTTCGTACCATCGAAGAAGAAAGAGAACTCGAAGAAAAGAAAGAAGCTGAGCTTAAAGAGCGTGTGACAAAGCAGGTTGAGAAATCAACTGAGTACTATTCCACCACCCAGAAAAAGAAGGGTAAGCTGGCATCTAAGGCCGGAATGGTTCAGCAGTACAACGAAAAGAGTGAAAAGAAGAACAGAAAGTAATCAGTGATTGTAAGGCTGATTACTTGCTTGGGGAAGCTTGCAGATTCAGAAAGGTAAGGTTTGTATGACAGAGTTTGCTACGTTCACTGGAAAGAATGTAGATGAAGCCGTAAACAATGCACTGCTTCAGCTTCAGATCACCAGTGAAAAACTTGAGTATGAGGTTGTTGAAAAAGGTTCGAATGGTCTGCTTGGTTTTATCGGTTCTAAGCCGGCGGTGATCCGTGCACGTAAAAAGTCAGATTTTATCGATGAGGGAGAAGAATTTTTACAGAATATTTTCCATGAGATGAATATGGAAGTTGATATCGCAGTTGCCTACAATAAAGAAGAGCAGGTTGTTGATATCGTTCTGACCGGAGAAGACATGGGCATCCTGATCGGAAAAAGAGGACAGACACTGGATTCACTGCAGCATCTGGTGAGCCTTGTTATAAACAAACACAGCGAAGAATATATTCGTGTCAAGCTGGATACTGAGAATTACCGTGAAAGAAGGAAAGAAACTCTCGAGCAGCTGGCAAAGAATATTGCCTATAAGGTAAAGAGAACAAGACGTCCGGCATCGCTTGAGCCGATGAATCCTTACGAGAGAAGGATCATCCACTCAGCACTTCAGGATGACAAGTTTGTATATACCAAGAGCGAGGGCGAGGATCCATTTCGTCATGTAGTGGTACTTCCTAAAAAAGAAGCAATTCCGCAGAGAAGATACTACAAAAGCTATGACAAAGGATACAAAACAAATTATGACAGAAGTGCAGCCGGTACAAGAGAAACAGCTAAAAAGCTGACTTCTGAGGAATAATAGAGAAAGTGCCATTCAAAGTTCATACGGACTATTGAGTGGCATTTTCTGTATCATTCTTGGAAACTTACGAAAATCGAAGTGAGGTAGAACATGAAAGAAAATAGTACAATTGCGGCGATTGCAACAGCACTTAGTCCGGCAGGAATTAGCATTATTCGAATAAGCGGACCGCAGGCGCTTGATGTGATTGATCGTATTTATAGAACAAGGAAAGAGGTTGATTTGATTAAAAAAGGAGCATTTGCTGTGACAAAGTCTTCAGCAAAAAAGCTCTCAAATGCACCTACACATACTATTCATTACGGCTATATCTGTGATGAATATGAAGTGATTGATGAAGTTATGGTATCCATAATGAAGGGACCTCGTTCATTTACAGCAGAGGATACAGTAGAGATTAACTGTCACGGAGGCATTCTTGTTACGAGACGTGTATTAGATTGTGTGTTTAAAAATGGGGCAGCGCCGGCACAGCCTGGTGAGTTTACAAAGAGAGCCTTTTTAAACGGACGAATTGATCTGTCTCAGGCAGAGGCTGTCATGGAACTTATATCTGCAAAGAATCGTTTTGCGATAGATGCATCACTAGAACAGCTCTCAGGAAAAATTAAAAACCGTATACAAGACCTCAGAAGCACGCTTTTAGATGAGATTGCTTATATAGAGGCAGCACTTGACGATCCAGAGCATATTTCGCTTGAAGGCTATACACAGGGGCTCACAGAGCGTGTTCAAAAAATTAGATTAGCAGCAAAGAAGATGGCAGATTCATTTGATAATGGAAAGGTTTTAACAGAGGGGATTCGTACTGTGATTGTAGGAAAGCCAAATGCTGGAAAGTCATCTTTGCTAAATGCGTTATCAGGAAGACAGCGGGCAATTGTCACAGAAATTGCTGGTACGACGAGAGATACTCTTGAGGAGCAGATTATGCTTGGCGATCTGAGTTTGATTTTGGTGGACACAGCAGGGATTCGAGACACATCTGATGTTGTTGAAAAAATCGGTGTAGAGAAGGCGCGTGAGGCTGCTGCAAAGGCAGACCTATTGATTTACGTGGCAGATTCCTCAAGAAATCTCGATGAAGATGATCATAAGATTATGGAGTTGCTAAAAAACAAAAAAAGTATTATTCTGTTAAATAAGTCCGATTTATCTTCTGTAATTCAGCCGCAGGATTTAAAGGCAGCTGGAGTGGATGCGCCTGTTCTTTGGATATCGGCAGCAAATGAAGATGGATTAGATGTGCTTGAGCAGACAATACATGACATGTTTGAGCAGGGAATGATTGCAGGAAATGATGAGGTTGTCATCACGAATGCACGTCAAAAAACATGTCTGTTAAATGCCTGTGAGAGCCTGAGGCTTGCAGAGGAGGGCATTGAAAATGGGATGCCGGAGGATATGCTGACAATCGACATGATGGATGCTTATACCAGTTTGGGAGAGGTAATCGGCGAGGAGATTGAGGAAGATCTGGTAAACCGTATTTTTGCAAAGTTCTGTATGGGTAAGTAACTAGATAGTGGAGGCAAAATATGGCTGTTTTAGAAGAATATTATGATGCGGTGGTGATTGGAGCAGGACATGCCGGCTGTGAGGCGGCGTTAGCTTGTGCCAGACTGGGATTAGAAACGATTGTTTTTACTGTGAGTGTGGAAAGTATAGCAATGATGCCGTGCAATCCGAATATAGGAGGAAGCTCTAAGGGTCATCTTGTAAGAGAAGTGGATGCGCTTGGCGGAGAGATGGGCAAAAATATTGATAAGACGTTTATTCAGTCTAAGATGTTAAATACATCAAAAGGACCATCTGTGCATTCACTTCGTGCACAGGCGGATAAGCGTGCATACTCGCAGGAGATGCGCCATACCATGGAAAATACCGACAAGCTGACAATACGACAGGCAGAGGTATGTAAACTTCTTGTTGATGAAAATAATAATATAAATGGAGTTGTAACGTATTCTGGTGCAATTTACCATTGTAAATGTGTAGTGCTTGCAACTGGAACATATTTAAAGGCACGATGCATTTATGGTGATATCAGCAATGAAACAGGTCCAAATGGATTGCAGTCAGCGACACATCTGACAGATTCATTAAAGGAACTTGGCATTGAGATGTTTAGATTTAAGACTGGAACACCAGCGAGAGTTGATAAAAGAAGTATTGATTTTTCAAAAATGCAGGAACAAAAAGGTGATGAGCGAGTTGTTCCATTCTCATTCACAACAGATCCTGAGAGCGTTCAAAAGGATCAGGTTTCCTGCTGGCTGACGTATACAAATGAGCAGACACATGAGATTATCAGAAGTAATCTGGATCGCTCACCGCTTTACTCTGGCGTGATTCATGGAACTGGACCTCGTTATTGTCCGTCTATTGAGGATAAGGTAGTGCGTTTTGCTGATAAGGATCATCATCAGGTGTTTATTGAGCCGGAAGGCTTGTATACAAATGAGATGTATCTGGGCGGTATGTCAAGTTCTATGCCAGAAGATGTGCAGTACGAAATGTACCATACAGTAGCAGGTCTGGAAAATGTAAAAATTGTACGAAACGCATATGCAATTGAATATGACTGTATTAATCCAAGACAGCTAAAGCCGACGCTTGAGTTTAAAAAAATAGGAGGATTATACAGCGCAGGACAGTTTAATGGAAGCTCTGGATATGAAGAGGCAGCGGCACAGGGAATTATAGCAGGAATCAATGCGGCGTTGCACGTGTTAAAACGTCAGGAATTAGTGTTAGACCGTTCACAGGCATATATTGGTGTTTTGATTGATGATCTTGTGACAAAGGAGAATCATGAGCCATATCGCATGATGACATCACGCGCAGAATATCGTTTGCTGCTTCGTCAGGATAATGCAGATCTTCGTTTAACTGCAATTGGTCATGAAATCGGATTAATATCTGATGAGCGTTATCAAAAACTAAATGATAAAAAAAGACAGATCGATGAAGAAATCAAGCGTCTTCAAACGGCAACTATCGGCACAACACCGCAGGTACAGGCATTTCTTGAACAGCATAACAGCACACTTTTAAAGAGTGGAATGACACTTGAGGAGCTGTTAAAACGTCCGGAAATCTGTTATAATGATTTGAAAGAAATAGATACAAAGCAACCAGAACTGCCAGAGGCAGTGACGCAGCAGGTAGAGATCAGTATAAAGTATGAAGGCTATATTAAGCGTCAGCTGCAGCAGGTAGAACAGTTTAAAAAGCTTGAAAAGAAAAAGCTTTCACTTGATTTTGACTACAGTCAGGTACCGAATCTGAGAAAAGAAGCTATTCAAAAGCTTAATGAATATCAGCCGGCATCAATCGGACAGGCGTCAAGAATATCAGGTGTTTCACCAGCTGATGTATCAGTATTACTTGTCTATTTAAATAGATAAAAAGAATGCATAAACAGGAGGAAATAAATGGCAGAAGCGATACAGCATGGAGAATGTATTGAAAAAATTATGAATGCGTTTGCCCAGATTGGACACGAACTAACCAATAAGCAGGCAGAACAGTTTTTTCAATATTATGAAATGTTAGTTGAAACAAATAAGGTAATGAATTTAACCGCAATCACAGAGTTCGATGAAGTGCTGCAGAAACATTTTGTGGACAGCGTGCTAAAATCAGAGATTTTTATTAAGGAAGATACGAAGACTCTGATTGATGTTGGAACTGGAGCAGGATTTCCAGGTGTTCCATTAAAGATTATGTATCCACAGTTAAAGGTAACATTGCTTGATTCTCTGAATAAGAGATTAAACTTTTTGAATCAGGTTATTGAAAAGCTTGGTCTTGAAAATATCACAACTGTTCATTATCGTGCAGAGGATGGCGCCAGAAAGGCGGAACTAAGAGAACAATTTGATTGCGTTGTATCAAGAGCTGTTGCCAATATGTCTACATTGTGTGAATATTGCCTTCCATATGCAAAGGTAGGAGGATGTTTTGTAGCTTATAAATCAGGCAATGCAGAAGAGGAGATTGATAAGGCAAAGAAAGCAGTTCATCTGCTTGGTGGAGTAAAGGAAAATGCAATCTACTTTGATCTTCCGGATTCAGATATTGGACGCAGTCTTGTTATTGTGAAGAAAAAAGAGCCTACATCAAAAAAATATCCTAGAAAAGCGGGATTGCCGAGTAAGGAACCACTGCAGTAAGGAAAATTACAGTTCACGGGACGCCAATTCGCAAAACGCGAACAATGTTCCACGTGGAACATGAACAATTAAAAATACAAAAGAGATGTTCCACGGGAGATAATGTTCCACGTGGAACATTTTTTTATGGCATTTTGAAGAAAGAAGTGCTATACTGTAGAAAAGATGCAAAAAAACGTTACAGTTCACAGGAAACCCATTCGCAAAAACGCACGTTCCGTGTGAATTGTAATAAAATCATGCTATTTAGCAGAAATGAGGATATTATGGGAAGAATTATAGCTGTTGCAAATCAGAAGGGTGGAGTTGGCAAGACTACTACTGCAATCAATCTGGCAGCTTCATTAGCAGAATACCAGAAAAATGTACTTATCATTGATATGGATCCTCAGGGAAATACAACCAGTGGATTCGGCGTTGATAAAAATGAACTTGAGCATTCACTGTATGATCTGATTACAGATAACTGTACAATACAAGAATGCATTCTTGAAAATGTATTATTCGATACCCTTTCACTTATTGGGTCAAATGTGAACCTGTCAGGAGCGGAAATCGAATTGATTGATGTGGAACGTAAGGAATTTATTTTAAAAGATGCATTAGACGAGATTAAGGATCAGTATGATTTTATTGTAATTGATTGCCCGCCATCTTTAAGTATGCTCACTGTTAACGCGCTTAGTGCAGCTGACACAGTACTTGTTCCAATTCAGTGTGAATATTATGCACTTGAAGGCTTGACACAGCTGTTACATACAATCAATCTGGTAAAGAGCCGCTTAAATCCAGACCTGGAAATGGAAGGCGTTGTATTTACCATGTATGATGCGAGAACTAATCTGTCACTTCAGGTAGTGGAGAATGTAAAAGACAATTTGCAGGAGCGAGTTTATAAGACAATTATTCCAAGAAATGTGCGTCTTGCAGAGGCACCGAGCCATGGACTGCCAATCAATTTGTATGACGCAAGATCAACAGGAGCAGAAGCATATCACCAACTGGCAGAAGAGGTTATAAACAGAGAGTAGTTAAAAATTATTCGCAAAATTGCAAATGGTACTGAATGATAGAAAGGATGAAAGAATGGCACTCAATAAAAAAGGTGGTCTTGGAAAAGGTCTCGGCAAAGGTATCGATTCCTTGATCAGCAATGCGTATGCAGTAGAAACAAAGAAAAAAGATTCAGCAGCTGATAAAAAAGAGCCAGAGACAACAGTAAAGCTGCGTCTTGTGGAGCCGGCATCTTCTCAACCAAGACTGAAATTTGATGAGGATACATTGACTGAACTTGCAGAATCTATCAAAAAATATGGCGTAATTCAACCGATTGTAGTAAAGAAGGTAGAGGATCATTATCAGATTATTGCTGGAGAACGCAGATGGAGAGCAGCAAAGCAGGCTGGATTGAAGGATATTCCAGTCATTATAAAAGATTATGATGAACAGCAGATCGCAGAAATTGCACTGATTGAGAATTTACAGAGAGAAGATTTAAACCCTATTGAAGAAGCAAAAGCATATCAGTCATTGATTGAAAAGTATCAGCTAAAACAGGAAGAGATTGCAGAGAAAGTATTTAAAAGCCGAAGTGTAATCACAAATGCACTTAGATTGCTTAAGCTAGATGAAGAGGTTCAGCTTATGCTGATGGAAGGTAAGATTACAAACGGACATGCGAAGGCGATTTTGGGACTGGAAGATAAAGAAGAACAGCGTGCTGTTGCACAGAAGGTTGTGGAAGAGCAACTAAGCGTGCGCGATACTGAAAAGTATATTAAGAGTTTGTTGGATAAGAAAAATGAGCCAGCTGTTAAAAAGCCAGTTTTAGAGAACCAGACATTATATGAGACATTGGAGAGTCGTATGAAGTCTCGCATGGGTACGAAGGTGCAGATTAAGAGAAAGTCTGATGACAAGGGCAAGATTGAAATTGACTATTATTCAAATGATGATCTTGAGCGCATCATTGAACTAATGGGAATTACTAAGGATACAATCGAGTAAATTAGTTAAAACTTAGAAAAATAAAACTGAACAGAGGATAACTGTTCAACTAGAGGAAAGGAAAATAAAATATGGAAATTCTGAATCAGGCGATGGAATTTACACAGCAGTATAGCCTGTTTTTTCTGGCAGGAATGTTCGCTGTGATTTTGATTCTTGTGATCTGCATGACTGTTATGAACAGCAGAATGAAAGAATTGCAGGCAGCATATGATGATTTTATGCGCGGTAATGATGGAAAATCACTTGAGGGCATTTTAAAGACAGTAGTAGAAGATAATAAGCGTGTAAAGATTCAGTGCAAGCGTGATATTGATGAGATCATTAGCATGAAGAAAGGACTTAAGGCAACATACAAAAAGATTGGTATTATGAAATATGATACCTTTCGAGGAATGGCTGGAAAGCTGAGCTTTTCACTGGCACTTCTTGATGGTGATGACAGCGGTTTTGTATTAAGCAGTATGCATACGCAGGATGGCTGCTACAGCTATTTAAAAGAAATTATTCATGGACAATCACATGCAACACTCAGCAATGAGGAGCGAGATGCTTTGGAGATGGCATTAAATTATAATATCGATGCAGCTAAATTAGAAGAGAAACAAGCGCAGCAGGCAACTCTAGTACAGCAGGATACAAATGAAACTAAAAATTAAATAGAGTAATTAAAAAATGGCTTTCAGAACAGAAACTACTGATCTGGAAAGCCGTTTTTTTGTTAATAAAGAATAGAAAGTAACTCACTCAGCTGTTTTATCTCATAAGTTGGTGCCTGTGACATTGTATTATCAGAGCCATTTGGGTTAAACCAGCAGGTATCAATGCCATATTGGATTCCACCGATGATATCGGAGGTTAAAGAGTCACCAATGACAAGTGCTTTAGAAACAGAAATTTGAAGCTTTGAAAATACGGCATCAAAAAATTCTTTTTTAGGCTTTTGACATCCGAGTTCTTCTGAAATGAATAGATCAGAAATCATTGGTGTCAATTCAGAGTGAGATAGGCGGCTGTGCTGAGTGGTGCTTCGTCCATTTGTAATGATGGAAAGCTTATATCCTCTTTCATACAGAATGCGGCATACACGAAGAGCATCGTGAATAGGCGTGCAGTCTTCGCCAAGGCTTGTCTGATAAAGCTGGCACATTAGAGCTGGATCACCATCTTTGCCAACAGCAGCAAGAAAATCATGAAATCTGGCAATTGCTAGTGCTGCAGAAGTAATTTCACCGCGCTCATATGCTTTCCAATAGGAAAGATTTATGCGCTGATATAAAGAAAGTACTTCGTCAGAGTATGGAATATGAAAAGTATCGCACACCTTATGAAAAGCATAAGTTTCTCCAGCATCAAAGTCAAAGAGCGTACCATCAAGGTCAAATAATAAATGGGTATAAGTCATGTTAGTTTCCTTTCTGGTGATGATATATGCTATCTTAACACTAAAGCAGACAATTGACAACAGGTGATGTTCCACGTGGAACGTAATGCTACCCGGAAGTTTAACAAAGCGGTTCGACGATTGTTTTGTCGGCGTCTCTTTTCCGCGGACACCTGTTACATTTCTTTTTATTATACATTATTTTGAAAGTCCCGCTACAACGTTCCGCCTCGTAAAATCAACTCGTCTCACCGCTAATCTAGGTTACAATTGACAGCAGGTGATGTTCCACGTGGAACATTCCCCACAACCTACTTTACAAAAGAGAATCCGTGGTATATAATAAATAATGTCTGTTTTCCTTATAAAACAAGGCATTTATTGAGTATGAGAGTAGAGACAGAAAGGTTTGGAAAACTATGTTAGATATCAAGTTTGTCCGTGAGAATCCGGACGTTGTCAGACAGAACATCCGTAATAAGTTTCAGGATGCAAAGCTTCCGCTGGTTGATGAGGTAATCGCTCTGGATCTTCGCAACCGTGAAATCAAAAAGGAAGTTGAGACCCTTCGTGCAAATCATAAGAAGGCATCTAAGCAGTATGGTGCACTTCGTGCACAGGGAAAGTTAGAAGAGGCTGAAAAGCTGCGTGCAGAGGATGCTGCGTCAGAAGAGCGCATGACAGCACTGAGTGCAGAGGAGAAGCAGGTTGAGGCAGATCTGAAGCAGAAGATGATGATTATCCCGAATATCATTGATCCATCTGTTCCGATTGGAAAAGATGACAGTGAGAATGTAGAGGTTGAGCGCTTTGGCGAACCAGTTGTTCCGGACTTTGAGGTTCCGTATCACACTGATATTATGGAGTCTTTCAACGGTATTGATCTGGACAGTGCAAGAAAAGTAGCTGGAAACGGATTCTATTATTTAATGGGTGATATCGCAAGACTGCATTCAGCAGTAATTTCCTACGCAAGAGATTTCATGATCAATCGTGGATTTACTTATTGCGTACCGCCTTTCATGATCAGAAGTGATGTTGTTACAGGTGTTATGAGCTTTGCAGAGATGGATGCAATGATGTATAAGATCGAGGGTGAGGATCTTTACCTGATCGGAACAAGTGAGCATTCCATGATTGGAAAGTTTATTGATACTGTTAACAAGGAAGAAAATCTTCCATACACTCTGACAAGCTACTCACCATGTTTCCGTAAGGAAAAGGGAGCTCACGGTCTGGAGGAGAGAGGTGTATACCGTATCCATCAGTTCGAGAAGCAGGAGATGATTGTAATTTGTAAGCCGGAAGACAGCATGATGTGGTATGACAAGCTGTGGAAGAACACTGTAGATTTATTCCGCAGCATGGACATTCCAGTTCGTACACTTGAGTGCTGCTCTGGTGATTTGGCTGACCTTAAGGTAAAGTCTGTCGATGTTGAGGCATGGTCTCCGCGTCAGAAGAAGTATTTTGAAGTAGGAAGCTGCTCTAATTTAGGTGATGCACAGGCACGTCGTCTTGGCATCCGTGTTGTTGGACCGGATAAGACAAAGTATCTGGCTCATACTTTAAATAACACTGTAGTAGCTCCGCCGCGTATGTTGATTGCATTCTTAGAGAACAATCTGCAGGCAGATGGAAGTGTTCGTATTCCAGAAGTTCTTCGTCCATATATGGGCGGAATGGAGAAAATGGTTCCGAAGAAATAAAAGTATAAAATGATAAAGGAGGGAATTTTATGCACGCATACTTACCAGCAATCGGATTTGGGCAAATCAAGAAAAAGTCTCAGCTTCAGCAGCTGTTAAGCAGCGTGCAGAATTTCCCAGATCAGGTTCAAAAAATTCGTCTGGATGAGGAGAGCAGTCTTGTCGTCTATACAAAGGAAGTTGCACCAGACATCGGTCTTATGATCTGTGGAGAAGAGGATATGCAGGGAAGCTTTCAGATGGAATATTATGAGCCATATATTAACAGTAATGTCTGTTCTTCTAAGGCAGAATGCAGCATAGAAAAGGAAAGTGCGAGAGAAGCGTATGATGGCGTCTGTGATGATTGCCGATTAGGACTGAATCTGATTTTTTCTGTAAATAATTTTATGGAATATCGAAAATATCAGGTACTGCAGGGATTTTTTCCAACGGTGACAGATGCCTGTCTTTCTGCTTTGTGTACGCAGGGAAAAATTTTACTCCCCATTTTGAAGAGACCAGAGGCTGCTCGTATTGCAAAGAAAAAGGAACAGGGACGTCAGAAACTGATTGAGGCAGCAAGAGAAGGAAATCAAGAAGCAATTGACAGCCTGACAATTGATGATATGAATTTGAGTAATAAAGTAGGCAGGTTATTAAACAGTTGTGATATCTATACAATGGTCGAGTCAAGTATTATGCCATGTGGAATGGAGAGTGATCGCTATACAATCATTGGGGAAATTCTAAATGTGGTGCCTCTTGTCAATGAAATAAGCAAGGAACCGCTATGTCAGATGGATGTGAAGTGTAATAATATTTGCGTACGTGTGCTGGTAAATCGTTCAGGGCTGATGGGAGAGCCAATGACAGGACGGCGTTTCAAGGGCGATATTTGGCTGCAAGGAGTGGTAAACTTCGTTTGACAAATATAATAAAATATGATATCATGAATGGCGTGAGAAATGCTATTTTGTTAAAAACAAAAGGCTTGCGACATATGTGAATAAAGTTCTCTTAGTTAAATGGATATAACAGGGACCTCCTAAGGTTGCGTTACAACGGTCACCTTGGAAAAACTTCATATAGGATTCAAGTTCGAGTTTCTTCGGGCTTAGTCATAAAACCAGCCATGTCTCAGTAGCTCAGTTGGATAGAGCACACGCCTCCTAAGCGTGGGGTCGGAGGTTCAAATCCTCTCTGGGACGCCACAGCAGCGCTGCAAGCCTTTTTCGGGGCTTGCAGCGCTTTTTGCTTCTCCTTCTCCCGGTAATTTCGCTTCTGTTACCGGGAAATTTTTATGCGCCGATACCAGAGCGGCAATTTAGAAAACCCGGAATGAATACAGTTGCCGCAGAGAACTTGCGGCGGGGGCGTTTGTAGTGTAAAATATAGATAATGATATTTGCGTGAGCACGCAAATATACAAAATGGCGTGCTTTTGGGGGAATGCGGCGCCCCCGAAGGCACCGTGCAAAAAACAACTCTCTGTTGAAAGGTGGGCGTAGAATTGAATGTAAAACTGAAAGAAAAAATCAGAGAGTCGCTCTCTGCCGTACTTCCGATCACCGGGATCGTCCTGATGCTCAGCATCTTTGTGATCCCGATGGAGCTGGGAAGCGTAGTCATGTTCCTGACAGGCGCCCTGATGCTGATCGTTGGCATGGGCTTTTTCCAGCTCGGTGCAGAGATGGCAATGACGCCGCTCGGCGAAGGCGTTGGCGTGCAGATCTCCAAAATGAAAAAACTGCTTACAGTCCTGCTGACAGGGTTTCTCATGGGCGTCATCATTACCGTGTCGGAGCCGGATCTGCAGGTCCTTGCGGGGCAGGTGCCGTCTGTGCCGAACATGGTGTTGATCATGACGGTGGCTGTCGGCGTGGGGCTGTTTCTGGCGCTGGCCATCGTGCGTATCCGCTATAAAATCAGCCTGTCGATGCTGCTGATCGTTTGCTATCTGGCGCTCATTCTGGTGTCTATGTTTGTGCCCAAGGAGTTTTTGGCAGTGGCCTTTGACTCCGGCGGCGTCACCACCGGCCCGATGACCGTACCTTTTATTATGGCCATGGGTGTCGGGCTGGCCTCGGTGCGCAGCGATAAAAATGCGGCAAATGACAGCTTCGGTCTGGTGGCGCTTTCCAGCGTGGGGCCGATTCTGGCGGTGCTGATCCTCGGCTGTTTCTTTAAGCCGACCGAGGCGGCCTACACCCTTACCGATGTTGCCACCGTTGTCACCACGCAGGATGTTGCCCGGGTGTTTGCGCAGGGGCTGCCGCTCTACGCCAGGGAGGTGCTTCTTTCACTGGTGCCGATCCTCTGGGTGTTTTTGATTTTCCAATGGCTGACCCACCGCTACCATGGGCTGCAAATCAAGCGCATCATCGTCGGCTTTGGGTATACCTATATTGGGCTGGTGCTGTTTTTGTGCGGTGCCAATGTCGGGTTTGCACCCGTTGGCGCCTACCTTGGCAAGGAGCTGGCAGGGCTATCGTTGCGCTGGATTCTGGTTCCCATCGGTGCGCTGATCGGCTACTACATCGTCAAGGCAGAGCCTGCCATTCAGGTGCTGAACCATCAGGTGGAGGCCGTCACAAACGGCGCCATCTCGGTCAAAATGATGAACCGCTGTATGCAGATCGGTGTGGCAGCCAGTGTCGGTCTGGCCATGCTGCGCGTGCTGACCGGCATATCCATCCAGTGGTTTGTCATCCCCGGGTACATCATCGCGCTGGTGCTGTCCCGCCTGGTGCCGGATATTTTTATCGGTATTGCGTTTGACTCCGGCGGCGTTGCCAGCGGCCCCATGACCTCGACCTTTTTGCTGCCGCTCAGCATCGGCGTATGTGAGGCGCTGGGCGGCAACCTGATGACCGATGCGTTCGGTGTTGTTGCGCTTGTTGCCCTGACGCCGCTGATCGCCATCCAGCTTATGGGGCTGGTATACAAGCTGAAAACCGCTAAGCGGACGCAGACCGTGCCGGCTGCTATCGCCGATGACTGCGACATGATCGTTGATCTTGAGGAGGGCGACTAAAATGGAGCATGAGAAGAAAGTGTCATTTCAGCTGTTGGTGCTGATCACAACGCCGAAGCTGGCAGAACACGCAGCCGAAATGTTCAAGAAAGGGGCGCTGCCGCTGCAATACCGCTTCAATGCCGAGGGGACGGCCTCCAGCGAGATCATGGATATGCTCGGCCTTGGCAGCATTGACAAAAGTGTTCTCGTCAGCATGGTCCCGAAGCATTTGTCCCCGATTTTGATGGAAAAGCTCTATATGGAATTACAGCTGCACAAAGCCAATAGCGGCATTGCTTTTACGATCCCTTTGAACGGTGCAAACAACATGATCTTGCGTATTCTGGACCACGATGCAGGCAAGGATGTTCTGAATACCAGCGGAAAGGAAGAAAACAGTATGTCTGAAACGAAACACTCTCTGGTTGCAGCGATCGTGAACAGCGGCTTCAGCGATGATGTGATGAAGGCGGTTCGTGCGGCGGGTGCCACCGGCGGCACCGTCATCCGCAGCCGGCGCATCGGCAATGAGGAGGCAACCGGCTTTTGGGGGCTGAGCGTGCAGGATGAAAAGGAAATCGTTCTGGTATTGACGGAATCTGCCAACAAGGTCGCCCTTATGCAATCCTTGGGTGAAAGCTGCGGTATGCACAGTGCGGCGCAGGGCATCTTTATGTCGATGCCGATCGACTCGGTCGCCGGCCTGTAAGTGCGGCTGAACGGCCGGATTGTTTACAATTTATGGTGGATTATCCGGCCTCCCGCATGCTACACTAGTCGTATCAGGAAATAGGAAGGGGCATTTGCCATGTGTACCGCAGCAACTTATAAGACAGCAGATTTCTATTTTGGACGCAATCTTGACTATGAATTCTCCTATGGGGATGAAGTCACGGTCACGCCGCGCAGCTATCCGTTTGCCCTGCGCTGCATGGGGGATTTCCGCACAAGGTATGCCATGATCGGCATGGCCTATGTGGCAGGGGAGTACCCGCTGTATTACGATGCCATCAATGAAAAGGGCCTCGGCGTTGCCGGGCTGAACTTTGTGGGCAACGCCGTCTACCACCCGGCGGCAGACGGTAAAAACAACATCACCCAATTTGAGCTGATCCCCTGGCTGCTGGGCAGCTGTGCAACGCTGGCAGAGGCCCGTGCCCTGCTGGAGAAGGCCAACATTGTAAATATCCCGTTCAGTGACCAGCTGCCGCTGGCCCAGCTGCACTGGCTTGTGGCTGACAAGACCGGCAGCATTACGGTGGAATCCACCGCCGATGGGCTGCATATCTACGACAACCCCGTGGGCGTGCTGACAAACAACCCGCCTTTCCCGCAGCAGCTTTTTGCGCTGAACAACTACCGCGCACTGTCGCCCCGTACCCCCGAAAATACCTTTGCGGACGGCCTTGACCTGCCGGTCTACAGCCGCGGGCTGGGTGGGCTGGGCCTGCCGGGGGACCTGTCCAGCCGGTCCCGATTTGTGCGGGCGGCATTCGTCAAGATGAACTCAAAATCCGGTGACAGCGAGACCGAGAGTGTGGGGCAGTTCTTCCACATCCTGCACGCGGTCGAACAGCAGCGCGGCTGCTGCGAGCTGGACGGCGGCAAGTATGAGATCACGCTGTATACAAGCTGCTGCAACGCCGACAAGGGAATTTTCTACTACACGACCTACGGCAACCACCAGATCACGGCGGTGGATATGCACCGCGAGGATCTGGACGGCACCCGGCTGGTGCGCTATCCGCTGGTGCAGGGAGAGAAAATTGTCTTTCAGAACTGAATTGCTTTAAAAACGCGAAAAAAGCGCTTGCAACGCACAGAAAACTATGCTATACTGTACGGTGCATGAGACTTTTCGCGCCATGGCGGCGTGGATAGAAATAGAAGGAGTGCTAAGCAATGAACTGGTATGAGATCGCTCTCGGCGTCGTCCTCGTCGTCGTGTCTGTTTTGATCATCGTCTTTACCCTCGCACAGGAGCAGAAGGGTCAGGGCCTGTCCGGCGCTATCATGGGCGAAAGCTCTGCTACGATGGCTGCCGGCCGTGAGCGCGGCGTGGACGCCAAGCTGGCTAAGCTGACCAAGGTTTGCGGCGTTGTTTTCTTCGTCGTTACGCTGGTCGTCTGCGTCCTGAGCGCACGCCTGTGATGCTCGCAGGGTAAGCAAAGAAACAAAATGGGTCCGCCAAGCGCGTCAGCTTTGCAAGCAGCGCCCCGGCGGGCCGTTTTTTGTGGGAGTATATCGGAAGGGCACCGCCGGACGGCGGTGCGGCGTAAATTAAAGGAGTACACATGACACCGTTACAGAAAAGTATTTTAAACGCAGTCAAGCGCCGCCCCATGACGCTGCGTGAGCTGCAGAATAACCTGCAGGTGGACAATTCCCGCCTGCGCACCAGCGTATCGGCTATGGTCGCCACCGGCGAGCTGTCGATGCGCAACGGCACCTATGTGCCGGGCTTTGCCACCTATGAGAACACAAACGCCCCGGCGGCCATTCCCTGCACACTGGTCAAGCTGGCAGCCCGCTTCGGCTTTGCCAGCCGCGATGACGGCGAGGGCGACATCTTTATCCCGGGGCGCGCCCTGCACGGCGCGATGCCCAACGACAAGATCAATGTCAAGCTGTTCGACCATCCCCGTGTGGAGGGCTCCTCTGAGGGTGAGGTCGTGGAGGTCACTGTCCCCAACAACCGCTTCGCGGGTACGGTCTGCCTGTCTGAGGACGGCCGCATGGCGGTCGAGCCGGACGGCTGCCGTGATGTGAAGTTCCTGCTGGCTAAGCAGGGGAGCGAGGGCGTACATCTGGGCGATAAGGTCGGCTTCCTCATCACCCACCGCGGCAACCGCCACAGCGACCACCGTGCCGCCGTGGTCGAAAAGTTCGGCTCCTCTGACTACGCCTCCGAGTGTGCCAAGGCGATCCTCTACGGCCGCAATGTCCGGCAGGAATTTCCGCCGGAGGTGCTGGAGGAGGCTCACGCATACGATAACGCCGTCATCGACCCGACCGAGGCGGCCAAACGTCTGGATCTGCGCGGTATTCCCATCTTTACGATCGACTCTGCTGAGACGAAGGATATTGATGATGCCATCAGCCTGCAGAAGCTTGAGGACGGCTATGAGCTGGGTGTTCACATCGCGGATGTCAGCCACTATGTCCGCCCCGGCTCTGCGCTGGACGAGGAGGCCTACGAGCGTGCGACCAGCATCTACTACGCCGACAAGGTCATTCCGATGCTGCCGACCCAGCTGTCCAACGGTATCTGCTCCCTGAACGAGGGCGAGGATCGTCTGGCATTCTCCTGCCTGATGCGTCTGGACGAGAACGGCGAGATCCGCAGCTACAAGTTCGTCAAGAGCGTCATCTGCAGCCGCGTCAAAGGTGTGTATAAAGAAATCAACGCCCTGCTTGAGCCGGAAGAGGGTGCAGACCTGACCGACTTGCAGACCAAGTACGCCGCCGTGCTGGACCAGCTGCCCGCCATGGACGAGCTGTACCGCAAGCGCCTTGTGCTGCGCAAGGCCCGCGGCGGCATGGACATCGAGTCCAACGAGGCAAAGCTTGTCATGGACGAGAACGGCCGCTGCGTGGACATCGTCAAGCGCGATCGCGGCACCTCCGAGTGCATGATCGAGGAGTTCATGCTGCTGGCCAACCAGTGCGCCGCCAACGCGGGCCGCACCAACAAGGTGCCCTTCCTCTACCGTGTACACGAGGCCCCCGATGCCGAAAAGATGGAAAAGCTGTCCGCCACGCTGCTGGCCTGCGGGCTGAACGCCAAGTTCAAGAACCCCATTCCGACACAGCTGGAGCTGGCCGCCCTGCTCGATGAGACCCGCGACCAGCCCATCCAGATCCCGGTCCACACCGGCATCCTGCGCAGTATGCAGAAGGCCCGCTACGCACCGCAGCCCCTTGGCCACTACGGTCTGGTGCTGGCGGACTATGCCCACTTTACCAGCCCCATCCGCCGCTATCCCGACCTTGCCATCCATCGCATTTTGAGCGAGATGCTGCTTGGTGCGTCCGCCAGCCAGCTGCAGAAGGACTTCAACGAGTTTGCCCAGCAGGCCAGCGAGAAGTCCAGCAAGCAGGAGGTTGCAGCCGTCCGCATCGAGCGCGATGTCGAAGACCTGTACAAGGCCGAGTATATGCACAACCATCTGGGCGAGGTCTATACCGGCACGGTCGCAGGCATTACGCCGCGCGGCGTCTTTGTCGAGCTGGAGAACACGGTC
>ERZ791830.735-NODE-735-length-28879-cov-6.631418_pt1 | contig 28879 bp, 22 predicted proteins | sample MGYA00509945_ERZ791830 | MGnify/ENA primary metagenome ERZ791830 (study PRJEB30046, sample SAMN00792021) | human gut metagenome | study: EMG produced TPA metagenomics assembly of the A metagenome-wide association study of gut microbiota in type 2...
CAGATGGAGGTTCTGGAAGCCATCAAGATGTTCGCGTCCGAGGGCCTGAAGTCCACCGGCGGTCTGTCCAACAACTCTAACGGCGCGCCCAAGACGCTGCGTCCCATCATGGACTCCGCTCTGGTTGCCATGGCGATGATGCAGGGTCTGACCTCCGCCATCGTCAACCCCTGCGACCTGCGCCTGATGGAGACCATCAAGTCCTGCGACATCTTCAAGAACCACGTCCTCTACTCCGACTCCTACCTCGACCTCTAATGCCCGTAGGACGGGCGGCCAGTGACGTTACGGAGACTGGTGGTGGTCGAACATCCTTTGGGCCCCTCGACCGGTGGTGCGGCGGTTGTCCGTGCTGAGTGGGGGAGATGGAGGGTGTTAACGGCATCGGGCGGTTGACGGACTGCGTTTGCGGTTGTTGACTGGGGTGTCGGATGACCATAGCCCCCGGAAGGTCGGCGCTTGGCTGGCCGGGTGACGTGACTGACAGTTTTCCCACGCATTCCATGGCTGGGAGGGAACCTCCCTCCCAGCCGGTTTGCTTTTTTACTTTGGAAAAATTTACTGCATTCAAAAGCCCCGGTGCTGTGCCGGGAAATAAGTTGGTATATTCAGCCTTCGGGCTTAATATATATTATCTTTAGGATTACATTATTGGGAGGAATTTACATGAGCGTATTAACCGATCTCATCTATGGCGGATCCAATGCCGTTGCGGGGCTGACCGAAGGTGCTGTCAACGACGCCATTGCCAAGTACGGCGCAGACAAGGAGATTGCCTTCCCCGATACCGCATACTTTTTCCCCACCATTTATGCTGCCACCGGCGTGAAGGTCAAGACTCTGGGCGACCTGCCCGCCTGCGTGGGTGTGCTGAAGAGCCTGATTACCAACCAGGAGGATCTGGCTCAGGCGCTGAACGCAGGTCTCGCCACCGCCGTCGGCGCGGAAATTCTTGAGGGACTGAAATACGTTGACGGCGCGAACCCCTACGAGAACGAGTCCGGCATCGGCTTTGTTCCCGACCCCGTCATCCGTTCTCTGGGCGTGCCGCTGGTCACCGGCGATATCCCCGGCGTAGCCGTCGTGCTGGGCAAGGCGGACAATGCCGAGGACGTGGTCAAGGTGGTCAAGGACTACCAGAGCAAGGGCATCATGACCTTCCTGGTGGGCGACGTCATCGAGCAGTGCGCCGAGGGCGGCGTCAAGATGGGCTTAGAGCTGCGTGTCATTCCTCTGGGACATGACGTGACCGCCGTCATCCATGTCGTCACCGTGGCCATCCGTGCCGCTCTGATTTTCGGCAACATTCAGCCCGGCAATCTGGCCGGTCTGCTGGACTACACCAAGAACCGTGTTCCCGCCTTCGTCAACACCTTCGGCGCCATTGACTCCGTGGTGGTTTCCGCCGGAGCAGGCGCCATCGCCCTGGGCTTCCCCGTGGTCGTGGACATCGACCTGGGCGAGAATCAGGTTCCCGGCGCTCTGGAGTCCGTATGCGACCACGCCGAGACCGTGAAGAAGTCTCTGGAGCTGCGGAACATCAAGATCAAGGTGAAGGAGCTGCCCATCCCCGTGGCCTTCGCCGCTGCCTTCGAGGGCGAGATCATCCGCAAGGCCGACATGCACAACGAGATCTGGTCTGCCAAGAACCCCACTGCCGAGCTGGTTGTGATGCGGGAGCTGAATGAAATTGAGGATCACAAGATCTCCATTGTTGGCCCCGACTTCGATCAGGCCAAGGATCTGGCTCTGGCGACCTACGTTGAGGTGGCCGGTAAGAAGATGCAGGTGGACTTCGAGTCCGTTATCGAGCGGAAGTTCCACGCCTGGTTCAACTACATGGAAGGCGTTATGCACACCGGCCAGCGTAACCAGGTTCGTATCCGTGTCAGCAATGCGGCTTACGAAGCAGGTCTGCGGCTGAAGGACTTCGCCGAGGTTCTGTACGTTATGATCATGGACGAGTTCGACGCCGTTGTGGACAAGTGCCAGATCACCCTGATCACCGACGCCGCCCAGGCGGAGAAGTTCCGGGACGAGGTGGCTATGCCCCGGTACAACCAGCGCGACGACCGTCTGGCGTCCATGACCGACGAGGCCGTTGACCGTTACTTCACCTGCATCATGTGCCAGTCCTTCGCCCCCGCCCACTGCTGCGTGGTCACCCCCGAGCGTCTGGGTCTGTGCGGCGCCGTGTCCTGGCTGGATGCCAAGGCTACCTACGAGCTGAACCCCAACGGTCCCTGCCAGCCCATCTTCAAGGAAGGCTGCGAGGACGAGCGCACCGGCCGCTTCCAGTCCGTCAACAAGGCGATCTCCGACGCGACCCACGGCGCTGTGGAAAATGTCACCCTGTACTCCATCCTGGAGGATCCCATGACCTCCTGCGGCTGCTTTGAGTGCATCTGCGGCATTGAGCCCATGTCCAACGGCTTCATTGTTGTGAACCGGGAATACAAGGGCATGACCCCTTCCGGTATGACCTTCGGCGAGCTGGCCTCCTGCACCGGCGGCGGCGTCCAGACCCCCGGCTACATGGGTCACGGCCGTCACTTCATCTCCTCCAAGAAGTTCATCGCTGCCGAGGGCGGCATCGAGCGCATTGTCTGGATGCCCAAGGAGCTGAAGGACGACGTTGCCGAGCGTCTGAACAAGACTGCCAAGGAGCTGTACGGCATTGACAACTTCACCGACATGGTCGCCGACGAGACCGTCACCACCGACTGCGAGGAGCTGCTGAACTGGCTGACCGAAAAGGGTCACCCGGTGCTGGGCATGGAACCTCTGATGTAATGAAATTGAGATTGCGCCCGGGAAGGAAACTTCCCGGGCGTAGTTTTTTGTGGCTTCCCCTACTGAACGAGGAGAGCCTTCGGGAAACGGATCGCCACACCAGTGCTGCGGCATTGGCTTGTAATGCCCCCCTATTGAGGAGCACATGCGTTCGGTCGGGCTATGACGCCGGGGGGATGAGCCATATCAAATTTAATATAGGTAAAAAAATACTGATTTCGCTGGACAATTACGGGGAGCTATGTTATACTTGAAAGGAAAATAAAATTTCAGGCGGCGCTATCATTCCGTCCGGGAGTTTCGGCAATTTTTTGCCGGATGGCAGGGCCTCGCCCAAAAAGAAAGGTGTTATCCTTATGCCAAAAGTCGTATTTCAAATCGAAGGCGGCAAGCCCATTGCCGTCGATTGCAACGTCGGCGATAACCTTCTGGAGCTGGCTCGCCGTGCCAATGTGGCAATCGACGCTCCCTGCTCCGGAAACGGTTCCTGCGGCAAGTGCCGCATCAAGCTGGTGGAGGGAGAATTGGAGTCCTACCCCAGCCGCCATATTTCCGACGAAGAATATGCTGAAGGCTGGCGCCTGAGCTGTAACTCAAAGGTCGTTGGCGACTGCACCGTGTTCGTCCCGGATATTGCCAGCGCCTATCAGTCCCGGATGAAAACCGCCGATTTGAGCAGCCCCCAGGAGGTCGCCATTTTCGACGCCTGCCAGAGCCAGCTGAAACAAAGCGGCATTCACTTTACCAATCGGTTCCGTGCGGTTGACCTGACCATGACCGAGCCGAGCCTGGACGACACCATGCCCGACAACGAGCGCCTGGCCTGGGCGCTGGAGGAAGCGCTGGGCGTGGAAAAAGTGGAAATTCCCTTCTGCGTCATGGTGAAGCTGGCGCATGTCCTGCGGGAAAATAACTTCCACGTGTGCGTGAAGGGCGAATTTCTGGACGATACCTTCCGCTGCATGGAGATTTGCGCTCCGGAGGACACCGCGATTGTCGGCTGCGCCATCGATATCGGCACCACCACGGTCACCATGGTGCTGACCGATCTGACCACAGGCAAGATTCTGGCGAAGGGTTCCTCCGGCAACGGCCAGATTCGCTACGGCGCGGACGTTATCAACCGTATCATCGAGCAGGGCAAGCCCGGCGGCAAGAAAAAGCTTCAGGACGCCATCCTGAAAGAGACCCTGAACCCCATCATTGCCAATCTGTGCAAGTCCGCGGGGGTCACCTGCCCGTCCATTCTGCGCATGAGCGTGGGCGCGAATACCACCATGAACCATCTGCTGGTGGGCGTGGACGCCCAGCCGGTTCGGATGGATCCCTACATTCCCAGCTTTTTTCTGTGGAACGACCTGCTGGCGCAGGATTTGAAGCTCCCTGCCAATCCCCTGGCGCCGGTACTCATCGCTCCCAACATCGGCTCCTACGTAGGCGGCGACATCACTGCCGGTACGCTGGCCTCCGGCATCTGGGACAGCGACGCACTGAGCCTGTTCATCGACCTGGGCACCAACGGCGAGATCGTCTTCGGCAACCGGGACTTCCTGGTGAGCTGTGCCTGTTCCGCCGGCCCCGCCTTTGAGGGCGGCGACATTTCCTGCGGTATGCGTGCCACCGACGGTGCCATTGAAGCCTGCACCGTCGACAAGGTGACCATGGAACCCACCGTTTCCATTGTGGGCGACGCGGATCAGAAAGCCGTGGGCATCTGCGGCAGCGGCATCATCGACATCATCTCCGAGCTGTACCGCTGCGGGATTATCAACGCCAAGGGGCTGTTCGTCCGGGAGGGCGAGCGCGTCCGCCGGGATCATCACGGCATGGGGCGGTATGTCATTGCCTTTGAAAATGAGAGCGAGACCGGCCGGGAGGTGTCCATCAACGAGGTGGACATTGACAACTTCATCCGTGCCAAGGGCGCGATTTTCTCCGCCATCGCGACGCTGCTGCATAGTGTGGATATGCCCGTGGAAGCCATCGAGAACGTCTTTGTCGCCGGCGGCATCGGCTCCGGCATCAACATGAAGAACGCGGTAAACATCGGCATGTTCCCGGACGTGGAGCTGGAAAAGTTCCACTACATCGGCAATTCCTCCCTGTCCGGCGCTTACGCCATGGTCATGAGCGACGAAGCCGCCGCCAAGACCGCGGAGGTGGCCGCGAACATGACCTATCTGGAGCTTTCCACCTATCCCGGCTACATGGATTCCTTTGTGGCCGCCTGCTTCCTGCCCCATACGGACAAGCGGCTGTTCCCCCACTCCATTCAGGAGGCGTAACATGCTGGAGGGAATGCACCATGTGGCGGTGATTGCTTCGGAGGAAGCCCGAACCCTGGATTTTTATGTCAACAAGCTGGGGTTCACTCTGGAGAGCCAAGTCTGGAGGCCGGAGCAGCGGGATTATCTGCGGATGCTGCGGCTGGGGAATTTGGTGCTGGAGCTGTTCATCAAGCCCGACGCTCCTGCCCGGCTGACTCTGCCAGAGGCTCTGGGTCTACGACATTTGGCCTTCCGGGTAACGAACATTCAGGCGGCTCGGGACTGGCTGAACGCACAGGGCATCGAGACGGAACCGATTCACGAGGACAAGGCAAACGGAGGGCACTATGTATTCTTCCGGGATCCCGACGGTCTGCCTCTGGAACTACACGATTAAGGAATAAGGAATATGCAAGTAGAAAACCACAAAGAAGAAGCCCCCTTTGCCCATTATGCGGAGCTGTTTCGCGATCTGAACCCCGCCGCCGTGACGGCGAGGCTGTCGGACGTTCGCTGGGACGGGAAGGAATTCACCCTCAGCCTTCTGGGCAGGGCGTTTGCCATTGCCCATCCGGACTACGCCATCCGGGCGCTGGACGGTGGGACGCTGCCGCCGCTGCCCGCCCAGACGTTTCTGCTGCGCTATCTGCTGGAAAGCAAGGACGTGGTCTGGCAGGGGCAGTGGAAGACCTTCCGGGAGATGCCCTGGGGGGAGATGTACATCAAGCCCTACACCGGCCGCGTGCTGACCCGGGCGGCTTTCACCTTCGGCACCCGTCTGCCAAAGTTCAAGGCCGCCTGCGAAAAAATGCAGGCGCTGCCCCTGTCTCACGGGGACGCGGGCTACCAGTTCGATCTGATCGGCGGCTACCGGATGCAGATTCTCGTCTGGGAAGGGGACGACGAATTTCCCCCCAACGCCCAGGTGCTTTATTCCGACAATTTCGCGGAAGGCTTCGCCGCGGAAGACCGGGTCGTAGCGGGGGATATCCTGATCTCCGCGATCAAAAGCCAGATGTAAAAAGGAAAAGGCAGGGCGCTCTTTTGGAGCGCCCTGCTTGCGTTTACTGCAGACCCTGCTCGTAAGCCTCGATCATCTTCTTGAACGTGTGACCCGTACGACCTTCGAGATTTGCTTTTCTTTTTAGCTTCTGCAGATACTTTTCGCAGCTTTCACCCGTGAAAATCTTGATGTCCAGCCGCATAGTGCCGTCACCCTCCGGCGTAGCAAAGATTTTATCAATAAAGGTATCGATAAATTCCTTGGTGATCTCGCCGTTTTGACAGTCACGCTCAGCATCCCGAAGCACCTTGCGGATACGCTCCATGTTGCTGCGAAATTCCTCGCTGGATTCCTGCTGTTCCCGAAGCTCGGCAAGCTCCTGTTCGGCGGCTTTGATGTCGGCGTTGCACTGTGCCGTCATGGACTTAAAATCAGCGGGGGTGATACTGTCCAGAGCAACAAGTTCCAGCAGCTTGCTTTTCTTTTTCAGGGTCAGCTCAATGGTTGCCTGTGCTGACTCGATTTTCTTCTCAATATTGCTGTCGCTGGTCATGGAACGGTACATCCGCTCGTATTCTTCCAGCATAGCGGCGGAGGCTTCTTTTGTATCACGGAACACCTCAAAGAGCAGCGGAATCAGTTCTTTTTCATAGATCGGGATGGAATCACAGCTGTCTTTTCCATTTTTGATTTTCCCGGAGCAGACCCACTTGGAATTTTTGTTACCCTGCCTGTCCACGGAGTCACGGCGGTAGTAAGGTGTACCACAATGGGTACAGAACAGCTTTCCGGTCAAAAGATTGGCATGATTGCAGACACCCTGTCGGTTCTTCACATCCTCGCTTCTCCTGCGAAGTACGGCATTAGCCTGCTCCCACAGTTCTTCGGAAACAATAGCCGGTACGATTTCTCCTGTTTCATCCTTGAACATGACCCATTCTTCCGGCGGGAGGAATTTTTGCTTTTTGGTGAACATATCCACCACCTTGACCTTGTTGCCCACATAGTAGCCCTTGTATTTAGGATTGGAAATCATGCCCGACATGGTGGAGTGGGCTATTTTCTTGCCGTTGTGGTTACGGTATCCCTTTTCCCAGAACAGTGTTTCAAGCTGTTTCATGGAGTATTCGTCAGTAGCATACAGTTCAAACAGTTGCCGAACCATCACCGCCTGATCTTCATCTATAACCAAACGGCCATCCTTTTTGATATATCCAAAGATGCGGCTGTTGCCCAGCACTACGTTTTGCTTGATTGCCTGCTGATGCCCGAATTTCACACGGGAACTGAGCTTCCGCAGTTCGTCCTGTGCGATGGAGGACATGATGGACAAACGAAGCTCGGAGTCCTCGTCGAAGGTGTTGATATTATCGTTCTGGAAAAAGACACCGACTCCCACATTCAGCAGCTGTCTGGTATACTGGATGGAGTCCAGCGTATTACGGGCAAAGCGTGAGATTTCCTTTGTGATAACAAGATCAAATTTACCGACTTCTGCATCATCTACCATGCGATTGAAATTCTCACGGCGCTTGGTGGAGATACCGGACAGTCCCTCGTCAATATATCCCGGCACGAATGTCCACGCAGCGTTCTTCCTGATGAAATCCTCGTAATAACTGATCTGGTTGCCCAGAGAGTTCAGCTGCTCATCCGATTCTGAGGAAACACGGGCATAGTAGGTTACCCGAAGCGGAATATCGTAGATGCTTTTCATCCGCAGCTGTTGTCTGACAGAATGTATATCCATAATGATTCCTTCCTTAAAAGTTCGCTATATCATCATCTACAAATATTATATCGCAAACAAATGAACTTTTCAAGATGATCTTAAAAGTTGTCAAAAAAAGTTTGGGCGGCAACCGTATCTCACGATTGCCGCCCTATTTATTTTATCGCGCCTTTGCAGCAGTACGGCTCTTAATCATCAAACGCATCTTATTGCGCTGTTCTTCCGTAATCATCCCTTTTGCAAAAAGCGTATCGTTGTAATAAGTCAGCCAGAGTTGTTCGATGACAGCCTGCTTTTTCTGTTCAGTCATGCCCGGCTTCATTTCCTCGATTTCTGCCATAGAATTCCTCCGTTTCGTGTTTATTATTGCCTCAGATTTCCTGATTCATTCGACCGTGATGCACATATTTCTGTGCTGTGTAAGCACGGATAACCTCATTGGGGATGGCATCCACGGTGCGGCGAAGCTCATCCAGCTCGGAAAGCTTGCGCTGAATCTCCAGCTTTTTCTGGATGCTCTCACGGGATGCAGAGTTGAGTTCCTTTTCCAGTTCCGCATTTTCTGCGGTCAGCTCCTTGTAGGTCTTGTCATACTTTTTCAGCTTTGTCCTCATGGCCTCTACACCGGGAACGTACTTGTCCAGCAGCGCTTCCAGCTCGTCCAGCTTGGCCTTCTTGTTGAACGGATTGGTGTCGTTCAGAATCGCCATGATCTGCTCCTTCATCCGGTTCAGATGGACGGCCTCCTTGAACAGCCGCGGTGGGATGTGGTCTCGCCCGGTTTCGCTGGCGCTTTCGCCGCGCTCCAGATCGGGGTATTTTTTGACCATGTGCTCCCAGAACCTGTCCTGCCACTGCGTCAGCTTCTTCTTGTTGCCGACGATCTCCTTGGCGGAGAGCCGCCCGTCCTCCGTCAGCGGGACAAAGCAAAGGTGCATATGGGGCGTTTTCTCGTCCATATGCACCACGGCGGAGATGATGGTTTTCGGGTCTTGATGCTCTTGGATAAAGCCCAGCGCCTCCTGAAAGTAGGCTTTGATTTCGCCCTTTTTCTTGCCCTTGAAGAACTCCGGGCTGGCCGTCACCAGCGCCTCCACCACGCGCACGCTGTCCGACCGCGTGCGGCAGCCTGCCTCCGCGATCTGCTTTTCCGCCTCGGCGCGGTATTTGCGCTGCGGCGTCACCAGATGAAAGTTCAGATGACTGCGGGACATATCCACGTCTGGATTGCTGGCGTACTTCTCCTTGGTACGCTCGTTGTGGGACTCGATGTGGCCGATTTCTGGCCCCTTGTATTTAGCAAAGCGGAGAATGGCGTACTGTGCTTTCATCGGCGCGCCCCTCGCTTCACCCACACGATGTCGCAGTCCAGCATGTCGGCCAGCTCCATAACCTCCTTATAGCGGATGCTCTCCCGCTGCAATTTTGCGGACAGATTGGAAACGCTGTCACTCCAATCGTATTCGTCAGCCAGCCGGTCAACGACCTCCTGCATCGTAAAACCGGCGCGGACGATCTGCGATTTGATCTCATTTCTGATGCTCATAAAAACCTCCTGTTTTTTCGTGATGAAAACAGCGAAGCGGGTTTGCATTTCCGAAAACCTGCTTCGCTGTTTGGTGTAATATTCTGTTTTCCCAAAATCCGCTGGAAACGCGGCGGTCAATGCCTTCTTCGTAAGTGAGGGGTATCGACTTTCCGAATCCGCGTGACTTCGCAGAGTTCCGTGCAGCCCCACGCGCATCCGTGAAGCCGGTGCGCGATTCCGAGCAGCGCGGTTTCGTAAAATCCTTTCGCCGCCGCGCAAATTTCTTTCCGGTTTTCACTTGTCTTGCAGATACCCCTTCCGTTTCAGCTCCGCCAGATCGGCAGTCACGTCCTCCGGACACATCCGCGCAAGGCAGCTCAGCTCGTAAATGTCGTACCGATCCACCAGAAGCAGCGTCATCAGTAGCTTCTGCGAGCCGGTCAAATCGCCGTCGTACAAGTGAAACAGCGGCAGCTCCTTATAATAAACTCTTCCCATTGCATCCTCCTTTACAGCTGAACTTGAAAACATCTATCCCATCCATCCCATCCATCCGGGGTTTTGGGGATGCTTGGGATGGATGGGATGGAGCTTTTTGCGTTTGGTCTCATAAAACCGGCGGCGCGACCAGCGCCTCGATGCCCCAGAAGCCGTTGACCCGCTTGCCGAGGGCGTTCTGGATGTGGTTGTCGTGCTCCAGGCCGAACTCGTCGGCGTGCTTTTTGAGGGTCATGCTCACCGTCCGCGCGGAGCGCGGCTTGTAGGCGTTGTCGCTGCACCACAGGCAATAGATGCTGTACAGCGCGGCGGACGGGATGGCGCTGTCGGCCTTCAGGCGGATGTAGCCCTCGGAGCGCAGGAAGAGCAGCACATTGTCGGCCTCGCGGCGCGCATCCTCACGGTTTGCTTTCGTCTGCGAGCTTTCGGTGAAGCGGAAGTTATTACTTTGCAAGCGCCGCAGACCTTCGAGACACCAGAGAAAGATGCCCTCGATCTCGCCGCAGAGCTTGTCCGCGAGAAAGGGGTCGTCCTCGCGATTTGGCGGCTTTTTCTTCACCGACAGGATGAGCTGACGGCGGTAAAAGCCGTCCGAGTGGTCGTAAAGCGATTCGAGATTCCCGTTGGAAAAGGCCAGAAACCGGACGTACATCTTGCCCTGATAGCTCTGCTCGCCCTTGCGCTCCAAGTCCATCGGCATTTCGGCGGTGATGAGGGACTTGAGATAGTGGGTAGATTGCAGCGCTTCCAGCTTCATGTCGTCATCCACCATCAGCAGCTCGTGCTCCAGATCGGCTCTGGCGAAGGGGCTGCGCTCCACCTTGGCGATGCTGCCGTTTTTCAGGTTGCTGCCGAGCAACTTCTGCATCACCACGCCGATGCGGCTCTTGCCCTCGCCGCCGTTGCCCTTGGGCAGCATCATCACCTGCCCGCGGTTCGTCGGAATCAGGCAGTAGCCGAGGTATTCCTGCAAGGTCAAAATGTCCTCCGGTTCCAGCAAGTCAGACAAAAACCGCAGCCATGTCACCGGCTGCGGCGCGCTGGGGTCATATCGGATGGGGAGACGGTTGCGGCAGAATTCTTTTTCGACACGAAACTCACCATTGAGAAACAGCGTGCCGTTGGCAACATGAATACGGGCCTCCTGAATGGGCAGCTCCGGCGTGTAGGCCTCCAGCCTGAGCGTTTCCAGAAGGGTGGTGGCGCGGCGAGCCGCGCCGCTCGTAAAATGCGAGCGCAGCATCTCGTAGATCTGCTTGCGAATGCCTTCTTCGTCGGCAACGCGACCCTCCACGGTGAAAAAGCTGCCGTCCACGCGACCATCGGGTGCGCCGACAGAAAGTCCTCGCAGAACAGGACTTCGTTGAAGTGCTTATCCTGCATCCAGCGCGGCGGTTCATTTCGTTCCATGTGATTCCTCCCTGATCTGCCGGTTTCGCGCCTCCATCCGCATGAGCCGCTCGTCCTTCTGCAAGTCAGCCACCACCTCGGCCCGCTCCTTCGGCGTGCCGCAGGTCAGAATGTCCAGCATATTTTCGATGCGCTCGAGCATATGGCAGGCCTCCGCATAGCGCGGGCCGATGGCATCCTCCGGCGATTGCGGCGCGCAATGCGCCTTCCAGTCCTGCAAGATTTGCAGGTAATCCCCCAGCACACGGAAGCTGCGGCTTTCCAGCTCCGCCTGCGACTTGCTGCGCCTCAGTTTCGTCAGAACGGATGGCTTCTGCTCGACAATGCCGAAGTCTGCCGCCAGCTTCTTGGCGGCCTCTGCCGGTGGGAGGTCAAAAAGCTGCGCAGTCAGTGCGACAACATCGCCGTGCGCTCCGCAGCCGAAGCAGTAGAAGTACTCCTCGTTCAGCTTCATGCTGGGCGTGCGGTCATTGTGGAAGGGACAGCAGACCATGTTCCCTTGCCTAACCGGCAGTCCGTACCGCTCCGCTGCCATGCGCGGAGTGACGGCGGCTTTCACGGCTTCAAATAGGTTCATAGGCAATTTCTCCTTTCAGATTTTTGCGACAAATTTCCTTTGTCACCTGAATATACGGAGAAATCGGCGTAGACCGGCAAAATCCGGCGCATGTTCAAGAAAACAAAAAGCCCTCCTGAAATCTTGCAGAAATGCAAGCAGGAGGGCGAGAAAAATGATAATGAGTGAAATGTGTCAAAAAGTATCTCTTGAATGCAAAACATTTGTTCTATACTTTGCGGAAATTATATGCTATACTTGAAAATATCATGCAGCATATTTGTGAGAGATTTTGCCGGAAAAGGAGGCGTTTACAGCAATGGATCAGGTATATCTCCCCGGAAAAATCCGTGACCGTATCCAAGATCTGATGAAGTCCCGGAAGGTCACGCAGGCAGAGCTGGCCGCGAAAATTGGCTGCTCGGAAAGTGCGCTGAGCCGCTTCATCAGCGGCAAAACGGATAAGTTGGGCGACGAGAGCATCATCCGCATCGCCCGCGCGTTTGAGGTGTCCACCGACTTTCTGCTGGGCGAGGTGGACGAGCCGGATCGCAAAAACTATGATATCTCGGAGCTGGGCCTCTCCGTCGAGGCGGCGCGGAATCTCTATACGCAGAAGGTCAATCCGAAAATCGTCAGCTACCTTCTGGAAAATCCGCAGTTTGCCGACACCACATACCAGATCGCCCGGTATCTGGATAACGAGCTGACCGCCGGATTTGCCGCGCAGAATCAGCTTTATTCGATGGTTTCGTCCATGCTGGGCACAGTGCCGCAGGCCGCGGACGAGGTCAAAAGTCTGCGGATGCCTATCGATCAGGCGGATTTGAGCTCCATTCAGAACTCCTTTATGAAGGCTGTCCGCGCCGTGAAAAAGGAAGCCGAGGTGGAGGTGCCGCCTACGCGCCAGCTTACGGCACAGGCGATGAAGAGCATCTATGCGGAGCTGACCAAGGGCGGCCAAAAACTGAACCGGAAAATCACGAAGGAACAGGTTGCAGACGCGGTGGCGGCCTCCGTTTCCCATCTGCCCGGTGTTGACACGGCACAGGTCAGAAGGTTGTTCCTCTCCATGACCGGAACGGCGGCAAGCGATGAATCCGAACAGCATGACCAATGAGCGACTTTGCACTCTGGCTCAGAAGGGCGATGAGGCCGCGCGGGAGCTTCTTGTTGAAAAGAATATGGGCTTCATCGTGCAGACTGCTGACATAGTATACCGAAGTTCGTCGCTGGAGGGCAGTGACCTGAACATCGACATGGATGATCTGGTGCAGGAGGGCAGCATCGGCCTGCTGCGTGCCGTTGACGGCTTTGATCCGGCGCGGAAGCTCAAGTTCCTGACCTATGCCGCACCTGCCATCAAGAACGCCATGTTCGACCTCGTACATACAGCGCAGATGTCCTTCGAGCATCGCATGGCAACTGTAAAAGTGAAAGACGGTGTGGAAGGCCTTGGCCTTGAGCGAGTGTACCTCGATGAGATTCTACCCAGCGATGAGCGGCTGCTGCGGATTGAGGCGATTGCTGATCCGTATGCGCTGTCTCCGGAGGAGGCTTTCATCAAAGCGGAAAACCTGTGGGAGCTTTATGCGGCACTGGACAAGCTGGAGCCGCGGGAGCAGACGTATCTTCTGTATCGCTTCGGTTTCACAGATGATATCGAGCACACGCTGATCGGTGCGGCGATACATTTTCATCTGAGCGAGAACCGGACAAAGCTGCTGGAGGAACAGTCGCTGGATACGCTTCGGAAGGAGATGCCGTAAGACGAAGGAACGTCGCTGCGGCGGGACGGGGGCTTTATATACCTCTGCTTCCTTTTCCGGCCAGTCGGATTTTGCTTCTCAAAAATCCTGCATTTGTGCTGTAGCTCACATCACAAAATCCGCCTGTCCTACTGCCGCGAAAAAGCGTTTGTTGCCACACTCTGCCGCACCGCAGAGTACGCCGTCAACCCCTTTCCCGCGTCAGACGGAAGCAAAGGTATAACACACTAGACTTTGCAGAGCAAAATCGTGTGCCAACAGGGATGCTGCGCGCCCCTATTGGAAACCCAGCGGCAAAGAGATGTTCCCTTTGCAATCCCTCATTTTCCTCGCAGGTGCATATACAAACTGCAAAAGGCAGCCTGTCATGCCTGCTCAGAAAATGCAAAAGGCGGTCCGTGCCGATGAGGGACGGACTGCCTTTTTTGCGACAACCTCAATTTTATCATCGCGCAGGAAATGACAAAATTAAGATTGACGGTGATGCAATATACGGGTATACTATAATTGCATCATTAAATGGTATTTGATGAAATTGAACGCCGAATGAGGAATTTGAATGAGAGGTTTCAACTTCAAAGCAGAATATCAAAAGCTCCTGACGCCGGAGGTCGTGGCCTACCTGACGCAGATCCACGAATACAAGGGGCAGCAGAATCTTTTTATCGAGGCCAAAGCGGACGCGCTGTCCAACCTTTTGGAGGTTGCGAAGATCCAAAGCACCGAGGCGTCCAACCGCATCGAGGGCATCATCACCACGGACGACCGCCTGAAAAAGATCGTCCGCGAAAAGACCATGCCCCAGAGTCGCAGCGAAAAAGAGATCGCCGGATATCGCGACGTGCTAGCGACGATCCACGAGAGCCACGACTATATCCCGCCAAAGCCGACGGTCATTTTGCAGCTGCATCGGGACCTGTACAAGTTCAGCGGCAAGTCGATCGGCGGCAGCTTCAAAAACTCGGATAATGTGATTGCCGAAGAACGGCCGGACGGCCGGAAGATCGTCCGGTTTGAGCCTGTCTCTGCGTGGGAAACGCCGGGGGCGATGGCAGCACTTTGCGACGCCTTCCAGACGGCCGCACAGGACGCCGAGCTTGACCCGTTGCTGCTGATCCCGATTTTTATTCTGGACTTTCTCTGCATCCATCCCTTCAACGACGGCAACGGCCGCATGAGCAGGCTCCTGACGTTGCTGCTTTTGTACCGCTCCGGCTATCTTGTCGGCAAATATATCAGCATCGAAAAGCTGATCTCCGATACCAAGGAGACCTATTATGAATCCCTGCAAGCCAGCTCCTACAACTGGCACGAGGGGACGAACGATTATGCGCCCTTTGTGACCTATATGCTGGGCGTTCTGGCGGCGGCTTACCGGGATTTTGAAAGCCGCATTGAGCTGCTGACCACCAAGGGGCTTTCCAAGCCCGACCGGGTGCGCGAGATCATCAAAAACCACCTCGGCAAGATCACCAAAAGTGAAATCATGGCCAAGTGCCCGGACATCAGCCAGATTACCGTCCAGCGCGCGCTGGCAGAGCTGCTGAAAAGCGGCGAGATCACTAAGCTCAGCGGCGGACGCTACACAGCGTATGTTTGGAGCGGGGAGGAAATGCTATGATGAGAAAGTCATGGACAAAGTGGATATTAATTGCTGTTATAGCACTGGCACTAATTGTTGGTGTTCCGATCATAATCAACGAGTGCTACAAAACGAACAGCGGATACATGACCATATGGGGTGCTGCGGATGCGCTGTCCTATTATGGGACGATCTTAGGATCGCTGGTGGCGGTTGCAACTGTAGTTGTGACAATTCTTTTTACCTATAAGCAGATTCAACGCGATAGCTATCTTAGGCGAGAGAATGAAAAATGGTTCGATGTAGAATCGGTATTCTCAAATGCGCTGAACACCATTAATTTAATGCCGCCTTTAATAGAAACAATGGAGATTAATGGAATTGAACCGAAGGAAGCAATTAAGCAGATTCAGCGATATCAAGTAAATGCTAACATATGCTTGGATCAGATTCTTACTTCTCTTGATTCTGCAGATTATCGCAAAGTCAGAACACTGTCAAACTCAATGGAACGAGCCAGAGAAAAGTTTTGCCAAGTCATGCAGAATAGAGCGGAAATCTATGAGAAACTATTTCGAGTTAATGAGAAGGAAATTGCAGAGAGAATCCTTGAGGTGGAAAAACAGGAACAAAAGTCACTTCCGATTCGGGTGCGCATGAGGTGTCAGGAAGCTGTCGCAAGAGCGCATGGATTAAATTTTGACGAGCTTAAAATTGAACTGGAACAGCTCAACGAGGCTATAGCCAAAATGCATGCGGATATTTTTAGGCCCTTGCTTCAACTTAAACAGAGGACGTTTGAGTTGATTCGTACTGAATTAAGTCAGAAAGCTGATCGTATTTTAAACTTTGGAGGAGATACTCATGCCAACACTTGAATGGATTGGAAAGAGCAAGGTGATCAATCATCATCAGGAAGTTCCGTTTCGGGTGTTGGAGCGCAAGTATAGCTTTGATGAAAACGGACAGCACAACGAAGATAACGGCAGCGAAAACATGATCATCCGGGGCGACAATCTGGAAGCCCTGAAAGCGCTGCTGCCCCGGTATGAGGGGCGCGTCAAGTGTATTTACATCGATCCGCCATACAACACCGGCAACGAGGGCTGGGTCTATAACGATAACGTCAATGACCCGAAGATCAAGAAGTGGCTGGGCGAGGTCGTCGGCAAAGAGGGTGAGGACTTGACCCGCCACGACAAGTGGCTGTGCATGATGTACCCGCGTTTGAAGCTGCTGCAAAAGCTGCTGGCGGATGACGGGGTTATTTTCATTTCTATTGATGATAATGAGCAATCTAATTTGCGGTTGATTTGTGATGAAATTATTGGAGCAAATAATTTTGTCGAATCTATCGTATGGCAAAAGCGCACTTCACCGGACGCTCGAAAGAAATTGAGTAGCGGTCACGAGTACATTCTTATATACGCAAAGAACTCACAAAACGACTGCTTTAATTTACTTGATATAGAGGGAAAAGATGCTGCAAAGTTCAAGAACCCTGACAACGATCCCCGCGGTCCTTGGGTTTCGTCAGATTTCACGGCTCAGGGTTGGCGACCAAATCAAATGTACGAAATTACGACCCCAAGCGGGATGAAAATGTTGCCGCCCGAAGGACGTTGCTGGAGACATCTTGAAAGTGTATACAAAGAATTACTTGCCGAGGGGCGTCTGTGGTTTGGTGCGGACGGGTGTGGAGTTCCTCGAAAAAAGACATATCTAAACGAACGTGAAGGAAAAGGAACTTGGACTTGGTGGACAAATACGGAAGTTGGACATACGCAGGAAGCCACACAAGAGGTTGCTGCGATTTTAGGCAAGGCTGTTTTTGATTATCCAAAACCGGTTCGACTGTTGCAGCGCATCTTCAAATTAGCTGCCTCACCAAACTCAATTATCCTCGATTCCTTTGCCGGTTCCGGCACCACCGCCCATGCTGTCCTTAACATGAACAAAGCTGACGGCGGACACCGCAAGTTCATTCTTGTCGAGATGATGGACTACGCCGACAGCATTACCGCCGAGCGCGTGAAGCGCGTGATCCGTGGTTACGGCGATGGCAAGAACGCCGTGGAGGGTACGGGCGGCAATTTCAGCTTCTACGATTTGGGCGAGCCGCTGCTGCACGGTGATGTGCTCAACGAAAATGTGGGCGTGGAAAAGATCCGGGAGTATGTGTACTTTACAGATACGAAAGCCTCTCTGCCGGAATCGCACCCGGACGAACCGTATTTTATGGGTGTCCACATTGGCAGCGCTTATTATTTCTATTATGAAAAGCAGGCTGTTACAACGCTGAACCGGGAGTTCCTGCATACGGTCAAAACCGAGGCCGATGCCTATGTGATCTACGCCGACCTTTGCACGCTCAGCGAGGCGGAACTGGAAAAATACCATATCACATTCAAGAAAATCCCCCGCGACATTACGAAACTGTAATAAGTTAGCCGTGAAGAGAAAGAAGGGATATAATGACTTTTACATACTGGCTTCCAGACGAGCAGGGGCAAAAGCAGGAATACACAACAAGTAATAATTCCGTTATTATTATCGGGGCAAATGGCTCTGGCAAGAGCCATCTCGGCGCATGGATTGAGCAACAAGATCTTGAGAATGTTCATCGAATTGGCGCACAACGGAATCTGAACTTTAATGAAAACATAGCGCTAAAAAGCTATTCGCAGGCCGAAAATTTCGTTTTCTACGGAACCGATAACAAGGGATACGTCGAAAGGAAAGATAAAGCTTACAGATGGGAATGGGGTAAATATACAACTAAATTAGTGGATGACTTTGAAAACGTCCTTGCGGCTTTGATAGCGCTAAAGAATAACGAAAACGAACTTTTTGTAAGGCGGTGCAGGGAAGCTGAGAAATGCAACATTTCGAAACCAGGTGTTCCAATCACTGTATTAGATAAATTACAGAGCATTTGGAAAGAAGTTCTGCCACAAAGGGAGTTAATTCTTGAAGATTCCAAATTCTATGCAACCTTTGAAAAAAACGGAGAGCCGGTCAAGTATTCTGCGAATCAAATGAGTGATGGCGAACGCGCTGTGCTATACCTTGCGGCTCAAGTTTTATGTGTTCCAGAGAATAAAATGCTCATCATGGATGAACCGGAAATTCATTTGCACCGCTCGATAATGAATCGCTTGTGGATGGCGCTGGAACGTTATCGTCCTGACTGTCTGTTCATTTATATTACGCACGACACCCAATTTGCAGCTATGCATCCCAATGCAGATAAACTCTGGATCAAAGAGTATGACGGTCAGAATTGGAAACTTGAAAAGATAGATAGCGCTGATCTCCCTGAAGAACTACTGCTGGATATTCTAGGAAGCCGCAAAAACGTTCTATTTGTTGAAGGTGAGAGAAACAGCTATGATACTCAGTTATACACGGAACTGTACCCCAATTATCACATTGTTCCCTGCGGTAGCTGTACGCAAGTAATTGCCCGCACGAAAGCATTTCGTAATAATCAGGCGCTACATGATTGTGATGTATATGGTATCATAGATAGAGACTTCCGCTCTGACTATGAAATAGAGAAATACAGAGAAGACCGTATTTTCACAATCAATGTGGCAGAAGTCGAAAACCTATTTATTGTGGAGGGTTTGGTTCGATTGATTGCTTCGCATATGGCAAAAGATCAAGGCGCAGTATTTGAAGCGGTAAAGAAATATGTAATCGAGGATCGATTTGCCAAACAACTCAATGGTCAAATATGCGAAGGAACTGTCGCACAAATCAAATATAAACTTATGTGCGCTGAAATCTCAAAGAAAACCGAGTCCGAGGCAAAATCCAGCTTAGATGCTGCAATAGCCGGGATAAACTACGATGCTATTCGAGCAGAACAGGAACAGAAATTTCAAGCCGCACTTCAGGGCGGAGAATACGCAGAAGCTATCAAAGTGTTTAATTGTAAAAACATTTCAACTTCTGTTGGACACTTCTTCGACATTGATAATAAGAGATACTGCTCCTTAGTAATTGCGCTCTTGCACGGGGATAAACACGATGACATTGTGAATGCTCTTGCTCCGTATCTTCCAACAGGTATTCCAAGGTAACAGAGGTATCAGTCTATGGAACTCAACAACTATCAAAAGCAAGTCATGCGTGACCTTTCTGCCTATCTGAACTGCGTCAACCGCGGAACCAATCTCTTTTCCGCGTGGCGGGAATACTGGTTTTCCAAGGATGTGGCGGTGGGTCTCGGCGGAGTACCGTCCTATAATAACTCTATTGAACGTGCACCCCATGTTTGCATGAAGGTGCCCACCGGCGGCGGCAAAACCTTTCTGGCCTGCGCTTCCGTCAGGCGAATTTTTGACGCCATGCCTACCGGTAAGCCGCAGGTGGTAGTATGGCTGGTTCCCAGCGATTCGATTCTGACGCAGACCATTCGCACACTATCCAATGTGGATCATCCTTACCGGCAGAGGCTGGATCAGGATTTTGCCGGGCGTGTCGGCGTGTACACCAAGGAAATGCTGCTGAACGGGCAGAACTTTTCACCGGATACAGTGCGGGAAATGCTGACGGTCTGCGTGATGAGCTATGGCTCGCTGCGCATTGACAGCCGGAAGAAGGACGTCCGCAAGGTCTATCAGGAAAACGGCAATCTGTTCCGCTTTGCAGAGTATTTCAAGGACACGCAGGCGCTGTTGGCCGATACGCCGGATACGGCGCTGATTCAGGTACTGCGTCATCTGGAGCCTGTTGTGATTGTGGACGAAAGCCACAATGCAGAATCGAAGCTCAGCACGGAGATGCTGAATAATCTGAATCCGTCCTTCGTACTCGATCTGACGGCAACGCCGCGAAAAAACAGCAACATTATCTCCTATGTGGACGCCCGTGAGCTGAAGAAGGAGCACATGGTAAAGCTCCCCGTAGTGGTATATAACCGCACCACCCGGCAGAGTGTCATTCAGGATGCCATCCAGCTGAGAGGAAGCATTGAGCAGGAAGCTATTGCCGCAGAAGCAGCTGGCGGGAAGTATATTCGGCCCATTGTACTGTTTCAGGCACAGCCGCGCACTGGGGACAACAGTGATACGTTTGATAAAATCAAGGCGATGCTGGTAGGCATGGGCATTCCGAAAAACCAGATAGCGGTGAAAACATCTGATGTGGACGACCTCAAGGGACAGAACTTGATGAGCCGGGATTGTGAAATCCGATACATCATCACCGTCAACGCGCTGAAAGAGGGCTGGGACTGCCCCTTTGCCTACATATTGGCGTCACTGGCCAACCGCACCTCCACTGTGGATGTGGAGCAGATTTTGGGACGCATTCTGCGTCAGCCCTATGCAATGCAGCACAAGTCGCCGCTGCTGAACACCTCCTATGTGTTGACGAACTCCGTGGACTTCCACACTACATTGGAGAAAATCGTGGTCGGTTTGAATAAAGCAGGCTTCAGCCGAAAGGATTACCGTATCGGCGAAGCGATTGAAACGCCGCAGACTCCCGCTCAGCCGGAAGCAGAACAGACAGAGATTCCGGTTACTCCGCAGACTGTCGAGACCGATGCTTTTGATGATGTGAATGTGCAGGAAGTGAAAACGGCACTGGAAAGCACGATGCAGGGCAATACCTCAGTTTCTGCAATGGTTCAGGAAGCAGCGGCGCAGGCGGAAAGCTATACGGCGGCAGCCAACGAATCGGACGATGGATTTATGGGAGGTGAACTGGGCGATATGCTGATACAAAATAGGGTACAGCCCTATCTTGCTGAAGAGGTATCCGCATTGCGGATTCCACAGTTTTTTCTTCGTTCCGTTCCGGATTTATTTGGTGATGAATTTGAACTGCTGGAGAAAGAGAACCTTTCGGAAGGATTTTCTCTGGCTGGGCAGGATGCACAGGTTAGCTTTGAGCTGGCCACCGGTGAAATGTACCGCGTTGATGTGGCGGATCACGGCGAGGCAGTGCCTAAGTACAAGCGTGCGGACAGTGAGCTGAGTGAATACATCCGCAATCGCATGGCACAGCTTCCGCCAGAACAGAAAATTCAAAGCTGCACCACGATGCTATGCGCTCAGATCAATCGGAACAATCGCTATGCAGCATCGGAGATCAACGACTATGTGCGTAGAATTGTTGGCGGCATGACACAGGATGAGTTGGCAGCTATGGAGACTGCCATCCCGACATACGCAGCCAAGATTTCTAAGAAGATTGAAGGGCTGGAAGACGCATATCGGGAAGAGCAGTTCATTCGCTGGCTGGATGCAGGTAAGATTGTATGCCGAGAGAATTATATACTGCCGTCTGTAATTACACCTGCCAACACAACGGATGCCATTCCCAAGTCCTTGTATGAGGCTGAGAAAGACGATATGAACCCGGAAGAGCATGAGCTGATCGACGCCGTGGTAGCCCTTGACAATATCAAATGGTGGCACCGAATCATTGAAAAGAAGGGCTTCCGTCTGAACGGCTTTATCAACCATTATCCGGACTTCATGGTCATGACCAAGTCCGGAAAGCTGGTTCTGATCGAGTATAAAGGTGATGACCGGGATAACAGCAACAGCGCCCGCAAGCTGAAGCTTGGCCGTAAATGGCAAGCCCAGTGCGGGCAAGAGTACCGGTATTTTATGGTGTTCAAAAACCGCGATTTCGGCATCGATGGAGCGTATACGCTGGATCGGTTTGTTGAGATTATGCGGGAGCTATAAATTCTGATTTCATAGAAGCCGAAAGTAATGGAGTGATACTTTGCACTGTTCGGAAGGAGAAAATAAAATGAAACAATTTCTATACCTAGATACAGATATTGTTAATTCCATTATTGCACAATCAGAAAAAGGTCTTATACAAGAACAATCCGAAGAAAATGGAAGCGACAAGAAAAAAGGCACGCATATTAGTGGGAGTATGGAAGGCTCAGGGACAGCAGGAGGTTCTTTTCTTAAATTAGCAAAAGCTGAAGCTAACCTTTCTTTATCTGGAGAATTGGGGAAAGAATACGTTTCTTCAACAACATCTAGGGAGATTATATCCAAAGTTCTTCATGACGCAGCATTTGATATCGCATATGGTTATATTAAGCCACAGAAACTTTCTGTAGGGAAAAATGACTCGGGTGAGTATGGGGATTATGTAGAATTAACCCGCGTTTTTGATTTTGTTGATATGGATTATCTTGAAAAGCTGTTTTCTAAAAACGGATTGATTGATTTCCTCAAGAAAAACGACAAAGAGAAAATTGAAACGGAAGCAAGTAGGGCAACAGGTGGAATGAACCGAGCACAACTTCGCTCTACGGAAAAAACAATAAAGAGCGAACTCAAAAAACTTATCGCCGAAAGTGATAAGCAGTATGATGATATTCATGATACCATCGTTGCATTTCGTCAACTTATGCCCTACGCTCGTATGATGATTTCATATGACGGATATCTAATTCCGATGGACGACCAATATTTTCGGATTGATCCTCAAAATCTGGGTTTCAAGTATGGGGGCGAAATCACATGTGTCGGTATGATTACAAATATTATTGGTGCTGATACAAACCCCAATGATCCTAAAAATATGTTCGCTACGCTTCAATTTACGGTTAATGAGGCATTGCGCAAAATCTTACCTACAAATAAAGAAAATTTGTGCGTTATCCATCCAATAGCGGTGTTTTATGGAAAGTAGTCTTTGCCTTTCTTGACATTATTGACACAGAGCAAACAGCGCAAATCCGTTGGAATACAACGGGTTTGCGCTGTTTATGCCTTCAGTTCCACTCCTCCCGAATCCCCACGGTCGGCCACCTGTCCTCCGTCACTATGTACAATCCAGTCCCCACCTTTTTGACAGATCCAGCATTGCGAAGCAGAATCTTTCCCACCGTGCCAATGTCATCTGTGACGGGTCGCCTTCCCGGATACGCATGGTGCGGCGGATCTCCTTGGGGATCACCACGCGGCCCAGATCGTCCCTTTATGTCAAGTAGGTGCAAAAAAAATTTACAAACTATCCGAAAAGCCTTTAATATCAATGGCTCTGGGCTTTCCGGACGGTGCTACGATGCGCCTACGAGGTTTCGATAGATTATGTTATTTTAGGAGTAAATTCGACAGATTTACCCCGAAATGAAACACCGGAGTCAATTCGCAACTCCGATGTTTTCATCGGTGTCGATTTTTGATTCGTTGAACTTCCAGACAATTTCGATTGTCTCAGTGTCATAAACAAGTACACGTTCAACTGCATCATACAGATGCTCTCTGAGTTTGTCATCGGGCAAGCCGGTCATCCGGCTTGCTGCTTCATGCTGTTCTTCTGCATCGAGACTTTGCTGATGGAAGACCTCAAGCTGGGTTTCACAGGATTCAAGCTGCTCTTTCAGGGCGGCTTGTTTTTGTGCAAGGGCGTCTTTGCCGGACAGATACTCTTCCGGAGTCAGCTTCCCTTCACGGTAGTTTTCATAGATCGTAAACTTCTCACGATCACAGGCATCATACTGAGCTTTCAGCAAGACGAGCTGTCTTTCCAGACTTTCACCTTTGCTTTTCGCTGTTTTTCTGACGGCTGCGGATTCAATACTGACGATCTCGATCTGTCTTTTCAGTGCTTCAAAGACGATTTCTTCAAGTGCGCTTTTTCGCCAGCGGACGTTTTCACACGGACTGCCATCGTGATACCGATGGGACGGACAAGCAAATACAGTTCCATTGGCTTTCTCAAGTTTTCCGCCGCAATGAGCGCAGAAATAAACTCGGTCTGACTGGTCATGGGAGCTTCGGACAAACTTTTTACGTCTCTGGATTGCCTCTTGTGCCTGTTCGTATTCATCCTTTGTCACAATCGCCTCATGCGCATTTTCGCGGATATACCATTCTTCTTTGGGAACGCGCCGCTGGTTTTTGTCACGGATGAATCGGCTTTCGCGGGTATGGTTGACCATTGTTCCAGCGTACTTCACGCTCTCTATCATAGTCAGGATACCGCGATGTGTCCACTGGGGCTTCTTGGAAGATGCCTTTCTGGATACGGCTTTGTGCTGGGCGGGCGTTGGAATACCCTCTGTGTTCAGTTCCTTTGCAATCTGTGTACAGGACTTGCCACTGATCACTTCCATGAAAATACGGCGGACTATCGGAGCGGTTTCCACGTCGATGATAAGGTGATGCTTGTCAGCAGGATCGGCTTTATACCCGTATGGAACTGTGTTCACAAACTTTGCCTTCTCCTGTTTCATGCCCATTGCAGACTTAACCTTCTTGGACAGGTCTTTGCTGTAATAGTCATAGATAAGGTTTTTGAAGGCAATATCCATGCCGATAGTCTTGCCTTCATGTTTCGCGCTGTCATAATGGTCATTGATAGACTTGAAGCGGATGCCGAGAAACGGGAAAATATGCTCCAAATAGTCACCAACTTCAAGATAGTCTCGCCCGAAACGGGAAAGGTCTTTCACTACGATGCAGCTAATTTCTCCATGCTTTGCGCACTCTATCATCTTTGCAAAGTCAGGACGATCAAAGTTCGTGCCGGAGAAACCGTCATCGCAGAACTCTATACGAGGCAGATCGCAGAGAAGCGGGTTCTGATCCAGATGACGATTGATGAGCATACGCTGCGATGCGATACTGTTGCTCTCGTCCTTGACTTTGTTTGTGCGCTTGTCAACGTCTTCAAGCGACAAGCGCAGATAAATAGCGATTTGCTGTTTCATCAAGCAACCTCCTTCCTGATTTTCTCGCAAGTCTTCGTAAGTGCTGCAAACTCATCCATATAGCTGAGTTTGATCTCCAATGTGCCGTCCTCATGAATTTCCATAGTCTCGATGAAAGCGTCTGCCATTTCTTCGGAGATTTCCGTCGCGTCGTGGAAACGGCGGATCATCTGCTTCCACTTCATTTCGCCGGTAATCTGTTCCTCTGTCTGATTCTTTGGCGCTTCCAGCTCGGATAGATTTCTCTCAATCGCCCGGATGTCCTCCATGACGATCTCTTTATGGTGGCTGTACTCGGCGTCAGAGAGCAATCCTTCCTTGAGATCAACATACATACCGCTAAGGAGAGACTGTTTTTGCGCAAGTTTTTGACGCAGTGTCCGTATCTCTTGAACGGTATTGTCATGCTTAATCATGACTTTTTTCATTGCCAGCAGAGAATGAAGCGTCTTCTCCATATCGAGGAATACTTCCATCTGAGACTTGATGAAGGAAAAAACTGCATCGTCAAGATCCTGCTTCCGTATTTTCACGTCGGAACAACCTCTTGTTCCATGCTCGGCGTAGGTCGGGCATTTGAAGGTGAAATACACCTTGTCCTTCTTCGTGCTGATGGAACGTTGCAATTTCATAATTGCTCCGCACTCGGCACATACAAACTTCTTCCCGTAGATATTTTTCGCTTTGGGTAGATGATCGTACTTGCCTAAATTGGCTCTCGTGCGTTCTACGGCTGCACGGTTGATCTCCTGCACCTTTTCAAAAAGTTCTTCACTGAGAAGTGGCTCATGGGTGTTTTTAGCGATGATCCATTCGTCTTCGGACGTGATGTGATAAGGGATGCTTCCATAGAGACACTGACTGCCTTTCTTCTGAGCTAAATGCCCGATATAGACGATGTTTTGAAGAATTTCGGTTATCATGTGTTTGTTCCACAGAATGACCCGATCCTTCTTATTGAAGTTCGTTTCCACCCCGCGCTCCCGTTTGAGCTGACTGGGTGAAAGAATACCGGCATCGTTAAGCTTTTTGTTGATGCCCATGTAGCTGACACCTTCGGCTCTCCATTGGAATATCTGGACAACAATCGGCGCAGTTTCAGGGTCGATCAGAAGATGGTTCTTGTTCTCAGGGTCTTTACGATAACCATAAGGTGCATAGTTTCCGATATAATCCCCGCGCTCCATCTTCGCTTGAAGGGCTGTTGTGACCTTGCGCGAGATGTCCTTCGCATAAAAATCATTGACGATGTTCGACAAGGAAGCGGACAAATGCCCTTCGCTCGTTACCGTTGCAGTGTCAAAGGAGTCATTGACGGAGATAAAGCGCAAATCGAAGAACGGGCAGACCTTTTCAATGAACTGAGAGGTTTCAATATAGTTTCTGCCGAGACGGGATAAGTCCTTCACCACGATGCAATCTACAATGCCCATCTTGACGGCTTCCATCATCCGGTTAAACTCTGGACGGAGAAAATCGGTTCCGGTATAGCCGTTGTCAACGAACAGCGCCGTCTTCTCAAGATACGAGCGTGACGCAACATAGTCTTCAAGGAGCGTGGTCTGGTTATCAATCGAGTCCGAACCTTTACCGTTATCCTCGACGGAGAGGCGGACATAAAGAGCGGTTTTCCAGCGGCGGATAGGAGTATCAACTGCTGGGGTAGGGAGATTTTGCTTTTTCCGCGATACTCGTGCCATTAGACCACCTTCCTTTCAAAGCGAATGACTTTATTCGCGTCCTCCTTTTCCTGACGTTCGCGCAGGAACTCAACGATAGATGCAAAGCGGTCGCAGTGCATGAGACCGACATCAATGTCTTTATTCTCTCGAATGTGAATATAGTCGATTAAGTTGACCACGGTGCTTCGAGTGAGTTCCTTGATATTTGCGTATTTTCTGAATTGCTCAAGCCAGCTTTGTTGTTCTGCCAGACCTCCCATCACGCTGTTTCGCTCACTGGTGAGCCGCATAATGGTGTCGCTTGCCTCCTTGATCTGCTGGTCGAACTGAGCTGTAAAGGCTTTGTATTCCTCACGGCTGATAAAATCGCTCTTGAAGTCTTCATAAGCAGCGGTTTTCAAGCGGCGGTTCTTATCAATGATTTCTTCCTGAAACGAAATTTGTGCTTTGATCTTCTCAATCTCGCGGTTTTCCCAAGCCATATCGTCAATCCGCTTCAACGCATCTGCCATATTCATAGCGGCGTCAATATGTCCTTGAACGACAGCGAGAACGGTATCATATACAACAGATTCTTTGATGCTGTGAGACGAACAGAAGATCTTGTCGCTCTTGTTGCCACCGCAGATGAAATAGGCATATTCCTTATCTCCGCAGCGTGATACTCTGCGTACCATCGGGCTTCCGCAGTCAGCACAATAAATTTTCCCGGAAAACGGATGGACGCCGGTTGCACCGGACGGGCTTCTTGTATCATCCAGCATGAGCTTCTGAACAAGATCGAATTGAGCATGGGCAATGATAGGCTCATGGGCATTTTCTGTCCGCGCCCACTCGCTTTGCGGCTTCACTACGGTCTTTTTAACCTTGTGGTTTGGAGACGTGGTTTTGCCTTGCACCAGTGTTCCGGTATAAACCTCGTTCTTGAGAATGCGATATATCGCAACGGCGCTCCACAGAGCAACCTTCTTCGTCTGGAAACAGGTGCGCTGCTTTGAGCCATTCGCTTTCTTGTATTCAATCGGAGAAGGGACATTGGCGTCATTAAGCCGGTCTGCGATCTGAGCCGGAGACAGCCCTTCTATCTTCCACTTGAAAATATCCTGCACAACCGGCGCAGCAACCGGGTCAATCACCAACTGGTTCTTGTTGTCCGGTGATCTCAGATACCCGAAAACCACACGAGAGCCGACAAACTGTCCATTCCGTCGCTTTGCATCAAGGTTTGATCTGACTTTGATGGAGATGTCACGGCAATAGGAATCGTTCATCAGGTTCTTGAACGGAAGGACAAGCTCGTTGTCTGCCGCTCCGGGCTGTGCGCTGTCATAGTTGTCGTTGATTGCAATAAAGCGAATACCGAGGCGGGGGAATATCTTCTGGATGTAGTCACCAGCCTCAATATACTCACGACCAAAACGCGAAAGGTCTTTCACCACGATGCAGTCAACTAAGCCAGCGCGGACAGCCTCCATCATTCTGTTGAAGTCAGGACGCTCAAAGTTTGCGCCGGTAAAGCCGTCATCGCAGTATTCTTTTACTACGGTAATCTCCGGGTGCTTCTTGAGGTATTCCTTAATGAGCATTCTCTGGTTTGAAATGCTGTCACTCTCAAGTTTTTCGCCGGAAATAGAAAAGTCGCCATCTTCCTTTGATAATCTCAGGTAGATGGCGGCTTTATAATCTTTATCCAAAGATAATTTCAGCATAAAACGCCACTCCTTACTTTATTCCGGTCTGATAACCCGAAAACTAAAGTAGCAGTGGTGTTTCGTTGATTTTGTCCATGCTTATTATAGCACAGTCCAAAGCAATTATCCAGCCTTTTCAGATTTGTTCACAAAAAAGATTCTTTTGGGGTTATCCGACGGCTTTCTCACATACTTGCAAGCAGATTTACGAAATTGTCATTGATCGTAGCCTGAGTATTTGCGTAGGAAACCCTAACTACCGTGTTGCCGACCTTAAACATATAGGGATTTTTGATCTGCTCCACATAGGATTTCATCCGATCTTCTACCGACATGGAACGGTCAATTTTGACGTCCCGAATATCCACCAAGGAGTCGAGAAGTTCTTTTCTGCTTCTCTCATTCTCCATAACATCACCGCCTTTTCACGAGTATTCTTGCCCAATATTTACCTTCTTATGCGTTAAGCCGCGAGAACACTTTATCAGCAAATTGATAGGCAGCGGTCATGAGGATCGCTGCCCATAGTATTCACTGATAAGTCCTTTCGGACGTTTTCACAGTGTTCTACTTCCGGCATATTTGCAGCTCGCGCCCCTGCCGAATAGGGAATGCTGCGGACTACCAATGGTCAATCGGTATCATGGGACTCTCACCCCTCC
>ERZ791830.736-NODE-736-length-28851-cov-3.847132_pt1 | contig 28851 bp, 28 predicted proteins | sample MGYA00509945_ERZ791830 | MGnify/ENA primary metagenome ERZ791830 (study PRJEB30046, sample SAMN00792021) | human gut metagenome | study: EMG produced TPA metagenomics assembly of the A metagenome-wide association study of gut microbiota in type 2...
TGCAATCCCTTTGTTTCCAAAGGCCATCGGCCTTTGGAAACAGTTAAAGCAGAGCACGGGTATGTGTTCTGCTTGCGCCATATTTCTTTTCGAGGTGCCTGCCATGATCTATCCAAAGCCCCTTTTTCCCGGCGCCAGAGTGGCGCTGGTTGCCCCCGCCTCCGCCGTGCCGGAGGAAAAACTGCCCGGCGCTCTTGACCTCGTCCGTCGGCTGGGCATGGAGCCGGTGCTGTACCCCTCCTGCTATTTTGCCAACCGGGACGGCTATCTCGCCGCAACCGACGCCCAGCGGGCGGAGGACGTCAACCGCGCCTTCGGCGACGAAACCATCGACGGCGTGTGGTGCATCCGCGGCGGCTACGGCGGCCACCGCATTCTTCCCCTGCTGGACGCGGACGCTATCCGGAAGAATCCCAAGTGGTTCGGCGGCTATTCCGACGTCACCGCCCTGCACCTGTTTCTGAATCAGGTCTGCAATCTTGCGACTTTCCACTGCACCATGCCCTCCACCGAGCCGCACCCGAACGCATACACCCTCGGGTATCTGAAAAAAGCCCTGTTCGGCGGTCTGGACGGCGTAATTTCCAATCCGGAAGGCCAGAGCATCCGCACTCTGGTTCCGGGCGAGGCAGAGGGCGTCCTCTGCGGCGGCAACCTGTCCCTGCTGGCAGCGTCTCTCGGCACGCCCTGGGAGGTCGATACCAAGGGCAAAATCCTGTTTCTGGAAGACATCGGCGAAAAAACCTACCGTCTGGACAGCATGCTCACCCAGCTTCGCAACGCCGGAAAGTTCCGGGACTGCGCCGGTATCCTTCTGGGCGCGTGGACGGACTGCGTACCGGAAATGCCGGAGCGCACCCTGACGCTGGACGAGATCTTCACCCAGCTCATCGTCCCCGCCGGAAAGCCCGCCGTCATGGATTTGGCCTGCGGCCACTGCGCCACCACCCTGGCGCTGCCCATGGGCCGCAAGTGCCGTCTGAACGCGGACGCGGGCAGCATCACATTGGAGGCGTGACCATGAACGATCTGGCTTCCCGGCTGAACGCGGTCATGGACGCGTTTCCCGCCAAGACCGCGCTGTACTGCGTGGACTTGACCACCGGCACCCCCATTGCCGCCATTCGGGAGAATACCCGGGTGGTCTCCGCCTCCACCATCAAGGTATCCATTCTTTGCTGCGCCCTACAGGACGTGATGGACGGAAAGCTGTCTCTTGACCAGCCCCTTGCCATCGCTCCGGGGGATTTTTGCAGCGACACCGAGGTCTTTGAACCCGGCTACCGTCAGGACGGCGCTTCTCTCTGGGAAATGCTGTACTGGATGATCGTTTCCAGTGACAATACCGCCACCAACACCGTCATTTCCCTGCTGGGCTACGACCACGTCAACCGGTATTGCCGGGCAATCGGTCTGACCCAGACCTCCCTCCAGCGGAAAATGCTGGACTTTCAGGCCATCGCCGAGGGGCGGAACAACTATACCTCCCCTGCCGACCTGTACCGGGTGTTTTCCCGGCTGTACCATGGGGAAATCCTGAATAAACCCCTGCGGGAGGTTGCCTTCGATTTTCTTTCCCGCTGCCGCAGCACCGACGCATTGCAGCGGTACATCCCCGACGCCGTGACCGTGCTCCACAAGCCCGGCGGGCTGGATCACCTGAACCATGACGCGGGCATTTTCCTGACGGACGACCGCCCCTATTATCTGGGCATTTTCACCTGGGACGGCCCCGCGCTGGACGGTCAGCCCCAGCAAAACCGGCTCATCGGGCAACTGTCCCGGATGATCTACGACGCTATGAAGGGAGAGAAATAGATGAAAGCCATTGTAAACGTCCCCATCTGCGCCCTGCTGGCCGCCCCCACCCGGGAAGGCACCCTGGAGGATGAAGCGCTGTACGGCATGGTGGTGGACATTCTGGCGGAGCCGGCACCCGGCTGGTACCGTGTCCGCACCCATTACCGCTATGAGGGTATCGTCTGTGCCGATGATCTGATCGTCGGCGACGCGGCCGCCGACGCATGGGCGGCGCTGCCCAAGAAAATCGTCCGCAATAAGAATTTCTGCGACGTTCTCTCCGCCCCCAAGGTTCAGGGCTGGATCATGGCTACCCTTCCCCGGGGCGGCATTCTCTCACCGGTAGGTCAGCCGGAAAAGGGCTGGCAGCAGGTGCGTCTGGCAGATGGGCGGACGGGCTTTGTCCCGGAAAGCATCCTCGGGGAATACTACGCCGCGCCCCTTTCTCAGGATGAGGCAACCCTTCGTCAGGCGCTGGTGGACGCCGCCATGCTCTATCGGGGTACCCACTACCGCTGGGGCGGCAAGTCTCCCACGGGCATCGACTGTTCCGGTCTGGTGTCCATGGCCTATATGCTCTGCGGCATTCTCATTTACCGGGACGCCCACATCATGGAAGGCTTCCCCATTCACGAAATTTCCCTGGAACATGTAAAACCCGGCGATCTGCTGTTCTTCCCCGGCCATGTGGCCATGTATATTGGTCAAGGCCGCTACTGCCACAGCACCGGGCGCAGCGGGGACAACGGCTTTGCCGTTAATTCCCTGAACCCCGATGACCCCGACTACCGGGCAGACCTAAAAGACGCCATCACCCAGGTTGGCTCCTATTTTTAAGGAAAGTGAGAAATAAGCTATGAAAGTATTTTTAAGTGCCGATATGGAAGGCACCTGCGGCATCGTCTCCTGGCCGGAGACGGAGCGCACCACTCCCTTTGACTACAGCCCCGCCCAGAAGCAGATGACCCGGGAGGTCGCCGCCGCCTGCCAGGGCGCCCTTTCCGCCGGTGCGGCGGAGGTTCTGGTGAAGGACGCCCACGACTCCGCCCGGAACATCGACCCCGCCGGTCTCCCCCGGGGCATCCGGATGAACCGCAGCTGGTCCGGCGACCCCTTAAGCATGATGAGCGGCCTGAATCAGGAGAAATTCGACGCCGTATTCTTCACCGGCTACCACGCCTGGGCAGGCTGCCCCGGCAATCCTCTGAGCCACACCATGAACGGCCGGAACAACCATGTTTTCCTCAACGGCACACTGTGCAGTGAATTTCTCATCAACGCCTACACCGCCGGATACTACGGCGTCCCCGTGGCATTGCTCACCGGCGACAAGGCGCTGTGCGACTTTGCCAAAACGCTGATTCCCGCCATCACCACCGTCCCCGTGAACGAGGGTCGGGGCGGCGGCGTCACCTCCCTGCACCCTGACGAGGCGGTGGAGCGCATCGAAGCGGCGGCAAAGGAAGCGGTCGCCAAGGCGGCGCAGTGCGCCGTCCCCATGCCGGAGCATTTCCACATGGAGATCGACTTTGTCAAGCACCACGTGGCCTACTCCAAGAGCTTCTACCCCGGCGCAACACTGAAAGACGACAAATTCGTCTGCTTCGACTCCGACGACTGGTACGAGGTTCTGCGCTTCTGCCACTTCGTTCTCAGCGACGGTTAATTCCAAAAGCACGGCTCGAAAGCCGTGCTTTTGCCTTGCAAATTGCAATTTCTGTGCTATAGTAAAAGAAAAAAAGGAGAAATACAGATGAGCAAAGCGTTCCTCTACACCCTGCTTGACAGCATGTCCGTTTCCGGCCATGAAATCCCACTGCAAAAGAAGGTCATCGCCGAGATGACCCCCCATTGCGATAAGATCATCACCGATTACACCGGCAACGTCGTCTGCGTGCTGAACCCCGACGCCCCCTTCAAGGTGATGCTGGCCGCCCACATTGACGAAATCGGTCTGATCGTCACCCACATTCAGCCCGACGGCCTGCTCCGGGTTTCCAGGTCCGGCGGCATTTTCCCCGGCGTTTATCCCGGGCATCAGGTGGCCGTCCACGGCTATGCCCAGACCGTCTACGGTGCAGTCGTCCGCACCAAGGACATGGACAAGGCCGACCTGAAGGTGGACGAGCTGTACATCGACATCGGCGCAAAGGATGCCGCCGACGCCCGGAAGTATGTGCAGGAGGGCGACCCCGTCCACATGAACACCTACCACCGGGAAATGATCAACGGCTTTCTTTCCGCCCGGGGTATTGACGACCGGGGCTGCGCCTACATCATTCTGGAAGCCCTGAAACGGGCAAAGGCCATGGGCTGCTCCGTGGGTGTTTACGCCGCCACCACCGTGGGCGAGGAAACCACCGGCCGGGGCTCTCACTGGGTCGGCTCTGCCATCCGCCCCGACGTCGCCATCGTCACCGACGTGACCTTCGCCTCCGATTATCCCGGCGTGGACGCCAAGCAGTCCGGCGAGGTAAAGCTGGGCTGCGGCGGCGTACTCTGCAACAGCTCCATCGGCAGCCGGAAGGTCAACAACCTGATGAAAGCCGTGGCGAAGGAGCATAACATTCCCTTCCAGATTGAGTCCTACATGGGCAGAACTTACACCGACGCGGACAACCTCCACGTCACCGGCACCGGCGTGGTCACGGCGCTGCTGTCCCTGCCTCTGCGGTACATGCACTGCCCCTGCGAGGTGTGCCACATGGACGACATCGAAAACTGCATTGAGCTGCTGGCGCAGTTCCTGTGCCGCATCGATGAGCATATTGATCTCGACCCCTTTCACTAAATCAGCCAGGGAGGAAACCATCATGACTTATCAGGAAGTTCTTGAAAACGCACGTGCTGTTCTCAGCAAAAACTGCAAGGCCTGCCCCGTCTGCAACGGCAAAGCCTGCGGCAACCACATTCCTGGCCCCGGTGCCAAGGGCGTGGGCGACACCGCCATCCGCAACTACGAAAAGTGGCAGGCCGTCCGTGTCAATATGGACACCATTCACCCCTGTGTGATGCCGGACACCTCTCTGAACCTGTTCGGCAAAACCTTCCGCTATCCCTTCTTTGCGGGACCCGTGGGCGCCGTCACCGTCCACTACAGCGACAAATATGACGACATGGCTTACAACAACATTCTCGTAAAAGCCTGTGCCGACAATGGCATTGCCGCCTTCACCGGCGACGGGCTGAACGGCGAGGTCATGAAGGTCGCCTGCAAGGCCATCGCCGCCTCCGGCGGCACCGCCATTCCTACCGTGAAGCCCTGGAACCTGGAGACCATTCAGGAAAAGCTAGGCTATTGCAAGGAATCCGGCTGCTTTGCCGTGGCCATGGACATTGACGCGGCGGGTCTGCCCTTCCTGAAAAATATGAATCCCCCGGCGGGCAGCAAAACCGTGGAGCAGCTGGCGGAGATCGCCCAAATGGCCGGCAAGCCCTTCATCGTCAAGGGCGTCATGACCGTATCCGGCGCTCTGAAAGCCAAGGAGGCCGGTGCTTCTGCCATCGTGGTGAGCAACCACGGCGGCCGCGTCCTCGACCAATGCGCCGCCACCGCCGAAGTCCTCGCGGACATCGCGGACGCCATGAAGGGCAGCGGCATAAAGATCTTCGTGGACGGCGGCATCCGCAGCGGCGTGGACGTATTCAAGGCGCTGGCGCTGGGCGCCGACGCGGTACTCATCTGCCGCCCCTTCGTTCCCATGGTCTACGGCGGCGCGGAGGAAGGCGTAAAGCTATACATCGAAAAGATCGGCGCAGAGCTGAGCGACACCATGGCCATGTGCGGCGCCAAGGATCTGGCATCCATCAGTCGGGATATGGTGCTTGTTAAATAACGTTCGCAAAACGATAGCCACCGGCGCGGATCATGTCCGGTGGCTGGAATCAGAAAAAGGGCGCGCTGCAGACTATCCCTCTGCAGCGCGCCCTTGCGCATCTTATCCTATTTGCCTTATACGCGTTTTTAATAAAACGCTTAAAAGCGTTTTATTCGGCCGCAGGATTGCGGCCACTGCCGCTAAAAAACGAAGTCAATACATTTCTTACCGCCGCCCAGGCGGTCTGCCGTGAAACGGCTTAAATAAAATGATTAAATCATTTTATTAAGAAATAGTATTATTTCTGCTTATTTTTCGGAATATACCGTCCATATCCGGCAGCTGCTTCAATCCGGCCATTTTGGAACACCCGTGTGCCACGCACCCAGGTTTCCTTGACCCGACCCTTCATCCGGCTGCCATGGTAAAGATTGTTGACAGTCTTTGTTTTTGAGAGGCTCTTGGTTCCGTCAAATATCCAGTCTTCGTTTAAGTCAACTACCGCGATATCTGCATCTGCACCGGGCAGAAGCGTCCCCTTGCAGGGGGCAAGTCCCATAATCGCCGCAGTGTTGGTTGCCGTGATCCGGCTTAGCGTTGTCAGAGGCAGACCGCGCTTGTGAACCCCTTCGGTAATCATTCCCGCCAGCATGGCATCGAAACCGCCAAATCCGCTGTATTCCAGGAAGAAGTTGCCGTTTTTCTGTTTTTCTTCGTCCGTATACGGCCCATGATCCGATCCGAGCGTGTCAATCGTGCCGTCAAAGACATAATTCCAAAGCTTTTCTACCTGCTCGCGGCTCCGAATCGGCGGGTTGCACTTTGCAAAAGCGCCCCTTTCATCCATGATTGACTTATCAAAGAGCAGGTAGTGCGGACAGGTTTCTGCATACACCGGTACGCCGTCCATTTTCGCCTGCTTGATGAACTGCGCGCCCTCCGGAATGGTCATGTGGCAGATGTAGAGCCTGGCCCCGGTGTTTCTGGCAAACAGCACCGCCCGCTCAATCGCCTCCAGTTCGACCCACCAGGGTCTGGCCTCATCGTGCATACTGTTGGGGGCGCCAGCATGAGCCGCCATTTCCTCGCTGCCAAATGCGGCCACCTCGGCATTCTCCGCATGTACGCCGATCAGTCCGCCAAACGCAGCTGCCCTGCGCATTCCCCGAACCAGGTACCCGTCCGTTATCTGAGGATAGTCCGGATTCGCAAAGCTCATAAAGCCCTTGTACGCTACGCAGCCGAGCTTGTCCAGCTCCTCCAGATTTTCCACACAGCCCGGCGTCAGGCCTCCCCAGAACGCGAAATCGACGCAGGATTCCCTGCTCGCAAGCTCATGCTTGATACGGAAGCCCTCCTCATTTACCACCGGAGGAACACTCAGCGGCATGTCAACGATCGTGGTAATGCCGCCGGATGCGGCACACTGCGAGCCATGCCGCCAGTCCTCACGGTAATTCTGCGGGGACGGATCCCACATATGGACATGGGAATCTATCACGCCGGGCATCAGAACCTTACCGGATACATCAATCTCCTCATATTCTGAGCCCAGTCGAATCCCCGGCAGCAGAAGCCCCGCGATCTTCTCGCCCTCGACAACAAGTGAAGCCGTAACGACACTATCAGGAAGGACAACCTGCCCACCGGTAAATACTTTCTTATTCATTTTGATTACACATCTCCTATTCAGAAAAGCGTCAGATATTTCTTACCCCGGCTATGTTCCCGCCGTCCACCACGATTTCAGTGCCGGTCATGAACGAGGCATCGTCACTTAGCGCATAAAGGATGGCCGGTGTAATCTGCTGTGCGTCGGCAATACGATTTAGGGGGTTGCTGGATGCCACCTTTTTTCTGGCTGTCTGCTCGTCCGGCTGATTGGCCATGTCCTGTGCAAACATCGGCGTTTCCGTAGGGCCGGGGCAGACGCAGTTTACCCGGATGCCACGGCTACCCAGCTCAAGCGCCATGCTGCGCGCCATAATAATCATGCCGCCCTTGGATGCGTTGTAGGCAAGGCTTCCCGTCGAACCGCACAGTCCCTTCTGCGAAGCCACCAGCACAATACTCCCGCCTGCCGCCATTTGCTCCGCCGCCTTCTGTGAGGCGTAAAACGCGCCTCGCAAATTGATCGAAATCACCCTGTCAAAGTGATTCAGCGATGTGGCAAACAAGCCGGCAGATGACCCGATTCCGCAGGCATATACAAATCCGTCCAATCCGCCCAATGTCTGTTTTGCCAAGGAAAAGAGGTCGTCAACGGAGTTCGCATCCGACACGTCGCAGTGCGAGAACGGCACCGCAGCAATTTTCTCGTTTGGACTCAGATCCGCCGCAAGAACCGTCGCGCCCTTGTCATACAGCTGCCTTACGCAGCAGCTTCCGATTCCGCCACTGGCACCCAGCACCAGAATCCGTTTTCCTGTCCAGTCATTCATCGGCAATGGCTCCCCTTTCATACCTGCGGCAGCTTCCTGCGCATACCTATCCAGCGCTTCAATTCTTTAAGCCGCTCCGGCTGCAGCACCAGGATCAGGATAACCGCTGCATAGGGGATCATCAGAATCAGATAGGAAGAAATGCTCGTCAATTGCAGCAGATTCGCATAGGCCTCGGCAAACCCAAACAGAAGCGCCGTGCAAAGGACGCCAAGAGGCGTTGCCTTGGAAAGGATAACCGCCGCCAGAGCAATGAAGCCGCGGCCGCCTACCATATCCTCGGAGAACTGCGTAAGATTTCCCAGCGCCATCTGCGCACCGCCAAGCCCGCAGAGCATTCCGGTGATGACCAGGCAGATCCAGCGCGTTCTGTTGACGTTTACGCCGACTGTAGCGGCAGCCATCGGATTTTCGCCGCAGGCACGTATGGCGAAGCCGAACTTGGTGCGCTTCAGAATAATGGCAGTCACAAAAACCATCAGGAACGCAAAGTAAACCAGAAGGGTCTGATTTGTAACAAAGTACTTAATAATGGGGATATCCTTCAGTACGGGAATCCGGAGCTTATAAAGTCCCTGGATGCGGGAATCCGAAAGAGTGCCGTTGGTATGGAAGATCGTGCGCAGCAGGTATGTCGTTACGCCGACGCAGAAGGAATTCACCGCAAATCCGCAAACAACATTATCACCGCCCATTTTGATGCGCAGCATGCCGTAAAACAGATTCACAAGGACACCGCCTGCAACGGCACAGAGGACACCAACCAGGGCGCTTCCGGTAAAATAGCTGCCGACAACACCGGTAAAGGTGCCTACCAGCATACTGCCCTCGTAGGTAATGTTTCCGGTACCGGATCGTTCGCTGTAAACTCCCCCCAGCGCACACAGCAGAATGGGGGTCATTACCCGGAGAATCGGAGCGATAATACTTGCCGTAATCATTCCTTGCCACTCCCTTCTTTTTTCTTGAAGTCGAATACTTTCAGGGTTTTGACCGACACAAAGCAAATGATAAGTGCCTGAATTACAACAGCCAATGCGCGCGAGACGCCCGCACTGCGCTCAAGTGTGAGCGATCCGGCTTTCAAAATACCCATAAAAATCGCCGAAATGTAAATACCGATACCGCTGCTGTTGCCCAAAAGCGCAACCAGCATTCCGCTTGTACCGAAGTCCGGAGAGAAGCCGGACAGGAATCTGCCCTGCACACCCATGATTTCGGCGGCGCCGGCAAGACCGGCCACCATGCCGCTCATCAGCATAACCGAAATACGCACCTTATTGACGCTGATGCCGCTGAATTTCGCAAAATCCGGATTTACACCCGAAACCTTGATCTCAAAGCCGCGCTTGCTCTTGGTAAAAAACAGAATATAGGCAATTACCAGAAGCGTACCGAGAATAAATCCAAATGAGATGGGGCTCCCCCCGAAAACCGGGAACCGAGCGGTAGCCGCCAATTCGTCGGTGGTCAACGAATCGCCAAACACGCCGGTGGTCAGGAAGTATTCCTTAACCAGGAAGCTTGTAAAATTGATGGCAATATAGTTCATCATCAAGGTGACAACAATTTCGCTTGTGTTCCAGTAAACCCGCAGCAGAGCCGGAATACTGGCCCAAATGGCTCCTGCCACCATGCCGGCAAGCATACACAGCGGGATATGTGCAATCGCCGGCAGGCCCTTGCAGTAGATGCCCACCAAGGTGGCGGAAATTGCGCCCATATACAGCTGTCCCTCGGTTCCCATGTTAAACATGCCGCCCTTGAACGCAATGCCGGATGCAATGCCGCAGAGCAGAAATGCCGTTGTCCAGCGAATGGTAGAAGAAAGAGCGCTTACGCTGCCAAGCGAGCCGCGAATGAGGTATGAATACACCTCCAGAACATTGTAGCCGCCCAGAAGGACAAACACCGTACCCAAGACAAGCCCGATGCAGATCGACAAAGCGATGATCGACGGCTTGATTTTTCTCTGACGGAATTCAAAATTCATATTTGCTTTCTCCTTCCATTACGTCTCTGGGCGGATTCCCGCCATCAGCAGACCGATTTTATCCTCGGTTGCCTGTGCACGATCCAGTTCCCCAATAATGCTGCCTTTATAAATCACCAATATCCGGTCGCTCAGGGCAAGGATTTCGCTTAGCTCATTTGAAATCAGCAGCACTGCATTGCCCTGATCCCGGTGATGGATAATTTGCTGATAAATAAACTCGGTTGCGCCGATGTCTACGCCGCGCGTCGGCTGGCTGGCGATCAAAAGCCGCGGCTGCATATACATCTCCCGCGCAATAATGAGCTTTTGCATATTGCCGCCGGACAAGGAACTGATCTCATCCGTGATTTTGCCGATTTTAACCTTGTATTTTTTCACATTTTCTTCGACAATCTCATTGGCCTTTCTGTAATCCAGGAAAGGTCCCTTTTTCACCGCGTCGCTCCGGTACATAGCCGCCAGGAAGTTGTCACGGATGGAAAGGTCGGCGGCTGAGCCAACATGGATTCGGTCGTCGTGGATATGCCCCATGCCGTTTTCCCGGCACAGCAGCGGAACATTTCCCCCGCTCATAAGCTTGCCGTTCAAGAAAACCTCACCGTGTGACAGAGGCAGCAGCCCAGCCACGGCATCCGCCAATTCCGACTGCCCATTGCCCTGAACGCCCGCAATACCGACTACCTCCCCGCGATGCACATCGAAGGATACGTCGCGTACGGCAGGCAGTCCCATCCTGTCAAAGCAGGAAATATTCTTCAGGCTCAAAACCGTTTCTCCCGGGTGAAACGGCTGCTTGTCCACTTCCAGGATGACCTCACGGCCAACCATCATCTTCGCAATTTTCTTTTCATCGGTGTCCGCAGTGTTCACTCTTGCGGTCACAACGCCGGCACGCATAACTGTAATACGGTCGGTTACCATACGAACCTCCGCCAGCTTGTGCGTAATCAAAATAATACATTTGCCCTTTTCCTTGAGGCTTCGCAGCGTTTCCATGAGCTGCTTGATCTCCTGTGGCGTCAGCACCGCAGTAGGCTCATCCATAATCAGGATTTCCGCGCCCAGATAAAGCGCCTTAAGGATCTCTACACGCTGCTGCAAGCCAACCGTCAGATCGCTCACGCGCATCTTCGGATCGATTTCCAATCCATACTCCGCGCTGAGCTGGGCAACGATCTGCTCACTTTTTTTCAAATCAATCAGGCCTTTTTTGTATGGCGGCCTGCCGATCACCACGTTTTCCGCCACCGTCATGCTCGGCACCAGGCTGAAGTGCTGATGCACCATTCCGATTCCTTTGGATATGGCATCCTTGGGAGAGCTGAAGGCTACCTTTTCTCCGTTGATGAGCATGGTTCCCTCATGATGCGTATACATTCCGTATAGTACCCGCATCAGCGTCGTTTTACCGGCGCCGTTTTCTCCCACCAGTCCGTGTACCTCGCCCCATTCGGCCTGAAAGTCCACTTCGTTGTTTGCGATCACCTTGCCGAACCGCACGGTAATCTTTTGCATATCTACTGCCAGTTTTGTCATGCGAAATATGCTCCTTTCTTGATCTCTCCTTCTCTGCGCCCCGCAACAGAGAAGGAGAATGGGGTGCCCGAGAGACTGCCTCCGAGCACCCCTGTCTCAGTCCGTCAGTCCACAGGGACGTCGGGCACCTCGATCTCTCCGCTCATAATCTTATCACGCGCTTCGCTGACCGCCTGAGCAATGGCATCGTCGGTCTTGTAAACGGAAGGATCCGGCAGAAGCAGGTCCATGCCGTCGTTCTCAAGGCCATACTTGAACGCGCCAAACTTCAGTCCGCCATTTTCACGCTCCTGGAAAGCCTGATATACCCAGTTGCCGTAGTTCAGGATCATCGAGCCAATGACCTGGCCGGGGACAACGTTGTTCTGGTCAACGTCGCAGCCGACAACCATGCCGCCGGTTTCCTTGGCTGCATCAAACACACCGGTGGAGGAGGCAGCCGCCGCCACGTAGATGATGTCAACGCCCTGATCGTAAAGCATCAGAGCAAGCTCCTTGCCCTTGGCGGGATCGTCAAAGCTGCCGACCCAAGTGGCCTCAATCTTGATGTCAGGATTCACGGAGCGAGCGCCGGCCTCAAAGCCTGCCCGGAACTGATTGATAGACGGGTTATCGGAGCCACCCATGAAGGCGATGTGGCCGGTCTTGGTGGTCATAGCCGCGTCGATGCCGGCCAGATAAGAGCCCTGGGACTGACGGCCGATCATGGCCTTTACGTTGGGAAGATTCAGTTCACTGAACACCATGATAAACTCACTGTCAGGATACTCCGCAGAAACTCTTGCGCAGGCATCCTCCAGCGCAGACCAGCAGGGCATGATGATATCATAGCCTTCCTGGCAAAGCGAACGGAGCGTCTCTTCATACTCGCCCGCCTGTACCTCTACGACAGTCGGCTCGTATCCGAATTCCTCACAGCCTTTGATGAAGCCACTGTAGGTGTCGTCCGTCACGCCCTGATCGCCAAGGGGCTGCGCCGTGATCATTGCAGCCTTTTTGCCGGCTGCGGCGTTACCGGCATCCGTCTGTGCGGACGTCGCGGGGTTGTCCTTTGCGGGAGTGCTTGTCTCGGAAGGGGCGGTGGAAGTGCCGCAGGCTACCATGGACATTGCCATCGCCAGTACCAAAAGAACTGCCAATACTTTTTTCATCGTGATTTCCTCCAGTTGTTCTGTTGTATTTTCTTTAAATGAATTTTATCTGTATCTCTGCCGCTGTCTGCCGTAACACCTCCTTCACGCGGCTCTCTTTCTTATTGTGGCTGCCGTCATTCCACATCCGGCTGTCCCAAAGCTTTGTTAACCAGGATCCTCAGTGCTCCATTCGGGCTGCTCAGGGTACCGTTCAGGACATCCTGCTCGGTAAATTTTGCCATCAAAATCTCCCGCTGTCTCACCCGTTCCCAGTCGTAGGTCACGTAAATGTACCCGTCCTCCCCTTCCTTTGCGTCCGGATAGGCGGCATCGTTGCGTTCATCCAGTAAAAGAGCGTAGGGCCAGGTGGCACCGTCGTCCTCGCTGAGCATTGCCGTCAGGTTCGTCCTGCCGCGCCAGCTCTTGACATTCCCCTGAGCCATGATGTTTTCCAGGTCAATGCGCTCCCGGAAATTGGCGTGATTGATCATCAGCAGACGTCCCGAGCGCAGTCGCCGGATATGGAAGCGGGAGCAGGGTCCTTCAATATGGGATTTCCGCCCCGGCGTCCAGGTTACTCCGCCATCATAGGAGAAGCATTCTCCTATGCCGTCAAAGGTTCGCACCAGCATCCAAAGGGATCCGTCCTTTTTTTCAACGAGCATATGCTCATCGAAGCTCCGGTTGGGTACGTCGCCATGACCGCGCAAGGTAATATGCTCTCCCTGATCTGTCGATACGTAAACATTGGGGAACTGCTCAGCCTCCAGGCCATGACGTTCGGTAGGAAACGCACCGCATTCATCCCGCCAGATTGCACAGGGAAACAGCCATTCCCCCTTTGACGTTACCAGCGGCTTATTCATCATAATACCGTTGGCGATTCTGCGTGGCTCCGTCCAACGCAGTTCGTCTGCGTCCGGATTGTCACAGATGACTGCCCAGACACCGTTCCTGCAATCGTTAAAACCGCGTGTCTGATTGTAGGTCACCCACAATTCTCCCTTGGGGGAAATCCAAAGCCCGGGGTCATAGATTCTGCATGTTGGATCCGGATGCTCCACGACCAGCTCGCCGGAGCGGAAGGTTTTACCTCCGTCCTCACTGACGCAGAGCATCAGGAAATTACCGCCCTTCTCCGCTGCCTGGCCGGTGTAAAAATCCACGAATACCCGACCCTTGGGAGTAACTTCAATGGAGGGGATGCCCTGCCATCTGCGGAAGGTGTCACGGAAGCGTTCCTCATCCGGTCGGACATACACCCTTGCCGGCATCAGTGCCGGATCGGATGAATTGCACATATTCTTCCTCCTCACTAATCATCATTGATGAGCTGCTATGAGCATACCATAGGCGCCTCTCTTTGTCAATGTACCTATTTACCATAATTTCCACCCTATTTTTTGTTGAAATTGCTATTTTTCATTTTTATTTTTTGAAAAGCACTTGACTATTGCTTTTTTCTGGGCTATTCTTAGTTCATCCTACTACTCATTATTGATGAGCGCCTATTTCCTCAGCTTTTCCTCTTTGCACACCAATATTTGAAAGGAGCTTCAAAAAATGTCTCAGCAAATCATTGATTTAACTCTGCGCATTGAGAATAATATGCTTGCACCGGATTGTTTCCCGAGGCCGGTATACATCAAGGCTATGACCCACGAGAAATCGATTGAAATGCACAACGGCACGCCGGAGGATCCGATCACTTCCTCTTACAATTACCTGTCCATTGTAGAACATGTGGGTACGCATGTGGACTCCTATTATCACATGCGCCCGGACGGAGCAACCATCGACGAAATGCCGCTCTCCCTCTTTTTCGGAAAGGCCGTTTGTCTGGATATGCGCAGCATTCCGGAGCGTGGAAAAGTTACCGTAGAGGATATGGAACGCGCGCAGAAAGAGGCCGGTGTTAAAATTGACGGTCACATCGTGCTTTTTGCAACCGGTCTGCATGAAAAATACTATCCTGATCCCCAGGTTCTGACCCAGAATATTGAGATCAGCCCGGAGGCCGTAAAATGGCTGGCCGATCATGGTTCAAAAATTCATGGTGTAGAGGGTCCCTCCACCGATATCATGGATACCAAGCTCTTCCCAAGCCACCGCGCCTGCCGGGATCTTGGGCTTACCCATTACGAGTGGCTGGTCAATCTGACCGCACTGATCGGCAAGGGCGAGTTCCAGTTTTATGGCGTTCCCCTGCTTCTGGACAAAGGCACAGGGTCTCCGGTACGAGCCTTTGCCGTCGTGGAGACGTAACCGCCATGCAGGAGCACTGGCTAAAGCCCGGACGTGAAACCCTGCACGGAAGCCTGAGTGCAGAGCTTGCACCGGCTCTTGTGATCGACTCCGGCGACCTTCTTAACATAGAAACTCTGGAGGCGGATTGGCGCGTTTCCCGCCCCGACCCTATCTCCCATAACGCGCCATTCTTCCCGCGCCGTCCGGGTCTGGACGATGGGCAGGCGCTGTGTGGGCCTGTTTATGTCCGCGGTTTGCTTCCCGGGATGGCTCTGCGGGTTGAGATCGGCGCAATTGAGACAGCCGACTGGGGCTGGAGCTCTGTCGGCATCGGGGATAAGGATCATCTCCACCGCCTGGGGTATACCGGCAAAGAATATTTCCAGGTCTGGGATATCCGGGACGGCTTCTGCACGAGTCCCGGCGGACTGCGGGTTCCGGTCTCGCCCTTTCCCGGCATTCTGGCCGTAGCCCCCAAAAGCGGACGCGCGGACACCCACATTCCCGCAAATCACGGCGGCAATCTTGACTGCCGGCTGCTTGGCCCCGGGTCGGTTGTGTACCTTCCCTGCTTCCATGAAGGAGGGCTTTTCTCGGTCGGCGACGGCCACGCCGCCCAGGGGGACGGTGAATCCGGCGGTACCGCAGTTGAATGCCCGTTTCAAAATATCCGTCTGCGTCTGAGCGCCCATCCCGGCTTCATGGAAAGCCCGGTCGCAAGAACTGCCGACGGGATTGTTACCTTCGGCTTCTCTAAGGATTTGACCGCAGCCGCCTATGAGGCTCTGCAGCACATGTATCAGCTGCTGCGCTTGTGCTTTTCTCTGCCGCTGGAAGACTGCATCACCCTATGTAGTGTCTGTGGAGATGTCCGGGTCACCCAGCTGGTAAACGGCATACGAGGAGCTCACGCGGTTCTTCCCAGCAGAACCTGGGATTTCCTGCAAAAGAAATTCGGAGCTTTGACACCCGAGCTTTGATGAACTCGCCAAGGGCTGTGAGAGGTTCTTTTCTTCCGACAGCCCAAGACGATTTATTCAAAGCCTCCTAAATATCTGATTTTTAGAAAGGATTGTTTTCCTAATGGCAACACTATTGATTGGCGGAAACGGCCTGGTTGGCACTCGTCTTGTTCGTCATCTGGCCGAAATGGGCGAACAGGTAATTGTTTACAGCGGACATGCTCCCGCGGCAAGGGTCGACGGCTGCGTATACTATCAGGGCGACGTGACGGAATATGGCACCCTGAACCAGGTTCTGCACGAGCATCCGGTGGATCGGATTATACATAACGCCGCCGTTTCGCATCCCAAGCTGTTTCTGGACAATCCCTACCGTATTTACCGCACCAATGTTACCGGTACCCTAGTCTCGCTGGAAGCCGCACGGAATTTTGGTGTCCGGCGCTACATCTACATCAGCTCCGGCGCCGTATACGGCAGTGTCTCGCTGGATACAGTTCCGGAAACCGTTCCGCTGCACGGAGAAAGCCCGTATGGCGCCAGTAAGGTTGCCTGCGAGGAGCTTGTGCGCAATTATGGGCTGGACAGTGCCTCGCTTCGCGTTGGGTTTGTTTACGGGCCGGGGCGCAAGCTAGAGTGTCCGATTCAACTGCTTCTGGATGGGTGCATCCGCAACGGTTCCGTGCATCTGGAGCACGGTGCGGAGCAGATGATGGATTACATTTATGTGGATGACTGCGTGGACGCCATCGCCACCATTGCTATGGCCAAGAAGCTGCCGCACACGGAATACAATATAGGCGGCGGAGAAAACGTTCCGTATAGCCGGGTTATTGCGTGTGTCCAAAAGCTGTATCCGAATGCCACGATTCAAGTCGGCAGCGGAACACTGGGCTATGACAATCTTGGCGCCATGGATATGCGTCGTGCTTTCGCGGACTTTGGCTGGAGGCCGAAGGTAACGCTTGAGGACGGAATCGCACAATATGCCAAGTGGCTTGAAGAGCAGGGGTAATACTATTTCTGATACCGGACTCCAATATAAGATCTTTAGAGAAGATTTTAATTGTCCGAAGGGCATGGAGCTCAGTATGGCTTCCTTTTTGGCAGCGATGCCGCCGACCGCAATTCTGCGGGCGGATATAGTGCTTTTAAGCGTTTTATTGAAAACTCGTATAGAATTACGCAACAATTTGGCATTTTGTATTGATTCTTAGTTTTTCTATGTGCTATAATTAATATAAGTAGGTGATTGGAATATTGGAGAAGAGAGTGGGTCAGGCTATGGACGAGAAGCAGCGCATCATGAAAACCGGCATATTTCCGACCGAAAATGAGGCATCGATTTTTTTGATTGCACAAATCATCAGCAAAACCGGCGCACCGGTTGGTGCCTGGAGCCTAAAGGAAGAACTGAAAAAGGTCGGAATATATTGCGGCACGGCTACTGTGGGACGGTATCTGAAGGAATTGGATTATAAGGGGCTTACGGCGCAGAAAAGCAACAAGGGCCGTGTGCTTACCGACTACGGACAGCAGTGGCTGAATAATCTGTCGGACGATGTGGCGCGCGCACTGGTTCATACCGAATCCACTCAGGCCATGCGGGTGGATCACTATTCCCAGCTGGTGGATCTGATTCAGGCAAGGAAGGTACTTGAGGTAGCAGCCGCCAGACTTGCCGCCGAAAGAGCCACCAAAGAGGATCTTCTTCTTTTGCAGCAAGTGGTCATGACCCATTACCGCTATGTTGCGGAAAATAAGGATCCCACCGATCCCGCGCTGGAATTTCATTCCCTCGTTGCGCAAATCAGCCATAACCGCTTTATGAAAACCATGCTGGATATGCTGATTTTCGAGGAACGCAATATTGAAGGACAGATTGATACCCTGATTACGCGGGAGCGCGGAGACATCTACGTCGTAGAGCACGAGGATATTTCCAACGCAATTGCCGCAGGTGATTCCGCCCAGGCGGCCAGTCTGATGGATGCACATATCGATAAGCTTATGACTGCTGTTCAGGAACAGATTCAACTGATGCCGCAGGATCCTTCGGAGAAGGCCGCCTCCCTGCCGGGTTCTGCCGATTAAAGCGGCTTGCGCTGAATGCCCCTGGCTGTAAAATCCACATATGCCATTGCTCCCGGATACCCCGAAACGGTATCCGGGAGGTTTTTCGCTGAATTTAAGCGTAAAATGCCCTTTCTTTTTTCCAGAATCTGTGATAGAATGTACGGACTTTCTGTAGGAGGCCGGATTATGACACAATTTTTGCTCCGTCTCTTTGTTAAAAACGCCGACCAGGTCAGCGATCCCAAGGTGCGCGCCGCTGTGGGTACTCTGTCCGGGGTCGTGGGCATTCTCTGCAATTTTTTCCTTTTTCTGGGGAAGGTCATCATCGGCACCCTGTCCGGCTCTGTTTCCATCACCGCCGACGCCATGAACAACCTGTCCGACGCGGCCAGCTCCATCGTGACGCTGGTGGGCTTCAAGCTTGCCGAGCAGCCCGCCGACGCGGAACATCCCTACGGCCACGCCCGGTTTGAATACCTGTCCGGTCTGGTGGTCTCCGCCATGATCGTCATTATCGGCTTTGAGCTGGCAAAAACCTCCGTGGAAAAAATTCTATCCCCGGTGCCGGTGGCCTTCTCCGCCCCGTTGGCGGCGGTGCTGGTGCTGTCCATCGCCGTCAAGCTGTGGCTGTGCCTGTTCAACCGGGCGCTGGGCAAAAAAATCAACTCCACCACTTTGTTTGCCACCTCCGAGGACAGCCGCAACGACATTGTCACCACCGCTGCCGTTCTGCTGGCCGCTGTCATCGAGGCCGTTTCCGGGGCGTCCATCGACGGCTTTGCGGGTCTGGCCGTGTCGCTGTTCATTCTCTACAGCGGCGCAAAGCTGGCAAAGGAGACCATCAGCCCCCTTCTGGGGGAAGCCGCGTCCCCCGAACTTCAGTCCCGCATTGTGGACTATATCAGCGCCCAGCCCAAGGTTTTGGGGTATCACGACCTGATGGTTCACGACTACGGCCCCGGCCAGCGCTTTGCCACCATCCATGTGGAAATGGACTCCAAGGAAGACCCCATGCGCTGCCACGAGCTGATCGACGACATGGAGCGGGAGTGCCTGAAAAGCCACAACATCCATCTGGTCATCCACTACGACCCCGTGGTGACGGACGACCCGGAGCTGACCCGACTTCACATTCTTGTGGACGACCTTCTCGCCGAAATGGATTCCCGTCTGAAAACCCACGATTTCCGCATGGTTCCCGGCGGCGGACACACCAATCTCATTTTTGACATTGCCGTCCCCCAGGATATCAAGCTCACGAAGCAGGACATTCAGTCCAGGCTTGAGGAAGCGCTGCGCACCCGGGAGGGCAAGATCTACCACACCGTCATCACCTTTGACCCCATCGCTTTCAATCAGGAATCCTGCGAGCATCTTCCCAATGGGCAATAACCTTGATTTTCCGGAAAATTTCAAATTTTCATCTTGCATTTTCCCCAAAAATCGCTATAATGTCTCTGCTAATAGAAAGAAGGTGCCTTTTTGAATAAGACGAACAGAAACATGCTGGAAGGGCCGCTGTTTCCGAACATCATCCAATATACCGTCCCCATTATTCTGACCAGTCTTCTGCAGCTGCTGTTCAACGCGGCTGATCTCGTGGTGGTGGGGCAGTTCTGCGGCAGCGTGTCCGTCGCCGCAGTGGGCGCCACCGGTGCCATTACCAGTCTGCTCGTCAACTTCTTCATCGGTCTGTCCGTAGGCGCAGGCGTGGCCGTCGCCCATGGTCTTGGCAGTCGGGAGGATCAGGTCGTTCACTGCACGGTACATACCACGCTGCCCACCGCCATCATAAGCGGCGTGGTTCTGACTGTGATCGGCGTCTCCTATTCCGAAACTTTTCTTGCCATGATGGGAACCCCCGACAGCGTGCTGCCCCTCTCCTCCATTTACATGCGGATCATTTTCGGCGGCGTTACCTTCAACATGGTGTACAATTTCTGCGCCGCCATTCTCCGCGCCGCCGGAGACACCAAAAGCCCGCTGATTTTTCTGCTGTTCGCAGGTGTCCTGAATGTGGTTCTAAACCTGGTTTTTGTCATCCGGTTCCATATGAACGTGGCCGGTGTGGCGCTGGCGACCATCATTTCTCAGGCGCTTTCTGCCGTGCTGGTGGTCATCGCCCTGATGCGCAGAACCGACGCCTGCAAGCTGTATCTCAGCAAAATGCGCTTTTACAAGCCGCAGCTGGAGAAGATTCTCCGCATCGGCCTGCCCGCAGGCATCCAAAGCGCGCTGTTCTCCATTTCCAATGTTCTCATTCAGTCGTCGGTAAACTCCTTCGGCGATGTGTTCATGTCCGGCAACGCGGCGGCCGGCAATATCGAGGGCTTCGTCTACGTCTGCCTCAATGCGTTTCAGCAGTCCGCAGTCAATTTTGCCGGGCAGAACGCCGGCGCGCGGCAATACCGCCGGGTTCGTCAGACCCTGTGGATTTGCCTGGGCTGCGTTACGGTGGTGGGGTTGGTTCTTGGGTCGCTGGCCTACGCGCTTGGCCCCTCCCTGCTCTCCATTTACATCACCGACTCTGCCGAAGCCATTTCCTACGGTCTGATTCGGCTGGCCTTCATCTGCCTGCCCTATTTCTTATGCGGCCTGATGGACGTGACCACCGGCGCGCTTCGTGGCATCGGCGCGTCCTTCGTCCCCATGCTGATCTCCATCCTCGGTGTGTGCGGGTTGCGCATTATCTGGATTTATACCATTTTCCAGATTCCCGAATTCCACACGCCCCAATGCCTGTATTTTTCCTATACCGTCTCCTGGATCATTACCTTCATCGCCCAGCTGATTGCCTTCTTCGTCGTGTACCGAAGGCAGGCCAGCGCAGCGGAATAATCCAATATCGGCTTCCCGGCTTCGGCCGGGAAGCTTTTTTTGCCTTTTGAAAAAAAGGGGTTGACAATTCCTTATCGCTGTGTTATTGTATTAATGCACTAATACAGTAGTACAAATCAGGAGGTGTCTATGAACTGGAAATTTGCCGGTGACCGTCCGGTATATCAGCAGATCATGGCAGCGATCCGCGGTGCGATTCTGAAAGGTGAGCTGCCCCCGGGAGGAAAGGTTCCCTCCGTCCGGGACCTGGCCGCTCAGGCGCAGGTGAATCCCAACACCATGCAGCGCGCTCTGACGGAGCTGGAACGGGAGGGTCTTCTCGTCAGCGGCGGCACCAGCGGCCGCAGTGTCACCCAGGACGAGGCCGTTCTCGTCGCCATGCGGGAGCAGACGCTGGAGGAACTCGCACGGGAATGTGCCGAAAAATTTATGACATTCGGCGTAACGCCAACCCAGGCGGCACAGCTTTTGCTGGGTCTGGAAAAGAACAAGGAGGAATCACATTGGAACAAAACGTTCTGACCGCCAGCGGTCTTACCATGCGCTATCACAGCACGCTGGCCTTGGATAACCTGGACATGAATCTGCCCCAGGGAAAAATCGTCGGTCTTCTCGGCCCCAACGGCAGTGGAAAGACCACCTTTATCAAGCTGGCCGCAGGTCTGCTGACCCCCACGGCGGGACAAATCACCGTTTGCGGCGAAAAAATCGGCACGGCCACGAAGGCCATGGTCTCGTATCTGCCCGACCGCCCCTATTTCAGCCGTCAGGTTCGGGTGGAGCAGCAGCTGGATTTCTTTCAGGATTTTTACGCGGACTTCGACCGCACCCGGGCGGAGGAAATGCTCTCTGCGCTGAACATTTCCCTGAGCGCCAAATTTAAGTCTCTGTCCAAGGGCAATCAGGAGAAGGTTCAACTGGTTCTGGTGATGTCCCGCCGGGCGAAGCTGTACCTGCTGGACGAACCCATCGGCGGCGTCGATCCCGCCGCCCGGGATTACATTCTCAACACCATCATCACCAATTATGACCCCAGCGCCACGGTGCTGATCTCCACCCACCTGATTGCCGACGTGGAGCGGGTACTGGACGAGTATCTGTTCCTGTCCCAGGGCCGCATTTTGCAGGGCGGAAACGTGGACGCCGTGCGGGAGGAGACCGGCAAGTCGCTGGATGAACTGTTCCGGGAGGTATTCAAATGTTTGCCAAATTGCTGAAAATGGAATTCCGTTCCACTTGGAACGTGTTGGGCATTCTGTGCCTGAGTCTGGTGGGCGCCGGGCTGCTGGGCGGCGTCGCCATCCGGTATCTTGTGGTCGAGGACGCCCCGAAGCAGTGGCTGCTGATCCTTTGCACGCTGGCAATTGTTGCCGCGGTTTTATTCTTTGCCGTCTGCTGCGCGGCAGCGCTGATCGTGCAGATCGTCCGCTTCTACCGCAGCCGCTTTACCGATGAAGGATACCTGACCTTCACCCTTCCCATCACCACCCATCAGATTCTACTGTCCAGCTTTATCACCAGCGCCGTCAATCTAATCGCCGTAGCCGCTGTCGCAGTCGTCAGCTTTGTTTTGATGGGGCTGTGCGTCGTGCCTGAGTTTGAAATCCTTCGCAAGGGTCTCCATATCCTCTGGGAGGAGCTGCCCGAGCTATGGTCGCGCTTCACCCAGGCGGATGTGCTTCAGGCCTTCGGACTTCTCCTTTTAAATATGATCGTCGCTTTTTCCAATGAGCTGATTCTCATTATGCTTGCCGTGACCATCGGCTCCCTCGTTGCCAAAAAGCACAAGATTCTCGCCGCCGTCGCCTTCTATTACATCCTGCACGTCGTCGATCTGACCTTTACCGGCGTCAGCATGGTAAAGCTGGCAGAAAGTCCCGACAGCCTGCTGGGTCTTCTGGCAATCGTCAATCTCATCCTCGCAGTTGTCGGGTATATCCTCATGTACTTCCTGGTGGACAAAAAGCTGAATCTGAATTGACCCTTTCCCCCACATCCGAGCCTGCTTCAGGCTCGGATTTTGCATATTTTATCACATATATTTGTTCATCCTCGATAAAAAACGACTTCCCCCGATTTGCACACTGTGACAATTTGTCCACCAATCTTCAAAATTTCCTCACATTTTCTGGCATTATTTCATATTGTATTCTTAAGGGATCAATGGTATCATAGTAGGAATAATATACATTTGTCTCCATAATATGGACGGTGTATCAAAGGAGAGAGGTTATGAAATACATCGTGATTCTGGGGGATGGGATGGCCGACGAACCCATCGACGCACTGGGCGGAAAAACACCCCTTGCCTGCGCAGAAACGCCCGTAATGGATGAACTGGCATCCAAGGGCGAAATGGGCATGGTGCAGAACGTCCCCGCCGGGATGGCTCCCGGCAGCGACGTGGCTAACCTGTCCGTTATGGGCTACAATCCCGCCGTCTGTTACTCAGGACGATCTCCCCTGGAAGCACTGAGTGTCGGCGTCGCCATGGAGCCGACGGACATCGTTCTGCGCTGCAACATCGTAACCCTGACCGAGGAAGAGCCCTACGCCGAAAAAACCATTCTTGACCACAGTTCCGGCGAAATCTCCACCGCCGACGCGGACATTCTCATGGACGCCATCCGGGAGAATTTCAACAGCGATGAGTTTCAGTATTACACCGGCACCAGCTACCGCCATATCACCATCTGGAAAAACGGCGTTATGCCCCAGCTGGAGCCGCCCCACGACCACCTGACCCAGGTCATCGGCCCCTATCTTCCTCAGGAACCCAAGCTGCGCTCCATGATGGAAAAGAGCTTTGCCATTCTGAGCACCCATCCGCTGAATCTGGAGCGGGCGGCCAAGGGCAAGAACAAGGCCAATTCCCTCTGGTTCTGGGGCGCGGGCACGAAGCCCTCTTTGCAAAGCTTTGCCGAGAAAACCGGCCTGAAGGGTGCTATGGTATCCGCGGTAGATCTGCTCAAGGGCATTGCCGTGGGCGCAGGGATGAAGGTTTATCAGGTTCCGGGAGCGACCGGCTCCATCGACACGAATTTTGAGGGCAAGGCGCAGGCCGCCATCGACGCTCTGACCAAAGACGGCTGCGATTTTGTCTATGTCCACGTGGAAGCCCCGGACGAAATGGGTCATCAGGGACTTCTGAAGGAGAAAATCCGGTCCATCGAGTATCTCGACCGCCGACTCATTGCCCCGGTGAAGAAGGCCATGGAGGACGCGGGGGAGGATTTCCGGATGCTGGTGCTTCCCGACCATCCCACCCCCATCCGTCTGCGTACCCACACCGGCGACCCGGTACCCTACGTGCTGTACGACAGCACCCGCCAGCGCAAATCCATCCAAAAATACACCGAAGCCGAAGCGGAAGCCACCGGCAATTTTGAGCCGAACGGCTACAGGCTCATTGAGCGGCTGCTGAGTAAGCCGGTTTAAGGGAGGAAAAAACAATGTCCAGAGTCTATAATTTTTCCGCAGGCCCCGCGGTTCTGCCGGAAAGCGTTTTGCAGGAAGCCGCCGCCGAAATGCTGGACTACCGGGGAACCGGCATGTCCGTCATGGAAATGAGCCACCGCTCCAAAACCTATCAGGCCATCATCGACCAGGCAGAGGCTGACCTTCGCACCCTCATGGGAATCCCCGACAACTATAAAGTCCTGTTCATGCAGGGCGGCGCCAGCCAGCAGTTTGCCATGGTGCCGATGAACCTGATGAAAACAAAAGTCGCCGATTACATCATCACCGGCCAGTGGGCGAAAAAGGCCTGGCAGGAGGCCAAAATGTACGGCACCGCCAACGCTGTGGCCTCCTCCGCCGACAAGACCTTCTCCTATATCCCCGACTGCTCCGACCTGCCCATTGACGAGAACGCGGACTATGTCTACATCTGCGAAAACAACACCATCTACGGCACCAAGTTCTGGCAGCTGCCCAACACCAAGGGCAAGCCCCTCATTTCCGACGTTTCCTCCTGCTTTCTGTCCGAGCCGGTGGACGTGACCAAGTACGGAATGCTCTACGGCGGCGCGCAGAAGAACATCGGCCCCGCCGGCGTGGTCATCGCCGTCATCCGGGAAGATCTGATCACCGAGGACGTGCTGCCCGGCACCCCCACCATGCTCCGCTACAAGACCCACGCGGACAACGGCTCCATGTACAACACGCCCCCCGCCTACGGCATTTACATCTGCGGCAAGGTGTTTCAGTGGCTATTGTCCATGGGCGGTCTGGAAGCCATCCGGGAGCGCAACGTGGCAAAGGCCAAGGTTCTCTATGATTTTCTGGACGCCAGCCAGCTCTTCCACGGCACCGTGGTGAAAAAAGACCGTTCCCTCATGAACGTCCCCTTCGTCACCGGAAATGCGGAGCTGGACGCAAAATTTGTCAAAGCGGCGGAGGCCGCGGGCTTCGTCAGTCTGAAGGGGCACCGCACCGTCGGCGGTATGCGCGCCAGCATCTACAACGCCATGCCCATGGAGGGCGTGGTCAAGCTGGTGCAGTTCATGGAGCAGTTCGAGAAGGAAAATCGCTGAAAAGAGGACAATTATGTATCACATTCACTGCTTAAATAAGATATCCCCCAAGGGCACCGCCCTTCTGACGGATAACTACACCATCACGGACGACCGGAACCAGGCCGACGGCGTTCTGGTGCGCTCCGCCGACATGCACAATGTGCCTCTGCCGGAAAGCCTTCTGGCCGTTGCCCGCGCCGGTGCCGGCGTCAACAACATCCCCCTGTCCGACTGCGCCGAAGCGGGCGTCGTTGTGTTCAACACCCCCGGCGCCAACGCCAATTCCGTGATGGAGCTGGCGCTGTGCGGTATGCTCCTGAGCAGCCGGGACGTGGTGGGCGGCATCAACTGGGTGCAGACCATCAAGGACGACCCCGATATCGCCAAACTGGTGGAAAAGGGCAAATCCAGATTCGCCGGTCATGAAATTCGCCACAAGAATCTGGGCGTCATCGGTCTGGGCGCGGTAGGCGGCCCTCTGGCCAACGCCGCCAGAAATTTGGGCATGACCGTCTACGGCTGCGACCCCTTCATCTCCATCGAAGCGGCGTGGCACTTGGACAGCCACATCGTCCGTGTCAACAGCCGGGATGAAATCTATTCCAAGTGCGACATCATTTCCCTCCACACGCCCCTGCTGGACGACACAAGAGGAATGATCAACGCCGAGGCCATCGCCAAGATGAAGGACGGCGTCATTGTCCTGAACTTCGCCCGTGACCTGCTGGTGGACGACGACGCCATGGCGGCTGCCCTGGCCTCCGGCAAAGTCGCCCGGTACGTCACCGACTTCCCCAACGGGAAGACCGCCAATATGCCCGGCTGTATTGCCATTCCCCATCTGGGCGCATCCACGGAGGAATCCGAGGACAACTGCGCCAAAATGGCGGTGCAGGAGCTGATGGACTACTTAGAAAACGGCAACATCAGAAATTCCGTCAACTATCCCAACTGCGACATGGGCGTCTGCCGCGCCGAGGGGCGCATCACCCTGCTGCACCGGAACATTCCCAACTCTCTGGGTCGGTTCACCGCCGCCATTGCAGGCGAGAACATCAACATTGACGGTCTGGTGAACAAGAGCCGTGGCGAATACGCCTACACCATGCTGGATCTTGACCGCCACCCCTCTGCGGATGCGGTGGAGCACCTGAAGCAGATCGACGGCGTTCTGAAAGTCCGGGTTATCAAATAAGTAAAATAGTATTCGGGAGGGGCTTTCGCCCCTCCCGAATACGTTTATTGGGAATCCTTGTCTTCCTTTTCCTTCTGGTTTTTCAGAAACTGCTCCTTCATTTTCTGTAAACGGCGGCGTTTTTTCCGTTCCCGATTCTGCTTGAACCGGGATTGCAGCTCCGGCGGGTGGTCTTGCAGCTTTTCCTCCGGGATGTTTCGCTGAGCAAGGCGCTTGTCCGTAAACTCCCGCGCCAGGGTGTACAGCACCGACGCCAGCGGGATCATCAGCAGCATACCGAACACGCCCATCAGCTCGCCGCCGATGGTGACCGCCACCAGCACCCACATACCGGGCAGGCCGATGGAGGTCCCCACCACTCTGGGGTAGATCAGATTGTTTTCCAGCTGCTGCAAAATCAGGAACATTGCCACGAAAGTCAGCGCCTGCAAGGGGTTGTCCACCAGAATGAAGAACGCGCCCACCACGCAGCCAACGAACGCGCCCACCACCGGCACCAGCGCCGTCACCGCGATGATGACGCTGACCAGGGGAATGTAGGGCATCCGGAAAATCGCCATGGTCACGGCGAACAGGCCGCCCAGAATGCAGGCTTCCAGACACTGCCCGGAAATGAAGTTGGAGAAGGTGCTGTTGGTCAGCCGCAGAATCCGGATAATCTCATCGCCGGCTTTCTCCGGAATCAGGGAATAGAGAATCCGCCGCCCCTGCCGCGCCAGAATTTCCTTCCGCGCCAGACAGTAGATGGCAAAAGCGATGCTGACCACCAGATTCACGATACCGCTGGTCACGCTTCCGATCACATTCACCGCGCTGCCCATCACCGTGGACATCTGATTGCCCAGGAAGCTCATGGAATCCTTCAATATCTTCGTCCATTCCAGACTTTGCAGGTCGGCGACCTCCATGATCCACGCCTTCATGTCCGGGTTGTCGTCCATCACCTGCACCAGCTTTGCCGACGTCTGCTCGATGAACGTCGGGATCTGCTCCGTCAGGGCGGCCACCGTCACCTGAATCTGGGGCGCCAGCATTTCCACCACGAACATGATGACCAGCGCCAGCGCCGCAATGGTCAGCACGATGGACAGTACCCTTCGCAGCCCCTCTTTATGAATGCCGTCCAGCTGCCGCTCAATGGCGCGCATGGGTACGTTGAACACGAAGGCGATGACCGCCCCCGCCACGAACGGCGATATCAGATTCCACACCGATTTCGCCGCATTGCTTGCCTGCGGCGTATCCAGCAAAATCCACGCAAAGACGAGACACCCCGCCGCCAGGAGAAACAGCCTGCGCAGCAGCTTTTTGTCTATCTGCATTTTCAATACCCCCTTTTTGCTTAGTATACCGCAAAAATTTATAAATGTCCAGTAAATGTCCGGCGAAAGCTTTGCCGGAGCGGCATATTTATTCTTTTGGGCGCATATGGATGATGCGTAGCACACAGCATCGGAGGGGTAGCATATGACAGACACCATTGAGAAGCGCGCCTGTGAAGCGGCTGTGTACATGATCGAAACCGGTGCCACCGTCCGGGCCGCCGCCCGGCACCTCGGCATTTCCAAATCCACGGTGCATAAAGACCTGACCCAGCGCCTGAAGCAGTACAATTACGCGCTGTACCTCCAGGTTCGGGAAATTCTGGACGAAAACAAACGGGAGCGCCACATCCGCGGCGGGATGGCCACAAAACGGAAGTATCAGCATCAATAACGGAAATGCGGAATGCCGGTCTTGAGGCATTCCGCATTTTTGTGATATAATGCTGTCAGGATTCCCGCCGCCAATTCGTATTATGGTCAGAGGCCTCTAAAAGACATAAGGACGGTGACACATTGATGGATGAATTTCACGCCAGACGACTGGTAGACCTTTATGCGGACACGATTCTTCGTATCAGCTACAGCTACCTGAAACAGACCTGCGACGCAGAGGATATCTGCCAGACTGTCTTTCTGAAATATCTTACCAACGATTGTACATTTGACAGCATCGACCACGAAAAAGCATGGATCATCCGAACCACCATCAACGCCTGCAAGGATTACCTGAAAAGCGCCCGTTTCCGGCGCACCGTAGCGCTGGACGAGGCAGCGGCCGTAGCCGCGCCGCCGGTGCCGGACACGGAAGTTTTAGACGCGCTGAAGCGGCTGCCGGAGCAGTACCGGATATCCCTGTACCTGTTTTATTATGAAGAATATTCCGCAAGGGAGATCGCCCAGGTGATGGGCAAATCGGAAGCCAACATCACCCAGTACCTGTCCCGCGGGCGGCGGAAGCTGCGCACAC
>ERZ791830.737-NODE-737-length-28817-cov-11.365899_pt1 | contig 28817 bp, 28 predicted proteins | sample MGYA00509945_ERZ791830 | MGnify/ENA primary metagenome ERZ791830 (study PRJEB30046, sample SAMN00792021) | human gut metagenome | study: EMG produced TPA metagenomics assembly of the A metagenome-wide association study of gut microbiota in type 2...
CCACCCTGCTGGATTATTTCCCGGAGGATTTTCTGCTCTTCGTGGACGAGAGCCATGTCACTCTGCCCCAGGTCCGCGCCATGTACGGCGGCGATTTTGCCCGCAAGAAAACGTTGGTGGAGTATGGCTTCCGCCTGCCCTCGGCGTTTGACAACCGCCCGCTCAAATTCGAAGAGGTGGAGTCGAAGCTGAACCAGATCGTGTTCGTGTCGGCTACGCCCGGCGAGTACGAGCGGAAGAACAGCACACAGATCGCGCAGCAGGTCATCCGGCCCACCGGCCTGCTGGATCCGCTCATCTCGGTGCGCCCGGTCGAGGGCCAGGTGACCGACCTGCTGGGCGAGATCAACGCCCGCACGGCGAAAAATGAACGTGTCCTCGTCACGACCCTGACCAAGAAAATGGCCGAAGACCTGACCGATTTTTTGACCGAACAGGGTGTCAAGGTCAAGTATATGCACCACGAGGTGGACACCTTCGAGCGGATGGAGATCATCAAGGACCTCCGCCTCGGCTCCATTGATGTGGTGGTGGGCATCAACCTGCTGCGCGAGGGTCTGGACCTGCCGGAAGTCAGCCTCGTTGCTATCCTGGATGCCGACAAGGAAGGCTTCCTCCGCAGTGAGACGAGCCTGATCCAGACCATTGGCCGCGCCGCCCGCAACGCCGAGGGTCTGGTCATCATGTATGCGGATGAGGTGACGGACAGCATGGAGCGCGCCATCACCGAGACTGAACGCCGCCGCGCCATCCAGATGGCATACAACGAGGCCCACGGCATCGTGCCCCGGACCATCGTCAAGGCCATCCCGGATTCCATCGAGATCAGCGACAAGGCCGAGAACGCGAAGATGAACACCCGGCGGATGGGCAAGCTGGAGCGGGAAGCTGCCATCGACCGGCTGACCCGCGAGATGAAGGAAGCCGCCAAGCTGCTGGAATTTGAGCACGCGGCCTTCCTGCGCGACCAGATCGACCGCCTGCGCCGGGGCGAGAACCCCACCGTGGACTCGGCCGCCGAGACCGAGCGCAAACAGAACCATGCACAGACACAGAGAAGAGGGAGAAAGTACCTTGGCAAACGATAAGATCGTCATCAAAGGCGCACGGGAGCACAACCTGAAAAATGTCAATTTGACCCTCCCGCGCGAAAAACTCATCGTCATGACCGGTTTGTCCGGTTCGGGCAAGTCGAGCCTTGCCTTCGATACCATTTATGCCGACGGCCAGCGCCGCTACGTCGAGAGCCTGTCCAGCTACGCCCGGATGTTCCTGGGCCGGATGGACAAGCCCGATGTAGACGAGATCACCGGCCTGTCGCCGGCCATTTCCATCGACCAGAAGACCACGAGCCACAACCCGCGTTCCACCGTGGGCACTGTGACCGAGATCTACGATTATCTGCGCCTTTTATATGCCCGCGTGGGTGTGCCTCACTGCCCGGTCTGCGGCCGGGTCATCAGCCAGCAGACCGTGGATGAAATGGTGGATGCTGTCCTGAAACTGGACGAAGGCACGAAGTTTCAGGTGCTGGCTCCGGTCGTCCGCCAGCGCAAGGGCACCCAGCAGAAGGAGCTGGACGCAGCCCGCCGGGGCGGCTACTCCCGTGTCCGCATCGACGGGGATCTCTATGATCTCGACGAGGAGATCACGCTGGAAAAGAACATCAAGCACACGGTGGAGATCGTCGTGGACCGCCTCGCCATGCGCAAGGGCATCCGGGGCCGCCTGGCTGACTCGCTGGAAACGGCTCTGGCCCTGACCGGCGGCATCGCAGAGGTGGATGTCATCGGCGGCGAGTGCATGACCTTCAGCCAGAACTTTGCCTGCCCGGAACACGGCATCTCCATCAGCGACCTGTCGCCCCGGCTGTTCTCCTTCAACAACCCGCTGGGTGCCTGCGAAAAGTGCACCGGCCTGGGCACGTTCATGCGGGTGGACGAGGAGCGCATCCTGCCCAACCGGAGCCTGTCCATCCGGCAGGGAGCCATCAAGGCCAGCGGCTGGTATTACGCCGAAGGTTCCGTCAGCGAGATGTACTATCTTGGCCTTGGCAAAAAGTACGGTTTCACGCTGGATACGCCCATCAATGAGATGAGCACGGAGGCCGTCAACGCCCTTTTGTACGGCACCAACGGCGAAAAGATCGAGATGCACCGCACCAACGAGTTCGGCAGCGGCGTCTACTACAACACCTTTGAGGGCATCGTCGAAAATCTGGAGCGCCGCTTCCGCGAGACGAACAGCGAGTGGATGAAGGAGGAGATCGGCAGCTTCATGTCCGGCGTCGAGTGCCCAGACTGCCATGGCCGCCGCCTGAAGCCGGTGGTGCTGGCCGTGACCATCGGGGACAAGAACATCAGCGAATTCTGCGAGATGTCCATCCGGGATGAACTGCGATTCATCGCGGAAAATGAGCCGAATCTGACCGAAAAGCAGAAACAGATCGGCGGGCAGATCATGAAGGAGATCAAGAACCGCCTGCAATTTTTGCAGAGCGTGGGTCTGGATTACCTGACACTGGCCCGCTCGGCGGGCACGCTGTCCGGCGGCGAGAGCCAGCGCATCCGCCTGACCACCCAGATCGGCAGTGCGCTGTCCGGTGTGCTGTATGTTCTGGACGAACCCAGCATCGGCCTGCACCAGCGCGACAACGACAAGCTCATCGCGACCCTGAAGGATCTGCGCGACCTGGGCAATACGGTCATCGTGGTCGAACACGACGAGGATACCATGCGCAGCGCCGATTATATCGTGGATGTCGGCCCCGGTGCTGGCGTCCACGGCGGCGAGATCGTGGCAGCCGGCACGGTAAAGGATATCTGCAAGGCCAAACGAAGCATCACCGGCGATTATCTGTCCGGCCGCAAGCGCATCCCGGTGCCGGAGATCCGCCGTGCAGGGAATGGCAGCTACCTGACCGTGAAGGGGGCCCGAGAGAACAACCTGCGCAACATCGACGTCCGTTTCCCGCTGGGCGAGTTCATCTGCGTCACAGGCATTTCCGGTTCGGGCAAGTCGAGCCTCATCAACGAGATCCTGTACAAGACGCTGGCCAGCGAGCTGAACGGTGCCCGCGCCCGCGCAGGCAAGTGCGATGGGGTAGAGGGGCTGGAATTTGTCGATAAGGTCATCGGCATCGACCAGCAGCCCATTGGCCGAACCCCGCGCTCCAACCCGGCCACCTATACCGGCGTGTTCAACGACATCCGCGCCGTTTTCGCCGAGACGCAGGACGCCAAGATGCGCGGCTACGGCCCCGGACGGTTCAGCTTCAACGTCAAGGGCGGCCGCTGTGAGGCCTGCGAGGGCAACGGCATCCTGCAGATCGAGATGCACTTTTTGCCGGACGTCTACGTCCCCTGCGAGGTGTGCAAGGGCGCCCGCTACAACCGCGAGACGCTGGAGGTGAAGTACAAGGAGAAGACCATCTCCGACGTGCTGAACATGACGGTGGAAGAGGCAGTGGTCTTCTTTGCCAACCAGCCCAAGATCGCCCGCAAGCTGCAGACGCTGCTGGATGTGGGCCTGGGGTACGTGACCCTGGGGCAGAGCGCCACCACCCTTTCGGGCGGCGAGGCGCAGCGGGTCAAGCTGGCCAATGAGCTGGCCCGCCGCGGCACCGGCAAGACGGTGTATATCCTCGACGAGCCGACCACCGGTCTGCACATCGCCGATGTCCACCGCCTCATTGAGGTGCTGCAGAAACTGGTGGATGCGGGCAACACCGTCATCGTCATCGAGCACAACCTCGATCTCATCAAATGCGCAGACCACATCATCGACCTCGGCCCCGAAGGCGGCAGCGCAGGCGGCCTGGTCATCGCAGAGGGCACCCCGGAGCAGGTGGCCGAAGCAGAGGGCAGCTTCACGGGCCAATACCTCAAGCCGCTGCTGGAAAAGGACAAGCTGCTGCGCCAGCAGGAGGCCGAGGCAGCACAGAACACGCCCGCCGCAAAGAAATCAAAAAAGAAAGAACGTACTCCAGAGGATTTTACAAAAATCTAAAAAATCTTCAAAAAACTGTTGACAAACACCCGTGATTCGCGTATAATATCTCCTGTCGCCACGCTTCGGTAGGGAAGCGGCGGTCGATATCCGGGTGTAGCGCAGTTTTGGTAGCGCGCTTGAATGGGGTTCAAGAGGCCGTGAGTTCGATTCTCGCCACTCGGACCATAAATCCAACGATTTCACGTTAGAAATCGTTGGATTTTTTTGTTTGTGGGCTGACCTCATTTGGTTTTGACCACAATTTTGACCACAATGCCAACGATTTTATCTGGTCTAATTAGTGCCGTTCCGTCCAATTTTCAGGCCGAAAATGCCTCGCTGAACAACTGGATCGCACTCTGCCGAATGGATTCCTGAACATGGAGATAATGCTCAGTCATCTCGGTGTCGGCGTGGCCTACGATGCTCTGGATGGTCTGAATGTCCACGCCCAACGCCTGCATCTGCGACACATAGGTGTGGCGGCAGCTGTGCGGTGTGAGCAAGCGGACATCGCCCGCTTCTTCCAGAGATTTGCGGAATACATCCCGGAAATGGGTGGGATTGCAGGGCAAGCCGGTTTTGGGACTTTCCCAGATGAACTGGTCGGTGGTATCCCGCAGCTTGATGGCACAGGGGCGGACATTCAGCGGCACCGGAATATCCCGGATACTGTCTTTGGATTTCGGACTGCCGATGCTGACCGTACCTTTTACGACCTTTACTGCCTGCCGGATGTGAATGACAGAGCCATCTTCTTCAATAAACTGCGGCTCCAAAGCCAGAAGTTCCTGCATTCTCATTCCAGTGCCGAGCAAAAGCCGGATGCTCAAGCCCATGCGGTCATCGGGGAGAACCTTCATTAAGTGGGCGACTTCCGCTGTGGTAAAGGCTTCCTTGCGCTTTGCGGTGCCGGTTGCCCGCATCTTTTCAGCAAGCCGGACCGGGTTACGGCGCACAAGGTCATTGGCTTCTGCCTTTTGAAAGATCTGGTAGAGCATCCCTCGTGCCTTGCTGATGTAAGAATCGGAGCGGCCATTGCGCCGCATCCCTTTCAGAAAGTTTTCGATGTCGATGGGGCGTATGACGGTCAAGGGGCAATGGTAAAATCCCTCTTTGAGCATTTTCAGGCAGTATTTGTAGCTTTCCTGTGTCGTGGGAGCGATATTATCCTTGTGACCCTCGAACCATGTATCTGCCCAATCCTCGAAGTACAGAATCGTGTCCAGCTGGACACCGCTGATAAGCGCATGTACGGCGGCAAATGCCGCCTTGAAATCAGATGGGTTCGGTGTCCTGCTCGTCCGGGGCTTCGCCCTCATCCGGCATATCGGTAGGGATCTCAAAATCGCCCTTGTCCTCGGTGTAGTTTGCATCGGGGTCAAGGGCTTCTTTTTCGGCCTGCTTTTTCTGCTTCTGCCTTGCGAAAGCGTAGAAGCCGCCGCCTGCTGCCAGTGCAATCAGCACCACCACACCCAAAAAGCCGGATGCGATCTTTGTGACCTTATTTTCCGTGGGCTGTTCTGTGCCGGATGCCGCTGCTTCTTCGGCGGCTTTCTTGGCTTCTTCCTCGGCTTTCAGCTTGTCCTGCTCTGCCTGTGCCGCCGCTTCCTTTTCAGCGGTATAAGCGTTTGCATATACCTTGATACTTTGGATCAGTTTGTGAAACACACGCTGCACATCCACTGGTATATCCGGTACATGGACGACATTATTATCGTCGGGCACGACAAGCAGGAGCTTGCCAGAATCCGGGATGAGATCGGAGCATTCCTGCGCCGGGAGCTAAATTTGGCCTTGAACAGAAAAACCAGCATCCAGCCATTGAAGCAGGGCGTGGAGTTTGTAGGAATGAAGGTGTGGCCGACACACCGCCGCCTACGACACGCCACAATCCGAGGCATTAAGCTGCGGCTGTCGCAAGTGCTGGCGGAATATGAGGAAGGAAAGATCACGGAAGAATCCGTTGAAAGAACCATCGGGAGCTATCGCGGTGTTCTGAGCCATTGCGAGTGCATGAGCTTGCGGCATAAGCTAAATCAAACGTATGGGAAATTCTACGAGATCAAGAAAGAACGAGGTGAAAAAGAACATGGCAATCAAGACGTACAGTTTGAAGAAGGATGGGAAGACCTATCTGGCACCCTGCTTTCAGGTTAAGGAATTTGTCTGCAAGGCATCTGATACCATCCTGATATCCGAAGTTTCAGGAAAAGCTTCAGGTGTGCAAAGATTTGTTGCACGGCTTTGATTTCAGCGGTTTTATTGGCGGTTCGCCGCTGGTCATGGCAAAACTGGTGACAGGCGGTGTGAACTTTGTGCTGGATGCAAAAGCACCCAAGCGGAAGGACTTGTTCCTGCGAGAAGCGATGCTGCTGAAGCAGTCGCACTCCCTGTGCTCCAGCATGACCACAGAACAGGAGCGTCATGAAGCTGCCTACATGGAAGCCGCGTGTTCTACCGTTGTAAAAATCACCTACGGCGGCAGCGGCGGAAAGACGCTCTCGTTGAAAGAAATTAACGCCCAAATCAACGCGCTTCTGAAAGCGAGTATCCAGAGCCAAGGTGTGATAAGCCTGTTTGACAGCAAGCAAACCGATGAAAATATCAGCTTGTTTGACCCGGCGGTGCTGGATGAAATCTCCAAAATGAAAGAAAAGAACATTGCCGTAGAAATTTTGAAAAAACTTATGGCAGAGCAAGTTTCACTGTATAAACGGACAAATGTTGTGCAGTCTCAGAAGTTTTCAGAAAAGATTACATAGTTGATGAACTCTTACTACAATGGCTTGATTACAAACGAGGAGGTCATCAAGGAACTTCTGAAAACGGCACAGGAGATTACAGAACTGTATAACAACGGTAAAAAGCTGGGCTTGACGCAGGAAGAACTGGCTTTTTACGATGCTCTGACAAAGCCGGAAAACATAAAGGACTTCTATCAAAATAATGAATTGATTGACTTGACCAGAGAACTTACGGAAATGCTGCGCAAAAATCGGACGATAGACTGGCAGAAAAAAGAAACTGCCCGTGCGAGTATGCGTAAGATGGTGAAGCACTTGCTGAAAAAATATAAGTATCCACCGGAAGATTATGATACAGCAATCAGCACGGTTATCAGCCAGTGCGAGATGTGGACAGATAACATGACAGCGTAAAATGCGAGAAATATTGTTGATTTCCTCTTGACAATACATAGTCCAACTCTTAAAATGATTTTAGAGAATACTATTATTGAAAATACGAAAGGCTGTTTTATGGGAAAGATGATCTTAGATGACCTCCGCAAGCGTCTGGAACTTCTGGATGAAGATGCTGACCTGATGATCGACAACAATGACCGATATCAGATGGTGATTGTGGGCGGCAGTGCGTTTATTTTGTTGGGCAAGCTGACCCGCGCTACCCATGATATTGATGCCTTGAGCGTTCCGAAAGAACTGTACAGTTTGCTTGGCAAGTACGACATCAACACCGATGTGGAAGCCTACATCGACAATTTCCCGTATAACTTCCAAGACCGGCTTCAGCCGCTACCCTTTGGTGGTACAAAGGTGCAGTTCTATACACCCAGTCTGGAGGACTTGGTGATTGCAAAGCTGTGCTCTTTCCGGGACACCGACAAGGCAGACGTAGAGAGCGAGGCTGTGCGGAATTCGTTGGATTGGGATTTGCTGGAACACCTTGCAACGGATGAGGATGAGTTGAGAGCCAGCATCTTGAACGACTGGCGGTATCGGGATTTTTATATCCGTTATCAGGAGTATGTGGAGAGGTGGAGACCATGCGAAAGCTGACATTTGAGGGTTTCTTGAAGCAGTATGTGGCAGAGCTTGCCGGGATGCAGACGGCAAGCGTCCATAAGCTGGCGGATTGTCTGAACGAAAATCCCCGCCTGAAAGAACCGCTGTTTCTCTATGCGCTGGCCTTTGATAAAGTGGATTTGCTGCTCCGCTACACCGCAAACAGCACGATTGCTGCGGAATATGAGCAACTTTCTAATCTCTATTCGCTGGAGCAAATGCTGGTGCTTCTTGAAAAGCAATCATCAGAACTGCCGGAAGGCTATCGGAAAGTCTGGCGCAGCTATTGCTCGGTGCGGGATGCCGCCCTTGCAGACAATGACACAAAAGAGTTGATCCATCGTCGGGTATTGGAACTTCAGCAAAAAAAGAAACTGACGAATTATCGCCTTTACACAGACTTGAAGCTGAATCCGGGCAATGTGAATGCATGGCTCAAACACAACGATTCCAGCAAAATGAGCCTCGACTGTGCACGGCAAATTTATAAATATGCGAAAAACTATCAGATGGCAAACTGAGAGGAAAATGCAAAATGTATAGACCTGAAAATTTATCAATAGATGGAACAAGATTTTTGGGAAGATGGAATGGTATAGTTCCAGTGTATGATGTGTTTACAATGCAAGGATTAAATGCAATTGTTGGGTGTGTAAAACACAATAATGCAGCGTATGGTACCGTTCTGTATAGAGGGCAAACAGAACTACATCCTAAATTGATACCGAGTATTTTACATGGAAATCCTGATAGAGAGGAAAGAAAAAGACGAGAAAAAGAAGTCAATTTATATGTGAAAAATATTCTAAGTGATACCCTAATGCAAGGAACACTCCACTTCGGAGATGATCTTGAGGAACGAGCTAATTATAAGAAAATTGTAGTTGAGGCAATGCTACAACACTACGGTGTAAGAACATACTGCCATGACTTTGTTGATAACCACTGGACTGCATTATGGTTCTCTTTATATGAATTAAAGAAAGAACGGGAAAAAGACCAAAGTAAGAAAACAGATTATTATAATTATTACTATCAAAAAAGAAAGCCTTTTTTAAACAAAAAATGTCCGAAACCAGCTTGTTTGGAACTTGATGCGGTAAAAAAAGTACAGTTGCCAGATGAACCGGATTATGAAGATGAAACTGATCCTGAATTTGAAAAGTGCAATGCATATAAAAATCTAATTAAAATTGAAAATTCCGATGAAAAGGAGAAAAAACTTGAACATGCGCGACAAGTTAGAATAACCGGAATAAAGAGCAGAAACGAACGGAAAAGAGAAAACTGGGAAAAGCAGAAGCAAAGTATAAAGCTAAGGAATAACGAGGCACAATTGCAATATGAACGAGACAAGTGCTCAAATATTTCATATGCATATCTTATCTTATATGTTGCGGACACACAAGGAGAGTGTTTTAGAGGTGTGTATGCGGGAACGGAAACGATGACGATAGATTTAAGAAAAGCTCTTCCGTCAGTGATTTTGAGACCATGTGCGCAACACGGTTGGATAGTAAAAAAGTTGTCCAGAGATGGCGACTTAAGCCGGAATGTGTCATGCGTACTTAGAATGCAAGTCGATTTGGTTGATAGAATGTTAGGTAACGGAGAATTGGTTCAACAGAAAAACTTCTTTCCTTCAATCAAAGAAGATAGCGGATATAGAATTTTACTTGGGCGCGAACAGATTGCACCATTTGGAAATCCGAAACACAAATCGAAAAAGGATGAGCCATCACTATTTCCGTATTCTACATTCCAACATTATATCGAAAAATAGACAACAGGAGATGTGAAATATGACCGCCGTAATCTACGCCCGCTATTCCAGCGATAACCAGCGTGAAGAATCTATCGAGGGGCAGATTCGGGAATGCACGGCCTATGCGGAAAAGAACGGTATCACGGTCATCAAACACTACATTGACCGTGCATTCTCTGCAAAAACGGACAATCGCCCGGAGTTCCAGCAGATGATCAAAGACAGCGGCAAGAAGCTGTTTGATGTTGTTCTCGTCTGGAAATTTGACCGCTTTGCCCGAAACCGTTTTGATAGCGCAAATTACAAGATGATCCTGAAAAAGAACGGTGTCCACCTGATTTCCGTTATGGAACCCATTGCTGAGGGTTCACAGGGCATTCTGGTGGAAACCCTTCTGGAAGGTATGGCGGAATACTATTCCGCAGAGCTGTCCGAAAAGGTGATTCGCGGTCAGACCGAGAACGCTTTGAAAGGAAAGTGCACTGGCGGTACGGGAACTATCGGCTATAAAATCGACGAGGACAAGTTTTATCATCTTGACCCGCTGACCTCGCCGCTGGTGTTGGAAGCCTTTCAGCGGTATGACAACGGCGATAAAATGGTGGAGATCGTAAACTTCCTCAACGACAAGGGTGTCCGCAATATGCAGGGCGGCAAAATGACCCACAGCAGCGTGAACACCATGTTGAAGAACCGTCGTTACATTGGTGAATTGTCTTTCCGGGATATCGTTGTGCCGGATGCGATTCCGGCTATCGTTCCGAAAGACCTTTTTGACCGGGTGCAGAAGCGTATGGATAAGAACAAGCGTGCCCCTGCCTGTGGCAAAGCAGACGAGGAATATCTGCTGACCACCAAGCTGTTCTGCGGCAAATGCGGTGCGCTGATGTTCGGCGAAAGCGGAACCAGTGCTACCGGGCGCACCTACTATTATTATAAATGCGCCAACGTCAAGCGGCGTAAGGGCTGCAACAAAAAGACCGTGCAGAAGGACTGGCTGGAAGATCTGGTTGTTCGGGAGACCATGAAGCTGATTCAGGACGATGCGGTGATCGACAAGATCGTTCAATTGGTCATGGATGTCCAGAATCAGGAGAACACAACGATCCCGCTGCTGGAAAAGCAACTGCGAGAGGTCAACAAAAAGCTGGACAACCTGATGAAGGCGATAGAGGACGGCTTGTACACCCGGACAACGAAAGAGCGTCTGGAAGCGCTGGAAAGCCAGAAAGATGAGTTGACTGTAAAAATCGCAGATGAAAAATTGAAGAAGCCAAGCTTCAATGAGGATTTCATCCGATTCTGGCTGATGAAATTTAGAAAGTTTGATATTTCGCAGAAAAAACAGCGGAAAGCACTGATTGAAATCTTTGTAAATGCCATTTTCCTGTACGATGACCGGATGCTGATTACGTTCAACTACAAGGGTGGCACCCAAACCGTCCGTTTTGAGGACACTTTGACCGCTGATTCGGCGGAGGAAAAAAGTTTGGATTTGTCCAGCTCTGCTGGACCATAAATCCAACGATTTCACGTTAGAAATCGTTGGATTTTTTTGTTTGTGGGCTGACCTCATTTGGTTTTGACCACAATTTTGACCACAATGCCAACGATTTTATCTGGTCTAATTAGTGCCGTTCCGTCCAATTTTCAGGCCGAAAATGCCTCGCTGAACAACTGGATCGCACTCTGCCGAATGGATTCCTGAACATGGAGATAATGCTCAGTCATCTCGGTGTCGGCGTGGCCTACGATGCTCTGGATGGTCTGAATGTCCACGCCCAACGCCTGCATCTGCGACACATAGGTGTGGCGGCAGCTGTGCGGTGTGAGCAAGCGGACATCGCCCGCTTCTTCCAGAGATTTGCGGAATACATCCCGGAAATGGGTGGGATTGCAGGGCAAGCCGGTTTTGGGACTTTCCCAGATGAACTGGTCGGTGGTATCCCGCAGCTTGATGGCACAGGGGCGGACATTCAGCGGCACCGGAATATCCCGGATACTGTCTTTGGATTTCGGACTGCCGATGCTGACCGTACCTTTTACGACCTTTACTGCCTGCCGGATGTGAATGACAGAGCCATCTTCTTCAATAAACTGCGGCTCCAAAGCCAGAAGTTCCTGCATTCTCATTCCAGTGCCGAGCAAAAGCCGGATGCTCAAGCCCATGCGGTCATCGGGGAGAACCTTCATTAAGTGGGCGACTTCCGCTGTGGTAAAGGCTTCCTTGCGCTTTGCGGTGCCGGTTGCCCGCATCTTTTCAGCAAGCCGGACCGGGTTACGGCGCACAAGGTCATTGGCTTCTGCCTTTTGAAAGATCTGGTAGAGCATCCCTCGTGCCTTGCTGATGTAAGAATCCGAGCGGCCATCGCGCCGCATCCCTTTCAGGAAGTTTTCGATGTCGATGGGGCGTATGACGGTCAAGGGGCGATGGTAAAATCCCTCTTTGTGCATGCGTCAAGGTTGGATGATGGTTCATCAAGCACATAAACATCTGGGTCAATCGCCGCAGCCGATCCGCAGGCGATTTTTTGCTTTTCACCGCCGGATAAAGAAAAAATACTTCTATCAAGCAGCGGCTCCAGCTTTAACTGTGCAGCTACACGCTTTACCCGGTCACGCACAATATCTTCAGGCATTCCGTGGTTTTCCGGGCCGAAAGCCAGTTCGCTGGTCGTGTCCACATTGAAAAACTGAGAACGCGGATTTTGAAATACAGAACCGACTTTCAGAGAAATATCAAACAGTGACAGGTCACGGGTATCCTTTCCATCCAGATAGACGGAGCCGGTATAAGTCCCCTCATGATAATGGGGGATCAAGCCGTTAAACAACCGGGTCATGGTTGTTTTCCCACAGCCGGAAGTCCTGCAGAGCAGAACAAAAGAACCGTCCTCAATAGTGCAGGAAATATGTTTCAAAGCGCCACCGACCTGCCTCTCACTGTCGGGAAGGGTACTGGCAGGATAAGAAAAGGACACATCTTGACATTCAATCATTTCCTTCACCCCCTTGCGGCAAGCACATAGATTTGCGCTGCAAATGCTCCCAGACAGATCAGCAGGAAAATAACATCCTGCACATGAAAACCCAGCTTACAGATATTCGTCCGTTTTACCGGGCCTCCCAATCCCCGCGTAAGGGCTGCCTGGGACAGTTCCTCTCCGATTTTGACGGAGCAGATCATCATGGGGACAATCCGATACTCTAAAATCGCACCGACTTTTCCACCACCAAAGCGGACGCCACGCATCCGCATGGCGTCCCCAATAGCGCTCCATTCTTCCGCAACCGAGGGAAAGAAGCGAAACATCACGGACATAGGAATGGTGATCTGCTGCGGCAGGTGGAGCCGTTCCATCGCCGCAACAAATTCGCTGACCGTGGTTGTCGTTACCACGAAATATCCCATGACCACGCTGGGGGTGAACCTCAGCAGAATGCCAACAATGGCTACTGCAATGTAGTTTGCTACGCCAGCCAGTCGGGACAGACCGAACATTTCCAGGCACAGACTGCCTCCAAAAATCAGGATATAGAGAACAGCGCCTTTCCATTTTCTGGCCGCTGACAAAAGTAACAGCGGGATCGCCGCCAACACGATGATGTAATACTGCATGATACCTTCATACGAACCGCCTAAAATAAAGACAGCTATGGTAATCAGTACCGCCAGTTTTGTCCGGGGGTCTAATAAAATTCCGCTATTGTTTTTTTGACTTGCAAGAAGTTCGCAGCTCATTATACAATTCCTGCCCGCTCAAAATGCTTTTTGAAAATCTTCCGTCCAATCAGACCGCCGACAAGACCGCTGACGAAAGCGGCGATAAGCAATACCGGCAAAATCCAGTCGGGCATATAAGCCATAAGCGTATCGGCATATTCCTGGCCGTAGCCGGGGAGCAGGTTCTGGTAGTAAGCGTTACGCGTTACAACGATGGGAATAAACGCCCCGATGACCCACATGGAAAAAACGCCGTGAATCAACACTTCGCGCTTGGCATTTTTGTAGTCACAGGCTTTCATCATAAAATCGGAAATCAGCCCGAAGATCAGCCCGGTAGGGATGCACCACCAGCCCATGACGGTCAGCAGCATAATGATACCCAGCAGCACTCCGCAGATGGTAAGCATACCGAATTTCTTAATTTTGGAGAAGAACAACATCATCGGAATACCGCCGACAAGCGGCACGATTACGCTGATAAGCGGAATAAAGATCGGGATAAAACCGATAGACGCCGCTGCGAAAATGACGATAAAGTAAATCGCCGTAAAAATACCGATGTTGATTAAGTCTTTTCCTTGCAATTTGTTGTTCATTGCGAAACCTCCTAACATGATTACTTTCGTCTTGGTTAGTTCTCGTCAACCAACCCTAATGATAATAGCATAAATTCAGCTGTGCTTCTATGCACATATCGGTATTTTAAGCCCGTATAGCAAGGAGTTTTTTCGCTCTGCCAGAATATCCATTGACCGGGAGTTTTCTCGCAGGTATAATAATATCAACGATTTTGCGTGATGAAAGGGGCGAAGCAGTTGCGTAACATGATATACAACATTTTAGAAAACAGCGATGCTGTTTCTGGTGTGACCTTGAAAAACAGTCCAAATAGCAGCACATTGCTTTTGGATCGGGCAGATGGCAAGGGACGCATGACATTCCATACGCTCTTTCCGGGGCTGACTTTGGCTTTTATTTTTGTAAATGCTCCTGTGTGGCCGGAATCAGAAGCCAACTCAGAGTTAAGGCCATTATGGATAAACTATTGTATTTCTGGCAGAAGTGAACTGCTTCTCGATGATGGCTCATACATTTACCTGAAGGAAAACGACTTTTGTATCAGTGGGCAGACAGCGCAGAAAGAGTACATCTTTCCCACACGGCAATATCAGGGCATAAAAATATACTTTGACCTGTCACTTCTTTTACAGTCCTGCGGTGAACTTTTGAAATCTTTTTCACTTGACCTCCCTACGCTGGAAAAAAGTTATTGTGGCAACCATAAGACATATATCAACGAAGCGGACAGCGAGCTGGAAAATATATTTCAAAAACTCTGGCGGCTATCCGAAAGACCCTCTGCCTTCCATTTGCAAATCTATACTCTTGAACTTCTCCACCGGCTTCTTAACATGGAAATCCGGCCTCCGAAAACTTGCGGCTTCTACACGGAAACACAGGTTGAAATTGCAAAAAGGGCGGCACAAATCCTTTCTGATGACCTTCGTCAGCACATCCCTGTAAGACAGATTGCAGAACGATTTTCGGTCAGTGAAACCAGCCTGAAAAATTATTTTAGAGGCGTATATGGACAGAATATATCCACCTGGCTGCGAGAAATCCGTATGAACGAAGCCGCAAGGCTTCTTTCGGACACAAAGCGTCCGATTGCCGAAATATCCGAACAGGTCGGCTACTCTAATCAAGGAAAATTTGCAGCCGTGTTCAAAAAGCAGTTTTGTCTTTCTCCGCTGGAATACCGGCGGTCAAAGAATTTGGGAAATATATAAGAGTAAAGCCGGGATTTGCCACTTGTCAGCAAAATCCCGGCCTTACTTATGCTTAAAATTTCATGCGTAAATCAATTCTTGAAAAATAACTTCCTCCGCCTGTGCTTTCAGCGTGTTCATCAGCCCCACCCAGCGCATGGGGTCACGGGCTTTCAGTTCCTCGGTGACGCCCGCCGCCTCCATCATGCGGGGCAGCATGGCGTCCGTCCGCTCCCGCACCGCCCGGTCAATCTCCAACAGGTGCGGGTACAGCTTTTCGCTCAAAATCAAGCTGCTGTAAAGGCCGGGCCGGTGTTCCTTTAGGTAGCGTTGCCGCATACGGACATATTCTCTCACCGGTGAGGAACGCAAGCTGATCCGCAACGAGGTGTTCCGTTCGGTGGAATGGATCATGTTGGATCGGGGCGTGATCGACGAAGAAATCGCAGAGCAGCGTATTCTACCCCTTTTACCGGAGCGTCTGCACAGTGCAGCCCGTGGGCTGATCGAAAAGTGGGACGACCCCATCGTGCCAGTGGAGGGAATGCTGGAGCTTTTGCAGGCACTGAAAGCAAAGGGCTACCGTCTCTACCTACTTTCCAACGCTGCCACCCGTCAGCCTATCTACTGGGCACGGGCAGAGGCCAGTAAGCTGATGGATGGTGTCCTGATCTCCGCAGAGGTCAAGCTGTTGAAGCCCGACTCGCAGATCTACCGCACCTTCCTACACAAGTTCGCCCTTCGCCCGGAGGAATGCGTTTTTATTGACGATACGCCATCAATGTGGAGGGTGCACTCTACGAAAACATGGCAGGCATCGTGTTCAACATGGATGTTCCTGCCCTTGCCGAGAGCCTGCGCACTCTGGGCGTGGAATGGTAATATCCAATTTGGAGAAATGATTATGGTGGTCTGGATTGGTTTGATACTTTTGATTTGTGCTGGATTCTCTGCTTATGCGGGGGCATCCCAGTTGGAACAGGCAAAACAACATGCGAAGTGTTCTTTGAACGCTTTTACTTTGTGTCATTCCGGCATCCAGAAGCTTCTGGTGGAAGGTTCTGCTGGTGTACTGGAATCCTCGGTCACTGTGGAACAGTGGGTGAGCATCTGGATTTTCCAGAACAGCTTTATCAAGCGTATCAGAGGGCGAATGATCTGTCAGACTAAACGGCTCCCAACGAATGCGATGCTTTTAGCTTGCGTCTTTCTGTTCGTCAAGAATGCGCCAGCCGTCCATCAGGTTTGAATTCTCCATAATAAAGGTGTGGGCAGTATCCTGTCCCCACGAGTTGTCGTATTTCAGCATCAGATAATCGCTCAACTCGGTTCGATTTTTGAACTTCAACAAGCGATACGGCTCCTGAAAAGCGACCTTTTCAACGAAATATACTGCATCCGATGTGGGAAGCATAACGCCGACATGACCGATCATAAGAGAATTGTCCGTTTCAGAGAACTGATCGTGCAGGACTACGGAGACGAGACGGATCTTATCATCTTCTACGAAGGAGAGACCGCGTTTCTTCCATTCCTGTTGAATCGTTTTCAAATGGGTAGGAATATCGGTCGTATTGGTGGTTTTAACTGGGGCGAACAGCGCATCAAATTTTTGCCGTTCATCGCCGCAAAGGGATTCCGGGTCAGAATCCAGTGTTTCATAGTCCATAAACAGGGTGTCCTCAGCTGAGTCAAGGTCTGCCTTGCCCGTGACAGTGATAAAATCACCGAACAGCCCACAAGCGGTGATTCGACAGTTCCAGCCGGGGAAGGTATCGTATTTTTCTGTCCATGCGTCCTGCATGGAGTAAGGATCGTATTTCAGATCCGAAGGCTTGGCGTTTTCAAAACCTGTGGTGAGCCATGCCGGGTCCACAACATTGTTGAACTTTTGCACATGATCAAAGAAGGTCTGTATCCGTAGGTCGGATACGCCGGCATCCTGCAAAAGTTTGGAAAGAAGAGCCTGTGTATTAGAATCTGCCAAATTGGAGTATTCAATTTGCTGAAGGACGGGCTGAGAAGCTTTTTGAGTGCAGCCCCCTGCCAGAAGCGCACCGCAAAAAAGTGCAGCGGAGCAGACAAGAAAAGTTCGACGTTTCAAAAATGGTCACCTCGTTGTGTTTTTCGGAAAGTTTCTTTGAGTGCCGGAGTCTCCACCATAAGCGAAGAGAGCAACGCCGTTGGTCTCGTAACGAATGGTATCACAGATAAACAAAGAAAATCAATGACTTCTGTCGTATTTGACCCTATATAATGCTGCAGTATCCATATCCCATACGGCTAACGCCCATTTGGAGAAAGACAATGCGGCAGTTTTCTGAACGATTTTCTTCATGTCGGACACAACAGGAGTATACCCAAGTTGGAATAAGATTTTTCCGTTTTTTCCGATGGAAGGTTCAAATCGCTTTCCAGTTTGAAAATGGTGTAACGTCAAACGTTGGGGGTTGTATAGGAACCGCCTGCAAAAGCCTGAAAACGGTGCAGGCAAAGCAATGCAGCCCCCAAAAATCGGCTTCAGTAAAAAGAAAAGCACCTTACTTCAAACGAAGTACAGTGCTTTTTTGGTGGAGAATACCGGGATCGAACCGGTGACCTCTTGCATGCCATGCAAGCGCTCTCCCAGCTGAGCTAATCCCCCACATGTTTGGTTTCGTGTCTTGCGACGTGAGTTATTATACCAGCAGGAAGGGACGCTGTCAACACTTTTTTCGAATTTCCTGCGAAGTTTTTGCAGAGAAAAGCGCCCCGGCGGGCGGTGGACCTGCCGGGGCGCGATGGTGCGTGAAAAATCAGGCCTTGGTGTACTGGCGGTCGAAGATCTGCGGGGCCACCTTGATGAGCAGCACAGCGGCCACCACGGTGAGCAGGGTCTCCGGCAGCATGTAGCTGGCATTGTAGACCAGGCTGTAGGTCCAGGCACTCAGGCCCTCGTTCAGGTTGCCCCAGACGAGCACACCGGAGAGGAAGCTGCACAGGAAGCGCAGCACACCGGCCATAAAGGTGCCGAAAGCCACGCCGACCATCCGGTTTTTGAAGGGGCGGGCAAACAGCTCAGCCGTGCCCAGCGCCATGAAGGCGATGAGGTAGTCCAGCAGGACTTCGCCCAGGAAGTACAGGAAGGTGGGCGTCGGGGGTGCCCAGAAGCCCAGCAGCATTTGCAGGCAGCCGTTGACCAGGCCGGTGAACAGGCCCCACTTGACGCCATGGCGGAAGGACACCAGCACAAAGGGCAGCATGCTCAGCAGGGTGACGCTGCCGCCGTTGGGCATGGTGAAGATCTTGATGTTCGACAGCACGGTGCCGATGGCGATCATCAGGGCGCACTCCACCAGAATGCGGGTCTTGGAATAGGAATTCGACATTTTGGATTCGCTCCTCTAAAAATATAGTACACAAAAACAAAATACGCCTGCGATCAGCAGGCGTAGAGGCTTCGTTTGTGAAAGATGGGAACATTCCGCAAACTACCTACGCCGGCATTACCCGGATCAGGTTCAAGGGTACTCCGCAGTGCGCGGATCTCAGCCTTTCGGCGCCCCTGTTTTCATGTCCGTCTCCCAGTATAGTCGTCCGACGCCAAAAGTCAAGCCCCGGCGGGCATATTGCGCCCCTCTGCCTCATATTTTTTACCAAGGAGTCTTGCGGAGGAGGGGACAGGGCATGAAAGTGGAACCGGAACAGCGGGCTGCACTGCTGGGGGAGTACATCGCAAAAAACAGCGCAACAGTGCGGACCGCAGCGCGGGCGTTCGGGTGCAGCAAATCCACCGTGCACAAGGATGTTTCGTCCCGGCTGCGGCGGGTGGACCCCGACTTATTCCAGCGGGTGCAGGCAGTGCTGGCCCGGAACAAGGCCGAGCGGCATCTGCGGGGCGGAGCGGCCACCCGCCGGAAATACGGCAAAAAATAAGAGCGGCGGCGCATCCTTATATATAGGTTGTATAAGGGTGTGCCGCTTTTGCTGCTATTTGCTGCGGAATTGTTCCAGCGCGGCCTTTTCGAGCCGGCTGACCTGCGCCTGGCTGATGCCGATCTCCCGCGCCACCTCCATCTGCGTTTCGCCCTTGAGGTAGCGCAGCTCCATGATCCGCTTTTCGCGCGGGGTCAGGGACGCGACGGTCTCCCGGAACTGCAGGCCGCTGATCCAGCTGTCCTCGCCGTCGGGGTCACGCACCTGGTCGATGACATACATGGCGTCGCCGCCGTCGGTATAGAGCGGCTCCTCAAGGCTGAGCGGTTCCACCACCGACTCCAGCGCCGCCGTCACCTCCCGGCGGGACAGGCCCGCCTGCTGCGCGATCTCGTTCACGGTAGGCTCCCGGCCCAGCTGCTTTTCCAGCCTCTCCCGCGCCTGCATGGCTTTATAGGCCGTATCCCGCAGCGACCGGCTGACCCGCAGGGCGTTGTTGTCCCGCAGAAAGCGGCGGATCTCGCCGATGATCATCGGGACGCCGTAGGTGGAGAACCGCACGTTCTGGGCCGGATCAAAGTTGTCAATGGCCTTGATCAGCCCGATGCAGCCTACCTGAAACAGATCGTCGAGATTCTCGCCTCGCTGGGCAAACCGCTGCACCACGCTGAGCACCAGCCGCAGGTTGCCCTCGATCATCTGCTGGCGGGCGGCGGCGTCGCCCGCATGGGCCCGCGTCAGCAGCTCCCGCTTCTGTGCTTCGGTCAGGACAGGCAGCTGTGCCGTATCCATCCCGCAGAGCTCGACTTTGTTGTACATCCGCGCCCCTCCGGTTTCGTTTTGACGTTACCGGAAGTATGGGGCGTGGGCAGAGGAATCATGCGTGGGAATTTTGCCCGCTCAGTCCTCCAGCTTCTTTTTCAATTCCCGGATGATGCGTTTTTCGAGGCGGGAGATGTAGCTCTGGCTGATGCCGAGGGCATCGGCGGCCTCTTTCTGGGTGCGCTCGACGCCGTCCAGCAGCCCGAACCGCAGTTCCATGATCTGGCGCTCCCGCGGGGAGAGCAGGGCCACCGACTGCCGGAGGGTGGCCCGCTCGGCGCTCTGTTCGAGCCGCTGGCTGACCAGATCCTCGTCGCTGCCGAGGATGTCGGAGAGAAGCAGCTCGTTGCCGTCGCCGTCCACATTCAAAGGCTCGTCGATGCTGGCCTCCTGGCGGCGGTTGGAACTTTTGCGCAGATACATCAGGATCTCGTTGCCGATGCAGCGGCTTGCGTAGGTGGCAAGTTTGATGTTCCGTTCCGGCGTGAAGGTATTGACCGCTTTGATCAGCCCGATGGTGCCGATGGAGATCATGTCCTCGGCAGGGACGCCGGTGTTTTCGTACTTTTTGGCAAGGTAGACCACCAGCCGCAGGTTGTGGGTGATGAGGTCATCCCGCGCGGCGCGGTCGCCTGCCATCATCCGGGCGAGCAGGGCTTTTTCCTGCTCCGGTGTCAGGGGCGGCGGCAGGCTGGGCGCCCCAGCGACATAGTGGGCAGCGCCGGGGCAGACGAACAGGACGTACAGCCGACGGAAAAACGATAACAGGTGATTCAACGAAAAGCCTCCTTTTTGTGGGCGGGATTCTTGAGTGCTGCCAATGAGAGCGAGACTGAGAGGTTCAACGGCTCATCGGAACGCAGCATCGGGCACAACGGCAGGCGAGAGCAACAGCTCCCAGCCGCCCGGCGGGGGCGGAAGGTCACAGAAGGCTGCATAGAGCGGCTGAGCCGGAGCCGAAGCCAGTACAGCCGGGACGGCGGGCAGGATGCAGTGCCCGGACACCGTGGTGCAGGGGACGAACCGCAGGCCGAGTTCGGGCGGCGGCAAGGTGGAAGGGGCCGCGAAGTAAGCGGATAAGTAGGTGCGCAGCGGGCCGGGCAGGGCGTTCTGCACGGCGGCAAAGCGCACGAGTACGACCTCCCGGCCTGAAAGCGGTTCCTGCACCGAGAAACCGGTGTCGCAGAAGGCCCGGAGCGGGAGGGATGCGCTGCCAATTTGCAGAGTGACGGGAAACGTCTGCCCGCCGTTCCGGCCCAGAAACCGCAGGATGCCCTGCACAGCCAGATACACGCCTCCGGCACAGGCTAGCAGCAGCCCTGGCGAGAGGGGAAGGTAGATGCTGAAATTGTTGGCCTGTGCGCCGGGTAGGAGCACGGCTCCCGTCAGCGCAAAATGAAGGGCTGCGAACCATGCCAGAAGCCGCAGAAAACACCGCCCGCCCGGAAACCCATAGCCAAGCAGGACAATGCCGGCCCCGGAGGCCAGCTGATAGCCGACCGATACCGGCCACGGCAGGGCAGGGGCCAGCAGGATGAGGGAGGCCGTCGCCCCGACCAGCGCCCCGCCTACGACCCGCCTGCCCGATGTGCTCACGCCGCACAGCAGGCCCGCCGCCAGCAGAAAGAGCGCGGTCGTAAGAAAGTTGACCAGCAGAAGAACATCGAGATAGATCACGGCCCGGATAAGCCCCGCCCCCTTTTGGGAGATTATAGCAGGAGGAGGACGAAAAATTTGCAGGAAACGGGGGAGCTGTCTGCGAAGCAGACTGAGAGGTTCATTCCCAATGCCTCTCCCTTTGGGAGAGCTGGCGCGTACCGCCTGAAAGCTTTTTTCATAAATTTTCGAAAAAGACTTGCAAAATATAGGCAAAAGAGGTATAATCCTACTCGCAGCAGCTTTTACCGCTGTAAAGCTCTGGATATATGCCTCTTTAGCTCAGTCGGTTAGAGCACCTGACTGTTAATCAGGGTGTCGCCTGTTCGAGTCAGGCAAGAGGCGCCAACAAATCGGCGGCGGGGATTACACCTGCCGCCTTTTTCATAGATGCGGGTTGTAACTATTTTGTGACATTTTTCACACTTTCTTCAAAATTAACGATTTCTTAAAAAATGTCCTCTTGAAGAAGCTGTCAGATTGTGGTATACTGCATCTAAGCTTTAGGAAGTTTCCTGAAGCGCTTGGTAGATCAAAGGGTAGGCGCTCCCTTCTTTTTGATAGCAGCTTGGCCTCTGCTTTGCCTTGGTTCTCCGCAGGGCAGGGCAAAGCAGAGGGCTATGCGCTGCTTTTGATGGAGCGTGACAGAACTTTTTCTCCTGCGTCAAAATCTGCATCCTGTCTGCTGTCTGCGTGATGCGTACAAAGTCTTACTTGTACATTTCCGCACAATGTGCTAGAATATGGAAGGCAGTTTTGAATATTAGAACACAGAGAAGAGATCGTTTCCGAAGGTTGTCGGTCTCTTGTAAAGGAAACATCTATGCGTTATACCTATGTGCGGCAGCACGACACGACCGACTGTGCAGCTGCCAGTCTCGCAATGGTGTGCCTCCATTACAAAAAGGAAATCACCATCACCCGCTTACGCGATATGATGGGAACCGACATGAAGGGCACGAACCTCGTGGGCCTGCAGAAAGCCGCCAATGAGATTGGCTTCAACACGGCCGCTGTCCGAGTGGACCGCGAGAATTTTCTGAGTGATTTCACACTTCCCTGCATTGCGCAGGTCATCACCGATCAGGGTTTGACCCACTTTGTGGTCATCTTCAAGAAGACCACGATCAAGGACGATGATGCCCGCCGCAAGCATGTGTTGAAGGAAGAAGAAAAAAAGGCTGACACTTCCAAGAAGTACAAGTGCAAGGACTACGTCATTATCGGCGACCCTGCCAAGGACCTCGAAAAGATCAGCCTGGACGACTTCTATAAAAACTTCACTGGCGTTCTGCTGCTGATGAACCCCACATCGGAGTTCAAGGGCGGCAAGGCAAAGAAAGCTGGCACCAGCATCAACGGCACCAGCACCGATGCAAACGCCAAGGGGGATAAGAACACCGGCAAATACCACATGCTCAAGCGGTATATCGACCTGCTCTGGCCCCAGAAAAAACTTTTTATTTATGCAATCCTCTGTTCGGTGATCCTTACGGTCATCGGCATCGTCTCCACAGTGTTCAATAAAGCATTGATGGATGAGGTGCTTCCGTATGGGTTGAAGAACTTACTCATCACCCTGATCCTCGTGTTCAGCGTGGTCAATCTCACGAGCAACCTGCTCAGCACGGTTCGCGAGTGGATCTTGATCTTCCTGTCCATCCGGATCGACATTCCGCTGATGCTGGGCTACTTCGAGCATGTGTACAAACTGCCGATGAAGTTCTTCGCAACGCGGAAGACCGGTGAGATCACCACCCGTTACTCCGATGCAAGCACCATCAAATCGGTCCTGACCAACATCGCGATGACCATCGTGATGGACGTGGTGATGGCCGTAGGCGTTGGCATCGTGCTGTTCCGGATGAACTCCTCGCTGTTCTCGCTCACCCTGTTCAGCACCGCGCTGAGTCTGCTTCTCGTCATCATCTTCAAGCAGCCGTACAAGCGGATCAATGAAGAGACGATGCAGCAGTCCGCAATGCTGAACAGTCAGATGATCGAGAGCCTGCGCGGCATTGAGACCATCAAGTGCAATGCCTGCGAAGACCGCGAGCTGGAAGCTCTGGAACGCGAGTACATCAAGAGCCTGAAGATCAGCCTCCGGTCCAGCAAGATCAGCACCGGCCAGTCTCTGGTCTCGATGGTGATTTCCACTCTGCTGAATATGGTGACCACTTACGTGGGCATCATGCAGGTGTTGAATGGTGAGCTGACACTGGGCGGCTATATGGCATTTACCACGCTGTCCGGTTACTTTACTTCTCCGGTGAGCGACCTGATCTCGATGCAGATGTCGATTCAGGAAGCCGATATCTCCATGAAGCGCCTGACCGAGATCATGGATTATGAATCGGAACAGGCCGAAGATGAAGAACACACCGAGATGGAACAGATCGAAGGCGACATCGAATTCAAAGATGTCACGTTCCGATATGGCAACCGCAGCCCCGCACTGAACCACATCTCCTTCACCATCCCGCAGGGGCAGAAGGTGGCGCTGGTCGGCAGCAGCGGCAGCGGCAAATCGACCATCACCAAACTCCTGCTCAAGTATTATGAGCCGGAGAGCGGCGAGATTGATGTGAACGGTATCAACCTCAACGAGTATACCAACGCATCGGTACGTCGTGCGATCTCTTACGTCCCGCAGAATGTCGAGCTGTTCAGCAAGACACTGTTTGAGAATATCCGGATCTCGCGTCCGGAAGCCACCCTTGAGCAGGTCAAGGACGCCGCTAAGAAGGCAGATGCACATGAGTTCATCCGCAAGCTGCCGCTGCAGTACAACACCTATCTGGAGGAAGCCGGCAACGGCTTGTCCGGTGGTGAGAAGCAGCGCATTGCATTGGCTCGTGCCTTCCTGAAGGACTCAAACCTCTACATTCTGGACGAATCGACCAGCAGCCTGGACTTTGGCACAGAGAATACCATTTTTGATATGATCTACAACCAGCTGGCTGATAAGTCGATGCTCATCGTGGCACACCGCCTGTCCACTGTTCGTGACTGCGACCAGATCCTGGTCATGGATCACGGTGAGATCGTGGAGCGCGGCACACACGATGAACTGCTGGCAAAACAGGGCAAGTATTACGAGCTTTGGAACTTGCAGCAGGGCATCTTCCGCCGCAAGAAGGAAGAGCCGAAACCCGTTGCTCACGCCGCAGTGGTCGAGGAAGACGACGATGGCGGTGAGGCGATCACTTATTAAGTTGCAATCGAGTGCGCACTCGATTACATAAAAATGGCTTTGGATGGTTGCGCAGCCTGAAGAAGTCCTAAATTCGATTCAATCATTTGAAGGGAGTAATTCATTATGATGATGCCTGCAAACTACTCTGTTATCGCAGAGAACGAAATGACCTATGTTGTTGGTGGTGGCGTGATCGAGGCTATCGGCGCTGTTACCGCTCCGATCTGGACCGCTGCTAACGTCAAGACCTTCAACACCAACATTGTTACCCTGGTGGGCAACGCTTTTGTTGACAACTTCGTCCACGGCACCGTTGGCTATGTCTTCTCTGAGGGCGCTTCTTGGAAGGGCCTGGGCGAGAGCCTGAAGGGCACCTTCGTTGCTAAGAACGGCCAGGCTGGTGAGACCTTCGCTAAGGTTCTGGGCAATGTTGCTGCTATCTACAACCTGGGCAACGCTACCGTCGCTAACAAGGCTGGCGACGTTAAGCTGTTCAAGTCCACTCCTTCCGCTAAGTACACCTTTAAGGATGCGGATGGCAATGTCGTTGGCTCTATTTGGTAATTAACCAAGCCTGAATAGGTAGAGTATTTCATTTGCACCGCCCTACATTGTAGGCGGGGCTGATGATAATGCCTCGTAATGGTGTGCCAGGAGGCGTAAGCCTTCTGGCACACCTTATTTTTATAATGTCACTTATTATATCCCCTTGAAAAGCGTGGATGCAGACGGTCTGTCTGCGGCACCGGAGGGGTGTAATAGGTGATCGTGTGTGGAAAATAAGAAACAAAACGGAAACGCGTCATGTAGTACAACCTCTCAGTCGGGCTTACGCCCGCCAGCTCCCCTGGTAGGGGAGCCCTTGGCAAAGAGGTGAAGTTTACGGAATGCCAAAGCCTCTCCTACCAGGAGAGGTGTCACCGCAGGTGACGGAGAGGTTGTACGAAGGAAAGCCTGCCGGAAAACGGTAAAGCAAAAACGGAAACGCGCCATGTAGTACAACCTCTCAGTCATCGCTTCGCGATGCCAGCTCCCCTGGTAGGGGAGCCACTGGCGAAGAGGTGAAGTTTACGGAATGCCAAAGCCTCTCCTACCAGGAGAGGTGTCACCGCAGGTGACGGAGAGGTTGTACGAAGGAAAGCCTGCCGGAAAACGGTAAAGCAAAAACGGAAACGCGCCATGTAGTACAACCTCTCAGTCATCGCTTCGCGATGCCAGCTCCCCTGGTAGGGGAGCCACTGGCGAAGAGGTGAAGTTTACGGAATGCCAAAGCCTCTCCTACAAGGAGAGGTGTCACCACAGGGGACGGAGAGGTTGTACAAAGGATAACCTGACCGTGAGGTGCGCTTATGCCTGTGACAAACCTGCCCTATGATTCGCGGTTGAATGAGCGAGCGAAGGATCTGCGACGGAAAATGACCCCGCAGGAACGCAAACTATGGTATGCGTTTTTGAGAACCTATCCGGTGAAAATCTACAAGCAGAGAGTCATAAAGTTCTTTGTGGTAGACTTTTACTGCGCTGAGGCAAGATTGGTTATTGAACTCGACGGCTCGCAGCATTATACTGAACAGGGCAAAGTTTACGACGAGGAACGAAGTGCTATCATGGAAGGCTATGGCATTGAGGTGTTGCGATTCTCAAACCGCGAGGTGAATCAGCAATTTGATGCGGTATGTGAACGCATTGATGAACGGATTAGCTGCCGGATGGCTGAACCGTGAAACGGAACGGAAACGTGGCATATAGTACAACCTCTCAGTCGGGCTTACGCCCGCCAGCTCCCCTGGTAGGGGAGCCACTGGCGAGGAGGCAAAGTTTGCAGAATGCCAAGGCCTCTCTTACAAGGAGAGGTGTCACCGCAGGTGACGGAGAGGTTGTACGAAGGAAAGCCTTCCGGAAACCGCAGAGCAAAACGGAAACGTATCATGTAGTACAACCTCTCAGTCATCGCTTCGCGATGCCAGCTCCCCTGGTAGGGGAGCCTCTGGCGAGGAGGCGAAGTTTGCGCAATGCCAAAGCCTCTCCTACAAGGAGAGGTGTCACCGCAGGTGACGGAGAGGTTGTACGAAGGAAAGCCTGCCGGAAAACGGTAAAGCAAAAACGGAAACGCGCCATGTAGTACAACCTCTCAGTCATCGCTTCGCGATGCCAGCTCCCCTGGTAGGGGAGCCTCTGGCGAGGAGGCGAAGTTTGCGCAATGCCAAAGCCTCTCCTACAAGGAGAGGTGTCACCGCAGGTGACGGAGAGGTTGCACGAAGGAAAGCCTGCCGGAAAACGGTAAAGCAAAACGGAAACGTGTCATGTGGTACAACCTCTCAGTCAGCGCTTACGCGCTGCCAGCTCCCCTGGGAGGAGAGGCGTCACCGCAGGTGACGGAGAGGTTGTACAACGGCAGACCTTCCGGTCAAAATGAAGCCCCAATTTATTTTCCATAGACGATGACCTATTGCAAAATCTAAAGAAACAGGTGGACGATACCATGAGAGAAATTCAAGTTGCAGAACACAAGACCCTGAAGCTGACCAATGTGCTGTCGCGCAAGGTGGAAGTTGAGGATATGGGCAATCTGGCCATTGTGCTGACCCAGATGCAGAACTTTATCCGCAGCCATGACGCCATGCCGGTTGGCCCCATCGTGCAGTGCGTGAAGATGCGCAAGGGCCCCAACCCCACGGCGGAGATCTACTTCATGCAGCAGGTCAACCAGCTGATTCCCCGGCTGGACCCCGGCTACCAGATGGACGCTCTGCTGCGGGTGCGCAACTGCCTGTATGCCCACTACACCGGCCCCATGAGCTACAGCAACCTCGCCAGCCAGAAACTGGATATCTATGCGTTCGAGCATGAGATCGAGACGACCGGCGATTCGTACACCGTCTATGTCAATCAGGACGACGACAACGGTGTGCTCGACGTCTTTATGGAGACCAAGTGATTATGACGACCATTCAGAACCTTTCCGACCTGCAGGATCGCCGCATCATGATGGAAAAGCGTGTGCCGCCCTTTGGCTACGCGATGATCCTTCTGGTGGCGGGCCTGCTGGTCTTCCTGACCATCTGGAGCACCCAGAACTACCGCACCTACGTCAGCCAGTCGGCCGGCACGGTGCAGGCAAGCAACAAGACCTATATCATGTCCAGCTACTCCGGCTCCATCACCGAGCTCAACATCTCGGAGGGCAGCTATGTCAACGAGGGCGACCTCATCGCCCATGTCAAGAGCACCGACATCGACATGCAGCAGGACAGCTACAAGAGCCAGCTGGAGATCTATCAGAAGCAGAAGGCACAGTATGAAAAGCTGCTGAAGTCCATTCAGGACGACACGAACTATTTCAGCGAGACCGACCTGGACGATCAGCCCTACTATTACCAGTATGAGAGCTACAAGAGCCAGGTGCAGCAGAAGGCCTTTGACGCTTCGCCCTATCAGGCGGCGGGCTACTCCGACGAGCAGATCAAGGCCCTGATGGAGCAGAACCAGAGCGAGATCGAGGCGCTGTACTACTCTACGCTGCAGTCCATCACCGGCAACCTGACCAGTGTGCAGACCAACATCGACAACATTCAGGCCCAGCTGGATACGCTGGCAAGCGGCGCGAACGATTACTACATCTATGCGCCCACGTCCGGCGTCATCCACATGGACACCCCTTATAAGGTGGGCATGGTGCTGAGCGCCGGTTCGGCACTGGCCACTGTGGCCAGCGAGAACAGCGATCAGGAGATCGTGGCGGCCCTGACCGTCAGCGACCGGCCGCTCATCAACGTGGGCGACCCCTGCAAGATCGCCATCACCGGCCTGTCGGAGTATTCCTACGGCAACCTGACCGGCACGGTGACTTCCATTGACAGCGATGTGACCTCCACCGAGGCCGGCTCGTACTACAAGATGACCATCAAGCCCAACAGCACCTACGTGGTGAGCAACAGCGGCGACAAGGTCGATCTGGCCAACGGCATGAGCGTGACCGCCCGTGTCGAGTACGACAAGCTGACTTACTTTGAATATGTCATGGAGGCCCTGGGCGTTTTGTTCCGTTAAACAGCGTCCGCAAACTCAACGCCCAAAGAGGTACGATAGAATGAAACTGAACCCGAAACAGCTGGCCGTAAGCGCCGCCCTGCTGGGCCTGCTGGCCGCAGGCGCAGCGCTGCCCGCAGCC
>ERZ791830.747-NODE-747-length-28523-cov-3.725130_pt1 | contig 28523 bp, 41 predicted proteins | sample MGYA00509945_ERZ791830 | MGnify/ENA primary metagenome ERZ791830 (study PRJEB30046, sample SAMN00792021) | human gut metagenome | study: EMG produced TPA metagenomics assembly of the A metagenome-wide association study of gut microbiota in type 2...
CAAATGGTGCAGCAGAGTTAGCAAATACTGCCGCTGGAAAGGCAAATACTGCTGCATGTTTAGCAGAAGAAAAAGCCGGATTGGCCAATACGGCTACAGAGTTAGCTAAATCAGCAGCATCCGCTGCACAGGAAATGGCAGATAAGCAACCTATCTTCGATATTTATGGAAATGTTTATTTCTGGGATCGGACGTTAAAGGATTATGTCAAGAGCGACATAAACTTAATGGGAAAACCATTTAGTATAGCAGAAACATATCCTTCGGTAGAAGCTATGAAAGCGGATGCCGATAATGAAAAAATCCCATTAGGATCTTTTGTTGCTGTTAGTATACCAATACCTGATGTCCCTGAAGGAAGTGATACAGAAGAGCCAGATACGGCTAAACTCTACATAAAGAATGAACACGATGGTGTAATCAGTTTCAATTTTATCGTAGATATGTCCGGTGCACGAGGATTTACAGGTAAGACTCCGCAAATTAGTATCGGATTGGTAACGAAGGACGAAAATCCTTCAGCCTCTTTATCTCCCAATGGAACAGATCCTAATGGGAACCCTAAGTTTCTACTGAATCTCGTATTACCGAAGGGGGATAAAGGCGATAAAGGAGATGTAGGTCCTATTGGCCCTGAAGGGAAACAAGGAGCAACCGGTCCACAAGGTCCCGTCGGTGCCGCATTTACTTACGATATGTTTACTTCGGAGCAGCTAGCCTTATTGGTTGGTCCTGTTGGACCCATTGGTCCGAAGGGCGAAAAGGGCGACAAAGGGGATAAAGGCGACAAGGGGGATCAGGGTATACAAGGTATTCAGGGGCCAATCGGTCCCAAAGGTGAGGTTGGCTTAACTGGCTCGGCAGGAGTAAAAGGCGATAAAGGAGATACTGGTGCCCAGGGTCCGCAGGGCTTACGCGGTGAAAACGGTATATCCTGCGACTGGCAGTGGTCCGGTACCAGTTTGCGTATCTACGGAGCTTCCGGGTGGAGTAGCTATGTAAATTTACTTGGCCCTCAAGGTCCGAAGGGCGACACTGGAGCGACTGGACCCGCTGGTGCTAAAGGAGCAACTGGAGCTCAGGGGGCAACTGGACCTGCCGGAGCAGCTGGAACAAACGCCACTATCACTGGTGCATCTGCTACTATCGATGCCAATGTCGGTACGCCATCTGTTACAGTCAGTCTTGGTGGTACGGCTTCGGCCAGAACTTTTACGTTCGCTTTTAAAAATTTGAAAGGAGCAACCGGAGCGACAGGAGCAACTGGTCCGCAAGGTCCCGCCGGTGCTCGTGGAGCGACTGGTCCAGCTGGGTCAAATGGCTCTAATGGAGTTTCCTGCGACTGGCAGTGGTCAGGAACCAGCTTGCGGATTTACGGTGCATCCGGTTGGAGCAGCTACGTAAACCTTAAAGGCGCAACGGGGGATAGAGGCGCAACAGGTGCGACCGGTCCTCAAGGTCCAAAAGGCGATACTGGAGCGCGTGGAGCAACAGGCCCTCAAGGTCCTCAGGGTCCTGCAGGCGCATCCGGAGCAAACTGGAATGGTGGGACCGTTGGTACTAATATAATTATCAGTCGTAGTTATCCCACTCTATACTTACGTGACAGTAATAGTGAATGGCGAATTCAGAACTCACCTTCAGAAGGAGTGAATTACTGGTATAATTCAAGCCAAAAATTCAGAGTCGCCACTACGGGAAACGTATATTGTGCTGGTGAATATTCAAAACTGTCAGACATACGTATTAAAAACCGTATTGAAGACTTGAACAATGTACTAGATAAAATAAAGGGGCTTAGTGTCTTTTATTATACTCGTACAGATTTAGAAACAGAAAAAAGGCATCTTGGTGTTTCCGCCCAAGAAGTAATTGAAGTGTTTCCCGAGGTTGTTAGTTTATACGATGAGCTTTACTCGGTGGATTACAGTTCGTTGGCAGCCGCCGTAGCTATAGCCGGCCTGAACGAGGTTAGAGAAAGATTAGAACAATTGGAACAAAAATTATCAGCGTAATGAAGAAAGAAGAAATTGTGAATTTGAATCGTACACTATTGTATGTGTCGTTCGGAAATATGAGTAAGGCCGGAAAGTCGGCCATGATGCGTAACCTGGTCCGGTTAGGGAAACACTCGAAGGAGATCGAGGAAGCTATGAAGATCGCTTTCGATAAATTTAAGCCGACCGGCTTGGATGATATTATGAAAAAGAAAGACCGGTCTGAATCGGAACAGAAGGAATTGAATGAATTGACTCAAAAGTTTGATTCGGACATCAAAGATTACACGTCTGAGCTCCTGGCCGAGGAGGTTGAGATCGAGATGCACTATATCTCCGATGCTGACTTTGATGATTTGGTAGATGCTACTTCTAAGTCGACAAAGGAATTGACTGCCGGTAACTTTATGTATCTCCGGGAATACCTGGTAAAGGAATGATCTGGATTATCATATTCGAGATCGTATTCTGGGTACTGCATCACGTCAGTACCCGGAATGTTAAATCAGATGTTGAGTTGTGGGGGAAAGAATTGTAAAACGTATAAGTATAACATTATGAAATTTATAGTACTTACAGATAAAGGGATAAAAGGAAATATCCCATTTGAAGGAGCGTATGAAGATACAGTGAAATACAAAAATCCTAAAGCCGAATTTACGCGTAAAGAATGGTGCATAGATATTAATTCTTTGGAAGAACTACTAGTTCTAATGAACAAATATGGAGCCTTAGTCGTAAGCCAAGAATATTATAGTCGTGCTGAGATACCGACAATTATGCTATTTGATGAAAATTGTGGTGCATAACAACTTACTAAAAAAACCTTACGGTGTATAGGTAGCCGTAAAAGAAAATGAAATTCATAGTTAGTACAATTGAAGAAATAGACGGTAAACCTCTATTTAAGGAGGCTTACAGGAGTACTGTTGAATGTAAAAATATCCACGGGCAAGAATTTACTGAAGAAGTATGGTGCATAGATATTAATTCATTGGAGGAATTTTACGTCTTGGTAAAAGAATATGGCAACCTTGCTTTATTTTGTGAAGACTTTTATCGTGAAGAAATTCTCAAAATCAATTTATTCGACGAAGTATGTGGTGCATAACATAAAACCGCCCCGAATCTCGCGACCCAGAGCGGTTCAAAATATTAAACTCCTTCAAAGAAGGAGGTGTATGCAGCAAAAGTAATGTTTAATTTAAAAAAATGTAGTATGAAAAAGATTTTATTTTTAATTGTGGCTTTGATTTCTTTGATTTCAGGAAACATTTACGCCCAGGAGGTAGTCACGGAACCTTCAACCTCATTTGTAATTGACCTCGGAACGTTTACCGGCATCGTAGCTGTTGTGTCAACCTTAGTTACTCAGATCACAAAGGTTGTTCCGGCTATCTCGGACAGTAAGCTGATTAAGATCCTGATCTCAGTCGTTACCGGTATTGCGGTTTGTATGGCCTGTTGGCTGCTAAAGGCAACTCCGTTACTCAATGATCTCGTGTGGTGGCAGAGTCTACTGTATGGTTTGGCTGTCGGATTGTCCGGATGCGGTTTTTACGATATTGTCAAAGCAATTGGAGGTCTGTTCGGCAAGCAGGACGAAGTGATACATTATAATAAGTAGTAAAAAAACTCCGCCTCCGAACTTCGCAGCAGGGAGGCGGATACCTTAGTTCCTTTTTTATAAATAGCAATTTATTCAGATGACTTTGTTAAATCATTGATTGTTTAAACTATTTACTTTGCAGGGAAAGCTTAGATAATCAATTAGTATTGTATATTTGTACTCTAAAACACACTAGTATGAAAGTTTATATTTTGTTTATCCTATTTTTCATTTTGAACGTATCATGTTCAAAAAAAGATGAGAGTTATGATGATATTTTAAAAATTACACCGGAATATCTACTGCAAGCTTTGCAAAAAGGATTATCCATACAGGATATTAAAGAAACTTCAGGTTCCTATAAAATAGTATTCAGTGATAATAGCAAGGTTACTTTTGTATTAAGTAAGGGACTATTTTATACAAAGATAGAAAAGAACTATTGGTGTATAAATGGAGAAAATACAAATATAAAAGCGAGCAATACAAATGCAGAATTATGGTCTATGGATGTAGACACTATAGGAAATTGGATAATAAATGAAGGAAGGACAAACATAGCGGCAGATATGCCGCTGGATGCTCTGGATGCTCCTACAATTAAAAACATAGTACAGTCAACCAATTTCTTCTATTTTTATTTTACTGATAAAACATTGCTTAGATTTGTTAATCAGAAAAATGGTAATCAGACTAACCATGATAAGCAACCACTCCCGGTTCATCCTAAATCTTTAAAAATATTATGTATAGGAAATAGCTTTACGGAGGATGCAACAAATATATTACCTAATATCATTCAATCGGCAGGTATAAATAATATTTGTATTGGACGCCTGCTCATCGGTGGTGGATATCTGAAACAATATTATAATAACTACATGAATAATTCTTCCGAAGGATACTATCAGATAACAGATGATCATTTGAAATGGAAAACAATATCGGAAAAATTCACATTGAAACGAGCTTTACAGTATGCAGATTGGGATATTATAACATTTCAGCAAGTATCTTATGAGGCAGGAAGATTTCAAACGTATCAACCTTATCTTTCCAATTTGATTGATATAGCAAAAAAAGAATGTAAAAACTCTACGCCGGTTTTTGTTTGGCAAATGTCTTGGGCGTATGGAACCGGATGTACAGAGGAAGTTTTTGGCAGGTATGGATATAATCAAATGAAGATGTACAACGATATCATTAATGCGACTAAAATAATGATGGGGCAATCCGATATAGATATTGTAGTACCAATTGGTACTGCGATTCAGAATTTAAGGAATACCCCTCTTGATAATCCCCCGTTAGATATTACCCGTGATTTTCGTCATCTGGATCAAGGAGTAGGAATATATACTGCCTCCTGTACATTCTTTCAGGCATTAATAGCTCCCGTTTACGATATTCAGATTTTTGAGACTCCATTTTTGAGACTTTTACATGGGAGTATTTCTGTTACTGAAAATAATTTTAGAATCTGTCAGCAAGCTGCTGTAAATGCCTGCAATATGCCATTTCATGTAACAAAGTAAAGTTGAATATCATTCAAATCACTGTAGATGTGAATTATAGTCTACTTTAATGTTTGCCACTTAAACACTGTGTAATTAGTATTTAAGTGGCAATTTTTTTACATCTCCGTTTTGTAAAACTGAACTTTTGGTTTTGCCAATTATATATTGAAACTCTCATATCGAATCGGCTTTCTACTAGACATAGCGATCTGCCTGGTGAAAAGGGGTATAATGACTCAAAATATAGAATGATGTGAAAAAACGCATTCGAACTTTACGGGAGGGAGTAATAATCTTACTCTTACAAGAGTAAGATTATATTTTAAGATATGAAAATTAAGCGGGGAAATAAGGTATTATGTGATGCCTATCTGAAAAATAATAGCTTCACGGTTGATGAGATCATGGGTGAGCAAACGCTTACCCTAAACTTCTTGTCCCGTGATGTTATTGATTTTGAGGTTGGTGATTACGTGGAATGTGAGGGTGAAAGGTACAAGATCCGGTATAAGGAGAAGGTTACTAAGCGGGAGAAGTCGCTTGGCTGGGAGTATAATATACCGTTTTATTCAAGCAAGTATGATCTGGAAGACGTTGTATTCTTTTTGAATGGCGAACCTGAATATAAGAAGAACTTTGACTTTTATACTGGTACGGCAAGACAAATCCTTGAATTGATCGTTAAAAACATGAACAGGGAGGATTCCGGCTGGAAAGTAGGATCGTGTATAGAGTCCCGTCCTATAACCATCTCATTTAAGGATAAGAGCGTCGGGAATGTCTTGGATGATACGGTCAAACAGATTGATACCGAGTATTGGATATCTCAGAAAACTGTCAGTATCGGAAAGAGAAAATACGACAGTAATGGCCTTGTATTGGGACAAGGTGAAGGTCTTGGATTTACCGAGCTGGAAGTGTCGTCTGTTGATGAAGAACGGCCGACAACGGTTATTTTCCCGTATGGATCAGATAAAAACCTGGGACCGGATTACGGGGCAGACTATTTGATGTTACCAGGCGGGCTGAAAGAGATGTCGAAGAATACCGAGAAATACGGACGGTTAGGGCAGAAGAAGATACAGTTTGATCATATCTTTCCGAAAGGTGAATTTTTAGTAACCGCGAAGATCGACGATCTTACATTACAAGCATCCGGTATCGACTTTAATTTGAAAGACTGTTTATTGGATGAAGTGGAGGCAATCGTCACATTCCAGGACGGCGGTCTAGCCGGATATGATCTGGCTATCGTCAAAGAGAGTGTGGATGACAAGATAAAGCAATTTAAGCTCAAAGAAAACAAAGAGGAAAATGCTTTGACGGTCCCTGGCGATATAAACTTCGCTGTTGGTGATAAGTTTATCCTTACCGGCATAAAGATGCCGCAGGTTTATATAGATGATGCATCCAATCAACTGGCGGAAGAAGCCCAGACTTGGCTCGACGAACATTGTGAGAAGCGTATCCAACTGAGAGGGAAATGCGACGAAGTGCTGTTCCGGCAAATGAACCTATTCATTGCCTGCGGGCAGATGGTCGGGGTTTATTCCGATCAGCTAAAGATTGATCGGGAGATTCGTGTGACTAAGGTTAAGCGTTATATCGAAAATGATGATAAACCGGCATACCGGTACGAGTTAACCTTATCTGACTTCCTGCAGGGTAACGGCTTCAAGGACTTGGTTGATGATGTCGATAAATTCCCGGATGAAATCGAGGATAAAGTTAAGCCGGTCCGCGAGTGGACCAAACGGTCATGGCGTGATGTGATGGAGACGTTAGGTATGATGTTCGATCCGGAGGGGGATTATTTCACGGAGCTCATCAAGCCGCTGGCTGTACATACGGCTCAGCTGATTGTCGGAACCAACTCACAACAGATGGATCTGGTCGGAGTGAAGTTTATTCCTAACGCTGATAACGACCCAAACTACTTCAAGAACACAGCCGGTAAGTTAGTGCATTTCACTGTAAGCGAAGTAGTCCGGGAGTGGTCTATCCCGGAGGCTTCCTTTCGTTTAAGTAATTCGCTTGCCTATTATGTATATGCCAAGTGTCCGAAGGAAGGTAGTGCAGGTTCTATACTAGTTTCTGAACGTCAAATTAAGCTAGAGGCAGAAGCCGGTTATTATCATTTTTGGATTGGCGTATTGAACACTCCGGAGGATAGTGTTCGTTCCTGGAATCCTAACTATGGTTTTACCGAGGTAGCCGGGCAGACGATCACGACCGGTGTTATTAAGGACAAGTTGGCTCGATTGGTAATTGATTTGATGAATGCCCATATCATAGCTCAAAATGGAGCTACAATTTCGGGAAAGATTTTGTTCGGTGAAGGAACATCTGGTTTGGAAAATATAAAGGAATGGCCAGCCGCAAAAAAAGTGATTGACGATGCCGTTAGAGAAATAGACGAAACGAGTAAAGCTTTGACTGATTTTGAAGGAACTGTGAATGGAGCCTTTAAAGACGGAGTTATCGAACAGGCTGAAGCTAAGGCTATCGAGAAGTACGTCAATATTCTCAATACAGAGAAGGCCGATGCAGATGCTGTTTACAATAAGTTGTACTCCAATATATATCTTTTAGGTTCACCGAAAACAGACCTGCTTAACTCGAAGATTACTTATAATGGTGCTCATACTGAACTAATCAAGGCGGTGAATGATGCCATCGCCGACGGTTGTACAACCGTTGCCGAAAAGAATAATGTCGATAGTAAGTTTACAGCTTATAAAAATGCTATTGCCGATTATAAATCGAAGGTGGAAGCAGCCAATAAGTCCATTCAGGATACGCTTAAAGGTTACTCGGACGAAGCTCTTGCAAAAGGTAAAGAGGCATTTACGGCCGCCAGCAATGCCCAGACTTCTGCAAATCAAGCTCAACAATCTGTATCAGGCCTGGGAAATTACATAGATGGCGCTTTTTCTGATGGAATAATAGAGGAGTCTGAAGCCAAAGCAATAGAAAAGTACATTAATACAGTAAAGACGGATAAGTCAGCTGTCGAAGCTACATATAATAAGTTATATGTCAATAGCTATTTGACCGGTACCGCAAAATCGGGATTACTCAATGCAAAGGTGACTCTGTTTGGAGCGATTGACAATCTACTGTCGGCAATCAATAGTGCTATTTCTGATGGCAAAACAACAGTTGCGGAGAAGAATAATGTCGACAGCAAGTTTTCATTATTCAATTCAGCCATGTCCTCATTTAATACAGCCGTGGAAATAGCGAACAAGGCTATCCAGGAACGCTCAAAGGCTACTCGGATAATGCGGCTTCAAATGTACCAGATTCATTTAAAAATTCTTTGGCCCAGCGTTTAGGATATGCTAACTATGCAGCATTAGAATCCGCCGCCGATGCCGGTAATACAGTCGTTAAAGATGGTAAGATTAATACTGTTTTGGTTGAAGCTACAGCGATTGTAACTAAAGGACTTACGGCAGCCATGATTCAGGCTCTTGATATTGTAACAAATCGCTTGACAGTTACTAATGGGGCAAAGATAGGAGACTACTCCATAGAACAAGGTGGAATAGATGCTGTGTTTACCGATTGGAATTCAACTCCAAAGTTTAAATTGTCAAATAATACTGCCTATAACAATTCGACAAAGTATTTTTCAATGGGTATGTCTAATTCTTTGTTTGCTAAAAATACGAGAACAACTTTTCCAGGTGGTAATTATATAGACAAACCGCCGGGCTCTGGGAATTCGTATTTAACTTTTGGTCGTGTACATAATATATATAGTGACTGCGCATCTGCCCCTGACAAAAAAACAACGATGGTTATCGAGTCCATGGGGGCTGCCAAAGGTAATACTGCTCTCGCGTTAATAGGTGCCCTACAAGTGACTGGGGGAGTATCTACGCTAGAGAATCACGGTAGGGACTATTTTTTGAGCGAAGGCGGACCAAAGTATCGTAGAATCATATTTTCAAAGACTAATCAAATAGTATATCTACCATCGACAGACGACATACTTGCTTATTTCGGTAAATTACCTGAAATTACCGGAGAAGGCATTATACAAGGTGGAAATCCTTATCATGGCATAGATAATTCTTGGTTTACTTTCGAAATTTTCCGCGTACCATGGGCAACAGGGGCAACAACCGTCAGAGGTAGTTCTTCCGGAAATGGGGACTATGCAGGTATCTCCGGGACTCCTCTATATTCCGGTAGAGACCAGTATAGTTACGGGCAATTCACTCTCAATCCCGGGGAATTTGCGATAGTGAGTTTGATCAATAGAACATGGTATGTATTATATAAAGGAAAGGGATGGTAATGAATATAGTAGTAGATAAAAGATCGGGATACATAGTAAATCCTGAAACATTAACAGAAGGAGCTAATTTAGATTTTCTCAATAATTTCAAAAATTTGGAAGGGGAAATAATCTTACCTCCACATCTGGAAGTCATTGAAATGAATAAGACCAGGTCTGATCCTGATAAGCCTTATCATTACAAACACTATTACTATATCAATGGCATAGTAGAGTGTCGGTATATATTAAGTACGGACCTGATCGAGAAAAAGATTGATCGGTTAAAAAAAGAACTCTCTGACTCCGACTACATTGTGATTAAATCCTATGAGGCAACAATGATCGGACAACCGGTAGAGTACAACATGAGCAAAATACATGTTTCCCGACAAGAGTTACGGGATAAGATAAATGAGTTGGAAGAACTATTAAATCAAGAAGGAGGTGAGAAGTGAACATAGAATTAACGGACATAATAACAATCGTCGGAACGATGGGAGGGATTGAGGGGGTAAAATGGGCGGTCCGTGCCTGGCTGAACCGTAAAACGGATGCCCGCAAAGAGGATGCGGCCGCTGATGCGTTAGAGATTGATAACGAGAAGAACCAAGTAACTTGGCTGGAGGATCGTATTACCCAACGCGATTTGAAGATTGACGCCTTGTATGTCGAACTCCGTCAGGAACAGTCGGCAAAACTTGATGAGATACATAAAAGGCATGAGGCCGAACTTGCTCTAAAGGATGCAGAACATAACCGGTGTGACCGTCCGGACAGTGAATGTGGAAGAAGGATTCCACCCCGGAGAAAATTAGATTTAAAAGATAAGGAGGAAAAAAATGAAAAAGATTGATACAATTATTATTCATTGTTCGGCCACAAAAGCCGGACAGGATATCAAAGCAAAGGAGATTGACCGTATGCACCGGACGCGCGGGTTCAACCAGATCGGCTATAACTATGTGGTCGACTTGGATGGGACAGTTGAAACCGGCCGGCCGCTTACTGTCTCTGGGGCACATTGTATCGGCTATAACGATCACAGTGTAGGTATTTGTTATGTTGGTGGCCTTGATGCTGCCGGTAAGCCTTCCGATACCCGGACACCGGCGCAGAAGGCGGCAATGGATGAATTAATTAATGATATCTGCCAGGTTCATGATATTGTCGAATTACTCGGCCATCGTGATACGTCACCGGATCTAAACGATAACGGCATAGTCGAGCCGTTTGAATGGATTAAGATGTGTCCGTGCTTTGACGTTCGGGAAGAATACAAATCATTTTTGAAACCTGTGATTGTCCGACCATGAAATATGCATTATTATATATATGTATAGCGCTGTTTGTTTCCTGCGGTACCTCTAAGCGTTCTACAGATGTAGACAGGCATATGTCTACATCTGTTAGTCTATCTGATAGCCTACTACGAAGGGACAGCGTTTTAAGCCTGGAACAGCTTTTATCAAATGAAAGGCTACATGCTCATATTATCGTAACTGAATGGTCAAGTCCAGACAGTGTCGGTCTGCAATTCCCGGTCCGGACAACCGAAGTAGATTTGAGCCAGCAAAAAGAAGAACAGTCTGTAAAATCAGATCAAGCCGGATCTGTGATCACTCAGGTAAAGAAGGAAGACGGTAGTAAGGTCGTATCCGAAAAGAAGAAGGAGTACGTAAAAACTGATACTCGGTTGATTCCGATGTGGGTATGGTGGCTGTTGACTATTGGTATTGTGATTTATGTCGTTTTTAGACTAAATAAGGATTATTACTAAGATAATGATCGGATTTTCATGGAGTTTACAGATATATGAGTAAAATGTATTAAATTTGTGCGAATTACTCAAAAAGATGGTAAAGAATCAATCAAAAAACCGAAGTCTAGAGATTCGTATAAAAGAAAAGATGGCTTCAACATGGGGATTAGTGTTGTCGGCTTTCTCTATATTTGCTGTGGGATTTTCAACGGGGTGTTACATATCTAATGTCCTTGCAGAGATAAAGTATCGCGAAGTTAAGATAAAACAGCAACAGGAATTTCTTGATTTAAAATCTCAGCATGAAGAGAAAGTTCATGAACTTTCACGGATAATCTATGAACTACAAAAAGAAAATTTGAAATATGGAAGAGAAAAAGAATAAGAATGTAAGCTTTGATAAAATGGTAGTCATTTATGTATTAATAGGACTATTTATTTCTTTTCTGTTTAGTTTGTATTATAACAGCGAACTTGAACACCAATTGAATGATAAAGACCAGCTTATTTCTAATTTAATTAGAAAAGACTCTCTATTACACCAAGTGCTAGATTTTGAATATGACTCAATTAATGGTCAAGAGTATTATTATACAATGAAACGGAAAGATGGTAAGATTCTGAAATATAATGAATTGTCTAATATGCTCGATAGTTTAATTAGTATTTCAAAGATGAATATAGATACTGTTCGTTTAGACTATATGAATCTTATAAAACAATATAATGAGGTTCATAATAATTCTATAATATATAAATCAGCCTTGGATCAAATACAGAAACGATATGATATATCCTATTATGTCGATTCTATTAGTAAAGATACAAAGATTGTTCGTATTGAAGCTAAGAAACTTGATTCTGCCTTGATTCTATATCCATATTATAAAAATAAGATAATTAATATGGAGTATAAAGGTGGTACTATCAAATATGAAGTAGTTAGGGAAAAAAATAATGAGTAAATTATTTTCATAGTTAAGTAGAGTGTTTGGGTGTGATTATCTAGACACTCTTTTTTTGTGCTTTATCTGTCAAATACCTGAAGGGTGATACAGTGTTTCTCCTATCATGTAGAAGGATACTACATCTGACTATCACGTGCTGCTCTGGATAGCATAGACATTTTCCCGAAGACTGTCTACGTAACTAAAAAGATACCGGCCCGTCGATGGGGACTGGGAATAATCGGAGGTTACGGTGTCGGCCGGTCCAGATTGTCGCCCTATATCGGTGTCGGTGCTTATTATCGGATTTGGTGAGTTTGTTTGATATTAATACTAGTGTGGCCGTTTTGCTCGTGAGGGTAGGGCGGTTTTGAAACTATTGGCTATTTGGGAAAATTGGAAATATGGTGTTTTGTGTGTATATTACGGGAATATTTTCCTTAAAAAGCTTGTTTTGTGTTGGATAATGCTTATTTTTGCAGGAAAATATTCCTGAAATATGGCAGAAGAAATAAATATAGAATTACAAAAAGTAATAGATGCAGCAGTTAATTCTTCTATAGATTTACAAAGTGTTACTTCTGTTAGAGAGTTATATCAGAAGAGGAAAGAAGAATTGGGGCTGACTGATTATCAAATTCAAAATTTGTTGGAGATGGATAAAAATGTCCTGAATCCAATAATAGATGGTTCCGCAAAATTTATGAATGTTGTTAGTGTTATTAAACTTGCTCATTTTTTGGGGGTGTCAGTGAATGATTTGATTAAAATTTATGTGCCTGAAATGAGACCGGAACAAATAGGCGATATACAGAGGGCTCGTGAAGCTGGTTATATCGTTGAAAATTTTGATACCGTAACATTAACCAAGATAAGGTTTTTTAAGAAAAAGTCTAGCTCTAAGGAAATGTCCCAAAGAATAAAAGACTTTTTTGGATTTAATACAATATATGATTATTCGGAAAGTCTTGTATTTCCAGTATTTAGTAAAACAAAAAGAAATTCGGATAATTTAATTCGCAATTTTTGGGTACAATCTGCATTAGTCCAATTTCAACAAATAAATAATCCTAATAGATATGATCGGGCTGCGTTAGTTGATCTAATGCCTAAGATCAGGCCTTTTACTCGTGATATAGAGAATGGCCTTGTACAGGTCGCAAAAGCATTATTTAAAGTTGGCGTAACAATTATATTTCAACCTTCAATAGAAAAATTACAAATTAGAGGAGCTACATTTTCATGCAATAATAAACCTTGTATTGTTCTTTCTGACTTACAAAAAAATTATCCAACATTGTGGTTTACTCTACTTCATGAGTTACATCATGTCTTATATGACTTTGATGAAATTAAGAAAAGGGTCTTTCATTTAAGTAGTGGTGAAGGAGATATATTTCTAATGAATGAAGAGAGGGCGGATAATTTTGCCTGTGAATATTTGCTTAGTGAATCAAGGTTGCGTTATGTTTCTGGGTATATAAATTCAAAGAAGATAGTAGAACAGCTTGCTAAAGAATGGGGAGTGCATTCATCAATAATATATGCGATATATTGCTACAAAACAAATGAATGGCCTAAATATACCAAGTATATTCCCAAAATGGATGAAGCTTTGGAGTTGTTAAATACACACCCCTTTGAAAAAGAAACTTTAATGGAGTCTGTACAACAAATAAAAGATTTAATTTATAATATATAATTGATATGGCTAATAAACAGAAGTTAACTCAAGAAGAGTTAGAGAAAATAGAAAAAGAACGTGAAGAAGAACGAGAACGTCTCTCAATATTGATGAAGGCTGATGAAATAAAAGAAGAAACTTTTTCTTTTGATATTGATGGTCAGATATCGCTTAAAAATGAATTAGAGGATCTTTCTCTCAATGCAATAGATGATCCAGAAACTAAATATAGCCTGTATTATAATGTGATAAATTCACTACTTAAGAAATATCTTCCAAAAGGAGAAGAGCATAAGCAGGCTAGGGATCTAATATATGAGGAAAAGAATACATTCTTAACGCGTGGACATAGAAAGGATGACAAAGGAATTCGTGGTGCAGATGGGAGAATGGGATACATACCAGATATGAATGAATTAGTTAATCTTGTAACAGATTGGATATCTTCAAAGGGAGGAATGTATGATTTATATGTAAAAATAAGAGATTTGAATATTTCTAAAGGTTACGGAGAACCTCGTCTATAGCTCACATCATTGAAAGACTTGAACTTTCTGTTGAAGAGCATATCGCTTCCTGAGTAAGTGATCGTAATAAGCAGTATGTTTGTATAAATAATATAAAATATGGCAACAGCAGAATTTTATGCGAGTTTAGATTATGATTTTTCTATATACGAAGGAGAGGAAGAACTCCGAGGTCTAACTATTGGGGGATTTAATGGTAATAAACCTCTGAATATAAATGACTTCAATCAGTTAGAATTGAAGGCTGCTCGTGATATAATAGCATTTAAATTTAGCCCAATACAAACTTTCAACCAAAGTTCAACGTCGTATGGTTTAAAACATTTAGTTGAAAGTGCTTTGAAAATTGAAACAAAAGGAGAAGTCAACTATGTCAGTAATGGCACTTTGATTCTTGCTATGTATGATGCTGGCTATCGTATCAAAAGAGAGAAGGGGACTTCTCCCAATTGTTATTTCAATGTATCGAAGAAGAGCGTAGACAAACTATCAAAGTTTATAAACAATACAAGGTAATTTCTTGCTATTAATGAATTCTAAATATAGCAATCGAAAAAACATAAATTATTTCATAGTTAAGGTTGGGCGCTCGGATAGTGATATTCGGGCGCTCTTTTTTATCAAAATAGTAATTTCCCATCTTTTTTATCAAGTATTGTTTTGAATACTCTTTTGTATATTTCATATAGTTCTTTTTTGCTTTCCGGACCGGGCCAGTCGGCAAATGATTCTCCGGCGAAGAACTTCCAGGTAAAGATCCTGATTGCGCTTTCAGATATTTCAAGACTATCAAGTATTTCTCTTACTTCCTGCAATCGATCACGTATATATTCGTTCTTATCTGGCACTTCTTCTTGATCGTCGATAATGTTTAGCCTTCGCCAGTCTACATTGTCGTCCACCGGTATAGGCTTGTATTTATGCCGGTAGGGAGACGTATCGGATGTTATGTTCAGCTTTATCATTTGCAGGATATAGAAATCAAGTTCTGTATATTTACCTTGCTTGGAGTCCATGAGCCGGGAAATGTATTCCGGATCCTTCTGTAGTAACATGCACATAACCTCGTTCAATACGTCAATCGCTTCACTTGTCATACCAGCAAGTGAGCAGTGATACTTAGCGTAATCCAGCCACCTGTCGTAACGTTTTTCTATATATTTATTCAATGCCTCACTTGCCATAATTGTCGTTATTTAATATATTTGTTTTTGCTTATGAGAGGGTGGCGCTGTGAGGCGCTGCCTTTTTAGTTAATACGGGAGATCGTCTAAATTTATCTCTCTTTCAGCTGTAACTTGTAAAGCCTTGCGGTTATTCCATTCTTTCTCCACATTCGATATAGCTTCCATCACTTTACAGAATAGGTTTGCTGGCATATAGTCGCTACAGGGATCAATAAAACTTACCTTGCTATTTTCATCAATTCTAAACCGCATTAAAAACTGCTTACGGTCGTCGGTATTCTTCTTCTTTGCCATAGCTCGTTATTTTTTATGTTGTTAATTACCATTCTACTCGAATAGCTTCTAATCCCATAGGATCAGTATGCTTTGAGATTTTATATCCGTATTTCAGCAAGTATGTTATAGTGTCTTGATGCAGATTAAAAAACAATGACATAGTTTGACCACGGCCTGCATCTTCAGATATTATTTTCATTGCCTGAGTCACTGTTAATTGATTTTGTTCGGAAATTCGTCTTGCCTCCGAAGCAGGCAGGTTCTTATTTTCTTCCATGATTCATATTTTTAGGATTTTAACTGCTTATCCAGATAATCTATATATAGTCTTATAGCATTATTACCCGGTAATATTACTATATTGTCATCTCCGAACTCCGCAGAGATTTTCTTTAATTCAATAAGACATGTTGCATCCAGTTCGATATAAAATCGACTATTTTTTTCATATACTTCAAGATGGTTTACTGCATGAGCAAACGAAAAACAATTTTCAACTCTTTTCTTTATTAGTTCTATATCCATATCTTCAGTATTTTTTAGTAGATAAATTCTTTGAAAGCTAATGTGTAAACATCAAATTGCTTTTTTACCACATAGAATGCAATAACATTAGAAGAATGTTGTGCATCGTCAAGTGTTAGAAGAGGGTAGGGATGACCTTCTACAGATTCGATTTGCTTATCTATGTTGTCACCCCATAGCTCAAAGCCTTGTTTAAGACTTTCCAATAATCGCAGAAGAAGATCTTCCCCTAATGCGTTTCTTATTTTGTCCTGATTTCTTAGTGCGTACCTCATTATCACTATAATTTATACAGCCGTAAGCTGCAAAATTGACCTGATGCATCTTTGTTCCCTGGCCTTTGAAACAAGGATATCGAATACACTTTGTACAATCCCTCCTGGGGTATTTGTTAGCGTCTCTCTGCTCTTTAACTCTATCAACACTTAGGTTCTCTTCCATTATTCGTCCTCCTCTGTTTCGTCGAACATGCGTGCCATCATATCGACAATGTTAGTTTGTATATTGTCCTCGGCACCAAGAACGGCATTACTGATATGCTTTTTCGCTTCAATGATCTTGTAGAGCTTTTGGTCGATCGTCCGGCGGCCGAGCAGGTAATAACAGTTCACCGAGTCCTTCTGTCCGATACGGTGTGCCCGGCTCTCGGCCTGATCACAATCTGCATACGTCCAGGGTAACTCAATAAAGGCAACGTCACTGGCTGCCGTAAGGGTGATACCGGCACTGGCCGCTTTGATAGAGCAGATAATAATGTCTGTCTTTGGATTCTTCTGAAAGGCATCAACGGAGGCTTGTTTCTCTTCCATATTCTGCCGTCCGGTGACGCATACGGCGGAAGGGAACGCTGCCAGTAGCCTGTCTACTATTTCATGCAGGTTACAGAATAGGATAATCTTTTTCCCGTTCTCCCGAAAATCCTTTACGAATTCAACTACCTCTTTCAGCTTTCCGCGTGCTGTGATATCTTTTAAGATACCGATCTTAACCATTACTTCTCCTTTGAGAGATTTCTGGATCTTCTCATCGTCAGCTTCTTTGTATTTCTTCAGATAGTTGATCAGATCACGTTCAGCGTCTTGATACTCTTTTCGATTGGTGATATCACAAGTCATTACCTGACGAACCTTATCAGGAAGTTGGGTAAGAACCTTCGCTTTTTCTCTCCGGAAGAAGCAGTTCTTCCAAAGCATGAAATTTAGCTCCTTCAAATTAGAGGCTCCATTGGGTCCAGAACAGTATCTGCTCATAAAGTATTTCCATCCTCCGAAATCGATCATCCGATCCATTATTCCCAGCTGGCATACAAGGTCATTAGGTTTGTTTACTACCGGTGTACCGGTAAGTAGAATGATATATTCTTTTCCGGAAGCGATGCCTTTGCAAAACTTACTTTGCTGAGTCGATGTAGACTTTACTTTATGGGACTCATCTATAATTACTGATTTGAACAGTTTTATCGTCTGATGGAACTCTACATCTTTAAGAGTCCATTTTTCAGACTTTGTGATCCTACGAACGAAATACTTTCGTAGACTTTCGTAGTTTACAATGAAAACCTGGTTCATGCCGGTTTGCCAGAAGAACGGCCAGCTGGTACGCACTGAGTCTGTTAAGACCATAGCTTTTTTATCGGTGAACTTTGCCCATTCTCTTTGCCAGTTTATCTTAACCACATTCGGACAAATAACCAGGCAGGGAAAAGCATTTGCTTTGTTGATCGTAGCAATAGCCTCTAGGGTTTTACCCAGTCCCATATCATCTCCATTAATAAAACGCTTCAGCTGGAGTCCTCTAGCGATCCCCTGTAGTTGATAGGGGTAAGGCTCTATCTTTAACCCGTGATCGCCTTCCAGTTCCGGCATGTCCGGTAGTGTATAGGCTACATCTTCATCGCTTTTTACGGCTTTCTGATCTCCCCAGATAACAGGTTCAAAGTGCTTGATATAGTAAGAGAACTGATCTAGTTCTGCTTTGCCTTTGTTGGTTGCTGGAACGATCCATGCTCCGCTAGCCTTGTCCCACCGGCGGCCGTCAACGGTAATAGATTCTTTAAATTTATCTACTACCTGCTGACGGTACCGGTCAAACTTGACTGCGTAATAGCTCCCATATTGAGTATTTTGCAGTGTAATTAACATAGTGATATTTGTTAAATGATTAAGCGTAAGGGTCAAATGCCGGAACTTCTTCTGCGGCCTCGTTCATTTGCTCTTTCTTGGACTTGCGGCCGCGTTTTTTGGGCTTTTCTTCTATTTCGCCCGTGATATCGGATTCCTCCGGAGCATCGAAATCGAATGACTCTTGCTTGATTCCGCATTTGCCTTCAAAGAGATAAGCGTCTACTTCGTAGCTGCATCGGTCGATAGCTTCCTTCAGTTCCGCGCCATACGGGTAGCCGTCGCCGGATTCATCCTCGTATTTTGTAAACGGCACCGAGAGATTCAGTACTTGTCCGCTTTTCAGCAGCTTTTGTGCCTGAATTGATGCACCGGCAGACTCGTCGTTGCCACCTTTGCTGTATCCGGTAATTATGATGCTTTTCAACTTTTCGTTTAGATCATCATCGGACGGTTCGGCAACATTAACCAGGGTAGCTTCGTGCATTTCGCAAATTTTTACGGCATGCGGTTTAAGACGATCCAGGGCATAACGCAGGTCAGAATGAATAAACTGTTCTGACTCTTTCATGATGTTGTTTTTATAGTTCGCATCTATAAACTTTTCAGTGTACTCAGCTGTAAGCTGGTTGTTCTTCACCTTTACTTTTTGGATTTCGTACACTGGTTGTTCTTTTACTAATTCTTCCATGTTCATTTAAAATTTAGGATTGTTATTATTGTACATTTGTGGAGCCAGGGACATTTCCGCCTTGGCTTTACTGATAAGGGTACGACACCAATCTAATTGATGTGTCGCGGTACGGTTCAAACGCTCACACCAATCAACAAGATATTGCTCTTCTTTGCATAAGCTATCAATGATCGCATTTACGGCTTTGGATGTAGCACCTGCCCGGCTAGCTGTTTCTCGGAGCGTATCGAACACCTCGGACTTCTTTTTTCCGTTTAGAAAGTACTTGGCATCGGCCAGCAGCTTTCCGGTTCGAGCGATATAGACAGCCAAGTCATTTCCTCGGAGAACAGCTTCCTGGACATCTTCGCTCATTGTGATATTCAGATAAGAGTCGATTACTGCTAATTCTTCGGCAATACTCTCGATCGGTGTAATATTCAGATTCATTCTGTTTATTTTAAGATATACTCATGATTGCAACCGGTACAATGGAGGACAGGAAAGCATTCTCCTTTGACTGTTGTCTGGTATTTTTTTACGACCATTGGTGCACCGCATTCCGGGCACTTAGTCGATAATACCCGGATGAACCAGGCAATGACTTGTTTAAAAAACTTCTTCATATTTTTTATTCTATTAGCATCCACCAGCGGAATGCGAGTTCGTCGTATTTTTCTTTACCTTTCAGATAGATAGGATCATCGCGCTTGATGAAGACCTTAAATATCTTCTGGTTCTTTTTAGATATCCCGTATATGAAATCCTGACGGCTTCCGGCAATATCCATATACCAGGCGCGGGAACGGTCCCAGTCGAAAAAATCCACGGCTTCGTCGAACTGTTTTTGAGATTGGGCGAAGGTCGTTTTTAAGTCTCCACCGAATCCAAAGGCCTGTAACCACCAGTCCCATTTACACCGGGTATCAAGAGTGTACTCAAAGTTACCATACTGGAATTTTTGAGCTTTGTTTACCATGAATCGCTGTGTCTCTGCCTTTGCCAGCACTTGTGCCAGGAACTGATCCCGGCGTGCTTCCATCCGGAGCGATTTGATCATAGCCAGAGCCAGCTCCCAATCTTCGCCGGAATACAATACATCGTCCACCATCCGCTTGTCATACCGTACCCGTTCCTGCTCCGTCAGCATTGCATCAACCAGACTGCCAAATTTGAAAGCCTTTTCCTTATCCCCATATTGTGTACGGGGATAGAGGTGGTTTTTTAGTTCTGTCAGGTCTGAGTTACTGACTTCAGACCGGCTGTAATACGTGTCTTGCATCTTCTTCCTGTTGTTCTAGGTAGTCTAATACTAGTTTGTCGAACTCGAATGTGGCGGTGTTAGCAATCATCCAGCGTAGCCATTTCCGACCCTCTGAGGTTTCAATGATCGACTTCAGCCGGGCTGGATTACTCCGGTACTTACCGAAGTTGATCCAGCTTGTGAGGTAAAATTTCTTTCCCATTTTATTTAGCTGTTACATCATCAATGTATTTCACAAAGACAGATTTTATTTCTTCACCATCTTTGTTCATGACCTTCTCGCAGTAGGTGAGCATTTTCTTATGTACCTTCTCCAAATCCTCCATTGACATATTTATGCCTTCGCGAGTAAACCACATCTGATATACCTGTAGAAACCCTTGCGGGTTGGTAATCTGTATCTTCTTCTTAACCTTTGCCTTTGTCGGAGTAGATGGCATACTGGCGGCTGAAAAATCAAATGCGGCCTGTACTTCGGCTGCCGCTTTATCAGCTTCTGCTTTGGCCTTAGCTTCTTCTTCTTTACGTTTGCGCTCTTCTTCCTGTCTTCTTGCCTGTACCTGCTGCTGCTGTCTGCGTATCTCTTCCTGTCGGGCTGCTTCTTCGGCGTTAGTACGACGCAATTCCTCCTGTTCCTCTAATTGTTTACGAAGAGAAGGCAAACGATCAATTAAAGACTGCTTCAGATCATCCAGTTCAAATGAATAGCGGTTTGCAAACTCTACTTTTTTGGTTGATGCTATTTCGTTCTTAATTCTGGTCCGGGTAGCAGCATCCATATAGTATGTCTGAATAGTATCCTTGACATTATTGGCAAAATCCGTCCAGTTGAAAGTTGTATTAACCTCTTTGATTTGTCTACATGCCTCATTATAGGTTGCCAATGTTGTATGGTTGAACATGCCATTAAGAGCATTGATATGACGGCTTACATAGATTGCGTATGTGTTTTCAAGCAGTAGAGTGATATCTGCTTTGTATTGTGCCTTCTCATTCTCTGCCATTTGGATTCTACGAGCCTCTTCCTCTCGCTTTTTCTGTTCTTCCAATTTTTTGGCTGCATATTTATTACGTGCCAGTTGGAGCTTATGTGGGATAGTTCCTGCTGATTTGATATCAATAGAACTTTCAAGCAAAGTGAATCGTTTGGAGATTGCCGTCAGCATTTGAGTGATGATCTTTCGACGCGCATTCATATTTTCTACAGTCTTCTTTGACTTCGCAATGTATTCTTGTACTTCCGTGTCAACCTCGTCCGTGCAAATACCTCCCGTTCCTTCAATAGTGTCCAAGAGTGCTTGCCCTGCGTTTGTACATGCTGATACTGACGCTTCGTTACGCGTGAGTATATCAGGGGCTGTTTGCAAAACGTTAACGACTTCGTTAGGTTTGAAAGGTAAATTGTTATTCTGTGTATCCATTTTGATAGTTCTTTAAATAATTGATTCAGTTGATTAAAATCCTGCTTCTTCATCTTCTTGTGATATAGTTGCTGTTATTCCGGGAATAGGAGCAGGTTCAGCCTGTGGCTGTTCGCCAAAATCTTGGATAGGATTAAATGATTGCGGTTGTAATGCCGGTTGTGGCTGTATTTCCTGTGGCTCCTGTATATTCTCCAGTCCGTAATCAATTTCCTGAGGTTCTTCCTGGGTTTCGAACACAGTAAATTTCCCGGTACGGACTTTTGGATAAGCATCGAAAGCATGTTTAATCAATTTGCTTTCCAGGAAGCCAGGATCAATACTGCCTTCATTAGAGGTGTATAATGCATTCGCACTACCTTCATTCTGTTTTGTCTTGTAGTTATATCGTTGATTATTTTTAAGGCTATAAGACTCCAATCGCTTGATATCGCCTTCCATCATCCAATGCCAATCAATGGTACCGTCTGCTCGAACGATCCGGATAAAGCCTCCGATTACTTTGTTTGACTTGCGTGGGCATGCAGCAGTATAAGTTACAGTCTTTTTCCCATCTACTATTCCGGGGCAGAACGTATCACCTTCGTAAGCGATCACTGGGTTATCAACATATCTTACCTGGCCGGCACGTTGGCGCATTACCAATTCGCCGTATCCTGTGATAGATAGATATGCGCGTTGTTCCCAGACTTCATTGCCCTGTTGATCTTTGTATCCAGTCTTAGTGTTTCGTGGCAGAATATAACAATGAGGACGGCCGGTAGGGTCAAGGGAAAGACCGTTTACTGCTATATCCAAGAAACAACCAAACAATGACAGCTGTGAGCATTTCTGCAAGGCCGGTTTGTCCTGAAGGATTTTTCGGAAATTGAATTTTTCCTTCTCATAGATTTGTACGCCTTGATCGGTTCCCCAGATGGCGTTATACATTTGAACGAATTTCTGTTCGACACGATCGTCTTCTGCGATCATGAGCGGATTTAGCTGATTTAATTCAGCTATCTTTAATTGAACTTGATTTGACATAATGAATTTGATTTTAATAGTTGATTACCATTTCTTTCCAACGGCATAAGCCATTATCAGACTCCCTGCCATTGTTATAATATGCAGGTAGTTACCTTTAATGATGCCGACCAAACACAGGGTGCCCAAGGCTATTAAAGACACAGATGTTCCCCACCTCAGGTAATTCCCAAGTTTCAAAAAGTCGATTTTCATCAGAATATGTTTTTGAAAATTTTGTTTGCCGGAAGTGCGTTGCCTAATATATCCATTGCACTAGCGTTCTCTAATTCAGAGCGTTTGAAGTAATACTTCCCGCGTTGAGAGTTTCCGGTCGGGTAGCCGATAATCCAGCGTTTAGCCCGCCATTCTTCGATCAGTTTCTTTGAATATTCCCGCTCAGCATCAGCGGCAGTCACTACTTCGGAAAGAAGGCCTAAGCCTTTCAGCGTCGCAATTGTGCCAATTTTTATGCCTGCGGTAACGATTTGTTCTATTGTCCTATCTTCCATTTTAAGCAATGCCGTTTACGATTAATACTTTGGGTTGTAGAGATTTCGAGTCGGATTTTATGTTGTAAACACCTGGTAACGCTTTACCTGGGACGCCTTGCTTAGTTATTAATATTAAATTTCGAATTCAGAGACTTCTTCTATTCTATATCTTCTTATCCTTGACCGTCTGCCTCGTCTTATATCATCGTTATGATCTAGGGCGATCTGAAAGCAAATAATAAGAAGGAAAGAGAGAGCAACGATTGATCGTTGTAATTGGGGAAAGTCGATGTTTAGAGCAAATGCTCTATTCGCCCACCATGCCCCGAGTTCATTAAGTTTACTGGTTCCTGTTTTTTTGTAAGCCTTATCCAGTATCACATTGATTGTTCCATAGGCAGTTCCAAGCTTATCGGCCATTTCCTTTTTTGCTAAACCGCAAAAAGCTAAGCCGGCGATTTGATTTTCACGCTTGGTAAGTACCGTGTCAGCTTGCAGGTTCATAAGGTGTCAACTTTTCAAGTCCTGCGGCCGTATCAGCGATATCCTGCATTGCCTTTAAATTTTCCTGTGCTAACCGGGCGGCAGCAGCCATGATCTTAGCTTTATATGATGATCGGCTGGTATGTCTTGAGTTCAAAATGTTGTGAACAGTACCAGTAGAGCATCCAACCTCCTCGGCTATCTTTTTTTCATATCCTCCGGGAAGATGCGATTTGATAATTTCTAATTGATTTTCCATATACATTATTATATTATAGTTTTCTTTGAGTTCCCGGAAGTAGAGCTATCCACTTCCGGGATTTTACTTAACTTTGTGATTGATATTCCTAGTATTAATCATTGAAAATTAAGTAGTATGAGTGATTTTTTAGAGTTGACATTAAAAGATAATCAAAAGATTGTCGTTAATATTCATTCTATTCAGTCCATTGTTAACGATGGGGATGGGGTTGTAGTTGGATTTTTAGAAGGACATCTAAAAGTTATTGAAGTTCTTGAATCTTATGAAGAAATCAAGTATAAATTGATACCTTCATCGAAACCTAAAGAGCCAACTCAACGTCGTGTGGCCAGAGGTGTAAATGCACGCTAGCTTTCTTCAGTCCATGTTATTCGGCCTTTAATGAATAAGTAAAATTCTTCAGCTAGGGCTGGGGTGTAAATCTCATCCTTATTATTAAGGACTGACTGCTCTACACACCATTTTCGAAGTTTTTCATCTTTATGGCTTCGGAAGTGGTGTGTCCTGTTTATCCCCAAAAGCAGGACACTTCCTGTATATTGCGATACTCTTGACTTAACTGTATTTAGATAATCTTTGTCCTGTATATAGAATTGAAGAATACAATAGTCCTCTGGAGAGATTGATATTCCAACCAATGTCGGGTGGTCTCCTTTTTTTATAGAGTTTAATAATCTTCTTTTTGACAAATAGGATCTTACTGTACCACTTGTCGAAACAAAGATGGTGCCTACCATTAAGACTAAACTGATAACTAAAATTGTTTCCATATTCTTCATTTTTTAGAGTAAATAATCTATTTGCTTCATTTTGCATCCGTTTTATTTGGCGATTGCCAAAGGATTGCATTAACTTTATAGTGCAAATGTAATATTATTACAGTCTACTTCCAAGTATTTACAGTAATAATTTTACTCAAAACTGTAAATAATTTATAATTCGCTGATATTCAGTATATGAAAAAAGGAGAGAAGCTGAAAGAATTGATTGCTAAGAAAGGTATTAATATAGAGACTTTTGCGGCAAATATAGGGGTTAGTACATCAAGCGTGTTTAAATATTATAACAAAGAACACTTTGATTCAGAGCTACTGGAGAAATTTTGTAGTGAGTTAGACGTGCCAATTACAATATTTTTTGATGATAACATTATGCATCAGACTTCGACGGGGAATTCCAATGTATTAGTTGGACGTGACAATAATGGGAGCATCTCAACCAAGCAGTGTCAAGATCAACTTGACGATGCTCTTTGTGAAATAAAGCATCTAAAAGATGAGATTAGCGGAAAAGATAAGCTGATTCACGAAAAGGAAAGATTGATTGATGTCCTAATGAACATGGGATCAAGTAAGAACGTGGATATGTCTATTATTGTGTATGCCACAACAGGATCGGTCAAAATTGATATTCTCCAAATAACCAATATTACACCTTGTACTGGACAAGAGAAAGAGTTTGTTAGCAAGATTAATAGTGGATCAGGACATGAGTATCCATGTTGTATAATACACTTAGGCAAAGAGACTCTTCCTGTATTGCAAGATCCAGAATACATTTGGAGTTTGATAATAGAAAAGCTTACATACATTCTTAAAGGATAAAAGGTAAGCTAAGAAGAAATCAATTATAAAAACAACTTAAACAAGTATTATTATGAACTTATTCGCAATGTTCGCAGGGTTAGCAGGTGTAATACAATTGATTATATTAATTGTATTAATAGTGAAATTTATGCAATTAGTTTCAGATGTGAAGCTTATTCGTATGAACCAAAGTAGGGTAGATCAAGATTACAGGATCGCCTTTTATAAGTATTTAGTAGCTGGAGACAAGGGGAAAGCCAAGGAAGTCTTATTTGATGAGATTGCCAAAACTAAAGAGTTTCGTCAGATTGTCCAGGGTGTTAATGAGAAGTATGCAAATGACTTATCAAACCAGTTGAATGAAAGGTTTAAAAAAGAACTAAGTATCCTTGATATGGATCGGGTTGATTTTGCAATAATTAGCCAAGGATAAGGATTTATCATTGATTAAATTATAAATTGTAGATTATGGATAACTTAAAAAATATCAATGATGTTATGTTTTGGCGAACAAAGAGCGATATTATACTTACTCAGTATGCCATGAGAGATAGGAAAGTTGGTCATTTTGTTAGAGCTCGTTATTACAACAATATCAAATCGTTTACAAAGGATCCCACTGACAGAGATATTATAGAAGAGCATCTGATCAGGGAAAAATGGCTGAAAAGAACTGACGATAAAGAGCACTCAATCTCTATTACTGAAGAAGGTTTTTGCGTACTTAAAGCGGGAATTATTGAAACAGAGGTTAGAGCGATGTTGAACAACTATTTATCAGTAACTATCGCTCTTTTTGCTTTGGTGATTTCATTAATAGCATTAATTGATAAAGCATGAATTGAAATGAAGAATAATTGGGTTTCATTATTAGCGTTGCTGGTCTCTATCATAGCACTTATGTTGTCGTATAGAGTGGTTCCTGTCGACTTCAAAGATTATTGGGGCTTTGTGCTTGGAGTACAAAGCCTATTAGTTACAATATTAATAGGTTGGCAAATACTGAATGTGTTTGAAGTCAAAAGACAAATAGAAGACTTTAATGAAACTATTAGTAAATTGAAAAAAGAGAATGAAAATATAATTCACGACAAAATTAGCGATTATGATCTGACTGTAAGTGCATTGTTTCAGCAGTTAGAAGGTATTCGTCAATTTAATAGTGGACATGGGAAAGATGCTTTGGCTTTTTTTATGGAATCCTTAAAATTGTTGAATACGGCATCTGATAAAACTCCTATAGATGGGCTTGTGAGTTATATTTTGGGCATAAAATCAGAAAAGTTATATGTATCTCCGATAAGTAAGGAAGACATTGATGTATATCTCCAAATAATATCAGATTGTACGTCAGAAAAGAAAACAGAACTTTTGAAGTATGTAATGTCTTTACCTGTAAGTAAAGAAAATGATAACTAATATAAATTGTAGATTATGAAAGATTATGTGGTAAAATTTGAAATAGATGGAGAACTTCATCAATTAGTATTTTCTGATGAAATAAGTAATCCAATAGCAAGAGAGATAAATGCGAAGATGTGGATAAGTGATTATATTAAGCAGAATTTCAGAGGAGAGTGAAAATTATACAGAATAATCAGTATTAATCCTATTTCATTATGATAACTCCAGCAATAAAAGATAAAGTGCTGAATGCGATTTTGGCAGAGGATGAACTAATGATTGTTTTATCTTACGATGACGTTTTTCCTAATAAAGAAATACCCTATTGGGAATTTAAGCTAGTATTACGTTCTTTCGAAAGTTATGGACTTCTTCATAAATTAGGCTGTCATCATGAAACAATGAATACTATGACCAAGGATGCAGGATTATATGATTTGCATCAACACGGTGGATTTGTTGGTCGTGAAGAAATTCTTAAGGCTAATTTGGAGAAATTAAACCGAGAACTTCTTGTACTTGCCGACAAACTTGAACCATCTGAACTTGATAGACTTAAGAATATTTCGGATATAGCTGGGAGTATTATCACTTTTTTGGGTCTCATAAAATCCTGATGTGTAATTAACTAATTGTACGATAGGATCATCAAGAGTAATAAATATAGGTAATTGGGAATAATCTTTGAAGACTAATTTTTGATTAACAATAAGCTGTCTTTCAATATATGTTTCGCTACCTTGCTTTTCCTTATTGTAAATGATTTCTATTTGAAAAATTTTGTTCATGACTTTTATTCTAAAATATAAATTGATGGAAAATAAAGACAAAATTATCGCTACTCTCCGGCAACAGCTAAAAGATGCTGCTAGCCGGTGCAATGCCCTAGAGCAAGAAAATGCTTTCTTAGCATACCAACTTGAAAAGAAGGGGGAGAAATGTCCTGCATCACGCTAAAGATAGATAAAGGGCAATCACCTACCTTCCACGAGATAATCCGGCTGTCTCAGGTATTCGAGAAGGTAACAGAGTATAAAAAGCATTACTCTGTTACTATATCCCAAGAAGAGTTATGTCGGTATCCGGATCAGATTCACGACATCATTAGTTTGTTTTCAACTCTTCAGGAAGGGGAGTGGTTTAATATACCGGATTACGGAACAGACGCCTGGGCAGACTGGATGATCGATCTGCATTTAAGCAGAAAAAGAAGAAAGTGATCGTATTGTAAGGTATTTAAAAAAGTCAAAGAATATTTTGAGGGATTAGATAAAAAAACTATATTTGCGCACCATTTTTAGATAAATGGTTATACAGTGTGTTGCGCAGCCGGAATGCAAACTCAAGATCTTTGATAATTTATTGAATACTTCAGATACGAAATCTGTTATTCCGCTTTTGAAGTTGTATTTTGTTGGAAAAAATACAATCAAATAGTAGCCTACATTATTCATAGTGGATTCATTTCAGGTTATCAAAACAGATATGGGGA
>ERZ791830.751-NODE-751-length-28215-cov-4.320455_pt1 | contig 28215 bp, 14 predicted proteins | sample MGYA00509945_ERZ791830 | MGnify/ENA primary metagenome ERZ791830 (study PRJEB30046, sample SAMN00792021) | human gut metagenome | study: EMG produced TPA metagenomics assembly of the A metagenome-wide association study of gut microbiota in type 2...
AACACCGAAAGAGATAATTGAAAGGGGTGTTGCATTGACAGATTGAATCTACAGTGGCTTTTTTTAATATGTCCCGTTCGTCGGTAACCCGTTTCAGCTCTTTCTGGAGACGGCGGATCTCGGCCTGAGCATCTGACTGTTCTTTATTAGTGGAAGAATCCGGACCGTACTTCTTTATCCAGGCATAAAGGCTGTGGGTGGTGATATCGAGACGTGTTGCAACGCTGGCAACAGAATAACCGCGATCAACAACCTGTTTGACTGCTTCAGTTTTAAACTCTTCGGGATAACGCTTACCGCTCATGGGCACCTCTCTTTAAGCCATCTTAAATGACTCTGAGGTGTCTGTTAAACCCGTGGCGATTCAGATTGCTGTAATGATAATTATTTTCATTTATGTTCTCATGTGTCTATAATTATTGTCATCTTCATAAATTGTAAATATCAAACATTTTTGACCTTAATCATGTTTTTTGATAGATATTTTACGACTGAACATATCCGTCGTTTCCTCTGACTCGTGTCAGTCGGTCTCTGGTTGTATCCACGGACCGCACTCTTGACATAAGAGTGCGGTCCGTGGAAAACGGAGTTGAAAAAATGGTGTCTGAAAGAAGGTACCATCATTGTGATGACAAATACTTTGGCGTGGATAATGTAATTAATTGCTGAAATTAACCGTATATGCGGTAAGACTCATATCAGTATCAGGTCCGGTTAATTGCTGATACTGATATAAACTTTTTACAAAAGGATGAATGCAGAAGGTTACTCTAATGGCCAGAGTGATGACAATGATGGTCAGACGTTGACCTGCAGAAACTGCATTTTAATTGGTCTATAAAGTCTGCAAGAGGAATCAGGGTCAGATCAGTGAGTCTTATCGCGGCCCGAAGCTATGACTGAAAGAAGGCTGGATACAGAATTGCAACAATTTGGCAATGTCAGAACACAGAAGCTTTGCAAGCAGGTGAAAGGTTATGTCTAGCAAAAGGAGTATATCAGAATATATCTACTGATGTACAAAACACAACAATAGCTTCATGATATATAAATACGTGATGACGAGTGGTACTCCGCATGGTTATTTAACTTCTCAGCACCACTAATGATCCTGAGCAACTTCGTATTTGGGCCATTGCCATGGAGTAGAAAGCTGTGTCTGAGAATGCAGAATTTGAGAAAAGAATTCGCTTTCTTGGAGAGCTTCTGAAAATGGCACGCTAACAACGTTTTGTTAAAAAATGTGAATCACTTGCCGGGGCTGCATTTTCTATTCGAGGAGAATGTTGACGTAGATATTACAGAAATCTCAGCGCATCAGGATAAACTGCTACCTTAGGTCAACCACCAAAAGAAAATACAATACGTCCAGTTTGTATGCCTTTAATAACACATCTTCTAAATGTTGAAGAATTATCCCGCCTGCTGAAGAACGTTGCTCTGAGTGTGATAAACCTTTTTATTCTTGATGATGTCAGCGAGAAGATGGAATATATCCCCGACTGGGTCGTGGTTACCCGGTTAAACATCTGGTGGCGCTAATAAATCTGGCAAGTCACATTCTGTTGAATGCTGTGACAGTGCCTTACCGAGAGAGCGAAATTGTGGTGTTCTAGTGCATAGTCGCCACCATTCCGGATAATTCTATTGCGTTGTTTTACAAGTTCTTTTACAGCGCAGATCTGTCGCTGACGTTGAATCAATAGCCTGGATTTCAGAACACAATGCCCGTTTGCTGGTTGGTCCGGCAGTAGCATTAATTCATTATCTGAATGAAATGTGTCAATCCACAGAAACCGCTGTCAATGACGCATTTTGTCGGACGTTAACACGAGAAAGTCTGGCTATTCCGTAATGCCATCTTATTTCGTAATGGATTGAGAATGCTGGATTTTTAATTATATTACGCGCAGTATTAATCGCGTAAATGTTTTGCGGTCAGCAACGGTGGGGGATCCATTGTTCTGTTCAATGAATACCATCATACATTTGAATCAGGAGTCGGTATGATGATTTTGGTGACGGGGGGCGCACGGAGCGGGAAGAGTCGCCACGCAGAGGCGCTTATTGGGGACTCTTCACAGGTTCTGTATATCGCTACCTCGCAAATCCTTGATGACGAGATGGCTGCACGGATAGAACATCATCGGCAAGGCCGTCCGGCGCACTGGCGCACGGTGGAGCGTTGGCAACATCTTGATGAATTAATTCATGCAGACATTAACCCGCATGAAGCTGTGTTGCTGGAATGCGTTACCACAATGGTGACTAATCTGTTGTTTGATTATGGCGGCGATAAAGACCCTGATGAATGGGATTATCAGGCGATGGAACAGGCGATTAATGCTGAGATTCAGTCGTTGATTGCTGCCTGCCAACGTTGCCCCGCAAAGGTTGTATTAGTGACTAACGAAGTGGGAATGGGGATTGTGCCGGAGAGTCGTCTGGCACGACATTTTCGTGATATTGCCGGGCGGGTAAATCAGCAGCTGGCCGCTGCGGCAAATGAAGTATGGCTGGTGGTTTCGGGTATTGGAGTAAAAATCAAATGAGTAAATTATTTTGGGCGATGCTCTCATTTATTACGCGTCTGCCTGTACCGCGTCGCTGGTCCCAGGGACTGGATTTCGAGCATTATTCTCGCGGTATTATTACTTTTCCTTTAATTGGATTATTGCTTGGCGCGATTAGCGGGCTGGTCTTCATGGTGCTGCAGGCATGGTGTGGCGTACCACTGGCGGCACTGTTTAGCGTACTTGTGCTGGCGCTGATGACCGGGGGATTCCATCTGGACGGCCTCGCCGATACCTGTGATGGCGTATTTTCTGCACGTAGCCGCGATCGCATGTTGGAAATCATGCGTGATAGCCGTTTAGGCACCCATGGCGGTCTGGCATTGATTTTTGTTGTACTGGCAAAGATTCTGGTATTAAGCGAGTTGGCTCTGCGTGGCGAACCGATCCTTGCATCGCTGGCGGCAGCATGTGCGGTCAGCCGCGGGACTGCCGCATTATTGATGTATCGTCATCGTTATGCCCGGGAAGAAGGGCTTGGCAATGTGTTCATTGGCAAAATTGATGGGCGACAAACCTGCGTCACACTCGGCTTAGCCGCTATTTTTGCTGCCGTATTATTGCCGGGTATGCATGGTGTGGCTGCTATGGTGGTGACGATGGTGGCGATTTTCATCCTCGGTCAGCTTCTCAAACGTACGCTGGGCGGGCAAACCGGCGATACGCTGGGAGCTGCTATAGAGCTTGGTGAACTGGTCTTCCTGCTGGCACTGCTATAAAGAGACGTGACATGCAAACACTTGCCGATTTACTGAATACGACCCCTGCTATCGATCCTGCCGCTATGTCGCGTGCACAACGGCATATTGACGGGTTACTCAAACCTGTTGGTAGCCTGGGAAGGCTGGAGGCGCTTGCCATACAACTGGCGGGAATGCCGGGGTTGAATGGCATACCGCATGTGGGCAAAAAAGCGGTACTGGTTATGTGTGCCGATCACGGCGTCTGGGAGGAAGGGGTCGCTATTTCCCCAAAAGAAGTGACAGCCATTCAGGCTGAAAATATGACCCGCGGAACAACCGGCGTGTGTGTGCTGGCAGCACAAGCGGGCGCTAACGTCCACGTAGTTGATGTTGGTATTGATAGTGCTGAGCCTATCCCCGGGCTTATCAACATGCGTGTCGCACGAGGTAGCGGCAATATTGCTTCAGCTCCGGCAATGAGTCGCCGTCAGGCTGAAAAGTTGCTTTTGGACGTCATATGTTATACGCGGGAGCTGGCAAAAAACGGTGTCACGCTGTTTGGTGTAGGTGAACTGGGGATGGCAAACACGACACCGGCAGCGGCAATAGTCAGCACAATCACTGGCCGGGATCCTGAAGAAGTGGTTGGGATTGGCGCAAACCTGCCGACAGATAAACTGGCTAATAAAATTGATGTTGTGCGCCGGGCGATTACGTTGAATCAACCAAATCCGCAGGATGGCGTTGATGTTCTGGCAAAAGTGGGGGGATTTGATTTGGTCGGAATGGCTGGCGTGATGTTAGGCGCTGCTTCCTGCGGTTTACCCGTGTTGCTGGATGGATTTCTTTCTTATGCTGCTGCGCTCGCAGCCTGCCAGATGTCTCCTGCAATCAAACCGTATCTCATTCCTTCTCACCTGTCGGCAGAAAAAGGGGCGCGTATAGCGCTGTCGCATTTGGGGCTGGAGCCTTATCTCAATATGGAGATGCGTTTAGGTGAGGGGAGTGGCGCAGCTCTGGCGATGCCCATCATCGAAGCTGCCTGTGCGATATATAACAACATGGGCGAACTTGCTGCCAGTAATATTGTTCTACCGGGGAATACGACTTCTGATTTGAACAGTTAAAAACGAAAAGTCTGATAAAAGCTATACTTAACGGATAGCTTTCGCGACATAGGAAAGGGACATGATGCGTCGTGTAAATATTCTTTGCTCATTTGCTCTGCTTTTTGCCAGCCATACTAGCCTGGCGGTAACTTATCCATTACCTCCAGAGGGTAGCCGTTTGGTGGGGCAGTCGCTTACTGTAACTGTTCCTGATCACAATACCCAGCCGCTGGAGACTTTTGCCGCACAATACGGGCAAGGGTTAAGTAACATGCTGGAAGCGAATCCGGGCGCTGATGTTTTCTTGCCGAAGTCTGGCTCGCAACTCACCATTCCGCAGCAACTGATTTTGCCCGCCACTGTTCGTAAAGGGATTGTGGTTAACGTCGCTGAGATGCGTCTTTATTACTACCCGCCAGACAGTAATACTGTGGAAGTCTTTCCTATTGGTATCGGCCAGGCTGGGCGAGAAACCCCGCGTAACTGGGTGACTACCGTTGAACGTAAACAAGAAGCTCCAACCTGGACGCCAACGCCGAACACTCGGCGCGAATATGCGAAACGAGGGGAGAGTTTGCCCGCATTTGTTCCTGCGGGGCCCGATAATCCCATGGGGCTGTACGCGATTTATATTGGCAGGTTGTATGCCATCCACGGTACCAATGCCAATTTTGGTATTGGACTTCGGGTAAGTCAGGGCTGTATTCGTCTGCGCAATGACGATATCAAATATCTGTTTGATAATGTTCCTGTTGGAACGCGTGTGCAAATTATCGACCAGCCAGTAAAATACACCACTGAACCAGATGGCTCGAACTGGCTGGAAGTTCATGAGCCGCTGTCGCGCAATCGTGCAGAATATGAGTCTGACCGAAAAGTGCCATTGCCGGTAACCCCATCTTTGCGGGCGTTTATCAACGGGCAAGAAGTTGATGTGAATCGCGCAAATGCTGCGTTGCAACGTCGATCGGGAATGCCTGTGCAAATTAGTTCTGGTTCAAGACAGATGTTTTAAGAGCGTTGGTAATTAGAAAGCAAAAAGCCTGCTAGAAAGCAGGCTTTTTTGAATTTGGCTCCTCTGACTGGACTCGAACCAGTGACATACGGATTAACAGTCCGCCGTTCTACCGACTGAACTACAGAGGAATCGTGTGAACGGGGCGCATATTAATGGCAGTGCATGGTGATGTCAAAGGGTGAAATGCATTTTTTTGTTTGTTTGCTGCCAATTTCAACAAAGTGGTGAGCTTTCAATCTTATTGGGTAATGAACCATCGTGGTGCATACCCTCCTTTTATAGGGCAGGGGAACGCGACAGCTGATTAAAGGAGCAAATGACGAATCTATCATAATCTCTTATTTGACAGTTGGTTAGCTTGTACATCAACACCAAAATAAAACTGGCAAGCATCTTGCAATCTGGTTGTAAGTAATGGCGGCACTTGGGCCGATTCTTAAAAACCGGAGGCAACATGAACTTCAGACGCCTGAAATACTTCGTAAAAATTGTAGATATTGGTAGCCTGACCCAGGCTGCTGAAGTATTGCATATCGCACAACCAGCGCTCAGCCAGCAGGTTGCCACACTGGAAGGTGAGTTAAATCAACAACTTTTGATCCGTACAAAGCGGGGCGTTACACCAACAGACGCCGGAAAAATTCTCTATACCCATGCGCGGGCCATTTTACGTCAGTGTGAACAGGCCCAACTGGCGGTGCATAACGTTGGTCAGGCATTATCGGGGCAAGTCTCGATTGGCTTTGCACCAGGAACCGCTGCGTCATCCATCACCATGCCCTTATTACAGGCGGTTCGCGCTGAATTTCCGGAGATCGTTATCTATCTTCATGAAAATAGTGGTGCAGTGCTTAACGAAAAATTGATAAATCACCAACTCGATATGGCGGTGATTTATGAGCATTCCCCTGTGGCTGGTGTATCCAGTCAGGCTTTGCTGAAAGAAGATCTTTTTCTGGTAGGAACTCAAGATTGCCCGGGGCAAAGCGTTGATGTGAATGCTATTGCGCAAATGAACCTCTTTCTCCCCAGTGATTACAGTGCTATTAGACTTCGTGTTGATGAGGCTTTTTCCCTACGGCGACTCACGGCAAAAGTTATTGGTGAAATTGAGTCTATTGCCACGCTTACCGCAGCGATTGCCAGCGGCATGGGCGTTGCAGTATTACCCGAATCGGCCGCGCGTTCGTTATGTGGCGCAGTAAATGGGTGGATGTCACGCATTACCACTCCTTCCATGAGTCTCTCTTTGTCATTAAATTTACCCGCCAGAGCGAACTTATCGCCACAGGCACAGGCAGTGAAAGAGTTGTTAATGTCAGTGATTAGTTCTCCAGTGATGGAAAAAAGGCAGTGGCAATTGGTGAGCTAAGTGTTATATCGGGATGGAATAAGATGCGGGTTTTTATTATTTGTTATGCCGGGCATTAGACTTTAACAATAACGGGAAATCTGAACTGCCCGGAGTTTACCGTGAATTTCCAACAACTAAAGATAATCCGCGAGGCTGCACGTCAGGATTACAACCTGACAGAGGTTGCGAATATGCTTTTTACCTCACAGTCAGGCGTCAGCCGTCATATTCGGGAACTGGAGGATGAACTTGGCATCGAAATATTTGTTCGACGAGGTAAGCGACTGCTGGGCATGACTGAACCGGGCAAAGCATTACTGGTCATTGCAGAACGTATTCTGAATGAAGCCAGTAATGTTCGTCGGCTTGCAGACCTGTTTACCAACGATACGTCTGGCGTTCTCACTATTGCAACGACGCATACTCAGGCATGTTATAGCTTGCCAGAGGTCATTAAAGCTTTTCGCGAACTTTTCCCGGAGGTTCGGCTCGAGCTAATCCAGGGGACGCCACAGGAAATTGCGACATTGTTGCAAAATGGCGAAGCTGATATTGGTATCGCCAGCGAGCGTTTGAGTAATGACCCGCAGCTCGTCGCCTTCCCGTGGTTTCGTTGGCACCATAGTTTGCTTGTTCCACACGATCATCCCTTGACGCAAATTTCACCATTGACGCTGGAATCAATAGCGAAGTGGCCGTTAATCACTTACCGACAGGGGATTACGGGGCGCTCACGTATTGACGACGCATTTGCCCGCAAAGGTTTGCTGGCAGATATTGTATTAAGTGCGCAGGATTCTGATGTCATTAAAACCTATGTTGCTCTTGGGCTTGGGATCGGATTAGTTGCCGAGCAATCCAGTGGCGAACAAGAGGAAGAGAATTTAATCCGCCTGGATACGCGGCATCTTTTTGATGCTAATACTGTCTGGTTGGGACTGAAGCGAGGACAACTTCAGCGTAACTATGTCTGGCGCTTTCTGGAACTTTGTAATGCAGGACTGTCAGTTGAGGATATCAAGCGGCAGGTGATGGAAAGCAGTGAAGAGGAAATTGATTATCAGATATAGCAAAAATCCCGCTATAAAAGCGGGCTTTTCAGGAATTTGGCTCCTCTGACTGGACTCGAACCAGTGACATACGGATTAACAGTCCGCCGTTCTACCGACTGAACTACAGAGGAATCGTTGTTGAGGCACATCTTAACGGCGAAAAATCTTTTGTCAAACCCGATTTTTAAATTCCCCAACTGTTTGCCGTTTCTATCAACAGTTTGTTGCATTTGCAGACAATTTGTTGGCGAAAATCTTTGCAGCTTTGCTGATTCTCCCTCATTATTTGAAATGTGGTTTCACTTTCTGCAATTAAGGTCGGCTTTGAATATCTCCTCTGCTTTACGCCAGGTTGTTCACGGCACTCGCTGGCACGCTAAACGCAAGAGCTACAAAGTGTTGTTCTGGCGCGAGATAACCCCGCTTGCTGTTCCTATCTTCATGGAGAATGCCTGTGTCCTGTTGATGGGGGTTCTGAGCACTTTTCTGGTCAGCTGGCTGGGAAAAGATGCGATGGCCGGCGTGGGATTGGCGGACAGCTTCAATATGGTCATTATGGCTTTTTTTGCTGCTATCGATCTTGGTACTACTGTCGTTGTGGCATTTAGTCTCGGTAAGCGGGATCGACGACGAGCGAGGGTGGCGACGCGGCAGTCATTGGTGATCATGACGTTGTTTGCCGTACTGTTGGCAACGCTTATTCATCATTTTGGCGAACAAATTATTGATTTCGTCGCGGGTGATGCCACGACAGAAGTTAAAGCACTGGCGTTGACTTATCTGGAGCTGACGGTACTCAGTTATCCAGCAGCTGCCATCACTCTTATTGGTAGCGGGGCACTTCGTGGTGCAGGGAATACGAAAATACCGCTATTGATTAACGGTAGCCTGAATATTCTTAATATTATTATTAGCGGCATATTGATTTACGGCCTTTTCTCCTGGCCGGGACTGGGATTTGTCGGGGCAGGGCTGGGTTTAACCATTTCTCGTTATATTGGCGCAGTTGCAATTTTGTGGGTGCTGGCGATTGGTTTTAATCCTGCGCTAAGGATTTCGTTAAAGAGCTATTTTAAACCGCTGAATTTTAGCATTATCTGGGAAGTCATGGGGATTGGTATTCCCGCGAGTGTCGAATCAGTGTTATTTACCAGTGGTCGGTTATTAACCCAAATGTTCGTTGCCGGGATGGGGACCAGTGTTATTGCCGGAAATTTTATCGCGTTTTCAATTGCGGCTCTTATCAACTTACCCGGAAGTGCGCTCGGCTCTGCTTCTACGATCATTACAGGCCGAAGGTTGGGGGTAGGGCAGATAGCGCAAGCAGAGATTCAGTTGCGGCATGTGTTCTGGCTTTCCACTCTTGGATTAACGGCCATCGCCTGGCTAACGGCTCCCTTTGCCGGGGTTATGGCATCGTTTTACACCCAGGATCCACAGGTTAAACATGTCGTTGTGATTCTGATTTGGCTAAATGCTTTATTTATGCCTATTTGGTCCGCCTCATGGGTGCTACCCGCTGGATTTAAAGGTGCTCGTGATGCCCGTTACGCCATGTGGGTTTCGATGTTGAGCATGTGGGGTTGTCGGGTTGTAGTCGGTTATGTGCTGGGAATCATGCTTGGCTGGGGTGTGGTTGGTGTCTGGATGGGAATGTTTGCCGACTGGGCTGTGCGGGCCGTGCTGTTTTACTGGCGAATGGTTACTGGACGTTGGCTATGGAAATACCCTCGACCCGAGCCGCAAAAGTGTGAAAAAAAGCCAGTTGTGTCGGAATAAACGACAAAATGCAGATTATTTCAGCAAACGATTTCAAATTTAAAAAACAGGCTTTGACATTGTGGGTGGGCATCGCTAATATTCGCCTCGTTCTCACGATTCCTCTGTAGTTCAGTCGGTAGAACGGCGGACTGTTAATCCGTATGTCACTGGTTCGAGTCCAGTCAGAGGAGCCAAATTTTAGTTTTGAGACATCTCTATGAGTCTCAAAACAGTTAAAAAATAAAAATTATTTTTACCCGGTTACCTTGTAAAAAAGTGACCGGGTTTTTTGATTTCTGTGTTTCGTGCGCTTAATCGAGTCTCACGCTTCAGTGAGCAAATTGTCCCTCCCCAACAGACATCACGATTCGCAAGGTCAAAAACTCTGTTCCATGAAGTACCGTACAAAGATAAAGAGAAAAATGCCTTATGCGGGATGTCGCTATCGCGTCTTTATCGGGAAACTATGCGTAATTGCCACTTTGCCTTCTGTAATCAGAAAAAGAAGAACTGGAATTTTAATAAATATTATTTCTCTGGGAACGGGGGGGGTATAATCAATATGACGAGTTGAATATTATATTTTTTATAAGAATTATATGAGATTAAAGAAATCTGCCGTAAAGACAGATTTCTTTAAAAGATAATTAGAGATTTGCGACGTTATGATAAACTTTTTGTACATCGTCGTCATCTTCAAGGGCATCAACAAGCCCTTCAAAGATTTCTAAATCTTCTGGGGAAAGCTCAACTTCAGATTGAGCAATCATTTCTAATTCTGTTGTTGAGAACTCAGTGATTCCAGCTGCTTTTAGAGCCGCGATTCCTTTATGAAGGTCAGTAGGTTCAGTATAAATAACAATGTTACCTTCTTCTTCAGTCACATCACGAACATCAACTTCAGCTTCAAGTAAAATTTCAAAAATATGGTCAGGGTCTGTCCCTTTAAATACAATCACACCCGTATTGTCAAACATATAGCTGACAGAACCTGCCGCTCCGATATTGCCGCCTTTTTTATTGAAAATTGTGCGAACGTTAGCAATCGTACGGTTAACATTTGAAGTCAATGTTTCGGCGATAATCATTGAGCCATTAGGACCAAAGCCTTCATAACGTCCCTGCACGAACGTTTCATCTCCGCCGCCTTTGGCTTTATCAATTGCTTTATCAATAACGTGCTTTGGAACTTGTGCCTGCTTTGCACGTTCAATAACGAATTTTAAAGATGTGTTTAATTCTGGATCGGGTTCACCTTGTTTAGCAGCAGCATAGATTTCTACACCGAATTTTGCATAAATTTTAGACGTTGCACCGTCTTTAGCCGTTTTTTTAGCAACAATATTGGCCCATTTACGTCCCACTGGAATGATCTCCTCGAAAATTTATTTACATTACTGGTAAATCGTTAACATGTGTTAATTCAGCATATTATATCATAACAGGAAAAATCTCGTCTATTAGAAATAAAAATATTCTAAAGCCATAATCTTATATTTAATTTTATAAAAACTTATATTGTTGGCGGGATTTTTTATAATTGTGTTTTGAAAGCATACTTGCTTTTAATATGTGGAAATCATTAAGACGATAATAAAACTCGTATCCGCCCAAGGAAGCAAACAGCCCACGATTATTGCAGGCTATTTGCCAGGTGTCTTACTTACTCCTTCACATCTATTTCTGATAAGAAGGTTCAGAACTTATTATCGGAACGGCGGCTCATTAAAGGTTCGTAATTTACGCGAATGCAGTCGGTCGCCTTCTGCGCGCAGCAAATCGATCGCCCGAATGCCAATTTGCAGATGTTCGGAAATAGCGCCTTCATAAAAACGGTTAGCCTGGCCGGGAAGTTTAATCTCGCCATGCAACGGTTTATCTGAAACACACAGTAGTGTCCCGTATGGCACGCGGAAACGATATCCTTGCGCGGCAATGGTTGCACTTTCCATATCAATTGCTACGGCCCGGCTTAAGTTAAAACGAAGTGCAGAAGCTGAGTAACGTAATTCCCAGTTCCTGTCATCTGTGGTTACCACAGTACCAGTACGTAGCCGCTGTTTGACTTCCTCACCGGGCCTGCCGCTCACCAGCTTGGTGGCGTCATAAAGCGCACGTTGCACTTCAGCAATGCTCGGAATAGGAATATCGGGCGGCAGAACCGCATCAAGAACGTGGTCATCGCGTAAATAAGCGTGTGCAAGTACATAATCGCCAATGGCCTGACTTTCACGTAATCCGCCACAGTGACCAATCATCAACCAGACATCCGGGCGTAGCACTGCCAGATGATCGCAGATGGTTTTAGCATTTGACGGTCCCACGCCAATATTCACCAGAGTAATACCCTGACCATCGGCGGTAATTAAATGCCATGCTGGCATCTGATGTTTTTTCCATGCAAGGTCGGAAATGGCTTCTTCTGGCGCTTCGGTTTCGGCGGTGATCCAGTTCCCGCCAGCACAAGAAAGGGCAATGTAGGGACTATCAGGATCGAGGATCTGGCTGCATCCCCAACGAACGAATTCATCCACATAACGTGTGTAGTTGGTAAACAAGACGAACGGCTGAAAATGTTCAACTGGCGTACCGGTATAATGGCGCAACCGTGCGAGGGAAAAATCGACGCGGCGCGCATCAAAATGCGATAGCGGGGAGAATTCAGTTGGATGATAAATGCCGTCTGCAGTTTCATCGCCAATTTGCGCCAGTTCTGTTGTCGGGAAGTAGCGAGTTAACCCAGCGCTCATTGAGCGATCAAGTGTCAATTCAGAGCCATCGATGACATAAGGATAAGGGATTTCATGCTGCGAGGGTTGCACTGAGATATGCGCACCATAATCCTGATACAGCAACGTAAGTTGTTCATTAAGATACGAACGAAAGAGAGTAGGGCGAGTAATCGTGGTGGTGTAGCTGCCTGCGTGGGTAAAGCGACCAAATGCGCGCGTTTTGGGGGGATTGGTTGTGCTACCGTCCCAGGTTACGGTCAGTGATGGATAGACAAAAAGACCTTGTTTGCGGGCGTTTTCATCAGGTAATTCGCCACTTGTAATATAGTTGCCAATGGCGTTGCGTAATGCGACTACAGATTGCTCATACAGCGCGTCGAGTTTATCCAGTGCCTGAGCTGGGGTCAGACCGGAGCCCTTATTATTCATGTGTGTCTCCTGTTCCATACAATTACCGCACATCCGATAGTATGTCACAGAAATGTGAAACAAAAGTGTAAGGCGAAGATCGGATGATCTTCGCCAGGCTATCAAGCGCGTTGACTGTCTTTCATCAACAAAGCGGTCATTGCGGAAATCAGGCATCCAGCCAGCAAATAAATGGCGACGCTATGCCAGTTCCCGGCAAAGTAAGTGATGAGTGCAGCGGCAATAAAAGGTGTAAATCCACCGCCAACCACACTGGCAACCTGATAACCGACTCCAGCGCCACTATAGCGATAACTGGCACCAAACATTTCGGTAAACATCGGTTGTTGCACACACACCACCATGTCATGCGCAATGTTTGCCAGCATTATGGAGAAGAAAACTATCCAGAAAATAGATTGTGCTTCAAGCGCCATAAAGAAAGGAAATGCGCTCAACGTTCCGATTAACGTACCTGTGATATAAACCCTACGGCGACCAAAACGATCGGCAAGCCAGGCAAAACAGGGAATTGTCAGGCAGCTTAATCCACCTACCAGCAAACCAATATTAAGGAAAAGTTCGCGCGGTAGCCCCATATTCTGGGTTGAATAATTAAGTGCAAAGGCAGTAACGATGTACATCGTCAGCAATTCGCACAGTCGTAGCGCAATAATCTTCAGGAAAGCACCGGGATGTCGTAACAGCGCTTCGATAACCGGGATGCGTTTTTTCGCGGCAGCTTGATAATGTTGCTGTTGTTCAAATTCCGCGGACTCCTCCATGCCATTGCGCACCCACAATGCTCCCAGTACCAGTACGATGCTAAACAGGAAAGGAATGCGCCAGCCCCAGCTTAAAAACTGTTCGTCAGTCGTCATCATACTGATCAATGAAACCAGTCCGGTTGAAAGCAGTAAACCTACACCGTAGCCAACTTGTACACCGCTACTGTAAAAGGCTTTTTTATTTTTCGGTGCACTTTCAACGGAAAGCAACGCCGCGCCTCCCCATTCGCCGCCGACTGCAAATCCCTGAATGGCACGCAGTGTCACCAGCAAAATAGGTGCCCACCACCCAATGGTCGAGAATGAAGGAAGAATACCAATCAAGGCTGTCGCGATGCCCATCATCCAGACGGTCAGCATTAACATGCGCTTACGTCCCAGTCGGTCGCCAAAGTGACCGAAAATGACACCGCCGAGCGGACGGAAAAGAAATCCGACGCCAAAGGTAGCAAATGCGGCGAGCGTTCCCATCGCCGGGCTTACTTGCGGGAAAAACTCGCGATTAAACACCAGTGCGGCGGTGATGCCATAGAGTAAAAAATCATACCAGTCGACGACGGCACCAGCGAAGCTGCCTAACGCAGCTCGTCGGGCGCGACTTAACGAAAGCGTCCCTTCATCGGGACGAGTGGAGATGAGCGTGGAGTCCATAATGATCCTGTTTGTACTGTCTTTTTATAATTAGTATGGAAAAGGTAACTCACATTGCCGTCGATCTATAAACGAACCTTATGAGACTACCTCGACAGAGCGCATCTGCAAATGATTTTATGGCTGATTAGCGGCAACATGAAAAATTCGATGGAAGATGAAAGCGCAGGAGTTGCTGGTGTTGTTTAAGGATTAAGCAGAGGACCCACAGGTTAGAGATATGAAACATAAAAGTCCGCATATGCACAAAATGGCACCCTGATGAGTCTGATAGACTGCATTGCATTATAACCAGTAGGGAGGCGAGGTTAGGTATGTTTTTAGTATCATTGTTGAGACGTATTGCATTTAGTTACTACGATTATAAAGCTTATAATTTCAATATTGAAAAAACAGACTTTGTTGTCATCCATATTCCCGATCAGATTGGCGATGCTATGGCCATCTTTCCTGTTATTCGGGCGCTTGAATTGCATAAAATTAAGCATCTTTTAATTGTAACGTCGACAATTAATTTAGAAGTCTTTAATGCGCTTAAACTTGAACAGACTAAATTAACATTAGTCACAATGACTATGCAGGATCACGCAACATTAAAAGAAATAAAAGATTTAGCAAAGAACATAACACAGCAATACGGTACGCCGGATCTTTGCATTGAGGGGATGCGTAAAAAGAACCTGAAAACGATGTTATTTATCAGTCAGTTGAAAGCAAAAACGAATTTTCAGGTTGTTGGTATAACCATGAATTGCTTCTCCCCTTTGTGCAAGAACGCGTCCCGTATGGATCAGAAACTCCGGGCTCCCGTACCTATGACATGGGCATTTATGATGCGTGAGGCGGGTTTTCCAGCAGTCAGGCCAATATATGAATTGCCACTAAGTGAGGATGTACTCGATGAGGTGCGCGAGGAAATGCGATCGTTAGGATCTTACATTGCGTTCAATTTAGAAGGTAGCTCGCAGGAACGTACATTTTCATTATCGATTGCAGAAAATCTAATAGCAAAAATTTAAAGTGAAACAGATATACCAATAGTGATCGTTCATGGACCCAAAGGTGAAGATAAAGCCAGGGCATTAGTGGATTGTTATAATAATGTCTACCGTTTATCCTTACCACCCTCGATTAAACGTTCAGCAGCAATCATAAAAGATGCTTATATCGCAATAACTCCTGACACCTCAATATTACATATGGCAAGTGCCTATAATACCCCTGTTGTTGCAATTTATGCTGATTACAAAACGCGATGGCCCGCAATGGCCGATGTCTCGGAGTCAGTCGTCGTTGGGCAAAAAATTGACAATATAAGTCTGGATGAATTCGCAAAGGCATTAAAAAGTGTTTTGGCGAGAATATGAGACAGTACTTATGCATAGTAATGCCGATCTGTTATGAACGGTGGTGTCATCAATACTCTGAGGCTGGTCAATCATCACAGAAAACCAGCCTTTAGATCAAAGCAGTACTCACCGAAAATGATCATAGTCACATCGAACGCGATTCTGGCGGTGCCGCATTTTTATTTATTCATTTTCTGTGAGAGAAGGGCTAGTTCTGTAGAGGGAATGTAAAAAAGAGTGCCCCGAATGGAACACTCTTTAAGAAATTATAACGGAAAATCACAGGTTTTTATAACATGTCGCATAAGCAAACCCAAGCTTTTCAAATACGCTTTGATCACCTGTTGCCAGGGAAACTACGTATTGTTCGCTTGAGTTTGCGGGACTAGATGACCAATACATATTTGATTGAAAACCAGCGTCAGTCGTGTAATGCCCCATATCTCCCCATTCACTGTACAGTGACCCGATGCCTCGGGAACTACAGTGGTTTAAATAGTTTGCTCTGGGGAGCGTGTAGCCATTGCTGCTGCAAAAATTTTCAGCAAGGCTGTATATCATGAAAGCCTCGCCGGCGTTCACCCACCAACTCTTCACACGGATTTCGTATACATAGCTAGGGCCTCCTGATTTTGGCGTCGCCGTAATCCTTTCCGAATTGCTGCCGACATTTTTAAATGTCACTTTACCGGTAGCATCAACATCGACCCAGGAGGCAGAGCTTGAAAACTCATAATCAGCCGCCGTTTTTCCTGGGGCAAAGTTGTCATTATTCAACTGATAATACGCCCCGGTGAACCCCTGCGAAGGGAATGTAGTTGTCGGTAGGTCAGTACCATTGACTGATACTGTACCGCTCATTATTTTGTCTTCTGCGCGAGTGAATTGTATTGTGGTACTCAGACCAGCTTGATGAACACCATTCAATACAGGGATCAGCGTTGCGATACCCTCTCCGCCTCCTGTAACAGTGGCTTTGTAATCACCGTTGATATTTAGACTGTAATCAATTGCGCTAATTTTTATATAGGGCACGTTAGTACCTGATTGCACAAATTCCATCCCTTCAGAAACTTTGATCGGATTGCCTGATATATCGTGCAGAACAAGACGTAATTCAGCACTATCGGTATAGTCCCCTTTCAGTGATGACCGATTGCTCTTAAGGACGGACTGCGAGGTGTCTGCCGGGCCAGCCACCAGCGTTATATCTACTGTTTGCATTCCACCAGCGGTCGTGACTGCGCTTACCGTGACGCTACCTGTCATCGCTCCTTTCACGCTTGTTGTCGCGATTCCGTTTTGATCGGTCACCGCTGTTAATGACGTTAATGTGGCAGAGCCGCTTTTTAAGGCGAAGTACACAGTGAGACCTTCGATCAGGTTACCACTGCCATCCTCAACCGTTGCCTTTAAGGTACTTAAATCAGTGTTGGTGGCGGCGATAGTCGATGGATCAGCGATAAAGCTAGCAACATGGGCGGTGCTTGAGTTGCCAGTGACTTTCACGGTTGTCTGTGTCTGTATTGTTACGCCGTTATGGAAAGATGCAGTCACCGTATATGTACCGACTTTATTGCTGGTCAAAACGACTGGAGCCTGACCTGAAGAGTTAGTTCTCACTTTTCCGCCACTTAACGTCGCCCCTTCTGGCGTTACGCTAAAGTTGATGACCTGACCCTCCACTGGAGTGCCATTTGCAGAGGTTAGCGTTGCCGTCAGAGTAGCGCCTGTAGGGGCATAGACACCGATAAGCGGACTGGACGCCGTGAGTGTCAGTTTTTCATCAATAGCCTCCAGTTGTTTCTCAAGTGAGGCTCCATTCGGCAGGGATGCTTTCACCATATACGAACCGTTTCTTTCGGGCGTCATGGTGACCTCGGCTACACCCTGCGTATTAGTAGAGACCGTATTCTGGCTGATGATCATTTGCGAGGATGGCTCTGCACTGAATGTCACGGGTTGATGCGCAACCGGGTTGCCAAACTGGTCGTTAACGTGAGCTTTAACTGCTACGTCTTGTGCGACCATTACCTGACCTTCCGGTATCTCCAGACTGGTAATCGTCGCAGAATTAACATCTGCACTGGCATTCAGTAATCGCGAGATGACTTCAGTAGGTTTATCTGTCAGAGAGGCTGAAACTGTTTTCAGTCCGACCTCGGTGCTTGTCACAAGAATTTCAGCGAAACCCCGATCATCCGTTTCAACGCTGGTGCTGCTTAGCGTGACGGAGGTTCCGCGGAAATTAACTTTTATGCCTTCTACCGGGTTGCCGTTAGCGTCAGTGACGCTTGCCGTCATGGTTGCGCCCTCGGTCGTGCTGACGACGAATGAGTATACAGAGGTTAAGGAGGCTAGTTTTGCGGTACCAGCATCGGCAATCAAAGTCACCTGTTTCGTATCACTGACACCATAATTGTTCACGCTAACTGTCACGGGGTAGGTGCCGGATTTTGTACCGCTCAGTGTAACTTCAGCCTTGCCGTTGATATCAGTAATGGCGGAACCGCCTTGTCCGAGAGTAAAGCTTGCGCTCACATCTGCCGGTAGCGTGAATGTCACCGCCTCATTGGCTAACGGGTTGCCGTTTCCATCAGTCACTGTTGCCTGCAGCCTGGTCATCCCGACGTTATTAGCGATAAAATTGTCCTCGGTAACGTTAAGATTAACCTGTGCAGTGAGCGTATCCGCAATAAAGTTCACCACCAACTGCTCACTCTTACCGCCAGTCATCGATGCTGTAACAGTATGAGCGCCTGCTTTTGTACCTTTCAGCGTGACTTTCGCTTTGCCTTCAGCATCAGTAATCACTTTACCGCCATCGCTCAGCGTGAAGTTCGCCTTCACATCTTCCGGCAGAGTAAATGTTACCTCAGTGTTGGCTATCGCATTGCCCTCTGTATCAGCGACTGTTGCTGTTAGTGTCGTGAGATCGTTATTGTCGGCAATCACCGGATCCTTCGAGGCTGCCAGCGTGATTTCAGCATTCGCGACGTTCGGCACATAGGTCACTGTTTGTTGCATCGAATCGCCATTTTCGAGGGTTGCCGTCAATTGATAAACCCCGGCTTTTGTAGCGGTAAAGCTTGCGTAAAAATTGCCGTCGTGGTTGGTAGTATATATAGCGTTATTACTGGGGGTCACGCCTTCACTTGGTGAAACGCTGAGGGTTACCTCCTGCTGGGGGACACCGTTGCCGTAATTATCCTTCACCTCAATATACAGACTGGTTGTCTCGCCTGCGGAGACTGTATCAAAAAGTGCCTGTAGCAAGGTGAGATGTGCCGTAGACGCATCAGCGTTGACATTAATTGATGTGCTAAGCGTGGAGCTACCATTTTCCAGACTGGCCTCAACGGTATCCGGTCTCGCTCCTGATTCTATCGAGGAGCGGGTATTGGTATAAGTGACGGTAGCCTTACCCTGTTCGTTCGTCACGGCTTGACCGCCGTTCGTCATTTCGGCTGTCGCTGCGTTGCTGGTGAAGTTCACAGTCACACCTTTCACCGGAAAGCCATTATTATCAACGACTGTGGCGGTGATGACGCTGCCGGAGCTGTTCTGCGGGGTACCGGCGATTATGCTGTCTGGGACAGGCGTCAACTCGATAATTTTTGCCGCCGCTGTGTCGCCAATAAAATGCACAGTTTTGTTGTCGCTGGCACCATTATTAGCCAGTGATGCAGTAACCGTCTTCTCACCAAAGGCAACGCCTGCGAGAGTGGCCTGCGCGATGCCAGACTCGTTGGTATTACTTACTCCCGGGGTCAGGGTGAGTCCTGAAGAGGCTGAGCTGAATGTTACCGGAAGATTATTCACCTCATTGTCGAACTGATCTTTAACCGTTGCAGTTAGCGTTGCGCTATCGACGCCATTACCTGTGATCTCATCTTTTGATATCTGCAGGACAACCTGAGCCGAGGCTTTGTCCGCCACAAATGTTACCGGCTGCGAATCACTGGTATTGTTATTACCCAGCGTTGCGGTAACCGTATGCGTGCCCGCTTTTTTACCTTTCAGCGTGACATGCGCTTCCCCATTGGCCTGAGTGATGGCAATACCGTTATTTTCAAGGGTAAAGTTTGCCGCAACGTCCTGTGGCATGGTGAAGTTTACCGTTATCCCCGCCACCGGATGATTCGATGGATCTTTCACTGTTGCTGTCAGAGTTGTCTCATCCACGCCATTCCCAATGATTTCCGCTTTCGATGTTTGCAAAACGACAACCGCTCTGTCTTTATCCGCCACAAACGTCATTGGCTGTGCATCGCTGACATTGCTGTTAGCCAGACGAGCCATGATCATATGCGTGCCCGCTAACGTGCCGGTCAGGGAGGCGATTGCAACCCCGTTACTATCCGTCATGCCTTTTCCTCCGTTGCTAATCGAGAACTTACTTGCGACGTCGTTTGGCACAGAGAAGGTGATTTCTTTATCTTTTAGTGGGTTGCCATTTTTATCCTGCAAGGTTGCAGTCATATATTGCGGAGCTGTGTTGGTGACGGTGATATCACCTGAAGGCACACTGAGGGTCAGGGCAGCAGTACTTTGATCACCGATAAAATTCACCTGTTGATTAGCCTGGGAACCAGAGCTCACAGAGGCCGTAACCCTATAATCACCATTTTTCAAACTGGTCAGCGTAGCTGTGGCGATCCCGTCGTGGCTATTCACTTCGGTTTGGCTCAGTTTCGCCTCTGCTGAATTAACATTGAAAGTGACCATGACGTCATTGAGCAGGTTGCCTTTTGCATCCCGGACGGTCGCGGTCATTGTGACGCTGTCATTGCCGTCAGCAACCACTTCATTTTTCGACTTCTGCAGATCAACCTGCGCGGTACTCGAGTCGCCGACAAAACTGACGATTAACGTTTGTTTCACGCCATTTTCAAGGGTGACTTCAACCGTGTTGTCTTCCTGCTTACTACTTTTCAGATCAAAAGTCGCCAGACCATTAACATCCGTTTTTGCGGTGTTTTGATTGTTGAAGGAAGTTGCCGATCCGCTTAATACCGCAAACGTGACGGTATGATCATTGATTGGGTTGCTTCCTTCATCAGCGACATTGACCGAGACGGTGTTTGCTGCATTCTCATTGGCGAGCACACCATTATTGCTGGCAGATAATGTCGCAATTTTCGCTGACTGCGGGTTGGCGTCGATGATAAATCCAGCGGTATGCAAATCTTCATTCCAGTTTTGCATTAATAGCTTCGCAGTAAGTCCACTGCCTTTGGTATAGGCGGTATAGGTCGCCTTATAGACGCCATCTGCGGTTTCTTTCCAGTCTGTAGTGACTCCTGGTTTCACGTTGTCGATGCTGACTGCGTTATTCAGTTGCTGTTTTTGTTCCTTAACAGGTTTGTCATTTTCATCTCTCAGTTCTACCGTCACCTCGATAGGATTGCCGGAGAGATAACGGTCCTTATCAATCTTAATTGACGAGTGAGTTCGGGATGACGAAACAGAAATGATATTCACCACGGCGGGGGCTTTAGCCGCATCCACACCATTCAGCTGTGGCATCAGCGTCAGCGTGCCAGACATCGCTCCTGTGGTCAGGATCTGGGTATAGCTTCCGTCACCATTATCTTTCCAGTCAGAAAGGGTGATGTCCTGAACACCTTCGTGACGCGTCGAGAGCACCAGCCCGACAACAGGATTACCTGCTGCATCATGCGCAATAAAAGTCAGTGTGGCGGTTGAATGGGAATCCGCGTTCAATGTTTGGGTACTTAACGATACCGAGGAATCTTTCTGGCTTAGCGTAGGTGCCTGAACGACCACCATGCTCTGTTCACGATTCGACAAATTGCCTTTGGCATCTTCGGCGGTGACTTCAATCGGCCAGGTGTTATCGGTTTCTGGCGTACTGGTGAACCGGTAAGCCGGCAGGGTAACCAGAATATCTTTACCCGTTGTGACCACTTTGCCACCGGCAGCTTCCAGTGCGGTGGCTTCGACGTTATAGCCTTTCAGGGCATATTTGGTTTGTAGCGACGAAACCAGTGATTTCACTTCTCCTGACTTCCCTGTCACGGGGTCTGTCAGGGTCAGGCGAACCAGTTCTTTTTTGCGATATTCCAGAACGATATTGTTGTTGCGATCCACCAGATCATAACGGCTGCCTGCAAGGCTACGCCGTGCAGCGACTTCATTCGGGTCAAGCTGTTTCTGCATTGCGCTGCCAGGTTGCCAGGTAAAATCGACGGCAAAACGGGTGTCATTTTCGCCCTGTTTACCCTGGCGTTGCTCCGCGCTGAAGGTCATCAGCGGGAAGGGGGTATAGTTAAGTCCAGCGGTTATGGCATGAGGATTACTTTGCCGATCGTCTTTATCGAACAGGGCCACTTCATCGCCATAATACTGTTCATAGACCAGTTTACCGCCAAGGTGCGGCCAGGCGGGTAGCCAGCTTTCTGCGCGTACATCCCAGCCATTGGCCGGGCGTGCTTCATAATCGTTGTCCAGTTCAGGTGCGCTGCGCCAGTTGGTCAGTCGCAAATAGCCGTTACTGCTTAATTTTAGATAGTCGCGCCAGTACTCCGCGCCAATGCCGGCGCGGGAGTGGTAACGGCTAAGATCGTGGTCGAAAAAGAAGTTGATGCCCGACATCCATGTGGGAGTGAAATGACGCCAACCTAAGCCGTTGTTAATCTGCGTACGCTCGTCAGTACGATGGAGAGTATGCTGACTGAAAAAGAGATTATCAGGCGTTTCATACCACGGATGGAGAAAATCGAACTGGGAGTTCTTCAGGCTAAAATCTTCATCCACGCCCAGCGTGATTCTTGCGGTACCGAAGCGGCTTAACCAGTCTGTCATTGCGCCTGAAGCCTGAGAAGAGGCCCATCCACGCGCCATATTTGCCGCTTGCTCGCTGTTCATATCTTCGGCGAGCAGAGACCCGATTTGCTGTGAAGTACTGGCTATCTGTTGCTCGAGGTTGTCACTGCTATTACCCGGCGGCGGGGTTAATTTTTTTTCACTAACTTGTGCCGGGACATCCAGTTCATCACCCTGGCGGACATTATCAAAACCTCGAGCAAACGTACGAAACTGGTTGAGTTTGCGTAACTCAGCCACCGAAATACCGAAACGTTCGGCAACGCTTTGGGCCGATTCCAGCGCTCCAAGGGTGTAGGGCACCGTATTGGCATTTGCAATGGCAATTTGTGCAGGAACTGGTTGTTGGGTTGCGGCGTTTACCACACCTTGTGCTGCCGCAGCCATAGGGAACACAAGTTGAGTTACCAGGCAGATACCCGCAGTTAAGCGGCATAGTTTGATACCCATCCCGCATAAGATTTGTCGGTCATTTATTTCTTCTCCACTTCTCTTCTTCGTAGCCATGCTTACCTTCCCTGAACGAGCTAACATAAATGCGCCCTTTCTAGCACAGCGAAAAAATGTAAATCCTGATAGCAATATGATTGAAAATTAATAACTTTTCGTTAGGCAGTTTTGGGTGTGAGTTGCAAGAGGGGAGACTACTGAATTACTCAAGTTTTATAATCGAGGGGAAAATGGTGATGACGCCATAGCAAAACGCCCTCAACCATAAAGTTCGAGGGCGCTTAAGATGTTAAAAACCCGCTATCCGTTAAAAAACAATGTTCAACTAAGGTTAGTGACATTGCACTAAGAAGCGAATTTTTAGAATTTGGCTCCTCTGACTGGACTCGAACCAGTGACATACGGATTAACAGTCCGCCGTTCTACCGACTGAACTACAGAGGAATCGTGTGAACGGGGCGCATATTACTTAGCGGTACCTTGTCTGTCAACACTAAATTTCATAAGTCATTTCAATTGGTTAATTAATCTGCAAAGTTGTTAATTAATGAACATTCGTCGCCGAAAACGAGTCTGTATTATTAGCGTGATGCAGTCTCTGCAAAGGATCTTGTTGATAAAATTGGCAGAAACGTTGCCACAATGAAGGGAAACGAGGAGCAAAAAGTTCTGGGGCGCTAAAGAAATATTCAGAAAGTACGGCAAAACATTCAGCAGGATCACTGGCAGCATAAGCATCAATGCTCGCCGCATTCTCGCCAACCAATTCGATTTCTTCCTGAATGTTGTTCATTGCAGCATGAAGATCGTGTTCCCAGCCAGCAACCTCACGCAACGGAATAAAGGGAACTCCGCTGGCGCGATCGCCGTTACGGGTGTCCAGCTTATGAGCGACTTCATGAATAATCAGGTTAAAACCAGAAGCATCAAAAGAATCTTGTATATCCAACCAGTTCAAAACGATAGGCCCTTGCTGCCAGCTCTGACCTGACTGAACAATACGTTGGTTATGCACCAGACCGATATCGTCTTCCCATTCATCATCGACCACAAATGGCGCAGGATAAATTAAGACTTCATGAAAACCATCCAGCCATTCCAGTCCTAATTCCAGAACGGGTAGGCAAAATAGAAGTGCTATCCGGCAGGTTCTTAATGAATCCAGTTCAAAGCCCTGTAAAGGAACAAGCCGCTTTTGCTGTAAAAAACGTTCGGCAAGAGTGACTAATTTGCTTTGTTCCTGTTCCGTCAGACACGTTAAAAGGGGGATCGATAGTGCTTCCTGCCAGGGAAGGGCAGTTTGATGTGCTGATTCTTGTACTTTCCAGGGCCACTTAATCATCGTTTTGCTCGCAAACTCGTCACTTGAACAAAATTGCACGGACAGGGACTGTTAAAATGCCAAATTTCCTGGCATCATGGCAACCATCTGAACGGAGAGATGCCGGAGCGGCTGAACGGACCGGTCTCGAAAACCGGAGTGGGGGCAACTCCACCGGGGGTTCAAATCCCCCTCTCTCCGCCAGAATTCAATCACTTACACATCATTAAGTCAATGATGAAAATCACACTTGGAATTACTTGGAATATTTTGTTGGAATATTCTGGGGTAATGGTACATCCAGTGTGGGTGAGATCTTTACTTTTCTATCATAGATTAGCACCTGTCCTTCGGTCTTGTGACCAGAGAAAAGTTGCTTATCCCGGCTACTACCTTCGTAATCTGATATCCCCTTGGCTTTAAGGTCATGGAATGTAAAATCCGTCGCGATCCCTGATATTTGTCCAGCCAAATTTCTTGCCTCAACCCACATTTCATTAAATCCTTTATACATGTAACGGTTGCCGTACTGATTGCTGATTACATAGGCTGACTTGGGTAGCTGTTTAGCTTTTTCTATAACTGATTGCAGACGGGGAGTCCAGGCTTTTATCTGTTTCTTTCCTGTTTTACCTTGCTGGATAAAGATCCCGTCGTTTCCGATCTGTTCCCATTTCAGAGACAACACATCGGAAATCCTTGCTGCGCACAGGTATGCAATTTCCATTGCGATAAAAACAGGCACAGGAGCCACGCTTAATACGGCCTGGTATTCTTTGTCAGTCACATAGCGCTCTCGGTTTTTGGCCTTGAATTTACTTACACCGGCACAAGGATTAGCCTTTACATACCCTCGTTCATACCCCCAACTGTAAACGCGTGACATGCTGCTTTTTTCATGGTTTGCCTGCGTTTTACTCTGCTCGCCCCTTTTGTCCATGTATCGTCTGATGTGCTCTGGTTTTACAGAATCGGCCAGCACCTTACCGAATACGGCCAGCAGTTTTTTTTGATGTTGCAGATAATCTTTTTGCGTTCTGGGACTAAGATCGCTGTAATAGGCGCTGGCGAGAAATTTTTCCCACAAACGCCCAAATGTCATTGCGTGATCATGATGGTTAACCGTTTCTTCATATTTTTTCCATAATGCGGCTAAACCATCCTTGATTGCAGTTAAGGTTACAGATTCTCTGGATGTTGGTTTCCATACATAACTATATTTATTGGGATATACCTTTGGCGGTAATTTTTCGTGTTCGGGATTTTTCCTTCGTCTTCCCATTAGATCGCACCGAAATCAGGTTCAGCCTCACGTGGTGGTAAAGTGTTTCTACAGGTAAACAGTTCCCGACTGACGATCGGTTTTCCACTACGATTGGTATAGAACGGAAGCCCATTTTTTATTAACCAGTTGCGCTGGTGGCTTGCATATTTGCAGCCCGTTAATATTAGCAATTCATCTTCGGTTAAAAATAAGCTGCTCATAGCTATATCTCATAACCGCCGCTAACTATATGCGGTTAGCGGCGATCAGGGTTGAACATTAAAAATCAGCCTGATTTGGGAACAGTTTTTGCCAGATAGCTGAAACGTATTTTGCCTGGTAACGCGCATCGTGCAGGGCATTATGGCGTTCACCCTCAAATGTGGTGACGTTGCGGGCATCGAAATCCATCACCAACCCCAGAGCGACCATCGTTCTTACATCGCGATCATTGGTGTAACGCCACGGGCAGGGGATCTCCTGCCGTTCATATGAACGGCGTAAAATCACGTTGTCGAAGTTGGCTCCATTTCCCCAGACCTGAACAAAAAACTCACCGGAGTTTTCGTCTATAAATTCCCGTAATTGTAAAAGCGCATCATCAAGCGGTATTCGATCAGCTAAAATGGCGGCACGGGCTTCGCCAGAGCGTTGAAGCCACCATTCGATGGTGCTTATGTCTACAGTGCCGCCACATGTACCCATATCAATTATTTTGCTGAATTCAGGCCCCTGCTCTCCGGTTTGTGGATCGAAAAATACAGCGCCTATTGAGGCTATTGGCGCATCAGGATTTTTGCCCATTGTTTCAAGGTCAATCATCAGATGGTGCCACAACCTGCTGGTGGATGTGATTTCACGATGACCGTTCACCTTAATTAAGGGATTTGCTGTCTCGCCTGTTTCATTATTGCCATTGGCATGTTGATCGCCTTCGGTGCACTCCTTGTTCGGGAGTCCGGCACTTTCCATTTCCTCCGGATCTTTTTCCCGGGCTTCATCCTGGCTTTCTTCGTTGAATGTCTCCTGGTATGTTGCGTCGCCCATCACCGCGCCACAGTCAGGACAGTTGCCGCCGCCGGTCTGACCGCAGGCTGTGCAGACTTTTTCCGGTTCCTGTTGCGCTACTGGTTCAGGCTGTTTCGTTTCTGGCTCGTTTTGTTGCGCATTTGGACTGTGTTGTTCCGCTTTATGGCCTTTCTGTTCCGTTTCTTGCTGGTTATGGTTCACAGAATCGCGGGTTTCAATCCCCTTCACCCATTTTGGATCATTCGGGTCGCTAATCCCTTCAACAAATTCTCCGTGAGAAGCAGCCAGTAATTTATCTGCATCGACAGGATTTTTGGGTGGAATGTTTTTCCTGGCTTCATAGAGTTCTGCACGCAGTTTCTGATATTTCGCATCAACAGAATTTATCTGTGGCTGAGCATCCATCGACTGCGTGTCCTGATTATGTTCAGTTGTATCCGGTTCCACTGCTTCAGTCGTTGCCTGTTCATCTGCCATTGCGCCAGATGGCTGCGGTTTTTCTTCATCATCCTGTTTTCCTTCTTTTGTTACACGCTGCGGCATTGGAGCAGAGGAGCGACCGCAGGCAATATCCACGATTTCTGGATCAGGGTTGGCATGGTCGGTTTCGGTCAGTACTTTGTTCAGATATTCGGTAACACGGTGGGGAGTAGCCTCGATACCAATTGGTGCTTCTTTCACGGACGCAACCACTATCGCGCGGGAATAATCCAGGTGACCAGGCATGGCGATGAATTTGTCACGAAAAACAGAAAAGGGCGGCTTATTCTCTGAAACGATTTCTTCAATGCGTTTGGCGTGTGCCGGATGTGGATTGTAAATATCGATGTCCATTGAACGGGCCAGAACGCCAGCGGCAACGTCACGTTCCACTGACGCATCATCGTGGACAAAACCTTCACCGCGATCGGTAAGAATTCCTCCGCCAGCATTAGCGCCGGATGGCGTGCGGCTGATGCGTAAAACACGATTTCCTTTCATCCACTCTTTTGTCAGCAGACCTCGATCGGTATAGTCAGCGTCCAGGTATGCTTCGAAAAAAGCAGTCATTAACCCCAGACTGGAATTAACGGGATTAGGGAAAACTTTGTCTGTGTCGCGTACCAGTTTGTGAAGGTCGCGAATCTCCAGCGGGTCGAGCAGCTTTGTGTTGTGGGAAATAGCCAGGCCAGTAACAGCCGGTAGTTCTTCAGCTCGTGCGATATGTAATGCCTGAAGTTCTTCTCGTGAAACGTGCGTTACCGGTTTTTCGCTGCCATGTTGCGCAAGCCAGCGAATGGGCAGTTCCTGACCGGAAATCGGCAGGAGCATATTATCCTCAATCTCAGCCATGTCTTCGCCATTGACGTTGGTATTGTCAGTGCTGGCTGGTTTGTCCTGAACTAAGGGGGAAGGCGCTATAAATATCATTGTGATGCCATCTTCCCCGCCTTTTTCATAGCGGTTGCAGAATTCGGTATCAAACACACCTTCAGGCGGCAGGTCATTAACAATGGGCAAATTCACGCGAACAGTTTTTTTGAAATCCTCTTCGTCAAATCCAGCATCGTCCATTGCAACAACGCACCGTGAGATGGCAACAGATAATTTTTTTGCTGTAGTCCAGTAAAAACCCCCTTTAATCCCAAGGCGTTTTCTGACCTTGTCATTTTTTGCTTCGCAATATAGCGAAAATTCTTCTTTATCAGTGCTCATGGATAAACCTCATAACTATTTTAAGGTTGTACGAACCCCTGCCATTGCTGGCATGCTTAATCAACGGGTATGGCGTTAATACGGCTGCTGGGTTATCCAGCCGGTGTTTCGTTATTCAGGTACAGC
>ERZ791830.765-NODE-765-length-27723-cov-14.308515_pt1 | contig 27723 bp, 15 predicted proteins | sample MGYA00509945_ERZ791830 | MGnify/ENA primary metagenome ERZ791830 (study PRJEB30046, sample SAMN00792021) | human gut metagenome | study: EMG produced TPA metagenomics assembly of the A metagenome-wide association study of gut microbiota in type 2...
CAGCTCGTCGCTGATCAGGCTCATCGTCAATTGCTTCTTCACCTCTTTATTATACATCTTTCCCAACCTTTTTGCTGTTCTTTCTTTGTGCGGGATTGCCTTAAACCTAAATCGCCCGATAAAACCATGTAGGGAACTGTTGACTCCGTACTTCTACAGTAAAGTTCCCTACACAAGACTTTGACGCCTTCCGGAAGGAAGGCGTTTTTCTTATCTGAAACAGAAGGAGGTATCCTCTTGGAGGTCAAAATCAATAGAGAGATTCGGAACTATACCGAGTCTATGTTTTTCGGACTGTCCCTCAGACAGTTCGTTTTTTTCTTTACTGGCTGTCGGCGTTGCGGTGCTTTTGTACTGCGGATCATATCAAGCTGGGCGAGAAATATGCCAGAGTGCTTTTCCTCAAGGACTACGCCAGCTATATCAAGGACAGCATGTTCTCGGAGCTGACCGAGCTAAACCGCAATCTCATGCTCTCCATTGATGTGATTCCCATTCCCACCGATGAAGCCGTCCGTGAGGTGGAGCGCCTCTTGCTGGGCGTGGAAACGAACATCACCGGCTGGCAGAGAAGGCAGAATCAGAACAACAACTTCTCCGCTGTGGTCCCCTATGATATGGAGCTTCAGCGCAAGGAATCCAAGGAGTTTTGGGACGACCTGACCACCCGTGACCAGCGCATGATGTTTGCGGTGGTCACAATGGTGATAACCGCAGACTCCAAGGAACAGCTGGACCTGGATACGGAAACGGTGCTGTCTACAGCGAGAAAGCACATGTGCCAGATGGCGACGCTGAAGTATCAGCAGACGGATGGACTGAATACGGTGCTGCCCATCGGGACGAGGAAAATCAACGCGTTCCGAACCCTCACCACGGAGAGCCTGGCGGTACTGATGCCTTTCAAGGTGCAGGAGATCATGGATAAGGGCGGCATTTACTTCGGTGAAAATGCCATTTCCCACAATCTCATCATGTGCAACAAGGCAAATCTCCTGAACCAGTCCGCATTTCTGCTCGGTGTTCCCGGCTCCGGCAAGTCGTTCTCGGCAAAAGAGCTGATCACCTTCCTCATGCAAGGCAACTCTATGACACGGGGGTTACTGCCGAATACGGAGATCAGCTTTTGACCCTTTCTACCTGCGAATATACCTACGCCAACGGTCGCTTCGTTGTTGTAGCGAAGAAGGTGTGACTTTGCAAGCCTGATCCACTACGATTTACGGTGCTCTTTGCATCAGCACGAAGCTGAGAATCCTCAGATGATTCTCCTGGCATAATCGGCAGATCATCGTGCTTCTCAACAGCTACAGCCTGCTCTGGCTGTTCCTTCTCTGAAGACAGAGAGAAAGTCATGAACTGGATATGTTATCTTGTTGACCAGATTGCCAGGTTTTGGGGAGGAAATGATAGCAGTTTCGTAAATTTTCAGTCAAATCTAAATAATCCGCCTTTGAAAAATGTGGATGGTATTAAAGGCCGGCTCTTTATTATAGCGCTTTTCTCCATTCACAGTGAGTTACTTACCAAGGAAGATGCTGTAAAGGTTCTGCAGGTTGTAGATGATGCCGTAGCATCAGAATTCGTTAAAAAGATTATAGGCGCAATGGCTCGCGCTGCTAGAGTGGGCATGCAGAAGCCCAATGAGCAACATACTACACCTTCAGCTGAACGAACTGATGGAGATAGGTCGGGGTATGAACTGCCTGAAGAATTGAAGGGTTTGTTCGTGGTGTACAACAAGCTCGTCCAATTCATTAGAGATTCTCACATTGATCCGATCCGTAAGCCAAATTTCTCCTCTCTACTTCCTTCAGTTTTTTTAGCAGATGATTCTCCATTTCTGCTATGTACAGCTGGTGCTCCAACTGCGCAATTCGGATTTGCATCTGCCCCAGTTTGCTCCACGGTTCTTGCTCATGCTTGCGCTTGCCGCGGCGATCCTCCAGCCCCGATTCGCCCGTCTCCCTGTATTTCAGCGTCCATGTGCGAGCCTGGCTTCGGCTGACTTCTTGCAGTTCGTTGTTACTGCGGCTTTCGGATTCTCCCACTTCCCGTCCGCAAGACCTCCCCGGCTTATACTATTTCCAGATTCACCTGCGCCATCTGCTTGCGCCTTTTCCGTTCTGGCGTCCGGTCGTTCCATTTAGCGTAGCGCTGCTACGCTGCATTCCACTCCCGTTAGCCAGAGCGAAAAATTCGCGGCGCATCTTGGCGCATTCCCATTTGGAAATAGTATTAGTTGTTGCTCATGCCGGGCGCACCCGAAAAAAGCTGCCGAGGATTTGCTCTCCTCGGCAGCCTTCCCTTTAGTCAATTTCCGTAATGGTCGGCACTGTCCACATCTTGAGTGCCTCCATATCCGGCGTATAGATGCGCATAAACAGATGGAAGCCGCCGTCACCCACCGGAAGCCAATTGGTCGTGTCTGCCGGCGCGTCCTTCGACAAAATTACATCCACAGAGCCGTCGTCATTTCTCTTCAAACCCGAACGGTCGTTGATGCAGTAGCGGTCGAGCAGATTATCGATGAGGAAATCATCGTCACCGTATGCAGTGATCGACCAGAAACCGCCGTCAAGCACCTGCGGATCGCTTTCAAGGTGGAGAATGTAGGACTTTTCACCCGTCAAAGGATTCCCGTCGGCATCCTTTTCCGTCTTGGGGTACAGTGCGATTTCCACCGTATTTGCCCCAAGTCCGGCAATAGCAACCAGCGCACGGTAGGCATATTCCGTACCAAAGTCTCCGATTGGCGCGCCGAAATAGCTCCACTGCCCCAGCTGTTTTGAAAACTTCATTCCCTCTGCCGCGAGCTTCGGCCGAAGCCCTTGCAGCATTTCCCGCCAATTTGCCTGAATATCTCCAGTCAAAACAGATGCGTCAAATTCCATGCCGGGGCCAACGTGAACGGCCGCGAGTTTTTCAAGTATTTCCGCATCAGCGGCGGACGGTGGATTGTCTTCCATCAGCGTGTTTGCTTTGTTGAAGAATGTGACAGGATCCAGCGACAGTACCTTGTTGATGGGGACATAGCTGTTTTCCTCCCGATAGATCCCCTTCGGGGGCTGATACGCTTCTCCGCTCAGGTAGACAGAAAGCGGTAAAAGCTGCATCTGCGCCTGAATGGCATACACATTCGGAAGATCCGCCTCTCCGGAAAGCACCGTTCTGGTAATGGCCCACGCCATAGCGGTAGGAACATCAACGCGGGTCACATTGTCCGGCAGGTTGCCCTCCCAAGTTGAGCGCGTGATCGCATAGACTCCAGCCCGGTCAAGGACAGCGACGGTATTTGTCCATGCGTCAAGCACCTGCACCTTGCAGAAGCGGTCTGTTTCCGGATGCACATAGATCATCGGCTCTTCGCTCAGGTCATACCACACCTGTGTATAGATGGTGTCCACGTTCGGCGTCACCACGTTTTTGAACTGCGCGTTGGCCAGTGCCACACCGTGCATGAACTGATTGACAGGCGCCTTGCCGGGTGCGGCTTCCTCCGTATTCGTTGCGGAAGTTCTCGTCGCGTCCATCAGCACCAGCGGGAATGCGTAAATGTAAGCCTCCTCAATGGTTTTCCACACATCTTCGGACGACGAGACAGCCTCCGCCTTGACACTCCATGCGCAGCCGGACAGCAGCATCGCCATGCAGAGCAGGATTACTGTGATTTTCTTCATCTTTTTTCCCTCCCTATAACGATTTTTCTTACGGCTCGATGATATTGAAATACAGGTCAAAAGCGGCCATACTGTCGCAAAACGCTTGGAACAGCGCCTTATCGCCCTTTTCAACGGTGATGAGCTTGTCGATATTTTCCTGATTTCCGCTTGTGATGGCAAGAATCCCGATTCGGGGGGTAGAAATCGTCAGGTCTGCCTCATCCGAGAGCGCATCCTTATAGTACAGGAGCACGCCATGGTGGATCTTCAGCAGATAATCGTCGCCATCCGTCAGCTTGAGGTTGATGGTGAAGGAACGATTCTGGAGCTTTTCCGTATCCATGATAATGCCCATGTAATCCAGCATTGTCTGCGCATCCATCCCCTGGGCGGTGGTGCCAACGCCAAGTTGGGCTGCCTTCGGGTACAGGCCGGTGCCATTCCGCAGCTCAAAGGCTGCCACAAGATAAGCGTTTCTCCATGCGCCCGACTCTGCCTGATAGCCAAGCTGCTCCAGCGCATCGGCGCACAGATAGCGCGCTTCCTTATTTTCCGGGTCAGCATATACCAGCGTATTCGTTATCTGTGCGACCCACTGATATTCGCCCTTTTCATAATCGGCACGTGCCATTTCAAGCACCTTGTCCGTGTCGCCAAGATACTCCACAAGTTTTTTGGCATATTCGCTCGGCGTCAGTTCATCCAGATGAATCGGGTTTGCATCGTACCAGCCCATGTATTTCTGATAGACTGCCTTGACATTGTGCTTCAGCGTACCGTAATACTGCCGGGTATACCAAACCTTTTCCAGCTCCTCCGGCAGCCGGATCATGGAGGCAATCTCCGTGGAGGTATAACCTTCGTTAATATACAGGAGGGTCTGATCGTGGATGAACTTATAGATGGCAGCTGTGTTGGTCATGTATTCGTTGACGGTTTCCTTGCTCCAATGCGGCCAGTTGTGCGCCTGAAAGACAACCTCGGCGTCGGGGAACAGCGACTGCGCCTCGGTGATGTAGCGAGCCCAGCCATTCGCATCCCGCACCTCTGCGCCGCGCAGCGTGTAGAGATTGTGCATGGTTCCGCTGCAGTTTTCCGCCATCCAGAGGGCTTTGCTGTCGGGGAAATAGGTATTCATCTCGGCGGGAGATTCCGTCCCCGGCGTTTGCTGGAAGATAGCGGTTACGCCATCAATGGTTGTTTCATAAATCGAATCCGCAACCTCGAAGGTCGGCGCGATATAACCGACACCGGTCTGCACTGCGGTCAGGCCAATGCCCACCGAAAGGCGTCCCTGTTCGCCATAGGGAAGCATGGAGCCGTACTGGAAAAACGCCCGCCGCTTCATTGCCGTGCCCACAAAGACATTTTCCTTCATTACCGCGTCCGTAAAGCCTTTCGGCACAATGATTGCGGTCTTTCCGGATGCAATCTGCTCGTCAAGCGGCAGGCTGCTGTCCGCAGCATCTTCGGGGGCAATCAGCCCTTCAATGCCGCCGTAGTGATCCACATGCGCATGGCTGATGACAATGGCGACAATCCGCGCATCGCCCATCTTGGAGCGGAAGAGTTTCAGCGCTTCCGCCGCGGTATATTTGCTGCTGCCGCAGTCCATGATGATCCATCCGTGTTCGCTGCGGACGAAGGTAATATTGGAAATATCATAGCCGCACACCTGGTAGATGCCGTCAGTAACCTCAAAGAGACCGTAAATGTGGTTTAGCTGCGTATTCCGCCATAGGCTGGGGTTGGCGGTATCCGGCGCGTCTTTGTCAAGAAACGCATATGCGTCCTGCGTCCACACGGTTCTCCCGTTCTCGCCACGGAGATTCAGTGTGTCCGGTGCGGCGATGAAACCCCGTTCCGCATTCTCTAACTCCGACGTATCCTCAAAGTTCAGGAAGTCGTATACCTGCCGATTGACCTCAATGGTGCTTTGGGTTGCCGGCTTCGTCTCTGCATTGAACACGGCGGCAGTGTCGCTGCTTTTCTCGGCACTGGCGCAGACCGTCAGCGTGGCAGCCAGCATGGTCGGCACAAGGAGTAAGCTTAGCAGTTTCTTTTTCACAGGTGTTCCTCCTTTACTCAGACAGATTTCCCCATAGGGAACTGCTACGAAAGATGACATCGCTCACCTTCCGTCCTTTTCTGTTCTTGTGTTTTCAGTGTAGCATAACTTTGTTTGAATTGCAACAGACCTTGCGTGAACATCGTACAATCCTGCGCGAATGACGTTTTTTCTTTGCGTTGAATCTTGCATTGCATCTGAAAACATGGTATTCTGTAATGGCATTTTATAATGGTGGAGGGAAGAGCTATGAGATTCAACGATATTTCCGTTATTTCCAACCGCAGGCATATCAGCTTGCTGACAGAGGACATTCTTTATATTCAATTGTCAGGCCGCCAGTCGATCATCCATTTTTCCGATGGCAGCACCTACGAAACCTATGCCACCATCCATGAATTAGAAAGTATGCTTGGCAGCAGCTTTATCCGCGCCGACCGCGCCACGCTGGTATCTATCAAGGGAATCCACGACATTGGAAAGGAGATTGAACTCGTCAACGGAGAAACGCTGTATTATAGCTGTCGAAAGAAACGAGAGCTCAAAGAACAGCTGCGCGCCGGACGGCGGCAGATTGCGCAGAGCCTGTCTGACAGCGACGCGCCCACCACACCGGAAGAATATCAGCGGCACTATGCCAGCTATGACAGCGCGCCCTTTGCGTTTACCGACATCGAGATGGTGTTCAACGAGGAGCGTGCCGCTGTGGACTGGATCTTCCGCTACGGTAACGAGGCACTGGCTGAAATCGAAAAAACGCCGCTGCAGCAGCTCATCAACCACTCGTTCGGCAGCATTTTCCCCAATATGGACGCAAAGTGGCTGCGCGTCTACGAGCGCACAGCGCTGTTCGGTGAAACGCTGGAAATTGTATATTACAGCCCGGAGATTGACACAAAATTGAAAATCATCAGTTTCCCCACCTTCAAAGGGCACTGCGGCTGTATGCTGTTCAAACAAACGGATATTCAGACGGTGGTTGAGTACGCAGCGCCATAACAAACGGCGCAGATGCGTGTTCCTGCTCTCATACTATTTCCAAATGAGAATGCGCCAAGATGCGCCGCGAATTTTTCTCGTTGGCTAACGCGAATGAAACGCAGCGTAGCAGCGCTACGCTAAGTGGAATGAGCGGACGCCAACGGGGAAAAGGCGCAAGCAGATGGCGCAGGTGAATTTGGAAATAGTATCACACATACTGTTGACTTTTCAATTCTTTTCTGCACGCAAACAGGCGCTGGCAAGAATCTCACCCTGCCAGCGCCGTTTTGTATTCAGCTTTACTGCCGCTGCACCGAAATTGGCTCATCCGTCAATTCCACCGTCTCGCCATACACCTGCACCGCCAGTTTGTCCCCCTGCGTCAGCTGGAACACGGTCTTATTCGCATCCATGCTGATTGCAATCACACGCCCACGGTACATGACCGAGAAGGTCAGCCGCTTCCAGCGCTCCGGCAGACGCGGGGCGAAACGCAGCATCGAGTCATCGCTGCGCAGACCTGCAAAGCCGTAGACGATGTTCGCCCATGCCATCGCGATGCTCGTGATGTGCAAGCCCTCGCGCGTATTGCGGTTATAGTTGTCCAGATCAAGGCGCGTCGCGTAGCCGAAGAAGCTGACCGCTTCATCCATCTTGTCCAGCTCCGCCGCCAGAATGGAGTGAATCGCAGGCGAAAGGGAGGATTCGTGAATCGTGCGCGGCTGGTAGAAATCGTAGTTGATACGCTTCGTCTCGGTATCAAAAGACGAATTGTAGAGGTAGAGGAACATCAGCACATCCGGCTGCTTAATCATGTCCGTGCGGTAGATGCGGTCGTACGCCCAATGGTCGTAGAGCGGGAACTCGCTGACCGGAATGCTGTTGATATCCGTGTGCGGCAGCTCAAAAAAGCCGTCGTGCTGCTCAAACAAGTGATTGGGCGCTTCCGGAATGTACATGTTGTCGGCAATGTGCCGCCATTGCGCGGGTTCGTCCGGTGCAAGCTCGACTTTTTCGCACAGTGCCGCATAATTCTCCGGCGCATCCGCCCGCATTGCATCCAGCACATCCGCCGCGCAGCGCAGGGCGCGCATCCCCATATAATTGGTATACGCGTTGTTGTTGACCATCATGTGGAACTCGTCCGGGCCCATCACGCCAAAGAAGCCATATTTGCCGATTTTCTCGCTGAAGCCGACGCGCGTCGCTTGGAATCGGGCAATTTGCAGCAGCATTTCCGCGCCGTATCGGTACAAAAACGCCTTGTCGTCCGTCAGGTGGACATAATGCCAGATGCCGTAGGATACCGCCGTGCTCGGCTGCAATTGCAGGCTGGCGTGCTGCCAGAGCGGGCAAGCCTCATCGCCGTTGAGCGTCGCAATCGGGTAGCACGCGCCTTTGCAGTCCAGCATTTTTGCGCGCTCCAGCGCCATTGGCAGCGTGTTGTAGCGGAAAAGAAGGAGCGATTTCGCGGCTTCCGGGTTCGTGAAGAGATAGAACGGCAGGCAGCAGGATTCCGTGTCCCAGAATGCATGACCGTTGTACGCCTCTCCCGTCAAGCCCTTCGCGCCAATGTTGTGGCGCATACTGCCGCCATTGTAGGTCTGCGCGAGCTGGAAGGAGCAGAAGCGAATCCCCTGCTGTTCCGCTGCGACGGTTTCCGCCATGCTTTCATCTTTCGGTTCAATGCAGATGTCGGACGTGTGCCAGTAAGCATCCCAGTACGCGCGCTGTGCCGCCTGTGCCTCATCGAGCGAGACGGCTTTGCTCTGCGCCATCGCATCCAGACCGCTCTGCCAGAGGTCATCCCCCTGCTGACCGTTGAACAACACGACGACGCGCTTGTCGATTTGCACGGCTTGCCCCGGCACAAGCAGAACATCCGCCGTCGCGGTGACGGTTTTGCCCTCGGCGGATGTGGTGGATTCGCCGGGCAGCGTCAGCCATGCGCCGCAAAATTCCTCCTGATTCGATAGCGTCGTGCGGGACTGCGCCATCAGGCAATCCGGCTTCGCGTCGATGCGCGTCTCCTGCCAGAAGCACTTCTGCCGCCCTTCATGCACGACGTCGAAGGACACGCCGGACGTAACCGTCACGCTGCCCGTAAAATTGAGCGCTTCGAGCGTGATGCGCTGGTACGCGCGTTCGCGGTGCACCATATCGAGGAATCGAAGGAAGGTCAGGCGGATTTGCTTGCCGCTCTTCGTCGTCCAGAGGAAGCGGCGGGTGAGCGTGCCGGCGCGGAGGTTGAGTTCGCGGGTGAAGTCAGAAAACTGCGACTGCCCCAAATCGAGCGTTTCGCCATCGACGGAAATCGTCGTCATCAGCCATTCCGCCGAGGGAATCATGAAGTGTGTTTTGTCGATGATGCCCTTATAGGAGCGGCTCAGCTTCTCCATATCATAGATGCCATTGGTATACGCTCCGCGAAGGCTATCGACATGACCGCCCTCATCGAAACAGCCGCGCACGCCGATGCTCTCATTGCCCAGCGAGAAGATGGATTCGCTCACGCGCGCGTAGGCGGGGTCGAATCCCTGCTCAATGACCTTCCACGGGTCTACTTGGAAATATACGTCAGCGGCTTTTGCCATTGTGCGTCCTCCTGTCGGTTCTTTCTTCTGATAAGAAAAAAGTAGAAGCTCTTTTTTTCGGTATTGCAGGTTGTCTTCTTTTCCGTGAATGGGCTGTTAAGCAGCTTCCAGAGGGCTTTCCGCTCGCCCTCTGGACTCCTTCGGCGCCTCCCATGTTACTTGTGGATAGGCGGAGTTTTTATAATGTCACCCCTTGATGCCCACAGACACGGCGTTTTCGGTCAGCTGCTTCTGGAAGATGAAGAAAAGGATGATGGGCGGAATCATCGAGAAAACGACGGAGCGCATCATCGTGTCGGCGTTGACGGTCTGTTCCGTGCTGAAAACAAACAGGCGCACCATCACCGTTTGCAGCGCGCTGCCGCGAAGCACCAGATACGGCAGGAGGAAGTCCGACCATGCGGCGTTGATGGCGAAAATCGCAATCACGGAGCAAATCGGCTTGGACAGCGGCAGGACGATGTAGAAGAACGTTTGCAGCTGCGTGCAGCCATCAATCCGCCCGGCTTCGATGATGGAAGTCGGCAGCGATTCAAAGAACTGCACGAACAGGATAACGTACATGGCGTTCGCGCCATAGCTCAGCCAGAGCGGGACGAACGAGCCGCCGAGATTCAGCTTCTGGATGTTCATGAACAGCGGCACGATGCTGATGGTCGTCGGCAGAAGCAGGGAGAGCATAACCAGCTTCTTGACGATGCCGTAGCCCTTGGGCTTCAAAATCGCCAGCCCGTAGCCCAGCAGACCGTTGAACACAATCGCGCAGACGACGCTGCCCGCGACGGAAATCAGCGAGTTAAGGTAGTTCTGCGCAATGCCCAACTGCGACCACGTTTTCGCGAAGAGAGAAAAATCGAACACCTCCGGGAGCAGCTTGGCGGACGACATGAACTCCTTCAAGTCCTTGAAACCCGCCAGTACGACCCAGATAATCGGGAAAACCGCGATGACCGTCATAATCAGGCAGAAGAAGAAGATGAACCCATACCCAACCCGGACAGACGCGGAGTGCATATCGTAGTCCCGGATGACGCCGGTGCGCTGTGCTTTTGCCATATGCGTTCTCCCTCCTTAATCCCAGTCGGATTCTTTGCGGTCGAAGTAGGAGTAAATCGCCGTCATGACGAGCAAAATCAGCGTGACAATCACCGCGACGGCAGATGCCTTGCCATAGTTCATCGAGCCGCCGAACGCGTACTGCCACATCAGCTGCATCAGCGACAGGGACGCATTATCCGGGCCGCCCTTCGTCAGCACCATCGGTTCATACATAATCTGGAACACGGAGATGATTTGCAGAATCAGCAGCGTACCCGCGAGCTTCTTGATGGCAGGAATCATGATGTGGATGATGCGCTGCCAGATGCCCGCGCCGTCAATCGCCGCCGCTTCGTACAGCTCCGGGCTGACGCTGGACATGCCCGCCATGTAAATCAGCGCCGTCGCGCCCGCGCCCTTCCACGTTGCAATCAGAATGATGATGGGGATGACCCACTCCGAGCGCGTCAGGTACGTCTGCGGCGCAATGCCCAGATGGCTGAGCAGGATGTTCAGCACGCCGGACTTCTCGCCGGAGAAGAACGCCGACCAGAGGATGACGACCGCGAGACCCGGCAGCATATTCGGCAGATACGCCACCGTGCGGAAGAAGCTCTTGCTGCGCACGGTCTCCCCAATCAGCAGCGCCAGCACCATCGGCAGAAAGAAGCCCAGCAGCAGCGACCAGAACGTGTACGAGAACGTGTTCGTCAGCGCCTGCAGGAAGTCATCTTTGCCCATGACGCTGATGTAATTTTTGAAGCCGATGAAGTTCACCAGTTCGATGTTGCGCGTCTTATACAGGCTCATCACCACGCTTTCGAACAGCGGCTCCCAGACAAAGAACAGCATCAGCACGAGGCTCGGCAGCATAATCAGCCAAGCATTGAGGTGGTCAACCGTCCGTGCGCGCAAGCCGACTTGCGCCTTTTTTCTGCTCATAGGCGTTCCTCCGCGAAGATTTGAGCGATTTTTGTGTAAAAGAAACCGGCATCGGTTCTCCTCCGCCGGTGTTCTTTTTTCCAATTAGAAATGAGGAATTAGCAATTAGCAATAATTGCCCGATGGCACCGCACTGCCCCGTCCCATTGACTTTCGCTCGTCACCAACAAGGGTTAACCCAAAGTGCAGCGGCGCCGAAGGTTTCCAAAGGGCGATCGGAAAGCCCTTTGGTCGCCTCCGCAGAGGCGAAACCCTCTGCAACAAACAGTGCAATGCCATGCAGAATCAGAAATTAATAATCATTGATTTCATCATCCAGATACTCCTGGAAGGAATCCTGCGCCTTCTGCAGTGCCTTGCGCACATCCGCGCCCTCGCGGGTGATGACGCGCTGAATGACTGCGGTCAGCTCGCGATACAGCTGCTGCGCAAAGACGGGTTCTTCCGAGCGCAGCGTAATCGTGCCCTGCGTGATGGAATCGAAGAAGTCGTTATACAAGCGCATATCCACGTTGCAGTATTCGTCAATAATCGCCTGCTTCGCCGCGTTGTAGTCCTCGTCGTTCCACGCGCTGATGGCGGGCAGAACCGGTGCGCCGCGGTCGCGCTTGGCAGCATAGTCCGCGCGCATCCCCTCGATAATCTGGTCATTCAGGTAGGGCATCTTGCCCAGCACGGTCAGGTATGCCATCAGCGCCGTCGCCTGATCCTCGGTGATGTTCGGCGCGAACATGTAGCAGGTGCCGCCCGCCAGCGCATAGCGTCCCGCGTCGCCCGCCGGGAACGGAATCAGCGCGAAGTCCTCCACCGGCAGACCCTTGTTGGAGGTCGGCTGGTCAACCGAGTCATCCGCCGCGAAGTTCATTGCCGCTTCGCCCGTGCCCAGCAGAGAATGCGCGCCCGCCCAGTCGGTCGTGGTCGCATCGGCATTGAGGATGTTGTACTTCCAGCGCAGGTCGCGGATGTACTCCATCGCCGCCACGCACTCGTCGGATGTGAAGTTGCACACCCAGCGCCCGTCTTCATCCTGATATTCCAGCGCGTTTTCGCCCACGCAGCCGAAATTCCACGCGATATTGGTGAACAGCCAGCCGCCATACGTCTCGCTCGCCGGGAATACCAGCCCCGCCTTGCCCGTCTTTTCGCGGATAATCTGACCGTATTCCGCCACTTCCTGCAAGGTCTTGGGGTAAATCAGCAGACCTTCCTCGTCCACCAGCCCCGCCTCGCGGAACAGGGCGACATTGATGTGCATACCCAGCACATAGCCGTCGCGCGGCAGACCGTAGATGCGGCCGTTCTCGTCAGACAGCATTTCGAGGTACGACGGGCTGAACTCATCCAGCACGCCCGCGCGCTCCAGCGCATCGGTCACGTCGCCGACAAGATGCTGGCTGATCAGCAGCTGCGGGTCGGTAAACGGCGGCTGGAAGATGCTCGGCGCCGTGCCGCCCTTCGCCATCGGAACGTAGCTGCTCAGGGTGTAGGAGTAGTAATCCGGCACCAGCGTCACGTTCGGGTACTGCTTCTTCATCGTCTCGCGGTAGCTCTCAAAGAGCGCCTTTTCCGCCTCCGCCGCCGTATCCGCGGGCCAGTTGCCCAGCGTAATCGTGCAGGTCAAGTCCGCATCAACGACCTCTTCCGCCATCACCAGCGGCAGCGCGCCCAACGTCAGGCACAGCACCAGCAGCATGGAAACCAATTTCATCGACCCTCTCATGGGAAAACCTCCTTCACGAGTTCGTAGCGTATTTTTCGTTAGGTTTAACGCTCAACCTTGTCTCTATTATAGTGTATCAAGCCCATTTTGTCAATCCTGTTTCGAGATTTTTTTGAAAAGAAAAGGGGCTGCTTCGGAGAAGCTGTGTCCCCGAAGCAGCCAAAGGGATGTGTTATACTATTTCCAGATAAGAATGCGCCAAGATGCGCCGCGAATTTTTCATTCTGGCTAACGTGAATGGAACGCAGCGTAGCAGCGCTACGCTAAGTGGAATGAGCGGACGCCAGAATGGAAAAGGCGCAAGCAGATGGCGCAGGTGAATCTGGAAATAGTATTATTTACTTTCCTTGAAAACGACCATCAGTCCCTGTGCATTGGCCCAGTCAATCACCTGCTGATTTTCCGCGTCGCAGAGAATCACCGGATGGCAGCCGCTGAAGGCATCATCCGCCAGCGTTTGCACACTGTTCGGGATAATGACCAGCCGCAGCAGCGTACAGTCTGCAAAGGCGCGCTTTCCAATCGCAGTAACGCCCTCCGGAATATTCACCTGCTGCACCTGCCACATGCCGACAAAGGCTTCTTCCTCGATTGCCTTCAAATTCGCAGGCAGCTGCAGAATGTGATCCGACGCAATCGCATACCCATTGTCCAGCCATGTGCCGCAAATCTTGCAGACCGTGTCGCTTATCCGCCCGTCTTCCGTCGATGTTGCAGGCCGTACCGTCTCAATGTACGGCGTATGCGGTATGTCGATGCGGCTCGTAACGGAACTGTATTCCGATTCCACATAGTTGTCCGCTGTCTGCGCAATGTAGAGCGCGTATCTCAGGTCGCAGCGAAGCGCCGAAAGGTCAAGCGTAATTTCGCGTTTGCCGTCCGGGTAAAGTTCTGCACGATCCTCCACATAGAAGTGCGTTATAGGAGCACTCGATATGCCGTCTTGCGGCCAGAAAATCAAATCCAGCTGCGCATTCTCCGGGAAAATGTGCGAATCCGAAAGCGTCAGCGTCAGCTTGTTGTCCACCAGCTCCGAAACATCCAGGATGCGCGGCAGTTGACATTCCAGCACCAAGTCAAATTCCGTCGGTGCCAGCGTGTCAATGTACTGGCTTAGGGTCGGGGTGAAGGTCGCATGATAGACCTTTTTGCCAGTAATGGTTTGTTTCTTTTCTATATCTTCTCCCCTTTCTATGGTGAACAGCGCCACGTTTGCTTCTTCGGTGCCTTCCGTCAGCGTCAGCGTGCCATCCACATTCCAGTCGCACAGCACTGCCGTGTATTCCGGATCATCCAGCCGCACTTCCGCGCCATACGGATAGAGCGTCTGCGTATTCACCGTCACTTGCGCATACTCGCCCGTCAGGTCGTCACTGAGCCAGTAGCCGTTGTTTGTGCCGATAATGGTCGGCTCAAATTTGCCCTGCGCGTTCTGCCAGTCCAGCGTATCCATGTGCCGCCCCGCGAAATCCAGCACATACGCATAACTCGCATCCATCAGTTCCTCAATCGGCTGAACTTCCGCATACACCAGCTTCTTGCCCTCTGTAAAGGACGCAGATGCCTGCGCCACAACCTCCGCCTCTACATCCTTGGAGTACGCCTGATACAGGAAGGTCTGGTCGTAGTTGTCGCAGGCTTCCACGTTCGGATCATCCCCGAACGACAAGCGATACGTTTCTCGATTGAGCATGAAGTATCTCGCCTTTCCGAAATGCTCCACAAAGGCAGGATGCGTGAAATACCATTGCCCATCGATCTGAATCATATTCACGGCGTCGCCGTCAAAATATGAAACAAAGACTGAGGTTTGATTCCCAATTCCCGCGCCTTCAACGATGCCCTTCGCGTTGAAGTAGATATCATTGGTAACATTTGCCGCGTTCAGCAGTGCTTTGTATGCAAATGCCCAGCCCCAGCGCGTACCTTTACGCTGGACAAGCACCATTTTGCCGCTATATGTGTGCGGCAGCATGTCTGACAGCGTCGTTTCGCTGAGCATCCAATCTACCAGCGCTTCTGCTTTCTGATAGTCGGTCATGTCATCCGTAATCACCTGCGCGACAATCCCTGCCGCCATCTGTTCAGCCGTGCCGAGGTATTCTGCCGGAATCGACTCATCCAAATGCACGGGAATCTGATGCGCCAGCGCGTATTGATGCGCCGCGCTGCCCGACGGCGTGTAGAATTCCACAACCGCTTCGCTGAACGCATCATCCGCAATGTCCGTAACCGATGCCGGAATTTCCAGCAGCAGCATCGCGTTTCCAAATGCATTTGCGCCTATGCGCTCCAAGCCATCCGGCAGTTTCAGCGCTGCCAAAGCAACATTGCCGTGGAATGCCTGTGTGCCAATGCTGTGCACACCCTGCGGGATGGTAAGCGTCTGTATCCGCGCGGCCTGCGCAAACATCCCCTGCGGGATTTCCGTCAGTGATTTCGGCAAATGCACGGACAGAATGGCATAATTCATCCACATCGGATTGATGCCGATTTGCTTCACGGTATCCGGGAAATACATGGACGTAACGGACGTGGAAGCAAACGCATAATCCCCGACCGTTTCCAGCAAATCGCCCAAAGAGAAGGACGGAATCGCTTTGCAGCCGTTGAATGCCCACTTGCCGATGTACTTCACATGCGGCAGAGAAACGCCCTTCTGCTCCGCCGACGGCGAAACGCGCTTCAGTTTCTTGCAGCCATCAAATGCATAGTCTGAAATTTCCGTCAAATTCGGCGAAATATTGATTTCCTCAATGTTTTCGCAGCTCGTGAAGGCATGTTCGCCAATGGACTGAATGAGCGCACCGCCGTTAATGGTTTGAAGCGCCTTGCAGCCGCAGAACGCACTGCTCTCGATGGTCGTAACAGTGCTGGCGAGCGTTGCTTCCGTCAGCTTCGAGCATTCCAAGAACGCGTCAGCACCAATCGTTTCAACGCCGGGGGCAATGGAGACCTTCTCCAAATTCTTGCAGTAAATGAATGCGCCGCCAAGGCGCTTCACATTGCCGGGAATGGTAATCGAGGTCAACCCGCTCTCGCGGAACGCGGCATTCCCTATTTCCTCCAAACTTTCCGGCAGTTCCACCGATTGGAGCTTGGACGCTCCACAGAAAGCATTCGCGCCAATTTTCTTCAAGCCATCGGGGAGCGTCAGCGAACGGAGTTCTCCATTATAATAGAATGTCCAGTCCGCGATTTCGGTCACATTTGCCGGGATGACAACTTCAGCAATCGGAACTCCTCGGAATGCTTCTTCTCCGATCGTGGTCAGCGAATCCGGAAGATTGATTTCCTTCAGCGCATAGCACTGCGCAAACGCAAGTCCACCAATGTTCGTTACCCCATCTGGCAGATGAATACTTTCCAGCGACTTGCAGTTTGCAAATGCTTCATAGCCGATGCTCGTCACACTGTCCGGAATTTCAATAGTTTTCAGGGACGTGCAGCCCTTAAAACCATGCACGTCCGTAATGTTCTTCGGCAAAACGACCGTAGTCAGGGACGTGCATTCCGTGAAGCATCCGCCTTCCATGCGGAAAACCTGCGGCGGCAGAATTACTGTCTCCAAATTTTCGCATCTTGCAAATGCCCACTCCATCAAGTCAAAGTCCGTCGATGTGATTTCCACAGACTTCAGCTGATGGCAATCAGTAAATGCAAAACTCCCAACGTGAAGACCCGGCTGCGAAAGTTTCAGCGATGTAATGCCGGAATTGTAGAATGCATTTCGTCCAATCAACTCTAATTTTTCCGGGAAGTTGATATCCGTTAGTGCTGTGCAGTTTTCAAAAGCATAAGAATCAATGACAGTGCAGCTTTCCGGCAGCGTGACGCTCGTTAAGCCTTTTCTGCCCTTGAACGCCCCTGCGCCAATTGTCGTGATGCCATCACGAACGGTTACATTTCCCGTAATCGACGCATTCACAAACAAGATGCTGTTGTCCTGCGTATCATATAAGATACCGTCTTCGGATACATAGCGCACAGAACCAAACGCTGTCGTTATCGTTTTCAGCTTGCTGGGCCACTCGCCGCTGATGCCCGCCAGTTTAGCAGGCAAGTGCAGCGTTTCCAGCAAATTGCAGCCTTCTACAACGCCATTATACATGCCGGTCAAGCTATCCGGCAGATTCAAAGTGCGCAAGGAGGTGCAATATGAGAATGTTCCGCTCATCCATGTAACGCCTTCAGGTACCGTTACTTCTGTTAAACCGGCGCAGGCGTAGAATGCGCTGTCGCCCAAGCTCTTTAATCCTTCCGGCAGCACAACATTTTCCAGTTGTGTACAGTAGGCAAACGCCAAACCATCTATCGTTATCAGCCCTTCCGGGAAGGTAATTTCCTTCAGTTCCTTGCAGAACTGGAATGCGCAATTCCCAATTTTCTGCAAAGAATCCGGCAGTTGAACAGATGTTATCGCATGTTCCTTAAACACATCGTCGCCAATGCGCACCGTGCCGTCACGAATCACTACATCCCCCGACACATCCGGCAGAGCATAGCGCAGCGTCTTTGCAGGAATGTCGTAAAGCAATCCGTCCACCATCTCATAGGTTGGATTCCCTTCGGCTATAGACAGTGATGTCAGCGCTGAACAGCCTGAGATAAACGAGTCTCCAAGGCTGGTTACATTGACCGGTATCGTCAGTGACGTTAGACCAGAGTATTCAAATGCTATCCATTCAATTGTTGTCAGCGTATCCGGCAATGTAATTTGTGTCAGTTTTGTACAGCTGCTAAAAGCGCCTCGACCAATTTTTTCCACACCACCAAATGTGATTTCCTGTAAATACTGCTGTCCAGCGAAAGCAAAATCTGAAATTTTCTTTACGCTCTGCGGCAAACTCACACTCAACAGATTACCAGTATAGTTGCTTTGAAACGCCGATTCCCCAATTTCCACAATTCCTTCGCTGACAACAACGTGCGTCAGAATCGGGCTGCGGAGGTTTTCAATCGCATAGACAGGGTATCCGTCAATCACTGCCGGAACAACCGTCTCCGGCAGCGTGCCCGTGTAGCCTGTAATATACGCTTTGTCCCCTTCAAGGCGATAAGTAAACGATGTGCTTTCACTGGCATAGCGCACCCCGTGCGCACTCGCCCACAGCTGCGCCGGGCTGCCGTCCTGCACAACAAGGCACAGGGCATCGTTCACCGCGTCAAACGCATGGTCGCCAATCATCTCCACCTGCGTGCCGATGGTGATGGTGCGCAGATTCTGGCAGTAGGCAAACGCATAGTCTGCAATGGCGGTCACGTTTTCGTCAATCACCAAATCCGCTCCTGCGCGCCGTGCCGGATAGAGCAGCAGCGTTTTACCTGTCGCGTCCATCAGGATGCCGTCACAAACCTGCAAATACACACTTTCCGCTTCCACGCGCACTTCTTGCAGGTACTTGCAGTTTGCAAAGGCGTTTTCCGCAGTGCCGACCACAGGCAAGCCGTCATGCACAGCCGGAAGCACCAGCAGAACCGTGTTTTCATCACAGCCGCTGACAAGATAGCCATCCTGCGCGGCATTGAGCGTGTAGGAAATTTCCTGATCCGCCGCGGCAAAATTCACGCCCTGCGACGCGGCTGCCTTTTCAGCGGCAGACCCCTTCCAGCCTCGGATGGCCAGATTCGTACAGTTTGCAAAAGCATCCGCCGCGATTTCCTCCACGTCCGGCCAGAGCAGGATCTCCGTCAGCGCACTGCATCCCTCAAAAGCGGCACTTTCAATGCGCCGCACCGTGCGCGGCAGGGTAACTTTCGCCATGCTTTCATTGCCGCTGAATGCCCTTGCGCCAATTTCCACAATGCCGTCCGGCAGCTCGATTTGGGTCAGCGCAGTGCAGTGTTCAAACGTATTCACCGGGATTTTCGTCAACGCGGCGTCCCACTGAACTTCCCGCAGGGCGGCACAGTTCATCCATGCGCCGTTGCCCAGCGTCGTGACGCTCTTGGGCAGCTTCAGCGTCTGAATCCCAGTGCCAGAAAAAGCAGACGAACCAATCGTGTTCACATTTTCCGGCAGGACGATGCTTTCCAGCGTGCCAATGCCCGCAAACGCATACGCACCGATTCTGGTCAGGCTCTCCGGGAAGATGATTTCCGTCAGGGCCGTATTTTCAAACGCATTTGCTTCTATGGTTTGCAGATGCTTGCTCCATGTCACCGTTTTCAGCGACGTGCAGCCGCTGAACGCCGACGCAGAAACGGTATAGAGGCGCTCCGGCATCTGGAATTCCGTCAAGGAAACGTCATTCCGGAACGCCGCTGCACTCAGGCTCGTTACGCTGTCCGGAATATGCACGCTTTCCAGTGCCGTGCAGTTCTGGAACGCCTTTGTGCCGATGTTCGACAGCGAATCATCAAACGACAGCGATTGCACCGCCGTGCAGCCTTCAAATGCCGATTCGCCAACAGACGTCACGCCCGTGAACGCATTGGGCGAAACAAGCGACGTGCAGCCCTTGAAGAATCGGTCAGGAATCGCCGTCAGCGTACCTTCACCGAAATTCACCGTCTTCAAGTCCGTTGCATTTTCAAACATGCCTACCTGATAATCGCTGAAAATCGGCGAGAAAGTCAGCGTTTCCAGATAGCGCAGGTTTTTGAGTGCGCCATCATCAATCTGTGTCAGCGTTTCCGGCATGACAAAGCTTTGCTGCGGTGCGCTGGCAGCATAAGTCAGCAGCCGCGTGGCATCCGCCGTCATCAGTGCACCTTGCTGCACCTGAAAATGCGTGTTTCCCTCTGCCAGCTGGAAAGCCGTCAGCGCCGTGCAGTCACGGAATGCATCCGCGCCAATCAGGGACAGCGATTTCGACAGCGGCATCGACGTCAGCGCAACACAGCCGTCAAAGGCTTCCGCGCCAATCATCGTAATATCGCCATCAATCTGAATGGATTCCAGTCTTTCGCAGCCCTGAAATGTGCGGTCAGGAATAACCGTCACGCCAGCCGGAATTTCCAATGATTTTATTTTATAACAATACTGAAATGCGCCTTCCCCAATGGATTCGAGCTTTTCAGGCAGACGACCATCGCCCCACGCCTTCCCCATATTCCAGCATCCAGCAAACGCATATTTTCCGATTTTTGTCACATTTTTACCAACACACTGCTCAACTCTACCAATAGACTGCTCAGCACTGTATTTATTCACCTCTCCATAGCCCCAGCAGTTTGTAAAAGCATAGTCCGGAATCTCTGTCAACGAATCAGGAATTTCCAAGGAGTGCATTTGCAAACATGCCGCAAATACGCCCTCGCCCATTTTCGTCAGCTTCTGCGGCATCCTAACCGAGTCCAAATAGGCACTGGCTGCAAATGCTTCCTTGCCAAAGGTAGTTACATTGTCCGGAATGTAAAATTCCTTGCCGATACCCGACGGCATGTCATAAAACGCGCGGTCGCCGATCGTCGTGACCGGATACCCTTCAATCTCCTGGGGAATAAGCACTTTGCTTCTCAGCAGTTCTTTATTATATCCTGTAATCGTCGCTTCTCCATTCTGAATCTCATAGGTATAGTACTCTGCCGGGTCTGCAACAAGTACATATGCAAACAGATAATCATATCCATTTAATCGTAATTGAATACGCACCATTTCATTTGCAGAAAGTGAAATGCTGCCTTTACCATCCCATTCGACATGGATTCCCGTTGGCTCATAGGTATAGCTTTCCTTGCGACTCCCACCATATTCGCCATCATAGAAAGTAGCGGTACGACCATCCGTATAGCAGAAATACCACAGCCATTCCTCTTTTGTCACAACGTAATTTTCTGGAACATCGTAGGTAAAGTGGATTGTTTCCCCCGGCTGGGCAAAAATTACAGTCCGATCGTTCCAATCCATTTTCGCTTCCTTTGTCTCCGCGCAAGCAACTGTCGTTGCCAGCGCAAAAAGAAGCAAGAACAGTCCGAATGTGACTTTCCAACGTTTCATGTGTAATCTCCTCCATCCGCTTTTTTCCTGTTGCAAACTGCCAGTTTTCCATATTTATTATACGCAGGTTTTTCCAACTTGTCAACATGATTGGTAATCGTTTCTTGACAATTTCTTCTGAATATAGTATTAGCACCTTATTGATTTGACGGTGCATGACATAGCATTCGATTTAGTTTCTGTATTTTTCCTTAATTTTCTTGATTCTGCTATTGACTTTTTCTTGAAATTGCTGTATGCTGGAAATCGAGAAAGGGGTTGATACGCATGAAATCCAAGAAACTTTTGACGATTACGCTGACCAGTCTGCTGGTTGGAAGCTGTCTGACCATACCCGCACTGGCGGACAGCGCGGACGCTCCAAGCGGCGGAAATGTCGCGACTTACGAAATTTCCGCAAACGTAAAACGCATTGATGAATATGCGTTTGCAAACAGCACGAGCCTTGTCAGCGTGAAAATTCCTGATTCTGTAACTGCCATCGGGGATTACGCCTTCTCGGGCTGCACGAGCCTGAAAGAGATTACGATTCCCAGCAGCGTGACAAAAATCGGTGTGCACGCATTCGATGGATGCACGGCGCTGGTAAAGGTGGATGGGCTGGAGAATGTAACGAATCTCAGTGACTTCACGTTCTACAACTGCACATCACTGCAAGATGTTGGAGATTTGACTTCTTTGACGAGCATTGGCGAATCTGCTTTTGCAGGCTGCAAATCACTGACGCAGCTCGGTGATATGCCCCATCTGAAAAGTATCGGCAACTCTGCTTTTGCAAACAGTTGGGACGATGGTACGGAACGGTATTATTACTGCGATTCACTGAAGCGTATTGGTGACATTTCTAATGTCGAGCAAATCGGTGATTTAGCCTTTTACTACTGCGAGTCCTTGGCAGAAATCGGAAGTTTGCAGCACGTCATTACAATCGGCGAATCGGCTTTTTTGTATTGTACTTCGCTCGAAGAAATCGGCAGCTTAGGCAATATTGAAAAGATCGGTGCAGGGGCTTTCTACAGCTGTAAATCATTGAATACGGTTAAAATCGGAGGAAATGACGTCCGCATTGGAGTGGAAGCATTTTCAGGTTGTAACTCACTTGTAAACATTGAGGGCTTAAGCAACGTAACAAGCATCGGCAGCGGTGCTTTCGAGTCCTGCGCCATGACCACCATTAGCGGTCTAACGAACATTTCTGCCATTCCGGATAGCGCATTTGCCAGCTGTACCAATCTGCAAAGCGTAGAAGGTTTGGAGAATGTGACGAGCATTGGCGCATACGCATTCTCCAGATGCTATGCGTTGGAAACACTTGATAACACCGATAATGTGACCACCATTGGTGCTTACGCTTTCAGAGATTGTGAATCGCTCACATCCATGGAGCATTTGAGCAATGTAACAAGTATTGGCGATAGTGCTTTTGTAGGCTGCACCTCCTTGGTTCGGGTTGGTGATATGCCCCATTTGGAAAGCATCGGCGACTCTGCCTTTGGGGTTTCCAGCCGTTGGATTCCGGACGAAGGCATGTCAAAAGACTATGCCTGTGCGTCACTGGAAAGCATCGGAGATCTCAGCAGCGTTACTTCCATCGGCGAAAACGCCTTCTATCAGTGCACTTCGCTGAAAACCGTCGGCAGTCTCAGCAGCGTTACTTTCATCGGCGCAAATGCGTTCAAGCAGTGTACTTCCCTGCAAAGCATCGGGGAACTCGGCAATGTTACGCGCATCGCGTATGGCGCTTTCTACGGCTGTGAATCACTGACCAGCATTAGCGGCTTGGAAAAGCTGACTGTCTTGAATCGAGAGACATTCCGCAATTGCAAATCACTGAAAACCGTTGGTGATTTAAGCAGTGTGACAAGCATCAGCGAGAAAGTGTTTGATGGCTGCACTGCGCTAACCACAGTTGGCGATTTAAGCAGCTTGAAGGCTGTTCCTGACAAGCTGTTCTACTGTCTGAAGGAGCTTCTTTCGGTCGGCGATTTAAGCAGAGCCACCAGCATTGGGAAAGATGCATTCTATGGCTGCAGCAAGCTGGCGAGCATCGGGGGTATGTCCAACGTCCGCACCATCGGCGAATATGCGTTTTCTAATTGCGAAGCATTGACCAGCCTTCCTGAACTGCCCCGGCTGAATAGCATCGGCAGCAGTGCATTCGATGGCTGCACCGCTTTAACCAGCGTCGGGAATCTGACCAATGTCACAACACTCGGCACTTGTGCCTTCAATAGCTGCAAAGCGCTGAAAACCATTGGCGATTTAAGCAAAGTCACATCCATCGGATATTCCACCTTTGGCTTCTGCACCGCATTAGAGAGCGTAGGCGACCTGAGCAGCGTAACTTCGATTGATTCTTACGCATTTGAAGGCTGCTCTTCGCTTGTGCGTGTCGGCAACATGAGTAATGTCGAATCCATTGATTCTAACGGTTTTGTGAATTGCAGTGCCTTGGAACACGTTGATGAACTTGACAAGATTACCAGCATCGGTCAGTATGCATTTATGGGCTGTACTGCACTGAAGAGTATCGGTTCCCTGCACAACTTGGAAACTATCGGGAAAGGTGCTTTTAACGGCTGCAGTGCACTGGAGCATGTTGATGATTTGTACAGCTTGACGCGCTTGGAATCCGGGGTTTTCGCAGGCTGCGTATCGTTGATTAGCGTTGACTGGTCTGACAAATTAACCGCCATTGGGGATAATGCATTTTTCAACTGCACATTGCTTGTCAGCCTGGGCGATTTAAGCAGTGTTACAGCCATCGAACATTTTGCTTTTGCTGGCTGCTCCAGTTTGGAACGTCTTGAACACTTAGATAATCTGGTGAGCCTTGGCGAGGGCGTATTTGGGTACGGCAGCCATTATACAGGCTGTATCTCGCTGAAATCAATCAGCGATATGCCCAAATTGGAGTCAATGGAGCAGAAGTGTTTCGTCAGCTGTACTGCGCTGGAAACCGTCGGTGATTTAAGCAGCCTGAAAGAGATTCCTTATCGTGCGTTTGATGGCTGCACCTCTTTGGTAAGCGTCGGCGACCTGAGCAATGTAACCGCTATCAGACAATACGGGTTTTCTGGCTGCACAAAACTGGCCTCAATTCCGAATCTGGGCAGTTTGGAAAGCGTCGATCAATCTGCCTTCTCCGGATGCGAGTCGCTTGCATTGTTGGGCAATCTTCGCAAGCTAACGAGTTTTGGCTACCCGTCTTTCGATAACTGCCCGAACCTTGTCCTGGAAGTCCTGCCGGACTCCGCCGCTGAGCAGTACGCAAAGAGCTACAACATGCGGTACACCTACATTACGGAGTAATTCTCACATCACTTGGTTCTTCGCGGAATCTTGGGGCAACCAACAAGATTCCGTGAAGAGCCTTTTTTGCACCATTTCGTCCACATCCACATCCATGTTGATATGTGCCGTTGGATTTCGCAGAACTATAGTGTGTTTCTAAAATGAGACCGGTGCAGTTTCAAGCAGATTTTCTTGCAATTCAAGGATGAAAACCGAAGGTTTACTGGCGGTAAATCGAGAAGTGCAAGAAAAGATGCCAAAATTGCACCAGTCTCATTTTAGAAACACACGCTAAGGAGCAATCAGCTCATAGAATTTGAGCGCCTCGACAATCGCAGTTTCCTTGTCTGGCGGACAGTGTGGCTGCTTTGCCTCCTCAGACTTCGGCTTGTTGTAATTCTCACGCTCAATAATGCCACATTTCTGCTTCACCTGTGCGATATAGAGGTAGCTGACCTTCAAGCCATTATGTTCCAGAACATACGCTTTGATTTCCTCGTAGGTTGCCTTTTTCTCCGCGGCAGTCAAATCCAGCTCGTCCATCTTCACTTCAATCTCGATATGGGCCTTGCTTTAAAGTTGGACAATGCACATACCGTCTCGACAGTTGTTTCAGTTTCCAAGGGAAGTTCTTTCACTTCCTCACCATCAACAGGCACAGGAAAGTTGAATACGATCTTCTTTATCCAGCTTCCGTCTTTCCTTTTCTCCGGGAACATCTCAATTCGCTCGATAAAGGCCTTCATAAACTCTTTCTGCTCCGCTTCCGTTGCTGAATGGTAGACTTCATCAAATGCCAGCAACAAGCGATAGATATTGTCACCGGAAATCTTCTCCTGCTGAATGCTGCGGATCTGACTTTGCAATTCGCCAATCTGAACTTCAATTTCCTCTATGGTATCATACTGCTCATCATAGCGGCACTGCAAGTCCAAAATTTTTCTGTCATAGTGGGCATCGTTGATGTCCAAGGTATCCATCTGACGCTCCAAGCGGCTTTTCGTTCCAAAGGCTTGCTTTAGCCGCCCTTGTAGGACAGCTATCTGCTTTTCCATATCTTCTGTATCAACTGCTGTTCCGATTTTCGCCTGAATCGCTTCTACAAACCGTGGATTATTGACCATAGCGGAGATAACCTTCGCCACAAATTTGTTGATCTCTGTCTGCTCGATATTCAGCCGGAAGCTGCACTCATGTCCGGTAGGCGTAACCGTATTTTTGCAGTAGTAATAATACCGTGTTTTCTTGTCCTTGCTGTGTGCCTTGGCGATATTGCCGTACATACTCTTGCCACAGCATGGGCATTTCAAGATACCGGACAGGATGTGGGCGTGATCTGGATTGTTGACCTTTTCCCGCTTAAAGGAATTGATCTTGCGCTTCTCCTGTGCCAGATACCAATCTTCTTCGGAAATAATGGCTTCGTGCTGCCCATCGTAAACAGGGAACTCCGACTGCTCGACCACGTGCATCTCATTTCTTGTACCCTGTTTCTTTTCGGTTCTCCGTCTGCCGTAAGCAATTTTACCCATATAAACGGGATTGTCCAGTACGTCCTGCACAAAGTTCCTTGAAAATCCGGGAATGGTGTTATTCTGCCGCAGCTTCTTGATAAAACCGTTGCGGTTCAGATATTTGGCTACTCCGGCAACGCCCTCGTTGGTATGGATGTAGCGGTCATAAATGACCCGGATCACCTCAACTTCATCCTCTGCAATGACAAGGTTTCCATTTTCCAGTTTGTATCCATATGGAGCGAAACCGCCGTTCCATTTGCCCTCACGAGCCTTTTGCTCACGTCCTGCCATTGTCTGTGTGCGGATATTTTCTCGCTCAATCTCTGCCACCGCAGACAGCACAGAGATCATCAGCTTTCCTGCATCCTTGGAGCTGTCAATGCCATCCTCCACGCAGATCAGATTGACACCGAAATCCTGCATGAGTTGCAAAGAGTTCAGAACATCCGCCGCATTTCTGCCAAATCGGGACAGCTTAAAGACCAGCACATAAGAAACATCATCTTTGCCGTCCTGGATGTCATTCAGCATCCGTTGAAACTCCTGCCGCCCTTGGATGTTCTTGTCGGAAAATCCTTCGTCAGAATACTCCCCGGCAACGATCATATCCTCGTATGCCGCATACTTCCGCAGCTTGTCACGCTGGGCATCCAAACTGTATCCGTCAACCTGCATCGAGGTGGACACTCTTGTATAAAGATAGCATTTAAGTTGTTTCTTTTTCAGAATCTCCACCTCCCTCATTCCTTCCTTTTACCATAAGTCCCTCGTTGCGGATATAATACTCCAAAAGCCACAGCACATAATCCGGTGCATGGCGGTTGTCCAATTCCCATTCAGTCATAGTCCGGTAAGGAATATGGACGAGCTTGCAAAAATCTTTCCGGTTCAGTCCTGTGCTTTCACGCAACTTTATAATTCTGTTTTTACAATCCATCCGTCTTTTCTCCACAAAAGCAAAAATACACGTTGCGTAATCATTATAGCATAGCCATAGTGAATACGCAACGTGTAAATTGCAAATTTTACGCAGCCTTATCCGTCAAAAGCTGCGCTTGATTACTTTCCTCGGAATGCTCCACTTCCTGCGGTGCGTCCTGTTCCAATTTATCCAAAACCTGATGTCCATATTTCTGGAGCATCTGGCTCATAACATCCACACAGCGGTCAAATGCCGCATTATATTTCGCTTCCTCATAATATTTCTTCAATAGGCGATTCCTCCATCAAAGTTCCATATCCTGTCCACGCTTCCGTGCAGTGTGTTCGTGCTCCTGCGTTTCTTTTCCTTTGCTGAGGACAACATCAAGAAAAGCCCGAACCCTTTCGGATGCGATTTCCAGTGCATCCAAGAAGGGCTGGGCTTTCTTTTTCAGCTCTTGATATTGTTCATGCAGCGCATCGTACCGCTGCTTCCATGTTTTTGCACTTTTCTCCGCTTGCTCGAATTTCTGCTTGTACTTGATCTTCTCTGCCTTTTCCGCAAAGCTACTGACAGCATAATCTTTGAGTGTGCGGCATTCATCCGGTGTCAGAGTGATATTGTTTCCGAATGTGGCCTTCTTGCCCATAGCTTCAATATCCTGCACCGTCAGTGCAAGAGTCTTTGCCGTCTTGGTTTCCTTTTGCAGCGCTTCCAGTTTCCTTTTCTGTTTCTCCGTGGCAGCTTTGGCATTCTCCAAACTCTGCTCCGCCTGTGCCACCTGTCCGGTCACAGCTTCCAAACGCTGCTGTTCTGCCTGCACCTTGAACTGCGTCACCGTCAGATGTTCCTCGGTGCTGCCACGCTCTCCACGCTCCACATCGGTGTAACCGGCAGTTCGCATGAAATTGAAAAAGTCATCCTGCAACACACTGTAGGATGACTTCAAAATCTTTTTCCCTTTTGCATTCAACATGGGATTTCCGTTCTCACCAAGCACCGGCTTGGACTCCCATTTCTTACTGCGGCTGACCTGTGTGATG
>ERZ791830.789-NODE-789-length-26976-cov-3.933509_pt1 | contig 26976 bp, 19 predicted proteins | sample MGYA00509945_ERZ791830 | MGnify/ENA primary metagenome ERZ791830 (study PRJEB30046, sample SAMN00792021) | human gut metagenome | study: EMG produced TPA metagenomics assembly of the A metagenome-wide association study of gut microbiota in type 2...
CCCATATCTGTTTTGATAACCTGAAATGAATCCACTATGAATAATGTAGGTTAGAGGCAGATTATTTTTATAATAAACGTTCAAATATTTTATGGCGTAGAAATGCATCTATTCCTACAACTTCCGGCTTAACATTGCCTGCTGAAAATATTGGTAAGGTTAATAATACCGGTTTTGATTTTAAGATTGAATGGAATGACAATATCGGTAAAGATTGGCGCTATAGTATATCTGCAACCGGAGGCTATGCAAAAAATACCATTAAGTTCTGGGACGAAGCTCCGGGTGCTCCTGAGTGGCAAAAGTCGACAGGTCATCCGATGAATACTTCTTTGTATTATGAGTATGACGGTGTATTTAAGGATTGGGATGAAATCAACGATATAGCTAATCGTCCGAATTATGACGGTATAACAAAGGATGCGGACTTAAAACCGGGTGATATGAAATTTAAGGATCTCGATGGGGATGGTAAAATAACCCCGGATGACCGTTATCGTTCGGACCGTACCAATGAACCGAAATGGACATATGGCATTACAGGATATTTGCAATGGAAAAACTTTGACATGAATATTTTATTTCAAGGTGCGGCTGATTCATGGACTAAAGTTTACTGGGAAGCCGGTGATATTGGTAATTATCCGAAAACAGTTTATGACAAGCATTGGTCTATTGATAATCCGTCTGACAAATATCCGCGTGTAAACGAACGCAGTCAGTATTATTGGGATGGAACGGCGGCCGGTAACAACACTTACTGGATGGTCAATACGAATTATATCCGTTTGAAAAATCTTGAAGTAGGATGGAGTATCCCCAAAGCATGGTTGCTGCAAACAAAGTTTATCTCGTATGCCCGTTTGTATGTGAGTGGGGTAAACTTGCTGACTTTCTCGCCAAGTAAAGATATTGACCCGGAAAGTACAAGTTCCAATGCGACAAACTATCCTCAGTCAAAAATTATTAATGTAGGTTTTACTGTAACATTCTAAACTTGATATGAACATGAAAAAAGCGAATATATTATGTCTTTTATCTGTAGCTTTGCTTACTGTGTCTTGCAGTACGGATTTTCTGGATACAAAATCACAGACAGAAATCATGGCAGATGATATATGGAAAGAAAAGAGTCTGGCAGAAGCTTATATGTATGATATTTATTTTGCATTTCAGGATGCCGGTTTTACGGAAGAACTACAGGCTTCGGCTTGCGACGAGGCGATGTTTACACATGGGAGGGAATTTGTTGAGACAAACGCAGGTGCTGTGACTGATGTGAATTTAGGCTGGTTTTCAAAGACTCAGAGTGGGCATCAATGGCAACGTTTATACCTGAATATCCGTTCCTGCAATGATTTTATCGAACATGTGGATGACGCAACATTTGCTGACGATGCAAAAAAGCAGTTGAAGGGGGAGGCTTATTTTTTGAGAGCCTATTTCCTGCATCGTTTAACACGTGGATTTGGCGGTGTTCCTATTCAGTTAAAGGTAACCCAGCTGACTGACGATCCGGAGTCGTTTTTATTATCCCGTTCTTCTTATACGGATTGTATCGGGCAGGTTCTGGATGATATTGACAAAGCTGCGGAGTGTTTAAAGGATCATACGTTTGATAATACGCAGAAGGGCAGGGCTACATTGGCTGCTGTTAAGGCTTTGAAAGTTCGTGTGTTGACGGATGCTGCCAGTGATTTGCATGACCAGGCTACAGCTTCGGCAAAATCGTCTCTGCTTGCTTCTTATAAAAATCCGGAATTGTTGTTTTACACGCAAGGGTCACGAACGGAGCGTTGGCAAGCCGTTAAAGTCGCAGCAAAAGATTTGTTGGATAATCCGATGGGACATGCTATTCCGACCTATGGAGGTACAGGACTTTCTACAGAAGAAAAAGCTCAGGCTATCTGGCGTTTCTTTTTGGCAGAAAGTGCAGATCATATTTTTTCTCGCTATTTTATCGATACAAAAGACGAAAGTGGTACTAAGATGCCGATATTTAATGGCCCTTCCGGTTATCATGGATGGGGAGGAAATACTCCTGTTCAAGATTTGGTAGATGCATTTGCAATGGAGGACGGGAGCAAATTTGATTGGAATAATTCTCAACATGCAAACAATCCATATGGTAATCGCGAACCCCGCTTTTATGCAACCATCATGTATGATGGCATGCAATGGATACAGAGACCCGATGATTATGCTTCTATTGAACCGACCGGAAAAATACAGACTGGTTATTATCAGTTGGATCCGTCTGTAACTGATGACTCAAAGTTTTATGCAGGAATGGATAGCCGTAGTGGCGGTGGGGAAAATTGGAATGCTACATACACTGGTTATTATTTAAAGAAATATATCAATCCTGCCGATGGGGATCACCGTAACAAGATCAATGCGGTTTTTCCGTTCATTCGTTTGTCAGAGGTTTATTTCTGCTATATTGAAGCTTGCATTGAGTTGGGTGAATTGGACGAGGCGAAAAAGTATCTGAATGAATATCGTGAACATGTGAATTTACCGGCTGTTACAACCAATAATAAAGATGAATTGCGGAAAATTTATCAGAATGAGCGTCGTCTGGAATTTTCTTTTGAAGAAATTCGCTATTGGGATGTCCGCCGTTGGATGACTGCCCCTGATCTTCCGGGTTTAAATAGTTTGAAAGGTATTCGTGTTACTGCTACATTGAAGTCAGGAGCTGGTGTTCAATACAAGTATACTGCGGATCCGGATATCTGGAATATGCATTATAAAGTTATAGACCTGAATAATGAAGGGCGTCAGTTTGTTGACAAATGCTATTTTTTACCTATAATGCGTGATGAGAAAAACAGTAATCCAAATTTAATTCAAAATCCAGGTTATGAAAATTAAATAAGTTACTAGTTCTTTTTTTATAAAGTACCGTCTTTGTATTAGAGTATAGACGGTACTTTATTCAGCCTTTTGTTGAGCGATTTGCATTAAATCGGATTTATCATTTGTCTATATAACGAAATAAATCCTATCTTTAGGGTCTCAATTCGTAATTGTAAAAATAGTATTATCATGAAAAACAGAAAATTAAGAATGGGCATGGTAGGCGGTGGAAGTGACGCCTTTATCGGTGCAATCCATCGTCGTGCGGCTTTTATGGACAATCAGATCGAACTTGTATGCGGATGTTTCAGCGTAGACCCTGAAATTTCTAAGAGTTCCGGTCTGTCTTATTACTTGCCGGAAGATCGCATTTACAGTACTTATCAGGAAATGTTCGAGCATGAAATGACGTTGCCGGAAGGTGAACGAATGGATTTTGTGACTATCGTGACACCTAACCGCTGGCATTTTGAACCGGCTATGATGGCTTTGGAAAGAGGATTCCATGTTGTAGTGGATAAACCGATGACCTTCTCGCTGGAAGAAGCTAAACAACTTCAGAAGAAAGTGGAAGAAACAGGACTGATCCTGGCTCTGACCCATGTATATTCTGCCTATCCGGCAGTAAAAGAAGCCAAAGAACGTATCGCCAGAGGTGAACTGGGAACGCTCCGCCGTGTTTATGTGGAATATCTCCAGGGATGGCTTTCCGATCGGATCGAACTACAGGGTGGAAATAACGCCGGATGGCGTACAGACCCGAAACGCTCCGGAAAAGCCGGTTGTATCGGAGATATCGGTACGCATGCCTGGCATCTGAGTGAATATATAACCGGTTTGAAGGTGCTGGAAGTTTGTGCCGACCTGAATGCTTTTGTGCCCGGACGTCCGATCGATGATGATGGCGCAGCATTCCTTCGTTATGAGAACGGTGTGGTCGGAACTTTAACCGCATCGCAGGTCGCTGTCGGAGAAGAAAACAATATCCGGATCCGTATTTACGGAGATAAGGGCGGTCTGGAATGGCAGCAGCAGGAACCGAATACTTTATATGCTAAATGGTCGAATAAACCGACAGAAGTGATCCGTATGGGAAATAACGGTTTTATCGGTGATATGGCCAAAATGAATACCCGCACTCCAGGGGGGCATCCGGAAGGTTTCATCGAAGCTTTTGCCAATATTTACAGGAACTTTGCTCATACTGTCATGAGTATCAAGAAAGGAGAAAAGCCATGTGAGGAATGTCTGGACTTCCCGACTGTTTATGATGGCGTAAGAGGCATGCAGTTCATTGAAACGATGGTGGAAGCCGGATACAATGAAAATGTAAAGTGGCAGAAGTGGGTAGATTGATGATCGCACATTAGTAAATCAATATAGGAATGAAATTAAAAATGTTAGCTTGCTGTTGTTCCTTGCTGGGAGTGACAGCATTTGCTCAAAAAAATGAGTGGAAAGATCCGAACGTAAATGAAGTTAACCGTGCCCCGATGCATACCAACTATTTTGCGTTTGAAACAGAGGATGCGGCGTTGAAGGGATGCAAAGAATCGTCAGTCAATTTTATGACTTTGAACGGAACCTGGAAATTTAACTGGGTGAAGGATGCCGATGCCCGTCCGACAGATTTTTATCAGGTAGGATTTAATGATAAAGGTTGGGCGAATATGCCCGTTCCCGGCATCTGGGAATTGAATGGTTTCGGTGATCCTATTTATGTGAATGTGGGATATGCCTGGAGAAACCAGTTCAAGAATAATCCGCCGGAAGTGCCGGTCGAAAATAACCATGTCGGTTCATACCGTAGAGAAATCGTTATTCCGGCAGACTGGAAAGGAAAAGAAATATTTGCTCATTTCGGTTCGGTAACATCCAATATGTATCTTTGGGTAAACGGACAGTATGTAGGGTATAGCGAAGACAGCAAACTCGAAGCGGAATTCAATCTGACCAAATACCTGAAACCCGGCAAGAACCTGATTGCATTCCAGACATTCCGCTGGTGCGACGGTACGTATCTGGAAGACCAGGATTTTCTGCGTCTGTGCGGTGTCGGACGTGATTGTTATCTGTATACCCGTAATCCTAAATATATCCAGGATATCCGCGTAACTCCGGATCTGGATGCACAGTATAAGGATGCCACGTTAAATGTAAGCGTTAACCTGAAAGGTAGTGGTGTTGTGGATGTGAAATTGTTGGATAAACAAGGCAATTCCGTTGCAACAACTACGCTGAAAGGCTCAGGCAAAGTGTCTGCGGATATCGCTGTTTCCAATCCGCTGAAGTGGACGGCTGAAACGCCTAACCTGTATACCCTGGTCGCTACGCTGAAAGAAGGCAATAAAGAACTGGAAGTTATCCCGGTGAAAGTCGGTTTCCGTAAGATAGAACTGAAAAACAGCCAGATCCTGGTAAACGGGCAGCCGGTACTGTTTAAGGGAGCAGACCGTCATGAAATGGATCCGGACGGCGGATATGTGGTTTCCCGCGAACGTATGTTGCAGGACATCAAGGTGATGAAGGAATACAACCTTAATGCGGTTCGTACCTGTCACTATCCGGATGCAAACCTGTGGTATGATCTGTGTGACGAATACGGTATTTATGTCGTAGCCGAGGCTAATGTGGAATCCCACGGTATGGGGTATGGTGAACAAACCCTGGCTAAGAATCCGGCGTATGCAAAAGCACATATGGAACGTAACCAGCGTAATGTACAACGTGGTTTCAACCATCCGTCTATTATTTTCTGGTCATTGGGTAATGAAGCCGGTTTCGGACCGAACTTTGAAGCATGTTACACCTGGATCAAGAATGAAGATAAGAGCCGTGCCGTTCAGTATGAGCAGGCAGGAAAGAATGAATTTACCGATATCTATTGTCCGATGTATCTGGGGTATAAAGGATGCGAAGACTATTGTAATAGTAATGTCGACAAACCGCTTATCCAGTGCGAGTATGCGCATGCAATGGGTAATTCACAGGGTGGATTCAAAGAATACTGGGATCTTGTCCGTAAATATCCGAAATATCAGGGTGGTTTCATCTGGGACTTTGTGGATCAGTCATTGCGTATGAAAAATAAGGAAGGTGTGGAATATTATGGATACGGTGGCGACTTTAACCGCTACGATGCATCTGATAATAACTTCCTGGACAATGGTTTGATCAGTCCGGACCGTAAGCCTAATCCTCATATGCATGAGGTCGGACATATTTACCAGTCGATCTGGGTAACTCCTTCGGACCTGGCAAGCGGTGTCGTGAATGTTTATAACGAAAACTTCTTCCGTGATTTGAGTGGTTATTATGCAGAATGGGAATTGCTGGCTGATGGCGAAGTAGTTCAGACAGGCATGGTCAAAGATCTGGAAGTGGCTCCGCAACAGACCAAATCTGTAAAGTTGAACTATACTACGGACGGAATCTGCAAATGCAAGGAATTGCTGTTGAATGTCGCTTTCAAACTGAAAAAAGCGGAAACAATGCTTCCGGCGGGATATACGGTTGCTAAAAACCAGTTGGTTGTCCGCCCGTATAAGGCTCCGGAATTGAAACTGGCAAATGTTGAAAAGGTAAATGTTGCCACGGTAACCCCGGTAATTACAGAAAATGATTACAACTATCTGATCGTTACAGGTGAAAACTTCCGTATCGAGTTCAATAAACATGACGGTTTCCTTTGCAAATATGATGTAAAGGGCCAGGCTTTGATCGATGAAGGCGGCAAGCTGACTCCAAACTTCTGGCGTGCTCCGACCGATAACGATATGGGAGCCGGTTTGCAGAACAGATATGCAGCATGGAAAAAGCCGGGACTGAAACTGACCTCTTTGACAAATAAGATGGAAAACGGTCAGGCGGTAGTAAATGCAGAATATACAATGGAAGCCGTATCGGCTAAGTTGTCCGTTTCTTATACCATTAATAATGAAGGTGCCGTAAAAGTAACACAGAAGATGATTGCCGATAAGTCGGCTAAAGTATCGGATATGTTCCGTTTCGGTATGCAGATGCAGATGCCGAAAGAAATGGCATTGATCAAATATTATGGTCGTGGTCCGTGGGAAAACTATTCAGACCGTAACAATGTGACCGATCTGGGTAAATTCTGCCAGACAGTGGATGAACAATTCTACTCTTATATCCGTCCGCAGGAAACCGGTACAAAAACGGATATCCGCTGGTGGAAACAGACAAACAAAGGTGGCAACGGTCTGATGTTTGTTGCCGAGGCTCCTTTCTCTGCTTCTGCATTGAACTACTCGATCGAATCACTGGACGACGGTGTGCAGAAAGACCAGAGACATTCAGAATTAGTCCCGAAAGTGGACTATACCAACCTTTGTATCGACAAGGTACAGATGGGACTGGGCTGTGTGAACAGCTGGGGCGCATTGCCTTTGGAGCAATATCGTTTGCCTTACGGTGATTATGAATTTACTTTCATTATGACACCGATGCAGTCAAATCTTTAAGGGATACTGAAAATAATTAAAAAAAGCATAATCTGCTTACTTATTACGTTAAATAGGTGGGTTATGCTTTCTTTATATTAAGGAAAATGCTACTTTTATTGCCGATTTTTAAATCTAATTCTCAGACTAAGTGTAAATATTGAATACCATAAAAACAGATGGCTACTAACAAGAATTCTAATCGATACTCATCAGGCCTGAAGAAGAATTTTTTTAAAGGAAAGACCTTTATGCTTCTTTTGGGCGTAATTTTTGGTGCCGGGGTAATGATTCTGGCTTATAATACTTCCGTTTATTTTTCCAGTGACGAATCCTGTATGATGTGTCATGTGCATCCGCATGTGGAAGGCAGCTGGAAACTATCCAAGCACGTAAATAACGGGAGCGGGGTGAAAGTGCATTGCGTGGACTGCCACCTTCCGCCTAAAAACGATACCTGGAACCATTATACGGCAAAAGCAAAGCTGGGCTTAAAAGATGTCTGGTCTTTTATGACTAAAGACAGTGCCGACTTTGACTGGGATGTGAAGTCAGAACTGGATCATGCCGTTAAATATATCCCGAATGAATCATGTAAAGAATGTCACCAGAATTTGTTTCCGGAAGGAATTACGAACGATGGTATTACAGCACACCTTTATTATGATGAAAATGAAAAGAAACTGGACTTGCAGTGTATCAGTTGTCACCTGGATGCCGGGCATTATAATCCCAACTACAACCATTCCAAGTTGACTGGTATTCCTGGCATGGCTTCCGGATCTTCGGCGGTCGATACAAGCCTTTATTTCAAGGAACCTGCACTGGTAACAAGTTTTGCCGATTATGTAGAACAGATACCCGGAACACCGGTGTCTTTCAAAATGGTTGCCGTGCCGGGCGGTACGTTCAAAATGGGTAGCACCAGCAAGGAACCGTTCCATAAACCGGATGAAGCACCTGTTCGTAACGTAACGGTCAGCCCGTTCTTTATGGCTGAGGTGGAAGTTACCTGGGACCAGTACTGGTCGTTCTATGGAAATACGATGAGCGAGGGACGTACTCCTCCTGAAACAGTTTATGCGAATAACAGCAATCCGGATGTGGATGCTATTTCCGGTCCGACACCTCCATTCGGATTCCCCGACCAGGGATGGGGTGGCGGCGATCGTCCGGCTATCACAATGACACATTATGCAGCTGAAACATTCTGCCAGTGGTTATCGAAGAAGACCGGCAAGAAATACCGTCTGCCGACCGAAGCCGAATGGGAATATGCAGCCCGCGGAGGTACGGAAACTCCTTACTTCTTCAGCGGCAGCCCGAAAGACTTCTCCGACCAGGGATTCTGGCGTAAGTTCTTCGATGCAAAAACCGACAGTATCAGTTCGTTCGTCATTTACAGCAAGAACAGTAAGAATAAGACACAAGAACCGGAACTGGTGAAAGCCAATCCGTTCGGATTAAAGAATATGTTGGGTAATGTCATGGAATATTGTGCAGATAAGTATGATCCTGAAGCTTATAGCAAGGGAGGCGAGTCTGTTACGAATCCGTTGGTAACCGAAGGAACGGAATGGGTAGTGCGCGGAGGTAATTATACTTCTGACGCGGCAGACCTTCGTTCGGCAGCCCGCGACTATACCAAACATGAAGCGTGGTTAAAGACCGACCCGCAGCAACCTAAAAGTATCTGGTGGTATTCTGACATACGTGGCATAGGCTTCCGTGTGGTATGCGAGCCGGATTCATCCATTCAATAAAGTAGACTAGTGTAAAAATTATATCAATTCTTTAAATTTGCTATATCATGAAAAAGGAAAACAGTATCAGTAGAAGATCATTTTTAAAAAGTTCAGCGATGGCCGGTGCACTGGGTGCAATCGGTACAGGTAGTGCAGCAAGTGTGGTTCTGACTTCATGCGGCGGGGGAGAAAAAGCCACTGCTTTGAAACCGCTGAAAGAACCGGGTACTTATTATATTCCGGAATTGCCGGATCTGGCAACCGACGGCCAGGAACTGAAAGCCGGTGTTATCGGTTGCGGCGGACGTGGTTCCGGTGCCGCTTTCAACTTCCTGAACGCAGCAAATGGCGTAACTATTGTTGCGTTGGGTGATACTTTCCAGGAAAGAGTTGACGAACTGGCCGGTAAGCTGAAAAAAGATAAGAATATAGATATTCCTGCCGACAAACGTTTTGTAGGTCTGGATGCATATAAACAAGTAATAGACAGTGGCGTGGATGTTGTGATCATTGCAACACCTCCCGTGTTCCGTCCGGTACATTTTCAGTATGCGACAGAAAAAGGGAAACATTCATTCCTTGAAAAACCGATCTGCGTGGATCCGGTAGGTTATCGTACGATCATGGCTACAGCCAAACAGGCGGAAGCGAAGAATCTTCGCGTAATCACAGGTACACAACGTCATCATCAGCGTTCTTATGTAGAATCTTACAAAAAGATCATGGAAGGTATGATCGGTGAGATCACTGGCGGTACGGTTTACTGGAACCAGAGTATGTTATGGTTCCGCGAACGTCAGAAAGAATGGAACGATTGCGAATATATGATCAAAGACTGGGTGAACTGGAAATGGTTATCCGGCGACCATATTGTTGAGCAGCATGTACATAATATCGACGTATTTACTTGGTTCAGCGGGCTGAAACCTGTTAAGGCTGTCGGTTTCGGTTCTCGCCAGCGCCGTATTACCGGTGACCAGTATGATAATTTCAGTATCGACTTCACTATGGAGAACGGTATCCATATGCATAGTATGTGTCGTCAGATTGACGGTTGCGTGAGCAATGTAAGCGAATTTGTCCAGGGTACGAAAGGCTCATGGGACAGCTCTACGATGGAGATCAAAGACCTTGCCGGTAATGTGGTATGGAAATACGATTATGAAGCAGAAAAAGCAAACTTCAAACAGACCGACCCGTATACATTGGAACATGTTAACTGGATCAACAGTATCCGTGGTAACAAACCGCTTCAGCAGGCTTCCGAAACAGCTATTTCGAATATGGCAGCTATTATGGGACGTGAATCGGCTTATTCCGGTGCTGAGACGACCTGGGATGCTATGACCGCTTCTCCGCTGGATTATACTCCGAAAGACCTGAATCTGGGTAAGATGGATATGAGCACATTTACTGTACCGGTTCCGGGAAAACCTCGTGATCAAAATAAATAAAGATATGACATTAAACAGAAGAAACTTTTTAAGAACAACTCTGTCCGGTGCTGCGGTAGCAGCCGTAAGTACCGGCACGTTGGCATCTTGTGCATCGAAGGCTTCTTCGGATGAGAAATGTCCGGAAACGAAGTTTTGCTGCAACACCAAGGCGAAACTGAACCTCTCTTTCCAGGAAGGCATCGCTCCGGGTGAAAACCTGAACCAGAAGCTGGACTATATGGAAAAGCTGGGAGTTGTCGGTTTTGAACCGGGGGGCCGCGGACTGAAAGACCGTGTAAAGGAAATCAAAGAAGCCCTGAGCGGTCGTGATATCAAAGTCAGTGCCATTTGTGCAGGGTTTGAAGGTTTTATCCTCTCTACCGATCCGGCTATCCGTCAGAAATGTATGGATACGATGAAAGAGATTATCACCGCAGCCGGCGAACTGGGATCGACAGGGGTTATCATCGTTCCGGCTTTCAACGGGCAGGTACCGGCACTTCCTCATAATCAGGAAACCCGCGACTTCCTGTGCGAGCAATTCACCGAAATGGGAAACCATGCCGCTCAGAACGGAACGACCGTGATCTTTGAACCTTTAAACCGTAAAGAATGTTTCTATATGCGCCAGGTGGCCGACGCCGCTTCCGTATGCCGGGATATCAACAATCCGGGAGTACGTTGCATGGGTGACTTCTGGCATATGACCTGGGAAGAAACGTCCGATATGGGAGCCTTTATCTCGGGTGGAGACTATTTGCAACACGTACACGTGGCAAGCCGCAAACGTCGCAGCATGCCGGGTGAAGACGGAGAAGCAGATAACTATGTAGACGGCTTCAAGGGCCTGAAGATGCTGGGTTATGACAAATACGTAAGTTTCGAATGCGGATGCCAGGGCGATCGTAACATCGTTGTCCCTGCCGCGGTAGAACTCTTGCGCAAACAATGGGAAGAAGCATAAATTATGCCTTTAGTATATCCAAATATGCAAATGAGTGAGGTGGTGGAAGAACATCCCTCACTCATTCCTGTAATCAACCGGTTCGGTATCCGCCTTGGGTTGGGGGATAAATCGGTGAAGACGATCTGTGACGAATATCAGCTGGATACTGATTTCCTGCTGACTGTAATTAACACGTTCCTGAACGAGGAATACTTCCCGGAAAGGAAGTTACAGACATTCCATACGACACAGATTATCGATTACCTGACCAAGACTAATCTTTACTACCAGCGTTACCAGTTGCCGAACATAGAGCGGCACCTTACTTCTTTCATCTCTATGAGCACACCGGGAAACAATACGTTGAACTTGATCGGCAAATTCTTCTCCTCTTTCAAGGAAGAGCTTACGGCACGCATCGAACATGATGATAAGGAATGGTTCCCTTACTGCCTGGCATTGAGTGAAAAAATAAAAGGGGGCTGTAATTCCGATGAAAAAGAGGCACTCCATCTGGGCGACGAGCAGCGTTCGGAAGATGCTATAGAAGCGTTGTTGTCCGACCTGAAAGGCATTATGATCAAGCATCTTTCCGGCGATTACAACGAGAATCTGTGTTATGCCGTGATCTTTGGGATCAGCAGCCTTGAAAAAGACATCAAGCAGCATAACCGTATCCGTTACCGTATCCTGACTCCGATGGTCTCTGCCATGGAGAAATTATGTAAATAACCCCTGTCGATGCACCGGAACAAACAAATAGCGATAATCTTACCCGACACTCTACAAAGTATAGGTCTTCAGAGTCTGCTGACCGACTACTTTCCTCCGGTCGAGGTCTGCTATTTCCCTGCGTTCGAGATTTTTAATGCGGCAGGTGGCAACGATGCGTTCGATTATTATTTTACCTCTCCGGACATCATGGTGCTGAACGCCGACTTTTTCCTTCCTCGCCGTGGCAAAACCACGGTACTGATTGATGGGGGAGAGGGCACCGGCGGTATCTCCACCACCAACCATATAACCATCAAGGCATCGCAGGAGATTATCATCGAGCAATTGCAGCAATTGTTTACCAGCGACAGTTCCGCTTACACAGTCGGTGAAAACAGCAAAGACCTTTCTTCCCGCGAGACCGACGTCCTCCAACTGATCGTCAAAGGCATCACGAATAAGGAGATTGCCGACAAACTGAATATCAGTCTGAACACCGTCCTGACCCACCGCAAGAATATCACCGCCAAACTAGGCATCAAGACCGTCTCCGGTTTAACATTCTATGCCATCATGAACGGGATTATTTCGGGGGATGATATTGAGTTATAAGTATTCTTTTGCCTCATACTTATTCCGGAAAGCGCATGCATATATAAAATATATTATTACATTTGCAGAACAGTTACGCTATCAAGGCGGTAGCGGACGTAACCATAAAATATACTTAACTATGGAAGAAGAATTAATTCCGTTAAAGGAGAAGTTTATCAATCCCTTTTCCGATGTCGGGTTTAAAATGGTTTTCGGGAGTGAGGTTAGCAAAGAATTGATTATCAAATTTCTCAACAGTTTGTTGAATGAAGGTATCACGGATATAACCTTCCGGAACGTAGAAGCATTAGGGATGGGGCGGAACGACCGCAAGGCAGTATTCGACATCTTCTGTGAAACTGACAAGCATAAAATGATAATCGTTGAGATGCAAAAGAGTTCCCAGAAATACTTTTCCGACCGGGTGTTATATTACGCCTCCTTTGCCATCCAGCAACAGGCTACTTACGCAAAAGAACAGTTGGAGCGGGCGTTGGAACAGGAAGCAAAGAATGGTTGTAAGGCAGAGACGAAGTTGCTTCGCTGGAACTATGCTGTGAACCGTGTGTATGTAGTTTGTGTTTTAAACTATATAATGGATCGCAAGCATCCTGAAAAATACCGTTGGGACGTGGTCCGTATGGACCGTGAGTTGAAAGAACCTTTCAGCGAAACATTAACGGAGGTTTATCTTGAAATGCCTAAATTTAAACTGCTCCTATCGGAATGCGATACGTTATACAAGAAATTTTTATATGTACTAAACAATATAGAGATCATGGCACGATTACCCAAGGAATTGAACGAACAGATTTTCCAGAAGCTGAAAAGCATAGTGGAAATCGAACGTATGACCCCTGACGAACGTTTGGAATACGAGCTAAGCCTCTCCACCGAACGCGACCTGTATGCCTGCATGGAAACGAAGTATGAGGAGGGTATGGAAAAAGGTATGGAAAAAGGCAAATTCGAAGGTATCAAAGAGGGTATGAAAGAAGGCATTCGTGAAGTCGCCCTCCGCCTCAAACAACTCGGCATGGATATGCAATCCATCATGCAAGCCACCGGCCTGACCGAATCCGAGATACAAGCATTGTAATTACTATGCATTAATATATATAGCAGGCGACCTAATATAGATCGCCTGTTTCTATTATCACGTATTCCTACTTTTTTCGCCCGTTCAGGGTGTTCAGCAAAAACTTTCCGGGTTTGAATTTGACACTCACGCGGGGAGCGATGAGGCAGGGAACGCCGTTATGCGGGTTACGGCCCGGTCGCTCCGTCTGTTTCCAGGGGACGAAAGTGCCGAAACCATAAAACTGGATCGTCTTATCCTCCTTCAATGCCTCTGTTAAAACTTCCTCTAAAGCGTCCAAAAAACGCCGCGACTGGCAGGAGGCAACGCCCAGCTTCGCGGCTAATTCAGTTATTACATCTGTTCTATTCATACTATTATGCTATGTTTCCTTCTATGATACTATGTCTCCTTACAGTTTTTGCACATGCAAAAGTGTTGCAAAAGCACCTCCCGTCCCGACAGGAGAGGGCGGTTACTTTGCAACACTTTTTTCATCCGGTCAGAGAAAGATCACTCGATCTCCGGGCGGTCTCCGCCACCACTGCTGCCGCCACCTTCTTCGGGAGCCGTTTCGGGTGCGTCGTTCAACTCCATCCAGAAGATGTTGTCGCTGATGAGCGTGCGGCTCATCGACTTGCTACCACCCATCCTGGTCGCTTCGGGGATGAAACGGACACGTACACCGGTGATTTGCGCCGTGGTTACTTTGTCTGCCGACTCCACTCCCTGGCCGGCAGCGGTAAGGGTGTAGTAGAAAGTACCCAGACCATCTATCTTTACGCTGCGCCCCTGTGCCATAAAGTCGGCCAGCACGCCTGCCAGGTCCATCAGGACGGCGTAGACGTCGGCACGGCTTACGGTGGAGATCTGCGACAGGCGGTCGGCCACTTCTTTCGTCATTACGGGTTTACCGACAGTGATAGATTTCGGATACCATTTTCCATTAATCTTCTGTTGAATCTTTTTGAAAAAAGCCATACAGTTTAGATTTAAATTGTTTCTGATGCCTTCAGGAAAGGAGGAATGGCTGGTGACGGACCTAACGCTGTCTGGTGACGGACCTGACATGGTCAAGTGACGGACCTGACGTGACCTGGTGACGGACCCGGCATCCTTCTTCTCCTGTAGTGTCAGAATATTCTTCGTGCCGGAGTTCCCGCGCCATCTCCGGCTTAGCGTGTCGTGTTTGGATCTGGTTCAGATGAAGGATGACCTTTCCTTTGTTTATTTCATTCTACTTCTATGTCACGGATGCACCGGAGATAATAATAGGTGTTTTTTGATTTACTGTTTAAAGAATTGTCCGTTGCAACAGTGGCAAAGCTCATATACCATGCATCTGTACTGCCATAAAACTCTGTTGCCAGCCAATACTGGGTGGTAGTAGTTGAAAATCTGGAAAAAGTGACAAATCCCGTTTCGTCTCTTGTCGCTTCGAGCTCCTTCTGAAAAGCGATGATGATAGCGCCTTCGCGATGCGTAGGCACCCGCCATGTCCCCTTTGTATCCTGTCCGTCTTTTCCTTGATATGCCGAGCATCCCGTCATAGCAGCAGAGGCTGTAGGAGGATCAATAAAACGTTGCGAGTTTGCAGTACTCAGATAACCGTTTGCCTGTGCCCAAGTGACGGCACCAACCGTGCTGGGAGTTGTACCATCACTACTTATCAATTGCGACGAGAGGATAAAACGGCGGGAAAGATTTTTGTCGGGGTCCTGAATATTCGTACCATTCGTATAGTGTCGTGTTATCCGTTTTACATAGACATTTCCGCCATCTGTGCCTGTCACGGGAGTCGTTTCGTCTGTTTCAAATAATTGAACCTCTGTATAAAAACTATCATTTGCATTCCTGTCTTCCACGTTACGAGGCATATCTACCAAGTTGATGGCGGCATACGTGTTACTTCTTTGGTCGGTATATATTTCTACTCGCTGTCCCTTTCCCCGCAATGGAAAAAGAAGAAATACGAAAGCTGCAACGACCGTAAATTTGATTGTATTCATATTCCTGTTTTATATTGATTACTACCCTCTATTTTTAGGGAAGAGGTATATCCCGGACGCAGAGTTTGCCAGTAGTCGTAGTTTTCGGTTCAACCGTTATTGCGTTTGAAGATAACCGGGTGAAATAATAAGGTGGGGTACCCGATCTTTCAGTTGTCGAAACGCCTATTGAGGACTTGACATTGTCGATATAATTGCCGACATAAATTCCTATCAACTGGTTGGATGCGGGAAGATACCAAATGAGTTCGTTTTCATCGATTAATCCGTTTCCATTCTCATCGCGGTTTAAATCATAACAAGCCCTTGCTGCAATGGTGTAGCCATATTGGTATTGATACAATAAAATATTTCCAGACGCATCCTTTTGCAATGCAGGAACATAAGCAGATATACTATTATTCATCTCCAGGTTTTTAGGGTTTTCAGACAGTTCCCGGGTAACGGCTTTCCCGTTATCCAGGTTCGCCGTTCCATAGTCATCAGCCGTGTTTACGCGATAATAACCGGGATATTGGGCTTTTTTCTGTTGCTCCTTATTCTCTGAATATGGGGAGATATTTTCTCTTATCTGTTCACACAAAAGTCCCATCTTATAAACCCCGTTTTCCTTCTCTCCTCCGAAACGTCCGCAGTAGATTGCCGGACGCTGGTCCATGCGGTAGATGGTGGTAGCCTCCACCGGCTTTCCTTCTTCGCCTTCGGTGGCGGTGGTTATTTTGATGTACAATGAGCGTTTACCTCCCTTGCCGTCCGTACCCGTGTCGGGAAGGGTGACGCCATCGTCCAGATACGTATATTCATTGCTGTAAAGGTAGAGCCTTACTTCTGTCGGAAGGACAGTCTTGGTCGTCATGAGCGTGCTCAGGGGTTCCTTTCTATTGTTATATGCATCCGTATAGTTGGACGAGGAGGAAAGGCGGAGCCAGCTGGTAGCTTCTGAAGCCTGGATAGTAGCCCCCTTATCCGTATATACCCCGACGGTAATGATACGCCCGTGTGCCTTTATATTGATGGGGCGTGTGTCGCAATGAGCGTCGAGGTCGTATTTGACATCGGGCACATCATACTTACCCTTGGTTCCGCTTGTGATAGCGCTGGCACGGAAATTAATGCTTTGTTCGGCGGTATACGCCCTGATGCGTTCGTCGTTCTTGGCCGATTCGATCTCTGCATTGATAGAGGTGCGCAGGTTGTAGAAATGGTTGGGGGTCACATCGAAATTATCCGTATTATTGTTGCCCACATACATCTGGTAGATGGCATATTTATCCGCCGACTCTGTGGAATAGGCCCATGCCTCTATCTGGGTGCCGAGTGGCGGGGCTTGCCCCGATTCGACTGTTCCGTCCACCTTGTAATACCGTTTGTCTTCGGAGATGATGGTGCCGACGGTGCCCCGGCGGTTTTGTGCCACATACCAGGTCTGCGTCCGGAAGCCATCGGCGGCGGGTTCTCCTTCCAGCACGCTTTCCAATGTTCCGTAGGCGTTGACTTTCTCGTCGTTTACATCCGGATTGGTGAGGCGGATGGTCTTGCTGACATTGAGTAGCTTCAATCCCTGCAACCGGTAGTTGTCAACATCGAATTTATAATGCAGCGTGATACGTGCCATCAGTCTGCGTATCTCGATTGCCCCGGTAAACCCTTCGGGCGTATTGTATTCTACCAGTCCGTGCTTGCCCGAATCGATGTCGCTGACAGTGACGCCTGTCACTTTGCCGGCGAAAGGCACATCGACATCGGAAGTGATCAGCGATTTGTCGCTTCCTCCTTCACTGGTCAGATAATCGAAGCTATTCTTTTCCAGCTCTTCAAGTGTTGTCACGCCACTGAAATCCCGGTCCAGTTTAGGCCCCAGCACCAGCAGGTAGAGTGTCTGGTCGGTAGCGACCACCAGGGGAACTTCCAATGTCGCCCTATCGTTGACCGCTGTTGTAGCATCGCTCAGTTTTTGCGGTTCGCCGTTGATGGAGCCGTCGGCATTGAACTGGAAGAGCCACAGGTTATGTAGTTCTGTCGTGCCGTCGGATGCTTTGGTATTTGTTTCCGGTTGCGCTTGTTCGAGATATACCATAAACGCGGCGTCGGCATTATTTCCTTGCTGTGTTTGTATGCTTTGCCCGGATCGCCCGCTTCGTGAAGCCTGCGCTGCTTGTTTCGTCCCGGCGGTGGGATCGATGGCAGGCGGCAGGCTGACTTGCAGGCTGACCATGACGGTCTTTCCTGTCCGGTTACCCGGTTTGACGAGGCTTTCGTCCGTGCAGCCGCTCGGCAATGCCAGTATCAGGCATGCAGCCAGGAAACAACTCGTATATACTATCCACCTTTTCATATTTTATTAATTAGTTCCTTTCTGTTGTAAGTCTCTGATGGCGAGTTGCACGTCTCCCATACCTTCCCGTTTCAATATAAGAATGACTTTAATGCCGATCATATCGGGGAAGTTGTTCGGGTTGATTGTTAGCGGCACCGAATAGTTATGTTCCCCAGAGCTGATGGCCACTTCCTCACTTTGTGTTTGTAACACACCCAGATAGGATACGTAAAGCCATAATTTCCCGGCAGGCGGATCGATGTCTTCAGGAGTAAGGGTGACAGTAACCGTATAGTCGCCTCCGGCCTGTGGCACCGGATCGATAGCCTTGTCAAAAGCGAGCTTTCCTTTGTATGTATAGCCGCTCTGGGAAATGGTCGTTATTGTGCTGACGGTCTCTCCGTCGAGACCGGTTCCTTCTACCTTAACCTTGAAAGTCCGCCCGCTCTGATTCTCCCAGCGCGGAAGGTAAGCAAAGGTCTGTTGTGAGTAGCTTCCGTGGGTGGTATGAACTTGTCCTTCATCCTTTTTGAACGAGAACTGATCGAAATCGATGGCAGTTCCCGCCCCCTCCCCGGTTATCAGCGTGGCCGTCCAGTAAGGGACATTCGATTCGATCTCGAAGGAAGGGGTTCCGCCTTTATATTCGACTGAAATGATTCTTACTACTTTCATTGAACTAGCCGGGATGGTATTACGTACACACCGGATCGTATAGCCGTTCTGTGTATCTGCATTCTCAATGGCGGCTGTCGGCGTGCCTCCGCTGAAGTTGAATGCTTTACCGTATGATGTTGTCCAGTAATGGCCCGAAGCAAGGTCACCCGCCACTTCCCCGTTCGTGCTGCGATAGGTGGCATGAGGCTGCAATAACCAGTGGAAAGAGGGATATCCGTCAGCATTCGCTTCATTGTCGCATGTATTGATCAATATCTGATATTGCTCGGCGGTTGCCATGTGCCATTGCAGGTTGTCTACAATCTTGTTGTCCCTGATCTGCACTTCTGAAAGGCCGACCAGTTTGCAGGGATCACCCAAAGCCTTTTTAACCTCATCCTCACTGTTATCCGCAGGGATATCACCCGATTGCAGGTAAGGGATACCGGCCCAATCAGAGATATTCGCTACCGTGGTGTATGATCCCGGATACCATAGGATATCTTTCAGGTCACTACCACTTGCAGGCGGTTCAAAAGCTGTGCCTGTAGTGGATTTTCTCTCGGTTTGCACAGCGATCAGGCTGCCGTATTTGAACACGACGTCCTTATAACCCGTTTCGGAATGGTAGGTTTTCAGGATGCCCGAGTAGACGCTGTAGTCGTCCCAGACATTGACGTTCTTTGAGGTATCGTTGTCAAAGTCAAAGTCGGCCGACTTGTCGCTGACAATCACCAGGCCGTCGATCGGTTTCCAGTTGATCGTGATATCGTGCTCCTCCATCTCTACAATTTCGGCATAGATGCCCAGGGCGCCTAATCCTGTAATGGTAGCATATATATGGTATGAGTTGTTTCGTTTCAGATTATAGTCAGGCGAAACCCCTTCACCGATATTCAGCAGATAGATGCCTCGCAGCACCTGCGTGCTTCCGTTCTGCAGTTGGCATTCGGCTTCTATCTTCAGGTAGGTGGCACGCGAAGCATCCGCCCTGTTCGACAGGATATGTTCCGGGATATAAGTCTCCGGGAGGGTGATCGAGTTTGTGCCGACGGGGACGGTATAAGTCCAGGGAGTGGCAGACTTGTCGACAGTATATGTTCCGTTATTGTCGAGTTCGCCGGTTTGCCCGATCAGGAGTTCGTCCGACCATTCATCTGCGGTATATGGCTGATCTTCGCCAACCGTTGTAGACTTTGGCATGCGGCATACCCGAATACTGACTTTCGTCACTTTGAAATCTTCTTGGGCAGAGGTGTCCACATTCTTGATCGCGGTGAAGCCGAGACGTGCCACCATACGGGTTACTTTGACCGGAAGTTCCGTTAATTTGCTGCCGTCGACGGTAACGGTGACTTTCGAACCGTCGCTGCGGGCTTCGACAAAAGCATTTTCTACTTTTCCATACATAGGTGGTGCACCGGTGATGCCGACAGCGTTGAACGTAATTCCCTCAATCTCGTCTCTCGCCATGACACCAGCCAATTTCCCAGCCAGTTCTTCCGTTTCATTACAGAAAATATACACATGGTTGATTCCATGGGCAGCATTGACTTTGACGACATAAGAGCCTGGCGTGGAGCCGGTGACGGGACTTGGCGCGCCATTGTATACCAGCTCCCCGTCACCGTTAAACACGATTGCCCTGACTCCGGTGATCTCCAAGTCCGGGTCGGTGGCATCACGTGTCTCCATCTGTATGTTCAGCGCGACCTTTTCGCCGGTGTAGTGATGCCCTCCGATCTCCGTTTCGTTTGAACAGGATGGGAGCAGCAGAAGCACGCACAGGAAAAAGACAGTTGCCGTATATGTCGTTTTAAGTACTATCATCGCTTATAAATCAGAGGTCTGTCGGATAGAACCAATATACCCAGTTGTTGATCGTTATGCACAGCGCCAGATACGCATCGCCTCCTTCGCCCAGACGGATACGGATGTCCCACAGATACCGCCGGTCGAGGTATTCCTGGTCGCCCATCCCCTCAGGTTTGCTCCGGAGCAGGTAGTCGATCAGGTCGACCTGTGTGCCGCCCCCGATGTCGATAGCCTTTCCGGTAGACTTCTCCGTGATGGAGAAGGTGATGTCTTCCCCTTTGACAAACCGGAGAGTATGCAATCGGACTTCGGATGGCAACGATGCTTCCCCGGCATCCGGAGAGTTCCCGCTCTCCGGGGTCTCCTCTTCGGGGCAGGGACAGTAGGTGATCAGGCGGGTCTTGTCCGATGGCTCATTCTTATAATTGTATGTGCCGTCGGCACTTTTGATCACGATGTCGAAGGCGGACATGTCGAGCGGGGTATTTCCGCGGGAGATACCGACCGTTACGTCGTTTGTGTTGCGTATCAGACTGGCGGTTTCCGTATTGCCGGTATGCCCTTCCGTAAAAAGCGGTAACGGACCACTATGCCAGAGCGTATCGAGATGGTTGTTGCTAACATTCTCCTTTGGTTCATACTTCAAAGCCAGTTTTTCTATCGGGTCGCCCGCCGACATCTCCGGAAGCGAATAGAACCGCTCCGTCTTTCCCGCCCACACCACGGCGGTGCTGCCTTTCAGCTTATAAGGGATCGGCATGCGGTACCCCGGCTTCTTCAATGCGGCACCGCTTTCCGTGAGTGTCCGGATATATTTCCCTTCGGCACTGAACAGAAAGACCTTCACTGCTCCCACCTGGTCGGCAAACCAGTCTTCGCGAGCCAGGTTATAGTCATACCGGAACCGAAGGTATAGGTCGCACTCGCTCAGGTCGTCGTGAAGGACATCACAACCGCCCATCCCTGCCGCCATCATGACGGCAAAGGACATCACAAACTTCCCTATGTGGCTGAATATACGCATGCTATGAGCTGAATCGGCTGACGATTAATGCAGGTTTGCTTCCTGTGTCCAGAACGTCCAGGGGTTAATAGTTATCTTGACGGATAAGTAAGCATCGTTCTCATCGTCATCGATATCCGGACCGGTTGGATTTTCCGGATCTGGTTTTGTCGGATCTGTCGGGTCGGGATCGGACGGGTCCGGTATCCACGGTGTGCCGGGGCCGGTTACGCTTTGAAGTGATATGGAGTACCAGTTGTTGCGCACCACGCCCCAGCGGCCCAATGCCATCTTTTGTTCGACGTTTTTGTCATGGCGGATCAGGACGTCATAATAGCAAACGGATTCATGATAATAACGGACAGCGCAATAACGACCGATGATGCCGGTCTTTGCTGTGAATTTCTCTGCTGTAAGCTCGGCAACAGCATTGTTTTTTGCCTCGTCAGTCCCATTAAATACACCATCCTCCATAAGTTTGGCTTTATGGAGAAACTTCGGCAGGTCTGTTTTCAAACCGCCACTGGTTGTATTGTTATATGCCGTCTTGAGGGCGTCCAACGTATAGAATTTCCCGGCATAGGAGAAATAGCTTGTATTTTCTGTAATATCTTTAGGTGTATATTGTGCTTTGACAACTACTTTGGTGGTGAAGCCTAATTTCTGAGCCTTTGCTTCCATCGTGTTTTCAAGGCAGTAAGCACTTGCTTCGCTTGCTCTCGTTACTTCCGGTATCTCTTCCGATGTATCATCTATGTTCTTCAGATAATCAAAAGCAGCCCGTAGTTCGGTTGGAGTTGTAGGTTGCTCACCCACTTCATAATTTTTGTCTTTGCGGTATACGGCACCAGTCGTTTTGTTATCATAACTCACCAGGTCGGAATAAAGTCGTACACTTTTATTGGTTACACTCAATTCCCAGCCCTGAAATGTGAATTTAGCGTCTGTCGGTGCTATTGTAAAGGCTGACGCTTTAGTGACAGTGACCTTGCTGGCAAGACGATCTACATTGACCACAGCCGGAAGTGCTTTGGCTGCTGTTTTCGCTGCTTCGATTTCCTCCGAGGTATAATCCTTCGGTATCTTTACATTCGTTGTAACATCGGTCAATGCTCCTTTATACGTAACGCTTTTATCCGTTGCTTTTTCATAACCGGCACTTGCCATCATGAATTTTTCGTTTGTAGCCACATTCTCTATCTCCGCATTGGTAAGAGTCGTATTAATCTCATCCCATGTCTTGTTTTTCACTTTATCTTCTGTGAAATCCCAACCGGTAGTATAAGGGTTGATCACGACAAACACCTTTGCTGTCTTTGGCGGAACCGCTATCGCTTCAGTGGCTGCGGCTGTGGGATTACTGTCGCCGCTACTGTTACCAATCGTCGCACCTGTGACAGGCACTACCCCCAGACAAAGATCATGTTCATCAAATAGCAAGACCTTTACCTCTTCTGCCTTGCTTTCATCTGAAGTGCCCGGCTTTTCTTCAATGCTGCCAGTTGCTCTCGTCGAAGGTCCCGTAGTGCTTTGCAGCGACAACGACAGGAAGGCCCTTCCTATCATTGATGGGTCCGGAGAATCTCCCTCACTATCCGAACAGCCGGTAAACAGGGCTGCGGCCAGAACGGTTAACAATAAACTCTTTACTTTCATACTAGTGTCTATTTTTAATTTGAATTATTTCTCTGATTACTTGAAAAAATACATGATTGATATCCCTACTTTGGTAGGCCCCCAGTAATTGCGGTTTTCCGTACCGATTTTGTCTCCGCAGGTTTCACATCGGAATTTATCGTAATGTAACCGTGCATATCCTACGCCTATGGTCGCTTCCGCACTCCATCGGTTACTGATAATATATTGATAACCATACGAAACACCCGACCCGGCACCCCAGCCTTCAAAACGATATTGTTTGGAATGTTTCCCGAACAGAAGTGGCAAATCGTGCCCTGCAATATTGTATTGTCCTCCCAGGGCATGCACCCCGAAGAAATGACCGTTGAACTTTTCGCAAGTCCAGTACCGGTATTCGGCCATACCCAGCCAATGAACCAGTTTCTTATTGGTTGCGGATTTGCCGGAGGTAAACCAATTATAACCGCCACTCAGATCGAGTGTGCTACGGGGGGAAAGGCTCAGTTCCACTCCCAGATTCGGGGTGAGAGAGTAGGCGCCATAGAACAGATTCGTTTTAGCCGTCACTTTTTGGGCAACACAGGTTAGTGTACTCAAAAAGGAAGCCAATAACAGTATCAGTACATATCTTATGTCCATAAAATGATTGCCTGTATGATACTGCCCTTTCCTATAACTATGGAAGTGATTAGTCGACGCCAAAATGAATATTATATTAATAATAGTGTTTCTAATAATTCTTTCTGAGGAAGGTGTCTAATTCTTGCCATATGTTAAATGACGAGATTAAACGATCCTTTTTTCTAGTCACTATTTTGAAGGTAACTTTGTTTGTAATTTTAAATCACAAGATTTCAACTTAAATTCATATTCAACTGATAATAAACAATATATATTTACAAGTTATTTCTTTGATTTTAGTTGCTTTTATGAAACTTATTAGTAATTTTGTGGCGAGAAAAAAGGATCGTTTAAATTAGTCATACCTAAAATAACCATCATACATTGTTTATCAAATAATGAGGTGCTGTTTTTATCACTGAAACATATTGCTTCTATAAATTGGGTACATAATAACGTACATGCGTACATATATTCTATTGTAATAAAATGCCTTTTTCAGCTCTTTTTAGACATTCCGGTTAAATTTACCCGGTTTTGGCTGATTTCCCGGTAGGAGAAAGTCCGACATAAAACTTATGAACTCTGCCTGCATTTTGTTAAAATCACTACATCTAGTGATTGACCGCCTTGTTTCTTTCCTGTTCCTTTGCAATCGTAATATACTAATAGTGAAAATACGATGAAACAACGCTACTTGTTTGTTCTGATTGCAGGGGCCGTCTTTGGATTACAACCGTTGATGGCTGATGAAGTAAATGTGAATGTAAATGAAAATGACACCATCAAGACGTATAATATCGATGAGGTCATTATAACTTCTTCTACAAAGGAAACGAATGACTTACGGTTATTGCCCGGTTCTGTTTCCATCCTTTCCCCCCAAGCGATATCAGGACGCCAGATCGATGCGTTGAAAGATATCAGTTCGTTTGTTCCTAACCTGTATATGCCGGATTACGGCTCCAAGATGACTTCGGCTATCTATATCCGCGGTATCGGTGCACGAAGCAGCGGACAGTCGATCGGACTTTATGTCGATAATGTGCCGTATCTGGATAAGAGTACCTTTGATTTTGAATTGAACGATATACAGCGCATGGAGGTGTTGCGTGGTCCGCAGGGTACTTTGTATGGCCGTAATGCGATGGGAGGGATTGTGAATATTTATACATTGTCACCCTTCAATTATCAGGGAACGAAGTTTTCCATGTCGACAGGTAACTATGGAGCCTCCAAGATCAAAGCTTCCCATTATCGAAAATTGAGCGAGCACGTAGGTATTTCCCTTAGCGGTTACTACGACAGGAATGACGGTTTTTTCATGAACGAATATTCCGATACGAAGGCAGATAAGGAGAAGTCTGCCGGCGGACGTTTTAAACTGGATTGGCTGATCAATCCGGCAATGAAACTGCAATATGCATTCAATTATGATTATGTTGACCAGGGCGCCTTCCCTTACGGACAATATAACACGGAGACAGGAAAGGTGGAGCCTGTACGTATAAATGATCCCAGCACCTATTGGCGGCGGATGCTGAATAACAGTATTTATTATGAGTGGAAAACGGATAAATTCCTGCTGTCCTCTACCACCGCCTACCAGTATCTGAAAGACGATATGAAGATGGACCAGGATTATACGGAGAAGTCTATTTTCACACTGAACCAGAAACAAAAGCAATATGCCTGGAGTGAAGAGGTGGCGATCCGGTCGAATCACCAGAAGAATTATCAATGGAGCTTCGGTGCATACGGCTTTTATAATAGCCTGAAAACGGATGGTCCGGTGATGTTTAAGGAGGATGGTCTGAAAGATGTCCTGCAGAAAGCCTTTGATGAGATCGTGGCCGGTAACCCCAAGGCTCCGCAATTGACCGTATACGGTGATGATAAGAATCAGATTTATTTCCCCGGATATTTTGAAACGCCGACATTCGGTTTTGCTGTCTTCCACCAGTCCACTTATAACAACTTATTTACGGACGGACTGTCTGTAACGGCAGGTATCCGGCTGGATTATGAAAAGGCAAAGCTGAATTACGACTCTTCGGTAGATAGTATGAAGATAGGTGTATCTATGGGAGGACGTCCTATGGGTGTTCTGCCTGTCGAGACAAGATTGGAGGGGAAAACCTCGCAGGACTTTTTGCAGGTGCTGCCAAAGGTGTCTGTGAGGTATCAATGTTCGCCGGGTACGTTTACGTATGTGTCGGTTGCCAAAGGGTATAAGACGGGAGGCTACAATGTGCAGATGTTTGGTGACCTGGTACAGGAATATGCCCGGTACGATCTGATGTCGAAGTTCATGCCCAACCAGGCAAAGAAGCCGGCAGAGGTGGAAGAGGTGGCTGCCTATAAACCGGAGCACAGCTGGAATTATGAAATGGGTATCCGCAGTGAATTGATCAAGGACCGTCTGCATGCCGAACTGACACTCTTTTATATGGATATTCAGGATATCCAGTTGACGACATTTGCCAAAGGGGGAAGCGGGCGCATGATCACCAATGGAGGCAAGGCCGACAGTTATGGGGTGGAGGTAAGCCTTCGCAGCCGTATTGCCGAGGGCCTGACGGCTGATTTGAATTATGGTTTCACCCGTGCTACCTTCCGCGATTATAAGACGTTGGATAAAAACGAAACGGAGATAAATTATAAGGATAACTTCATTCCGTACACTCCGCGCCACACTGTCAGTCTGGGATTGAACTATACCAAACTGTTGCGGAACAGTTGGCTCGACCAGTTTACCGCTTCCGTTCAGTATGCCGGAGCCGGGAAGATCTTCTGGACCGAAAAGAATGATATCAGTCAGGACTTTTACGGTGTGTTGAATGGCAAAGTGGGAGTGCGTAAGGGCATTGTTAACCTGAATGTATGGAGCCGCAATATGACTGACACTGACTACCAGGCATTTTATTTCGAATCATTCGATAATTCATTTATACAAAAAGGCAAACCCTTCCAGATCGGGGCGGAAGTGGCTGTGACGTTTTAATTCAGTATTTATCAAAAGTGAGCTATCTTGTCCCTGTGCTTGACACGGGGACGCAGAAGAACAGGCAGTAT
>ERZ791830.803-NODE-803-length-26449-cov-5.864022_pt1 | contig 26449 bp, 21 predicted proteins | sample MGYA00509945_ERZ791830 | MGnify/ENA primary metagenome ERZ791830 (study PRJEB30046, sample SAMN00792021) | human gut metagenome | study: EMG produced TPA metagenomics assembly of the A metagenome-wide association study of gut microbiota in type 2...
CCTGGCACCGGCCCATGCCGGCCCGGGTGCGCCGCTTGACGCCGTCCAGACTCCTGGCTCCCAGGGGGCGGCGGATGGCATCGATGATCTCGCCCTCGGTGACCTGCTCACAGCGGCAGATGATCTGCCCATAGGCGGGATTTTCCCGGATCAGGGCCTGATAGGCATCCCAAGTCAGGGATTTGGGATCGAGCAGGCCCTTCCGGGTGGCGATAAAATCTTCCTTCTCCCGCAGGCCCAGTTTCTCCCGCAGCAGCTCCGCCACGGTCAGACCGATGGCGGGGGCGGAGGTCAGGCCGGGGGATTCGATTCCGGCGCAGTCCACGAATCCGGGGGCGTCTTCCGCCTCCCCGATGACGAATTCGTGGTGATCCTCATGGGCGCGCAGTCCGGCAAAGCTGGTAATGGTCTGGCGGATGGGCAGGTTGTCCACGGAAATGCCAGCCTTGGAAATCAGCTCCTCCAGGCCTGCGGCGGTGGTATTGGTGCCGTCCCGGTCCTCAATATCGATGGCGGTGGGACCGACGATGATGTTGCCGTGGACGGTGGGGCTCACCAGAACGCCCTTGCCCAGCTTCCCGGGCAGCTGGAACACCGTGTGGCTGACGAAGCCGCCTACCTGCCTGTCCAGCAGGCAGTAGTCCCCCCGGCGGGGGGTGATGTGCAGCTTCCGGGCAGAGACCATGTTGTGCAGCACGTCGGCATAGACGCCTGCCGCGTTGACAACATACCTCGTCCGGAAGTCGCCCTGCTCCGTGTGGACGGTCCAGCCCTCCTCGCCCCGGGTAAAGCCCGTGACCTTTGTGTTGAACCGGAAGTCCACGCCGTTGGCATTGGCGTTCTCCGCCAGGGCGATGGTCATATTGAAGGGGCAGACAATGCCGCCGGTGGGCGCCCACAGGGCGGCAACGGCGTTTTTGCTGACGTTGGGCTCCAGCTCGTGGAGCCGCCGGGCGTCCACGATCTCCAGCCCTTCCACGCCGTTTTTCACGCCGTTTTCATAGAGAGCCAGAAGCCTGTGCATATCCTCCTCGGACATGCATACCACCAGTGAGCCGTTTCTCCGGAAGGGAAAATCCAGCTCCTTCGCCAGCCCGGGCACCATCCGGTTGCCCTGAACGTTCATCTTGGCCATCAGGCTGCCGTGGGCAGCGTCAAAGCCTGCATGGATAATGGCGCTGTTGGCCTTGGAGGTGCCGCAGCACACATCCTCCGCCCGCTCCAGCACCAGGGCGCTGCTCTGATAGCGGGACAGATATCGGGCCACCGCACAGCCGGTGACACCCGCGCCGATTATGATTACATCGTACACATGGAACGCCTCCTTCAATAAAATCGGGCAGCCCAAGAAAACCTTCCGGTAGGAGGGGTGGGCTGCCCGACACTTACACTAAGAGCAGAAGATATTTACGAATTACCAGGGAATTGCGTTGTACAGCAGGACTGCCGCGATGCCGCCCAGGATGGGGCCGGCAATGGGAACCACCAGGCCATACTTGAAGTTGCTGTCGCCCTTGCCCTTGATCGGCAGGATGGCGTGGGCGATCCGGGGGCCCAGGTCACGGGCGGGGTTCAGGGCATAGCCGGTCAGGCCGCCCAGGGACATGCCGATGGATACGATGATGCCGAAGACCAGCAGCTTGCCCATGCCTGCATCCAGGCCGGGAACCTGATTCATGCCGCAGATGGCGAACACCAGAACGAAGGTGGCGATGGCTTCCTGCAGGATATTGCGGCCGGTGTTGGGGACGGAGGGGCCGGTGGAGAAGACGCCCAGCTTGGTGCCGGGATCTTCCGTGGCGTCAAACTGATCCTTGAACAGAACGTAAACCAGGATACCGCCCACGATACCGCCCAGAATCTGAGCAACGATGTAGCCGGGAACCAAAGCCCAATCGAACATGCCGCCCACAGCCAGAGCAATGGTCAGCGCGGGGTTGAAGCTGGCACCGGAGGCCTGGCCGAAGATAAACGCGGGAACCATAACGGCAAGGCCCCAGGCGATGGTGATCTGAACGGCACCGGCGCCCTTCATGCCGGATTTGTTCAGGTTTACGTTGGCGACAACGCCGTCGCCCAAGAGGATCAGGATCATGGTGCCCAAAAACTCAGCAATATACGGTAACATTTCATTGACCTCCCTAAATCATTGACGCGGATTCTTTTTCTGTTTCAAATTCGGCTCCGTGGGATTTCCGGGGGGATGCGCCCCCCGGAGAAAATTCGGGGATCGCGATAATTGTGCTCAGTCCTTTGCCCAGCCGTAGGCGCACTTCACGGCCTTGTTCCAGCCCTTGACCTTTTCGGCGCGCTCTTCCTCGCTGATCTCGGGATGGAAGACCCGGTCGATGGCCCGGTTGTGGACAACGTCTTCCTTGCTGGCCCAGTAGCCAACGGCCAGACCTGCCAGGTAGGCCGCGCCCATGGCGGTGGTCTCCACGCAGGTGGGACGCTGCACGGGAGCGCCGGAGATATCGGACTGCATCTGCATCAGCAGGTTGTTGGCGGAGGCACCGCCGTCCACGTTCAGAGCCGCCAGCTTAATGCCGGAGTCGGCCTGCATGGCCACCAGAATGTCGTTGACCTGATAGGCCAGGGATTCCATGGTGGCGCGGATGATGTGATTTTTGTTGACGCCACGGGTGATGCCCACGATGGTGCCCCGGGCGTACTGATCCCAGTGGGGCGCGCCCAACCCAGTGAAGGCGGGGACCACATAGCAGCCGTTGGTGTCCTTGACCTTACCGGCGTAGTATTCGGAGTCGGGGGCGGACTCGATGAGCTTCAGCTCATCCCGCAGCCACTGGATGGCGGCACCGGCCACGAAGACGGAGCCTTCCAGTGCGTACTCAACCTTGCCGTCCAGGCCCCAGGCGATGGTGGTGACCAGGCCGTTGCTGGAGAAGACGGGCTTCTCGCCGGTGTTCATCAGCAGGAAGGCACCGGTGCCGTAGGTATTCTTGGCCTCGCCGGGGTGGTAGCAGGCCTGGCCGAACAGGGCGGACTGCTGGTCGCCGGCCGCGCCGCCGATCTTGATGGGGCCGCCCAGCAGGGAGGGATCGGTCTCACCGTAGACACAGCTGGAGGGCATGGGGGTAGGCAGCATACATTTGGGAATGTTCAGCTCGGACAGGATCTCGTCGTCCCATTCCAGGGTGTTGATGTTGAAGAGCATGGTCCGGGAGGCGTTGGAATAGTCGGTAACATGGACCTTGCCGCCGGTCAGCTTCCAGATCAGCCAGGTTTCTACGGTACCGAACAGCAGCTCGCCCCGCTCCGCCCGCTGGCGGACGCCGGGAACGTTCTCCAGAATCCAGCGGATCTTGGTGCCGGAGAAGTAAGCGTCGATGACCAGGCCGGTCTTGGCCCGGAAGGTATCGGTCAGGCCCTTTTCCTTCAGGCTGTCGCAGTACTCGCTGGTACGGCGGCACTGCCACACAATGGCATGGTAAACGGGCTCACCGGTGACCTTATCCCAGACAATGGCGGTTTCGCGCTGGTTGGTGATGCCGATGGCGGCGATGTCGGCGGCGGTAGCGCCGATCTTCTGCATGGCCTCTACGGCCACACCCAGCTGGGTCGCCCAGATCTCATTTGCGTCGTGCTCCACCCAGCCGGGCTTGGGGAAGAACTGGGTGAACTCCCGCTGGGAGACGCTGCACATTTCCCCGTGCTCATTGAACAGAATGCAGCGGTTGGAAGTTGTGCCGGCGTCCAGTGCCATAATGTACTTTGCCATAGAAAAGTCCTCCTTGTATGATGATGAATTTATGCAAGGGCTTCTGTGGGAACTCTGGTGGAATCAGCCGCAGCCGGGCAGCGGCTTCGGGGGACTGCACCAGATCCTTCTTACGCTTTTGATTATACCAGAGAGAAAGGGTTTCGTCATTAGACAAAATTCGGATACTGTCAAAAAATACAATTATTTTTTAAAGCTGAAATAAAATTTGTTTAATCTGCCCATAGCCAATCTATGAACGCCATGGAGAAATAGAACAGCCCCCTATGCCACATTCAAAACGGCGAACAGCGCCTGGAAGCGCTCCATGGAGTCATCCACGTTCACCGGTTCCTGCCGCAGCAGCATTCCGTGCAGGCAGAACAGCACGCTCTGGCAGACCACGTCCACCGCCACGCTGCGCTGCGCCCGGTCCTGGCCCGGGCGGTCCGGTACCAGCCGCTCTACCTGGGGGCGGACCTCCAGCAGAATCAGCTCCCGCATTCTCTCATCCCCCAGCTCCCGGGAGATCCGCCGCAGCAGGGGCTGCTGCTCGCTGAGCAGGGTCAGACCCCGGCGGCACCAGGTTTCCGCGTTTTCCTCCGGGTCAAAGGCCAGAGGTGCGCAAACCTTCTGGCAGACGATCAGGCGCAGAACATCGTTGATGTCTTCATAGTGGTAATAGAAGCTCTGACGGTTCATCTGGGTCAGCTCCATGACCTGCTGGACCGTTACCCGGCTGCCGGGCTGGGTGGAGATCAGCTCCTCTACGGCATCGGCAATTCGCTGCTTGGTGTTGCTGCACATAAGCGCCTCCTTACATCTGCCAGACGGCGGGAGCCGTGCTGGAAATGGCCAGGGCTCCGGCGTCCAGGGCCTGGAGGACCTCCTGCTTCTCGGTGATGAGCCCTCCCGCCAGAACGGGAAGCCCCGTGAGCGCGCGCACCTTGCGGATGATTCCCGGCATCAGCCCCGGAAGAATGTCGATGGCGTCCGGCCGGAGATTTTTGACGCCGAGCAGGGAATCCAGCGCCATGGAATCGATGACGAAGACCCGGAAAACGGTGATCATCTGCAGCTCCTTGGCCCGCTGGATCATGTTGACCCGGGTGGAGATGATGCCGTCTGCCCGGGTGGAATTCCGCAGGAAATCCACACAGATCTCCTTGCCGGAGAGACCGGTGATCAGATCTACGTGGACGATGGCCATTTTCCCCGCATTCTTGATGCGCTCCACGATCCTGCCGATGCTGCAAATGTCCCCGTAGAGCACAAACACGATTTGAACATCTGCCTTCAAGCAGCCCTCCAGTCCCTCGTCATCCCGGATGGCCGCAATGATCGGATTCGCCTGCATGGCCTGGTACAGCCGTGTATCCATTGGTTCAGTCCTCCCCCTGGTGTGCGCCGGATGCAAAAAAGCACGGAAAACAGACGGCGTTGTAAACTCCGTTTGTCCCCATGCTCATCACCCCGGGCAAATATTTGATTGCCGAAATTACGATTTTATCTTATCATACCTGCACAAAAAAAGCAAGAAAAAGCTCGGATTATTTGTAAAGAATGTTGCACAAATAATAGAATGTATTTTTGGCGAATTTGAGGCAGGGGCCCATCTTCCCACCCCGGGCGTTTCCTGCGTTGACAAGCCGGGGGCAATCGGGTAGAATAGGGCAGGATGTTCTGACAGAAAAGAGAGAAGACCATGAAAAAAATTGTGAAGAATTTGCCGGGGCTTTGCTGGATCTTGGTGGGAAATCTGATCTATGCCGTGATCGTTGTGCTGTTTGTTTTGCCGGGGCAGCTCATCAGCTGCGGGACCACGGGCCTGGCGCTGGTGGCCCAGCAACTTTGGGGCATCCCGGTTTCCGGGTTTGTTTTTGTGTTCAATGTGGCCATGCTGCTGCTGGGGCTGGCGATCCTTGGAAAGAAATTCGCCATGACCACGGTGCTCAGCTCCCTGCTCTATCCGGTTCTCCTGTCGGGGGTTCAGGCCCTGCTGGGGGACTTCCGGGTGACGGAGGATCTGCTGCTGTGCGCGCTGTTCGGCGGCATGGGCCTGGGCATCGCCCTGGGCATCGTCATCCGGGCCGGGGCCTCTACGGGGGGCATGGATATCCCGCCGCTGATCCTGAACAAGCTGTTCGGCATCCCGGTGCCCATAAGCCTGTGGCTGTTTGATTTCGCCATTATGCTGTCCCAGATGTTCTTCCACACGCCGGAGGACCTGCTCTACGGCATCATCATGCTGATTGCCGTGAATTTCACCCTGAACAAGACCCTGACCGCCGGTACGGGCCGGACGGAAGTGAAAATCGTCAGCGAAAAGGCCAGGGAGATCTGCGAAAGCATCCTCTGCAATGCGGACCGGGGGGTGACCCTGCTCCACGGCGAGGGAGGCTTCCTTCACGAGCCCACGGAGGTGGTGCTCAGCGTGGTTGCCACCCGGGAGCTGCATCGGGTGCAGAATCTGGCCCGGGCCATTGACCCGGAGTGCTTCATGGTGGTGACCCAGGTCACGGAGGTCTCGGGCCGGGGCTTCTCCTTTAACAAGGTATACCGGGAAAAAACGGAGTAAAGCGCCATGGAAGAATGGAATGATGTCTACGATGCCCAGCGCCGCAGGACGGGGAAGACACACCTGCGGGGCACGCCCTGGGCACCGGGGGAATATGGACTGGTGGTCTGCGTCTGGGTCTACGACGGCCGGGGCAGACTGCTGCTGACCCGGCGGGCTCCGGAGAAGAGCTTTCCAGGCACCTGGGAGAATTCCGGCGGCGCGGCCCGGGCCGGAGAGGACAGCCTGACCGCGATCCAAAGGGAGCTGCGGGAGGAGACCGGCATTGAAGCCGCCCCCGACCGCTTTGAGCTGCTGGACAGCGAGCGGGACAGGAATACCTTTTATGATTTCTACTGCCTGAAAAACCCCGTTTCTCTGAAGGAGATCCGGCTCCAGCCGGGGGAGACCGACGGCGTCATGTGGGCGGGCTACGGCAAGATCCACTGGATGATCCGCCGGGGGAAGATCTGCCGCATCATTGCCCGGCAGTTCTGCCGCCAGGAAAAGGCCCTCCGTGCGCGCAATGTGCCCAAAATGAAGCACAGATTTTTGGATGGTTTGAAGTGAAGTCCTACTTGCGTCCGAAAGCCGGAAGCTGTATAATAACCGTAAGGTGTTTCGTCGAAATGCCCAATTAGGGGCCGCGAAACACCCCTTTTATTTATCACAGATTACGGAGGCAGGAACTATGATCACTTTGATGAAGATGCCCATTCGCCATGGCAGTGCGCCCCTTCGCGTTGCCCGGGGCCATTTTGCGACCAATCACTCCCACATCAATTACTATGTGGATATCACCTATCAGAAGACCCGCCTCAGCGAGGCCAAGGACAGCGCGCAGCAGCTGGTGGCCAATTTCGTGAATGACACCCCTGTGGACACCATATTGTGCCTGGACGGCACCGGTGTGGTGGGCACCTGCCTTGCCCAGGAGCTGACCAAGAGCGGCTTCCGCACCATCAATGCCCACGAGACCATCTATATCCTGGAACCGGAATACAATGCCAACTCCCAGATCATTTTCCGGGACAATACCCAGGGCATGATCCGGGGCAAGCACGTTTTGGTGCTCATGGCTTCCGTCACCACGGGCTATACCGCCAAGCGCGCCCTGGAGGCCATCACCTATTACGGCGGCACCGTGGCGGGTGTGGCGGCCATTTACAGCGCCGTAGACCAGGTGGAGGGCTACCCCGTCCGGGCGGTCTACACCATTCAGGACCTTCCAGGCTACGCCAGCTACGACTACCGGGAGTGCCCCTACTGCAAGGCCGGGCAGAAAATCGACGCCCTGGTCAACAGCTTCGGCTATTCGCAGCTGTAACGTGAAGCCCCAAGGCCCGGCGCTGCGCGCCGGGCCTTTCAGACTGTCGAAAAATCCCTTACGGGCTTTTCCGACAAGTTTTTTGCAGTCTGCTGCGCGCATAATTTGCGCGCCTGCGGCACACAAATTCTACACTCCGCAGCCTGAGAAGTATTTTCTGTCAGGTACGCGCCCCGACAGAAAATGATTTTGATTTTATTTGTCGGCTTACGCCGCCAAACTCTGCGAGGCTTTTTTTGCCAAGCTGCAAGGCCCGGCGCGCAGCTTGCATGATATTGATATTTTTGTACAGATTTCCCTTTGGAAATTTTGCTAAATTGCCACTATACAAATGGTGGGACGGTTGATATAATAAGAACAAGAATCAATCGCAAATAAAAGGAGCTTGCTTATGTTTATTACCAATGATATTCGCTATGTAGGCGTCAACGACCATCAGGTGGACCTGTTCGAGGGGCAGTATAAGGTGCCCGGCGGCATGGCCTACAACTCCTATGTGATCCTGGATGAGAAAATCGCCATTATGGACACGGTGGACAAGAACTTCACCCACGAGTGGCTGGACAACATTCAGTCCGCCCTGGGGGGCCGGAAGCCCGACTATCTGGTGGTGCAGCACATGGAGCCGGACCATGCGGCCAACGTAGGCAACTTCATGAAGCTCTACCCCGAGACCACCATTGTCTCCTCAGCCAAGGCCTTCAATATGATGGGGCCCTTCTTCGGCACCAGCTATGAGGATCGCCGGATCGTAGTGGGGGAGGGGGATACCCTGAGCCTGGGCAAGCACACCCTGGCCTTTGTGGCGGCCCCCATGGTCCACTGGCCCGAGGTCATTGTGACCTATGATGTATTGGACAAGGTCCTGTTCTCCGCCGACGGCTTCGGCAAGTTCGGCGCCCTGGATGTGGACGAGCCCTGGGACGACGAGGCCCGCCGGTACTATATCGGCATCGTGGGTAAGTACGGCGCCCAGGTTCAGGCATTGCTGAAAAAGGCGGCCACGCTGGACATCCAGACGATCTGCCCCCTCCACGGCCCCGTGCTGAAGGAAAACCTGGGCCACTATATCCGGCTGTATGACCTGTGGTCCAGCTATACCGTGGAGACCGAGGGCGTGGTCATCGCCTATACCAGCGTCTATGGCAACACCAAGGCCGCTGTGGAGAAGCTGGCGGACAAGCTCCGCGCCAACGGCTGCCCCAAGGTGATCGTCCACGACCTGGCCCGGTGCGATATGGCCCAGGCCGTGGCGGATGCCTTCCGCTACAGCAAGCTGGTTCTGGCCACCACCACCTATAACGCCGATGTGTTCCCCTTCATGAAGGAGTTCATCCACCACCTGACCGAGCGGAACTTCCGCAACCGCACCGTGGCCCTGATGGAGAACGGCTCCTGGGCGCCTCTGGCCGCCAAGGTCATGCGCAAGATGCTGGAGGAGTGCAAGAACCTGACCTTTACGGAGACCACCGTCCGCATCCTCTCCGCCCTGAATGAGACCTCTGCCAAGCAGGTGGATGCCCTGGCCAACGAGCTGAGCAAGGAGTATCTGGCCCAGCAGGATGCCACCGCCAACAAGAACGACCTGACGGCCCTGTTCAACATCGGCTACGGCTTGTACGTGGTCACCACCAACGACGGCACCCGGGACAATGGCCTCATTGTCAACACCGTCAGCCAGGTGACCAACACCCCCAACCGCATTGCCGTCACCATCAACAAGCAGAACTACTCCTTCCACACCATCCAGAAGACCGGCGTGCTGAACGTCAACTGCCTGGATGTGTCCGCGCCCTTCTCTCTGTTCCAGCGCTTCGGCTTCCAGAGTGGACGGACTGCGGATAAGTTTGCGGGAATGGAGGTCCTGCGCTCCGACAATGGCCTGGCCTTCCTGCCCCGGTATATCAACTCCTTCATGTCTTTGAAGGTGGAGAGCTACGTGGATATGGATACCCACGGAATGTTCATCTGCACCGTCACCGAGGCCAGAGTGATGTCCGACGCGGAGACCATGACCTACACCTACTACCAGAAGAACGTGAAGCCCAAGCCCGAAACCGAGGGCAAGCACGGCTTCGTGTGCAAGGTCTGCGGCTGGATCTACGAGGGCGACGAACTGCCCGACGACATCATCTGCCCCCTGTGCAAGCACGGCGCAGCGGATTTTGAGCCCATCGGTTAAGCAGAAACATACAAAACCCCACAGCGCTTCCAAAATGTGGAAGGGCTGTGGGGTTTTCAAACCTTCCCCTCCGGGGAAGGGGGACCGCCGCCGTAGGCGGTGGTGGAAGAGGGGCGTTGGATGCGAGAGCGGTAGGAACTATGCGCGTTCTAAGGCACCCTTGAGAGGCATGATTTTTTCCTACCGCTCTCGCCCAGAACGCCCCTCCTCAGTCAGGGCTTCGCCCTGCCAGCTCCCCCGGAGGGGAAGCTTTTTGCCGCCCCTCTGGGGCGTTTTTTGCGGGCTTACTATTTATACTCCTGCAGCAGGAACATGGGCTTGATGGCGACCACCTCGTCGTATTCCTCCTGCTCCACCTGAACGTCGGCATTGAGCTTTTTCAGGTCCTCCTTGACAACGGCCAGGGCCTCCTTGGCGCTCTGGGCGCGGCCCTCCCGGAGGACGCGGATCATCCGGTCCAGCACGATGGGGTGGGCATAGCGGGCAGGGACGGGGAAGTCCCCGGGCAGGATGGCTTCCATGTCGGAAATGGAAGCGTTCCAGGCGGCGGTGACGGCCTTCTTGTTGTTCTTCGCCGTGGGGATGACCTGGGTGCCGGAGAACAGGAAGGCGGCGGCGAGACCCAGCAATGTGAAGTACAGGCCGGTGGTGTCGCGGTTGACGAGCTCATAGATACCGTAGATGCCGCAGACAATGCCGCCTACGATGATGGCCAGGGCCACCCAGCGGTAGGCGGGACGGGTGCGGTCCGAGCTGCGCTTGCGCTTGGCGGCAACGGAAAGGGCTGCGGTCTGCTCCGGGTAGCTTGCCAGGAAGGCCTTGGCACCCTCCAGCTCCTCCCGGGCCTTCTGGGCCTTGGGGGTCAGCTCCTTGAGAAATTTCGCCTCCATGGCCGCCTGCTTTTCCTTCAGGCGCTTCTCCGCCTCCAGGCTGTGGGTAGGCAGGTCCGGGCGGATCTTGGAGATATGGGCCAGCAGAAGGTCCACATCCTGCTCGTATTTGAAGTTGCACTGCTTCACCGTGCCGTCGTCCAGCTCCACCACCAGATAGGGGATGGCGCCGAAGACGCCCTTTCCGGAAAAACCGCCCTTGCTCATGGCGACCCGCTTGAAAATACGCTTCACGGATTTCAGCGCCGCATAGTAGACCCGGTCGAAGAAGAAGCTGTTCAGGTAAATGGCCTCATCGCCCACGCCGCAGGGGCCGAAGCGCTTGCAGAATTTTTTGTCAACGGAAAGCGTCGCCTTATCCAGGGCCGTGCTGCCCAGCTGTTTCGGAGTAAAAATCATGGAATACCTCACTTTGAAGAAAATGGAGCTAGGCTCCCCTGAAAGGGGAGCTGGCTCGGCGTCAGCCGAGACTGAGGGGTTCTGAATCATAGCAAGAAAATTGCCTGTTTTCGCCTGCGGCGAGGCTTGGCTTGAGGCCAAGCCGAGACCCCTCAGTCAGCTGCGCTGACAGCTCCCCTTTCAGGGGAGCCTTTCGATTTGCCCACCTTTAAAAAACGCAAAAGGCGGGGAAGTTTCCTCCCCCACCTTCTCTATGGACTTAAATTACTTGCCCAGGGTCTCGTACTGGGGCTTTACGTCGCGCTTCTTGATGGAGTACAGGAAGATACCCAGGAACAAAGCGGCGAAGAGGATGCCAACGGGGTAGGCCAGAGCGGTGTTGAAATTGCCGCCCTTGTTCAGGAACTGGCCCAGGCACTCGTTGCCCAGCATGAAATAGGTGATGGACACGGCGGTCATGAAGGTTGCGGGAACGGCGGTGATCCAGTAGTTCTTCTTCTCGTAGAACAGGAACATGGAAGCACACCACAGAACGATCATAGCCAGGGTCTGGTTGGTCCAGCTGAAGTAACGCCAGATGATGGTGTAGTCGATCTTGCCCAGAGCGTTGCCGATGCCCAGGAAGGCACCGATGCCCAGAACGGGAACGCACAGCAGCAGACGGTTCTTCCAGACCTTCTGGTCGATGTGGAACCAGTCAGCCAGCACCAGACGAGCGGACCGGAAAGCGGTGTCGCCGGAGGTGATGGGGCAGGCGATAACGCCCAGCATGGCCAGAGCGATGCCAACGCCGCCCATGGTCTTCTTGCAGACGTCGTAAACAGCGGTGGAACCGCCGCCGCCCAGGGCCAGCAGCTCTTCGCCGGTGTACAGGGCGCAGCCGGCAGCAGCCCAGATCAGGGCAATGATGCCCTCGGAAACCATGGCGCCGTAGAACACGAAGTGGCCCTGCTTCTCACTCTTCAGGCAGCGAGCCATCAGGGGGCTCTGGGTGGCATGGAAACCGGAGATGGCGCCGCAGGCCACGGTGATGAACATGAAGCTCCAGATGGGGGTGCCCTGCGGATGCATGTTATAGAAGTGGCTCCAGATCTCGGGGATCTCGTAGCCCTTGGTGAAGATACCCAGGCCTACGCCGACGGCCATGACGATCAGGCAGATGCCGAAGAGGGGGTAGATCTTGCCGATCAGCTTGTCGATGGACAGGAAGGTGGCGATGAAGTAGTAGACCAGGATCAGGATCAGCCAGAACATCTTGCTGCTCAGAATGCCGGGGGCATTGGAGCACAGCAGCTGCAGCAGACCAGCGGGGCCAACAGCAAACACGGTGCCGACCATGACCAGCAGAACCACGGAGAACACACGCATTACGTTCTTCATGGTCTTGCCCAGGTAGATGCCGGAGATTTCGGAAATGGAGACGCCGTCATTCCGCTCGGACAGCATACCGGAGAAATAGTCGTGGACGCCGCCGGCAAAGATGGTGCCGAAGGTGATCCACAGGAACACGATGGGCCCCCACAGGGCACCGCTCAGGGCGCCGAAGATGGGGCCGAGGCCCGCGATGTTAAGCAGCTGGATCATGAACAGCTTCCACTGGGGCAGGACCACGTAGTCCACGCCGTCGTTGATGCGCACGGCGGGGGTTTCACGGTCGTCCGGGCCGAAGGTGTTTTCTACGACTTTGCCGTAGAAGAAGTAACCCGCGATCAGGATTGCCAGGCAGAGCAAAAAGCTAATCATTTGGACTCCTCCTTGAAACATATAAAATTTTTCGAATAGGAGCATAATGCCCCACTTCTACGGCGACATTATCGCCGACTTCTGCCGCAAAATCAATGGACAAACTCCACAAAAAAGCTCTGCAAAATTTTGCAGAGTTCACAATACGGGCACAATTTGTCCACAAATCTTAAAAATTTGTAAGAAATCGCAGGATTTGCAGGAGGAAAAGTTTAAGAAAACAGGTCTAAAAATATGCAAAAAGATAAAGCGGAAAAATTTTACTTGACAAAACGAAAACTGCAAATGCGAAAAACAGCGAAAATAACCGATTATTTTCCGGGAAATAGGGACTGTATGCAAAAAAAGCAATCGCCGCCCCAAAAAGACGGCGGCGATTTTGAAAAAGAAAAATACAAAAAGGACTTCCTGCTTTGGCCGGAATGGCGCGCGATCGCGTCGGCGGCGGTTCAAGGGATAAGCCAGCTGTAATCCTGCCGGCAATCGAGAATATAGTCGATGAAAACCGTATCATCCTGAATCTGATAAAGGATAAGATACCATTTTGCCACGAACATCTTGTGGTATCGATTCGTCGGGATATATGCCTCCTGAAAGAAGGGAAAACGCTGGGGCATGTGTTCCAGGGAGCGCATGGCCTCCATGAGTTCTGCCTTCTTTGCTGCGGCTGCATCCCGATTTATCTGGGCCAGAAAACGCAGGTGCGATGTAAGCATTCTCTTGGCTCTGTCGGAGACAATAACTTCATATTTTTGATTGCTTGACATGGGCTTATACCTGCGCGATCACGTCGTCCAGGTAGGCGTCCAGCGCATCCAGAGTGCAGCCGGACCTGCCTGCCAGCCGGTCTTCCTCGACGGTCAACAGTTCTTCTCTCAGCTTCAGCATTTTCTCCCGCCGGTTGAAGGTTTCTATGTCCATAACGACCAAATCCCCCTCGCCGTTTTTGGTGAGAAAGACGGGCTCTGCTGTTTTTCGACACATATCGGCAATTTCATTGTAGTTCTGGCGGATCGCTGCTGACGGACGGATATTCATTTTTACGCCTCCTTGCATGGAATAAGATAGTATTATTCTGACTGTATTATACCCATAAACTGCAATGAAGTCAATAGGGTGTGGAGGCGAGTGGGGAGACGAAATCATTAAGAAAACCATAAGATTTTCCCCTTTCCCGAAAAAGAAAGTCTTGTTCACAGTTTGTCTATTGTTGCTTTTCCGGGAATATGGTATACTGTAGACGGAAAATTACCCAGAAGGAGGGAACTTCTATGAAATGTCTGAGAGGATTCCGCGTGCTGCTTGGGGCGGCGCTGGCGCTGAGCCTGGTGCTTCCGGCGGCTGCCGAGGCAGGTACGAATACGGATTTTGTAAAGAAGGTCAACGGGCTTCCCACGCTGGAAACCGTCAAGACCCTGTCTGCTGCGGAGCAGCAGGCGCTCTATGCCCACATCGGTGGGCTGTGGGAGGAGGGCTTTTATGCCCTGCCCGAGGCGGACCAGAAGAAGCTGGAGGCAACGCCCCAGTACACCGCCCTGGCGGCGATCACCGAATATCTGAACAAGGCCCAGATCAGCCAGCCCGTCTGGCTGGACAGCGGAGCGCTTTGCATCAGCGGCGAGGACCTGAAGGACGGCGAGGACTACTATTATGATGTGGATGCCAAGGAACTGGTTATCACCGGAACCAAGCCTGTCACCGTTGCCATGGCGAAGGACGTGGAGACGTCTGCAGATACCCTGCGCACCAAGGGCGAGGCCCAGGTGACGCTGATGGACGTGACCATTGCAGCCCCGGAGGGCAAGAATGCCCTGGAGGCGGACGGCGGCCTGGAACTGACCCTGGTGGGCAGCAATGCCCTGACGGCAGTGGACCAGGCGGCCATCTACGGTCATGAGGGTGTCATTCTATCCGGTACTGGCAGCCTGACGCTTCAGGGCGGCACCGAGTCCAACGGCATTGGGACGAACAGACTGACGGTTACCGGCGGCACGGTAACCGTCATCGGCGGCGACGGCGCCCCCGGTACAAAAGAGACGGCAGGCGGCAGCGGCAGCGATGCCGTGGGAGCCAATGTAATTACGGTCACCGGCGGCAGCCTGAAGCTCACTGGCGGCAAGGCGGGAACGGACGATGGCGGCGGCACCGGAGCGGACGGAGCAGCCACCATTGGCACCGCCATCACCGACGGAGAGAAGCCCCTGTACCAGACAGTCATCCAGCTGACGGATAAGGATAACAAGCCGGTGACAGACACCGCCGTCGCAGCCCTGGCCCTGTCCCCGGACCAGAGCTACGGCCTGCAGGGCGTTGTGACGGATGAAACGGGCAGCATCTATCTGTACCTGCCCCAGGAGACGAAGACCAACGCCGTCTCCGACGGCACCGAGACCTACACGGGAGCGCCCATCGTCTCCGGCGAGAGCGGCATTATGACCCTTTCCCAAAACGGCGGCGACAACAAGCCCTCTGAGCCTGAAACCACAACGACTGCGGCCCCCACCACGGAAACCACAGCCCCCACAACCACCACAACGGCCCCGCCCACTACGCAGACCACGGCGCCCACCACGGAAACGACCGCACCGACGCAGGCCCCCAAGGCGACCCAGGCGGCCCCCAAGCTGGAGCAGGAGTACAAGACTGCAGACTCCGTGATCCTGAAGGTGCCCACCGGCGGCGTGGGCACGGTGAAGTATGCCTACGGCTTCACGGACCGGAAGCCGGAAAGCGACTGGGTGGAGAGCCGGATCTTCCTGAACCTGCAGCCGGGAAAAACCTATTATTTCTACGCCTACTTTACAGGCGACGACAAGACGGAGCCTTCCCCCGTCAGCGAGGCCCTGACGGTCTCCCTGCAAGGGGGCTTCCCCTCCGGCGCGATCCAGGTCCAGGGCGGGGAGAAGACCTATGACGGCAAGGCCCTGAGCCTGTCCGTGACCGTCCCTGCCGGGGCTGCCATCCGCTACCGGGAGGGCACTTCCGGGGAGTACACCCAGATTTCCCTGCCAAACTATACCAATGCCGGTACTTACACCGTGGGCTACCAGGTGACCCAGGAGGGCTACGACACGGTAACCGGCACGGCCACCATCAAGATCAATCCCGCCGCGCCTACCATCACCCTGGCGGACCAGAGCGTCAAGCATGACGGCAACACCCACCCCATGAGCGGAGCCAAGGTGACGGGGGTCAACGGCGAGAGCTTCAAGGGCAGCGTGACCTATACCTATTATACCGACGGCCAGTGCACCCAGGGGGAGACCAAGACGCCCCCCTCTGCCGTGGGCACCTACTATGTCCGGGCCTCCATTGCCGCCGGCGGGAACTACACCGCCGCCGTCAGCAATACGGCCAAGCTGACCATTGAAAAGAGAGCCTCCACAGGAACCACCAAGCCTGCCGGGAACAATACCGGCACCTCTGCCACCGGCTACACCATTACGGCCTCTGCCGGGGCAGGCGGCAGCATTACCCAGTCCGGCAAGGTCAGCGTCCAGTCCGGCAAGAGCGTCAGCTTCACCGTTGTGGCCAATAAGGATTACGAGGTGGAGGACGTAAAGGTGGACGGCAAGAGCATCGGCTCCGTGGGCGTGTATACCTTTACGAATGTGAAGGCCAACCACACCATTGAGGCCACCTTCCGCCGCACCGTGGCGGAGACCACCGCCCCCACCACCGCGCCCACCACGGCCCCCACGGAGACCACGGCTCCCACCACGGAGGCAACCGTCCCGGAGACCACCCAGCCGGAAGCACAGCCTGCGAAGAAGCACGGCATCCCCATCATTGTGCCCATTCTGCTGGTTGTCCTGGCAGGCTGCGCCATCGGCGGTGCGGTGTACATCTACAAGCGATACGATCGGGAGTAAACAATCAGGCCGCTGCGGCAATGAATGAACCGCAGCGGCCTTCCTTTATACGCTTATACGCGCTTACAGCTTCTTAACCATCAGCGCCCGGATGGCGTTGAGGACGGCCAGGACCATGACGCCCACGTCGGCGAAGATGGCGGCCCACATGTTGGCCTTGCCGATGGCGACCAGCAGCAGGCAGGCCAGCTTGATGCCAATGGCGAAGACAATGTTCTCGTGGACGATCCGCAGGCACTTCCGGGAGATCTTCACGGCCTTGGAGATCTTCATGGGGTCGTCGTCCATGAGCACCACATCGGCGGCCTCAATGGCGGCGTCGGAGCCCATGGCACCCATGGCAATGCCGATGTCCGCCCGGGAGAGCACAGGGGCATCGTTAATGCCGTCGCCTACGAAGGCCAGCTTGCCCCTGTGCTGTCCGGCCAGGAGCTCCTCTACCTTGGAGACCTTGTCTCCGGGGAGCAGCTCACTGTAGACGGTGTCGATGCCCAGCTCCCTGGCGGTGGCCTGGGCTACGGCGTCGATGTCGCCGGTGAGCATGACGGTTCTGGTGATCCCGGCGGCGCGCAGGGCCTCCATGGCGGGCTTGGCGGTGGGCTTCAGCAGATCGGAGATGACGATGTGGCCGGCATAGCTGCCGTCAATGGCCACATGGACGATGGTGCCGGTGCTGTGGCAGTCCTGATAGGCAACGCCCAGGCGCTTCATGAGCTTCCGGTTGCCGGCGGCCACGCTGTGGCCCTCCACCTGGGCGGTGACGCCCTCGCCGCCGATCTCCTGAATATCCGTCACCCGGTCCCGGTCCAGGGGCTTGCCGTAGGCAGATTGCAGGCTCTTGGAGATGGGGTGAGAGGAGGCGCTTTCCGCCAGAGCGGTGTATTCCAGCAGCTTCTCTTCCTCATAGGGGCTGTGGTGAATGCCCGTGACCTCGAAAACGCCCCGGGTCAGGGTGCCGGTTTTGTCGAAGACGACGGTGGTCACATTGGACAGTGTTTCCAGATAGTTGGAGCCCTTGACCAACACGCCCTCCCGGCTGGCCCCGCCGATCCCGGCGAAGAAGCTCAGGGGGATGGAGATCACCAGGGCACAGGGGCAGGAGGTGACCAGGAAGGTCAGTGCCCGGTAGACCCACTGGCCCCAGTTGGCATTGGTACCCATGGCCATACAGACGATGGGGGGCAGCAGGGCCAGGGCAATGGCGCTGTAGACCACGGCGGGGGTATACACCCGGGCAAACTTGGCAATGAAGTCCTCGGATTTGGACTTCCGGGAGGAGGCGTTCTCCACCAGGTCCAGAATTTTCGATACGGTGGATTCGCCGAATTCCTTGGTGGTTTGAATTTTCAGCAGGCCGGACAGGTTGATGCAGCCGGAGATGACCTCCTGGCCCACGGTCACATCCCTGGGCACGCTTTCGCCGGTCAGGGCGGCGGTGTTCAGGGTGGAGCTGCCCTCGGTGACGATGCCGTCGATGGGCACCTTCTCGCCGGGCTGGACCACGATGATGGAGCCGATCTCCACCTCGTCCGGGTCTGCCTTTTCCAGGGAACCCTCCCGCTCCACGTTGGCATAGTCCGGGCGGATGTCCATGAGCTCGCTGATGTTCCGGCGGCTCTTGCCCACGGCGTAGCTCTGGAACAGCTCGCCGATCTGATAGAAGAGCATGACGGCAATGGCCTCGACATAGTCGCCGTTTTCGTAAATGGCCAGGGCCAGAGCGCCGATGGTGGCAATGGCCATGAGCAGGCATTCATCAAACATCTGCCTGTTGCGAATGCCCTTCCAGGCCTTTTTCAGAATATCGCCGCCGATGATCCAGTAGTCCACCAGATAAATGGCCAGCCGCACCCAGCGCCCGAAAGCACCGAAGAGCCGGTCAAAAACGGCAGCCCCCAGCAGCTGCATCACGATCAGCAGTGCAGCAGAGGCCAGGATCTGAGAAAGCGCTCTTTTTTGCTTCTTTGTCATATGCGATTTCCTTTCATAGTTTAGGCTCCCCTGCAAGGGGAGCTGGCTCGGCGTTAGCCGAGACTGAGGGGTTCCGGCTTGGCCTCAGGGTCAAGCCTCGCCGCAGGCGAAATGCCGGAGCAGCAGAACCCCTCCGGCCCTGCAGGCCACCTCCCCTTTCAGGGGAGGCATTATCCAATTACAGGAAGATCTCGCAGTCGTCCTCTACTTTTTTGCAGTTGGCCAGGACATTCTGCATGGTGGCCTTCACATCGGCACCTTCTTCGAATTCCACGATCATCTTCAGAGCCATGAAATTGACGGTGCAGCTCTTTACACCGGCGGTGGCCTTGGCGGCGGTTTCCATCTTGTTGGCGCAGTTGGCGCAGTCTACATCGATCTTATAGGTCTTTTTCATAGAGAGGGCTCCTTACTTGATTTGAATTTAACGATTAAGTAACTGTTGAATCGTTCTGAGACTATAATAGCATATTTCCCAGAAAAGTCAAGCCCAATTTATGAAAGTTTTACACGCGGCGGCCCTGGTTTTTCCTTGAAGAAAAAAGCGAAATGTGATATACTCTGTACGTAAAGCGTTTAAAGGAGAGATTTGTTTGATAAAGTATTACACGGCCATTACAGTGCTGTGTGTCTTGTCCATGGCCTCCATGCTGCTGTGCGTGTCCAGCTCCAGAACGCTGTCCGGGACGGAAAAGCGATATTTCCGCTTTGAGTTTTCCATTATCGCCCTGGCGGCACTGTGCGAGTGGCTGGGCGTTATGCTGAACGGCACAGGACCGCGGACGGTGATCTGGCATACGGCTGTAAAGGTCATTGAGTTTTCCGCAGCACCCTGCATCGGCATTTTTATGGCCCTGATCCTGGACGCGCCCCACAAGGAGGCGGCCATGGTCATCCTGCTGCTGCACACATTGCTGCAGGTGGTGCTGAGCTTTTCCGGGGCCATCATTCAGGTGGACGCCGAGAGCAGCTATACCCATGGGCCGCTGTATGAGATCTATATGGTGGTGTATGTGGCGGCGCTGTTTTATGCCATGTTTGCCGTGCTGCGCAGCGGCCGCAAATACCAGTTCGGCGGCGTGGGCTTTCTGGTATCGGTGCTGGTATTTGTGCTTTCGGGTATGGTCATGCAGATGGTGGACAGCACCCTGCGGGTGGACTATGTCACCACCGCTATCTCTGCCATTATGCTCTATGTGTTCACCGTGGACATGATCCAGCAGACCGACGGCCTCACCGGGCTCATCAACCGCCGGGGCTATGAAAACACCCTGGCCCATCTGCGGGAGCCCTGCGTCATCCTGTTTTTTGATGTGGACTGCTTTAAGAGCATTAACGATACCTATGGCCACGCCATGGGAGACCGGTGCCTGCGGCTGACGGGCAGAGCCCTCTGGGAGGTCTATTCCCGCTGCGGTCATTGCTTCCGCATCGGCGGTGACGAGTTCTGCGTGATTTTGATGAAGCATATGCAGTCTGTGGAAAGCCTGTGGGACGAGCTGGTGGCCGCCATGGCAAAGGCAAGGCAGGAAGAGCCTGTCCTGCCCAAGCTCTCCATGGGCTACGCCATCTTCGACCCCGAACACCTCACCCCCCAGGAGGCCATTGAAGAGGCCGATCAGATGATGTACCGGGTCAAGCAGTCCCGCAAGAAAGCGGAACAGGCAAAATAAAACCACGCTGCCCAAAGGCGGCGCGGTTGACAAATGAAAAAATAAGGGGTATACTATAGATACAAAGGGCGCTGCCAGTAGGTCGGCTCCCCAAGTGTTGGTTAAGAGATAACCGCGGCTTTGGAGAAGGGGCGGTTATCTCTTTTTGTTGTTATCCTGGCGAACCAGGGTAATGACAGCCATAATGACCAGGCAGAATTGAAAAATTCCTTCCCATGTAACGTCCATAAACCGTCACCCCCTCTCGTTTCCAATTGGGGGCAAAAGAAGAGATCACCCCCGAAAAAGATCGAGGGGAACCGCCTACCGGGGTACTACTGACAGCACCAGAGACAGCATACCACAGGATTCGGGGAATTGCAAGCAAAAAACGGGACATACCGCTGCATTCCTGCGTGGTATGTCCCGTTTCTTTTATTGTGTTACTTCACCAGCTTGCACACCAGATCGGTGTAGGCGTAGGGGTCGTCGATGGGCAGCTGGGCCATGAGCTGGGCCTGGCAGCACAGCAGCTGGGCCAGATCCTTGGCCATCACAGGGTCAGAGGTCATGACCTCCTGCAGGTGCTTGACGGTGTCGTTGTCCGGGTTCAGCTCCAGAATCCGGGCGGAGGGGAAGCTGAATTCCGGGTTCACCCGCTTCATGTACTTCTCCATCTCAAAGCTCATGCCGGCGTCGGGCACCATGGCCACGGGGTAGGCACCCAGATTCTTGTTCAGCCGGACCTCCTTGACCTGATCGCCCAGGCTGTCCTTCACAAAGGTCAGGAAGCCCTTCTTCTCCTCGGCCTCTGCCTCGGCGGCCTTCTTCTCGTCCTCGGACTGGAGGCCCAGGTCATCCGTGGAGACGTTGCAGAAGCTCTTCTCCTGATAGGTCATCAGGGTCTGGGGCACAAACTCATCCACATCCTCCGTAAAGAGCAGGGTGTCGTAGCCCTTGCCGTCCAGCAGAGTCACCTGGGGCAGCTTTGCAAGCAGCTCCTTGTTTTCGCCGGGGGCAAAGTAGATCTTCTCCTGGCCCTCGGGCATGGCATCCACATATTCCTTCAGAGAAATCAGCTTGCCCTGCTTGTGGCTGTAGAACAGCAGCAGATCCTGGCAGCTGTCCTTGTGAGCGCCGTAGTCGGATACCGCGCCGTATTTCAGCTGGCGGCCAAAGGCGGCGTAGAACTCCTCGTACTTCTCCCGGTCGCTGTCCAGCATGGCCTTCAGCTCGGACTTGATCTTCTTCTCGATGTTCCGGGCGATGATGGTCAGCTGGCGGTTGTGCTGGAGCATTTCACGGCTGATGTTCAGGGAAAGATCCTGGCTGTCCACAATGCCCCGGACGAAGCGGAAGTGCTCGGGCAGCAGATCCTCGCAGTTCTCCATGATCATCACGCCGCTGGAATACAGCTGCAAGCCGCGCTTGAAATCCTTGGTGTAGAAGTCGTAGGGGGCTTTGGAGGGAATATACAGCAGGGCCTTGAAGGACACCTGACCCTCGGCGCTGAAATGGACTACCCGCAGGGGCTTATTGTAGTCGTAGAACTTGCTCTGATAGAACTGGTTGTACTCCTCCTCGGTGACGTCCTTCTTGTTCTTCTGCCAGATGGGCACCATGGAGTTCAGGGTGACGACCTCTTTGTAGCTCTCGTACTCGGGCTTGTCCTCGGGGGAGTCCTCCTTCTTCCGGGACTTCTCCACCTCCATGCGGATGGGGTAGTGGATATAGTCGGAATACTTGGTGACGAGATTCCGGATCTCGTATTCCTCCAGGTACTGGTTGTAGGTGTCCTCCTCGGTGTCGGGCTTCAGGACCATGATCACGTCCGTACCGGGCATTTCCCGCTGGGCTTCCTCGATGGTGTAGCCGTCGGTGCCGTTGGAGACCCACTTGTAGGCCTTGTCGGAGCCGTACTTCCTGGAGATGACGGTGACTTCGCTTGCCACCATGAAGGCGGAATAGAAGCCCACGCCGAACTGGCCGATGATATCGATGTCTTCCTTCTTCTCCATGGCCTGCTTGAAGCCCAGGGAGCCGGACTTGGCGATGGTGCCCAGGTTCTCCTCCATCTCCTCCTTGCTCATGCCGATGCCGTTATCGGACACGGTGAGGGTGCGGTTTTCCTTGTCCCGGGTGATGGTGATGGCGAACTGGTCCCGGGCAACGCCCACCTTCTCATCGGTCAGGGCCGTATAGGCCAACTTGTCAATGGCGTCGGAGGCGTTGGAGATGATTTCCCGCAGGAAGATCTCCCGGTGGGTATAAATAGAGTTGATCATCAGATCCAGCAGCCGCTGGGATTCGGCCTTAAACTGTTTCTTTTCCATGATGCAATAACTTCCTTTCTTCGCGTGCAATTAGCACTCACTTCATCTGAGTGCTAATATTATAGCGCACTTTGCAAAAAAAGCAAGGGCCAGGAAAAAAGTTCTTTCTTTATTTACAATTTTGTGGTAAGATTAAACTGTATGAGTATGCGGTCTTGAACAGTTGACAATGGACAGTTGACAGTGGACAGTTTTGGTACTTCCTCGGAAAAGATTTCAAAATTCTCCCGAAGGGACTCCTTAACTGTCAACTGTCAACTGTCAACTGTCAACTTGTATTTCCTGCAAGGCCCTGTTATTTGGAATGAAGAAAATTATTTAGGTAACGAAGGAGATAAGCAATGATCACAGTCAGCAATTTAGGAATGCAGTTCGGCGGCCAGTGGCTGTTTCAGCATGTAGATCTGCAATTCTTGCCCGGCAACTGCTATGGCATTATCGGCGCCAACGGGGCGGGTAAGTCCACCTTCCTGCGCATCCTCACCGGGGAGCTGGATTCTACCACCGGCTCCATTGAGATCGACCCCACCAAGCGGGTCTCCGTTTTGAAGCAGAACCAGAACGCCTACGATGACTACACCGTTATGGACACCGTCATCATGGGCAACAAGCACCTGTACGACGTCATGAAGGAAAAGGACGCCATCTACGAAAAGCCGGACTTCACCGATGAGGACGGCCTGCGGGCGGCGGACCTGGAGGCGGAGTTTGCGGAATTGGGGGGCTGGGAGGCCGAATCCGACGCTTCCCGCCTGCTGCAGGGCCTGGGCATTGGCACGGAGCTGCACTATGAGCAGATGGCCAGCGTTGACCCCCGTCTGAAGGTGAAGGTCCTGCTTGCCCAGGCGCTGTTCGGCAACCCGGACATCGTCATGCTGGACGAGCCCACCAACAACCTGGATATCGAGGCCATCAACTGGCTGGAGGACTTCCTGCTGGACTTCCCCGGCATGGTCATCGCCGTCAGCCACGACCGGCACTTCCTGAATACCGTGTGCACCCATACCGTGGATATCGACTACGGCAAGATCAAGATGTACGTGGGCAACTACGATTTCTGGTATGAATCCTCCCAGATGGTCCAGGCCATGATCCGCAACAAGAACAAGAAGAACCAGGAAAAAATCGAGGAATTGCAGCTGTTTATTCAGCGTTTCTCCGCCAACAAGGCCAAGGCCAAGCAGGCCACCGCCAGAAGAAAGCTCTTAGACAAGCTGAGCGTGGAAGAAATGCCCTCCTCCACCCGCCGCTATCCCTTCGTTGGCTTCCAGAGCGAGCGGGAGCTGGGCAAGGATGTGCTCACCGTGAAGGATATCTCCGTTACCGTGGACGGGGTGAAGCTGCTGGACAAGGTCTATTTCTCCGTGGGCCGCACGGACAAGATCGCCTTCGTGGGCGAAAACGAGCTGGCCCAGACGGCCCTGTTCAAGGTCCTCATGGGGGAGCTGGAGCCGGAGGAGGGCTCCATCAAGTGGGGCGTTTCCACCATCCGCAGCTACCTGCCCAAGGACAACACCGAGTATTTCGAGGGCAACGAAATGGAGCTGGTGGACTGGCTCCGGCAGTACTCCGCCAAGAAGGACGATGTGTACCTCCGGGGCTTCCTGGGCCGGATGCTGTTCTCCAATGAGGATGTGTTCAAGCATGTAAACGTCCTCTCCGGCGGCGAAAAGGTAAGATGTATGCTCAGCAAAATGATGCTCTCGGGTGCCAACGTGCTGCTGCTGGACCAGCCCACCAACCACCTGGACATGGAATCCATTCAGGCGGTGAACAAGGGTCTGGAAGCTTTCCAGGGCGTGGTGCTGCTGGCCTCTCACGACCACGAGCTGCTGACCTCCACCTGTAACCGGGTCATCGCCTTCCAGAGCGACGGCACCATCGTAGACCGCTACGGCACCTATGACGATTACCTCAACTGGCTGGCCGAGCAGAAGAAGGACTGAGGAGGAATTTTTCGTGGAAAAGATTCTGGATATTATCACCGAGAAAATGCAGGCGGCCTTTGAACAGGCGGGCTATGACCGTTCCTTTGGCCGGGTCACCGTTTCCAACCGGCCGGACCTGTGCGAATACCAGTGCAACGGCGCTCTGGCCGCTGCCAAGCAGTATAAGTGCGCCCCCATCCAGATTGCCAAGGCCGTGGCAGAGCAGCTGGACGCTGGGGACTACAGCATGGTGGAGGCCGTTATGCCGGGCTTCATCAACCTGAAGCTCTCCGGCCGCTTTTTGCAGACCTACCTGGAGGGCATGCGCGTTTCTCCCAAGTTCGGCATTGCCCAGCCCGGGGCGGGCAAGACCATTGTGGTGGACTACGGCGGGGCCAACGTGGCCAAGCCCCTGCACATCGGTCACCTGCGGCCCGCCATCATCGGCGAAAGCCTGAAGCGGCTCTATAAGTACCTGGGCTACAACGCCATCGGGGATGTGCACCTGGGCGACTGGGGCTTGCAGATGGGCCTGATCATCGCAGAGCTTTCAGAGCGGCAGCCGGACCTGCCCTATTTTGACCCGGATTTCACCGGGGAGTACCCCAAGGAGGCCCCCTTCACGGTCTCCGATCTGGAGGAGATCTACCCCACCGCCTCCGCCAAGAAGAGTGCCCCCGCATTCTCCCACAAGGCCCACCAGGCCACCCTGGAGCTGCAGCAGGGCCGCCGGGGCTACCGGGCGCTGTGGCGGCACATTATGAACGTGTCCGTGGCGGACCTCCGGAAGAACTATGACAATCTGGACGTCCACTTTGAGAAGTGGCTGGGCGAATCCGACGCCGACCCCTATATCCCCGCCATGGTGGAGGATATGAAGGCCCGGGGCATTGCCGTCCAGTCCGAGGGGGCCTGGGTCATCCCCGTGGCCCAGGAGGGGGACAAAAAGGAGGTTCCCCCCTGCATTCTGGTGAAGTCCGACGGCTCCTCCATCTATGCCACCACCGATTTGGCCACCCTGGTCCAGCGGATGCAGGACTGGCACCCGGACAAGGTGCTCTACGTCACCGACAAGCGGCAGAACCTGCACTTTGAGCAGGTGTTCCGGGCCGCCCGGAAGGCGGGCATCGTGCCCCCCACCACCGAGCTGGAGCACGTGGGCTTCGGCACCATGAACGGCAGTGACGGCAAGCCCTTCAAGACCAGAGACGGCGGCGTGCTGCGGCTGGAGACCCTGATTGCGGACATGACGAACTTCGTCCGGACCAAGGTGGTGGAGAACAGGATCGTGGGCGACGACGAGGTGGAGGCCACCACGGCCAAAATCGCCATGGCCGCCCTGAAATACGGCGACCTTTCGAACCAGCCCACCAAGGATTATAACTTTGATATGGAGCGCTTCGCCGCCTTCGAGGGCAACACCGGCCCCTACATTCTCTATACCATCGTGCGGATCAAGAGCATCCTCTCCCGCTACGGCGCCTGGGAGAGCCTGCCCATTCAGGAGCCCGCCAACGACTACGCCAAGGATCTGATGCTCTCCGTGACCAAGCTTGGCCCCACCCTGGAACAGGCCCTCAAGACCTCCAGCCCCAACCTCATCTGTGCCTATATCTATGAGCTTGCCGGCTGCGTCAACAAGTTCTACCACGAGACCCGCATCCTCAGCGAGGAGGACGCGGGTCTCCAGGCGGGCTACATCGCCCTCATTGGCCTTGCCAAGAACATCCTGGAAAGCTGTATCGACCTGCTGGGCTTCTCCGCCCCGGAAAAAATGTAAAAAAATGCCTGCCGCAAGCGCCCCCAAAAAAGGGCGGCTTGCGGCAGGTTTTTCTCTCTAAACCTTCCCCACCGGGGAAGGGGGACCGCCGCAGCGG
>ERZ791830.805-NODE-805-length-26399-cov-6.620483_pt1 | contig 26399 bp, 19 predicted proteins | sample MGYA00509945_ERZ791830 | MGnify/ENA primary metagenome ERZ791830 (study PRJEB30046, sample SAMN00792021) | human gut metagenome | study: EMG produced TPA metagenomics assembly of the A metagenome-wide association study of gut microbiota in type 2...
TGGGTATTATCGATTATCGCTACATGGTAGGTGAAATCCGATTTATAATTCCAAAAGTCATGTACAGGGTGAGGACACTGAGAGAGGGGAGACGACGATGTCGGGAATTCACGATGATCTGTGGCCGGAAGAGAACCGAAGAGAACACCTCTTTTTTCCAGTTCAAAAAAGTTTGATAATGAGGGGCCTTTGTTTTGATATTTTTCAGTTTTTGCTTTTGATTCCATTCCTGAATCTATGTTATACTGGTATACGATGAAAAAAGGCCATCGGTTCTGAGCAATTTTTCCTTCATCCCGTGATTAAAGGTCAAATTACCAATCTGTGTATAGTCGTTTGATTGAAAATCCACATTTCCAAAAATTGCAATATATACATCTCTCAATTTGTCTTCGAGAGTAACAACGGTTTTTCCGTCATCGGTCTCATCAAATGTCTCATTTCGGTTTAGCAGGTCACCGAAGAATGCAAATCGCAGTGCGTCAGAAACTTCGAGTAGTGGTGTATAATCCTGACCAGAGACGAACCTGTCATATCGCTGAATATCAGATATTTTCAATCCAATCATAATTGGAATAATATAGAGCAGAGCAAATTGTAGTGAACCTCCTATCAAATGGCGATTGTCATGTGTAGGCGCGGCCGCAGCCATCCTTGTAAGGCGAATATATTTTGCAATTTCTCGGAGCTCAAAATGATATGCTTTAATAACAGCACCGCACACAATATCAAATGTGTAGTGTGAATCATTAAAGTCCATACTCCAGTAAAACTTTTGGATGTTTGCGGGGGGCAAAGCCACGCGTAAATCAAAAAATCTATCTAAATACCGGGAACCGTCAAAGTCGTTGCCATAGTGCTTTTTTACAGTATGCTGCAATTCTGCAATATTCACAGAAAACACGAAGGTAATTCTTTCATTTGTAAAATAATGTTTCATTCGCTCCAACAGACGTACAGCGTAACTTGGCTTGCACCTATCCAACTCATCGATAAAGATGACCAGACGATTGCCCCTTTCTGGAAGCAGAGAATCTAGAAATTCCTTTACCAGTTCCTCAATATTCTTTGAATGCCCGATGACATCTAATGGGTTATCACTTTTAAAGCTGCTGATAATTTGCCCCCAGTTCTTGCCTGTAAAAAATTCTAAAATGCTTGTAGCAATATTTATGCAGGATGTATTTTTGAACGTGAAATCGCTTTTTACGCTACTTAGGATTGTATAGACAAGCGAAAGCACTGGATCGTCATCGTTGTCGTTTTCCCAGGCATCGTAATATACACAGACCTGTGGAATGAGATCCGTTTCCTCTTTGCTAAATTTTGAGAAGATATCTTGTATTCTTTGCCTCTCCTCGGGTGGCATCGACTGTATATTGGGGTTGTAAGCCTCCAATACCATTTTAGCCTGTTTGATAAAAAAGGTTTTTCCGCTTCCCCAACGCCCATCAAGCGCAATTGCGCAGCCATCTTCAACGGCATTTAAAATACTCACAAAATGGGAAATGTCCTGATTTCGATCAATCGTATCCTCTGTCAGAGTTTGTATTAAATTGTCATGTGTTGGCTTCAAATCATATGCTTTCATTTTACTTTCTCCTTTCTCATGAGCTTATTATCCAGAAAAAAGGCATGCCTTAAATCAAAGTGCTAGGATAGAGTCAGGAGTATTCAGGGCTCCATCTCCAACCCTTCATCCGACTGAAGAAGCATTCAATTTAACGCATTGAGTGTGTTATCACTTCGCCATAGATCCTTGATGCGGAAATCATATGTTATAGAATAGGCTCCTGAAGGAGATGTTCTTTCGAGTAGAGACTCCATAAACTGCTTTATGATAACTGCTTCATTGATTGGTGTGAAGTCAGCGGCATCACAGATTGAAAGCATAAGCAAACTGAAAAAGGAAGATATGTGACGTAAACCAACACAATACTAGTATATCCTACAGTCCTCTATTTTGCAATCCGAAATATTCATACTTTTTGCAATGCAATCGGCTGACGCTGTGTCAGCCGACTGGATTATGGTGTGAAAAACGGGTATCAGATACTGTCCATAGATGAGGGATCTTTACGATAGGCCATCGTAGTTGCAATCAATTTTGTAATGGATCCCAACACGACGATAAAGCAGAAGTTTGAGGTGTGCCAGACTATCTACGTAGCGGAGACAGCGGAGGTAATCGCTCGTGAGCGCAATGCTATGAAATCCATGAGATGCAGAGTTGGCAGAGGCATATGCATCGTATTGAAATGATACGGCACATGGAACTGTTAAGCGGCCAGAGCCAATCGATGTGGTAACATAAAGCGTTTTGTTTATACAATGAATTTGGGAAAAGCGAATATCCCGCCGGAAAGAATAGCTGACATGATCCAGAGGGCTTTTTAGTGTATTCTACGAAGGGGGAATTTTTAAGAAGCTGCAATAGAGGCTGGTGTCGAAACTTGCGATCGAAATCTGCTTAGTTTCCGGGGATTTTTAAACAGTGATAGCCCTAAATTCACGAGATCAAAAGTGGACGGTACGTCCAAGTGTCCTGTACGATTCCTATTTCGTGCAGGACTTTTTCTTTTCGTTTTTGCGTGAAATTTAGGTTAAGCCCACAAAATTCCTGACAATTTCTTTCGCTTTACTTTTCTACACGATTATGGTATCATTGTAAGATATCCGAACAAGTGTTTATAAATGTGACAGTCCGTGACGCTTAGTGATACATAGCGCCAGAAAACAGATTAACAAATAAGTTAACAGATTAAGGCGCTGTTAATCTATCCGGATTAGGAGGCAGAATCATGCAAAGGCGAGAGAAAGGTACTGGTACAGTTTACCGGCGAGACAATGGAACCTGGGTAGGGCGAATGAATTTAGGCAGGGGAGAGGACGGGAAGATAAAATACAAGTGCGTTTCAGGGAAATCGGAAGCCGAGGTATCAGGTGATTGATGTGCCAGCTTCTGGGAACTATCGTGTAACGTTTAAGGCAAAAGCGTCTATGAATAGAGAAATCTGGTTAGCTCTGGAAAAAGATGGACAATCGCCTTTGATGGACGAAACTATGTCTGTGAGTGGTGATTGGACGAATTATTCCTATGATTTCACCGTGAGTTCTGCTGCTTCGGGCGTAAAGCTTGTTTTATGCTGGGCAATGTTGGCACAACAGAAAACATGGCCCATACGATATCCATCGACGACATTTCCTTGTATAAAGTTTCTTAAAAATTACCGGAGGGGATCAAGAATCCTCTCCGGTTTTTGTTCACTGATAGACCCGAATATAGTCTATTTCAAAGATGGCGGGAAATTGCGGGGTTATATTCTGCGCCGACTCCAGATCGAAAGACCCACCAATGGCGAGATTTACCAGAAGGTAAAATGGCTGGTCAAATGGGGCCGGGTATTTTATGCTCTGGTCTATTGAGTCCCACTGGTTTACTTTGGCGTAAGGGACGCCATCTATCAGCCAGGAAATGGAATCTGGTTCCCAGATCAGCTCGTAGATATGAAATTGATCGATCCCTTGCCCGTCCGGTAACTGAGCCTGGTTTTCTGTGTGGGTGTTCTGCGGACAGACACCTCCAAAGTGGATTGTGCCGAAAACGCTTTGGGGCAGCCGCCCTTTTGCTTCATAGATATCGATCTCTCCGGAGGCTGCCCAGGGGCCGTAGACGCTATTCTCCGGCAGCATCCAGACTGCTGGCCAAAGCCCGTTTCCAACAGAACATCTGGCACGGAACGCGACTCGCCCGTACTGAAAGGAAAATTTCCCATGGGTATCGATTCGGGCTGAGGTATATGGACAGCGGATCCCAAATTGTTCGGGTGCCTCCTCTTGGCGGGCGATGATTTTTAAGGTGCCGTCGCTGACCTCCAGATTATTCGCCGTGTAGTATTGCTGCTCTCTGTTTCCCCAGCCGGGCACAACAGGCTGCCCATCCGAAGATAACTGCCAATTACCCACCCGACGATTCCAATTATGTTCATTCAGCGAACATCCGGGAAAGGTTTCTTCCCAAATGAGTGTTTCGTACATATGCCGCAGACCTCCTGATATTGCATGTGGCATTAGTGTAAATAATACAAAGGATAATGTCAACCAAATCCAAAAAATTGGGATATAATCCAAAATTAATGCGTTGTTTCTGACTGGCAGCTCTGCTATCATGTAGACAGAAGGAGGGGGAGCAACGTGAATCAGCAAAAAGCAGAGAAGAAAATGTCAAACTCCAGTCGATTCCAGCGAGGGATAAAAGACATCTGGAAACAGCGGGAACTGCAGGCGATGGTATGGCCCGGATTGATTTGGATGGCAGTTTTCAGCTATGTTCCGTTGGTGTTCCTGTATATTGCTTTTACGGACTACCGTATCAGCACACCGCTGTTTGAGAACAATTTCGTCGGACTGAAGCACTTTGCGGCGTTTTTATCGGATGACCGCTTTTGGCGCAGTGTGTACAACACGCTGGGAATGAGCGCGTTACGGATCACGCTGGGATTTTGCATTCCTATTTTCTTTGCGCTTATGCTCAATGAGATCAAGAATGCCAAGTTTAAGAGATTGGTTCAGACGCTGTCGTATATGCCGCATTTTATCTCCTGGGCAATTTTCGGCGGCATCCTGCTTACCTGGCTGTCCCAGTCCGGAATTATTAATCAGCTTATGATGGCTTTGGGCCTGCAGGACAAACCAGTCCTGTATAACGGCGACCCAAAGAAGTTCTGGTGGATCGCGTTCCTCTCCGATACATTGAAAGAAATGGGATGGAGCGCCATTATTTATCTGGCTGCGATCTCGGGTATTGACCCGGGGCTGTACGAAGCGGCTGAATTGGACGGGGCCGGGCGCTGGAGCAAGATGTGGAATATCACCATCCAGTGTATCCGTCCGACCATTGCGCTGCTGTTCATTCTTGCCGTAAGCGGCTGCCTGACCAGCAATTTTGACCAGATCTTCTTCCTGAGCAATTCTGCCAACATGGCACGCAGCGAGACCATCGATCTCTATATTTACAATATGGGCATTGTGTCCGGTCGGTTCTCTTTTTCGACGGCCGTGCTGTTCTTCCGCAGTATCATTGCCTATGGCCTTCTCCGTCTGTGCAATTTCACCTCCGTGAAATTGACAGGAGAGAGTATCATTTAGGAGGGACAAAAAATGCGCAAAAAACTGCATTCTGTTACGGCATTCGATGTTATCCTGGCAATTTTCATGGTGCTTATTTGCTTTGCCTGCGTGTATCCAATGTGGTATATTCTGGCGAATTCACTGGCAGCACCGGAAATTGCGAACCGGGGGCCGGTTGCGTGGTGGCCAAAGGCTTTGAGCCTGGATGCCTATAAGGTTGTCTTTCAGAATGAATACATCCTCAGCGGTTTCAAAATCACAATTCTTCGTACTGTTGTTGCCACATTTACGCACGTCTTTTTCACCTCCATGGTCGCCTACGGCATGTCCCGGCAGGACCTGATCGGGAAAAAGCTCTACATGAAGATCGCAATGATCACCATGTTTTTTAACGGCGGGTTGATCCCCAACTTTATTCTGATGATCAAGCTCAAGCTGTACAACACATTTTGGGTGTATATCCTCCCCGGAATGTTTACCTTCTACAACATGGTCATTTTCATGAGCTTCTTCCGCTCTATTCCGGAATCTCTGATGGAGAGTGCCCGGTTGGATGGCGCATCGGAATTCACGGTTTATTGGAAAATTGTCATGCCAAATGCCAAGCCGGTCATTGCAACGATTGGACTGTTTACGGCGGTCTACCACTGGAACGATTATTACCAGGGCGTTGTTTATATTCGGGATAAGACGTTGGAACCGTTGCAGACGATCCTCTACAAGCTTTTGGCGGAAACCAGTATGACGGCGCAGCAGCAGCAGGCCATGCTTGCGCTGGGCGGGACAACGACATCGGCTACCGTAAAGTACGCCGCAATGTTCGTGGGAGCATTGCCGATCCTGTGCCTGTACCCGTTTATCCAGAAGTACCTGGTAAAAGGTGTTATGCTTGGCGCAATCAAAGGGTAACCAAAGCGGCTGGAGCTGCTTAAAATATGAAACAAGGAGTGCGAACAATGAAAAAAATAGTCAGTGTCCTATTGGTGGCAATCATGATCTTCTCGCTTGCTGCCTGCGCAAAGGGAGGCGGAACGGAAACCACATCCGCAGCGCCTGCTCAGACGGAGGCCGCAAAGACTGAGAATACGGAAGCGGCAGAAACAACAGTCAGCGCAGATGCCCCCGCTTGGGAAAAGGATACCAGCCCCATCGATATGGAGTGGTTTGTAGGCGCGTCCTGGTATGGCTATACCTGGGGCGACAGCCTGTCCACCAGGCATATTACGGAGAAAACGGGCGTGAACATCAATATCGTTACACCTACCGGAGATGTGTCTGAGGAGCTGAACCTGATGATGATCAGCGGAACGCTGCCGGATCTGATCTCTCTGGGTTCCTGGGAAACCTGCTACAATACGCTCTATGAGCAGGGTTATACTTACGCGCTGAATGAATTGGCTGACCAGTACGATCCTTACTTCTGGAAGGTTGTGGATGGCAGCGTTGTCGCATGGCATACCAAGTCCGATGGCAACCTCTACTGTGTTCCCAATGATGCCTACGGTGCCGAACAGATGGCCGAAACCGGTATGACGGCGGCTGTTCAGACTTTCCTGGTGCGCAAGGATCTGTATGAAGATATGGGCAGCCCGGATATGTCCACGCCGGAGGGCTTCCTGAATACGCTTCGGACGCTGAAGAATGAGTACGCAACCTATAAGGGTGTGGATATTACCCCCTTCTATGCACAGGGCGGCAGCGGCTACGGTCTGACCAGCTACTTGCAGAACTTCCTGGCTGTTCCCTATGAGGAAGACGGCAAGATCTATGACCGGATCTCTAACCCGGACTACATCGAGTGGCTGAAAACCTTCCGGCAGGCTTATCAGGAAGGCCTGATCGGGATTGATTACCTGGTTGACTCTGACGATCAGGTTACGGAAAAGAGCAACAACGGCGCTTACTTCTGCATGCTGCGTGAGTGGAGTGGAATGCAGGAAGCGAATGCGATCCTGGCCTCCAGCGAAAATCCGGACAGCTACTATATTGCAATCGATGGCCCCGCAAATTCTAACGGCGATGCTCCTCTGATTTTCCCGGGCTCTCTGGATGGCTGGATGAGCACCTTCATCAGCAAGGACTGCAAGGACCCCGCCAGAGCAATCGCTTTCCTGACCTATATGCTCAGTGAGGAAGGTCAGAAGGATATTTTCCTGGGTGTTGAGGGTGAAACCTACGAAGTTGTAGACGGCAAGCCCCAGCTGACGGATGAAATGATCGAGCTGATGAACAGTGACCCCAATACCTTTGCTACGCAGTATGGCCTGGTAGATACCTACTGGATGCTCCGCAATAGCGTCATTGTGGACCAGTGGCGTCCGGCAAGTCCCTACTACATCACGGCAATGAGCGATTGGGCAGACAAGAACGCATTTGTGAACGGCGGTATTTATAACAATCTGGAGCCGACTGGTGACAGCGACGAGGCCATTGCGGCGACCAGAATCAATCAGCGCTGGCAGGAGGTAGTTCCTGAACTGATCACGGCTGCAAGTGACGAGGAGTTTGACAAGATTCTATCTGACTTCCTGGCAGCACGGGACAGCTATGGCTACGAAAAGGTTGTCAGCTATGAGCAGAACCTGCTGGATGCGCGGAAGGCGCTCTTTCAGTAAGTAGAATTTTGGGCGGTGGGCACTTGCCCACCGCCTTTCCCTTGTCGAAACAAGTGTCAACATGCTATAATGATATTCGCAGGAGGTGTTGTACCGTGCCCAAAAAGAGTATGCTTCCGGGGAAAACCAGATTGGCAGCGAAAATCATTAAAATGTTGTCACTTATATGGATCATTCCATGCGTAATCATTGCCGCACTGTGGATCAAGGGTAGGATCGAGTATGTCTACGACAGCTTTGAAAAGGATTCTGTCGCAGCGCTCCAGAATTTGCGCATAGAGACAGCGTCCAATGCGGCCAGAATTGATACCAGCGCGTCTTCAGCGCTCAGCCAGAGGGAATTCATTCGCTTTTGTACGTCCGATATGGATGCGGATGGTTTGCAGCTGGTAAAGTTTTCTCAAAACGAACTCAAGACGATCCGGAGCATTTTTCAGAGCAATGACATCATTGAAGAGGCAAGTTTTTTCTTTGATAATCCGCAGATTCACGAAATCTGGCCGACAATTTATAGACTGGACAGACTGAAAAATACGCCTTTTGAGGAGATCATCCCCTCCGGACAAAGTGCCGTATACGCTGTAGAGGCTGGAGAGGTATACGGGTGCTATCGTATTTACCTGGACATTACCCCTGTGGGGTTGCTGCGGCTTCGCTTGGATTCAGACAAAATCTTTTCAGGCTTCTCAAACGCAAATGCTGCATCCTGTTTGCTTGCGGCGAATGGAGAGCTGTTTTCAAATGAAGAGAATCTGTTTTCAGCGGAGGAGCTTCAGGCGGTGCTGACGGATTCGCCGGATATGCCCTCCAGATCAACCTATCAGGCCGTATTGGAAAAGGACGGAAGAAGCTACCTGGTACGTTACAGCTGGTTGGAGCTGCTGAACGCGTGGGCAGTTGTTTATGAGGATCAGGCGGAATTGCTGCAGCCCGTATATCAGATGGGGGCAAGCGTGCTGGCGGTTATGCTGCTGGGAATGTGCGTGATTTGGGTCCTGGTTCAATACGTCTGCCAGTCGATGCTGAAACGGCTTGCGCTATTGGAGAAGAAAATGCTGGCGGTGCAGTCCGGCAATTTGGATATTCGGATTCCCGAAAGAGAAAACGGCGGGGATGAACTGGATACGCTCAGCAAAAGCTTTAACGGTATGCTGGACCGAATGCAGCAGCTGGTGAATGAAAATATTCAGCGCGGACTCGCGGTAAAGCAGGCAGAGTTGGACGCATTGCAGAGCCAGATCAACAGCCATTTCCTATATAACGCACTGGAGAGCATCCGTATGCTGTCAGAAGTACATGGGGATACGGAGGTTGCGGAAACCGTTTTTTCTCTGGGGAGCCTGATGCGGTATCATATGAAGTGGAAAACAAAAACCGTCACGCTTTCCGAAGAGCTGGACTGTATTGATCGCTACATCTTCTTCATGTCCGCGTCAAATGGCACAGAAATCCGTCTGGAATCTACGATTCCGCGGGAAGTTTTGTATACAGAAATTCCCAAACTGAGTATCCAGCCACTGGTGGAAAACGCAATTGTTCATGGAATGCCGGCGGACAGCAGGCGTATCGTCATCACATTGAAATGCCGCCAGGAGGATGGCATACTGATTTTGTCCGTTACGGACAACGGTATCGGAATTGCCCCGGAGCGGCTTCATGAGATTCAGTGTGCTCTGAATGGAAGCGGGACTGGGAATATCCGCTCCGGAAAGAACGGCATTGGGGTTGTGAATGTGCATCAGCGAATCCAGCTGATGTATGGCGAAGCCTGTGGGCTGCGGTTTATCAGCTGTGAAGGCCTGGGAACGAGCGTCGAAGTTCGGATACCGGCACGGCAGGATGCTCTGGGAGGATGGTAGCATGAAAATTTTGCTTGCGGATGATACGGAGCTGATTCGGGAAGGACTGAAGAGTATGCTGCTTCAGCTGCCGAATCCGGCAATATGCCCGGAGATCCGAACGGCATGCAACGGTGCGGAGGCGCTGAGTCTTATGCGGGAGCATCCTGTGGACCTTCTGATCACGGATATCCGGATGCCTGATGTGGATGGAATCGAATTGATGAGGCAATGCCGGTCGCAGTGGGCCAATACATCCATTGTCGTAATCTCTGGATATGACGACTTCAAGTATGCCCAGCAGGCGATAGAATACGGCGCAAGCGCCTACCTTTTGAAGCCGGTGGATAAGCAGGAGCTGTACCGGATTGTGGAGAAGGCCTGGCAGTCTGCCAACGCAAGGCGGGCGACCATTGTGAATACCTCGTACTCTCTGTTTGTGAATTACTTGCGGGGAGAATCATCAAACGCGGGAATATTGGAGCAGATGAAGCGAACGTATCCGTTCCTGTCCGGGGCGTGTGCGCTGATGTTGATTGGCTTCCCGGGAACCGGATATATTGGGGAAGAGCAAAATCGGAATGCGTCGCTTCTGTGCAATAGGCTGGGAAGACCATTCCTTTGTATGGAGGACAGGTCAGAAATAATCGTTTTGGCACCGTATCCTGTGGATATTCGGAAGTATTATCCGAATTTGGAGCAGGATTTTCACGGAATATGTATTGCGTATACAATGGTGGGCAGAGAAGCGGATGCGTTCAAAACGGCGTATCAGCAGGTGCGGAATATCTATGTTCACAGGCTGCTTTACCCCGGGAAGAGCGTACTCTGCCAGGAAGATATTGCGGGAATGCGAACCGATTTCACGGTTCCGCACCGGAAGATCGAACAGATGACGGAGCTGACGGGAACAGCGGCGGACGAGGCGCTGACAAAGCGGCTGTCGGAGCTGTTTGACCGTCAGAAGCTGGTGCAATACAGTATTGGCTATACGCTTGCGCTCTGCGACACCGTCTATAGGGCAATGCGCCAGACGGCGCTCTCCATTCCGGGCGGCGAAGCAGTGGACTTGGAACGGGTAAAGTCACCGCTTACATTCGCAACCATGCGGGAATATCTCGTAAATGTAAATGAGCGTTTATCGTCCCTGAATCAATTGGCACACACCTATATGCAGAGCCGAAATGATACATATGTCATGGAGCTGGCAATTCAATATATCCGGAGAAACTATCCGAAGCCTATTACATTGGCAATGGTTTCCAATGAGGTTTCCCTGAATTATGCGTATTTCTCTACCATGTTCAGCAAATACACAGGAAAAACGTTCTCTGAGTATTTGCGGAATACGCGGATGGAGAAGGCCAAAGAGCTGCTTCGTCAACCGGACATTTCCATTGCCGAGGTGGCCGCACAGGTTGGATATGAAAACTATAAGAGCTTTTATCGGGCGTTCAAGGACACGGTAGGTACAACACCTGTGGAATACCAGCAAAAGAAATACAGGATCCACAGAGAGAATGAAAAACAGTAGTCAGTAAGGGGTGTATGAAATGGAAAGCAGATTCCTGGATGATATGGGGTCCTTTCGGATAGAGCATGGGGAGAAAAACAGGCTGAATTATTTCCCCCTTGCCGCAGAAAACGGCGTTATGGCAAGCATAACGCCGGAATTAAAGGGTGACTTGAAGCGGGACCAAAACAGTTTTGTGCTGCCGCCGGCCAGTGAAGAGGATTTGCGTTCCGGCATGGCGGGGAGAAATTTTTGGTGCAGATTTGAAAACGGCGAATTGTGGTCGGCAGCAGGAATGAGCGCCGCGCAGATCGCGGAGGAATTTACGCCCGCGGAAGAGAAGTGCATAGTGGAAGTAGGACTGCTGTGGCATAGGACTGTGCGGGAAAACCGGACGCGTCAATTGCGGGCAGCTGTGACCAGCTGGGTCCCCAGCGCAAACGGAACGGTGGAGATCATGCAGGTAATATTGGAGAATTGCGGCGAAGAAACCCTCCGCCTGACACCGACAGCCGCAATCCCACTCTATGGGCGCAGTGCGGATAATCTGAGGGATCACCGCCATGTGACCTCTCTGCTGAATCGAGCGGAAAGTCGGAAGGAAGGCGTAATCCTCACACCGACCTATTCCTTCGATGAGCGTGGGCACACACCCAATCAGCGAAGCTATTTTGTATTTGGCATAACGGAAGACGGGAAATCTGCGGAGGCAGTCTGTGCGGACCTGGATCGTTACACAGGCGAAGGAAGCCTGATCATGCCGGAGTGGGTTGCCAAAGAGCTGCCAGGTGATTCCCTTGGTGGTGAAACGGCAGGGAAAGAAACAATTGGTGCGCTGCGTTTCCCGGAGACGGGGTTACGCCCGGGAGAAAAGCGGGAATACGATATTCTTGTGGGTACAGCGGAAGATAAGGCAGCTGCGGAGCAAATTGCCGCCGTCTGGCTTTCCCCGTACAGAATCCAGACTTCCCTGGAAGAAACAAAGCTCTGGTGGGATCAGGTGAATCCAATCCGCACCCATACGGGTGATTCAGACTTTGACAATATTCTGCGCTGGATCGGAATTCAGCCGACGCTGCGTAGAATTTATGGCTGCTCGTTCCTGCCGCATCACGATTACGGAAAGGGCGGACGAGGCTGGCGTGACTTGTGGCAGGATTCTCTGGGACTGCTTTTGAGCGAGCCTGAGACAGTGGCGGATGACCTGGTCGCCTATTTTGGCGGAGTCCGTTTGGACGGGACGAATGCCACCATCATTGGAAATCGTCCGGGAGAATTCAAGGCGGATCGCAATGGAATTCAGCGAGTCTGGATGGATCACGGTTACTGGCCGGTACTGACTATCTGGCAATACATCCAACAAACAGGCGATATTGAGATTCTTCTGAGAGTAGCACCGTTTTTTCAGGATGGTCTCGGAATGCGGGGAACCCAGAGAGATGCCATCCAGGCAAAAAGAAGCTGCACAGGAACTGTTGCAGAACATATGCTGTTGGAACAGCTGACCGCATTCTACGAAGCGGGAGAACATGGCCTGCTTCGGCTTCGGGATGCGGATTGGAACGACGCTTTGGATATGGCACCTCAACGCGGGGAGAGCGGTGCGTTTACATCCGCTTATGCCGGAAGTATGGAGCTGTTGGCGAAAATGCTGGAAACTTTACGGCAGACCGGAAAATGCAGCAGTATTGACCTGCCAAAGCGTTTTGAAATCCTGCTGGGGGAAGAGGACAATTGGGCTTCCATCGCATCGCGCAGGGAGAAGCTGAATCGGTTCTGCGCGCAGTGTATCCAAATTCCTGATGATGACCGAATTCAGATCCCGTTGGACAAAATTGTGCGGCATTTGGACTTGTGTGCGGACACGCTGAAAGCAATCATACGGGAAAAGACATGGATTCAGACGGAGCAGGACGGATGGTTCAACAGCTACTATGATAATTACGGTACTCCACTGGAATGCGGGATGCCGGGGCAAGAACGTATGATGCTGACGGGACAGGTATTTACAATCCTGGGCGGGGTAGCAACGAAATCTGAGATTCCCCAAATCTATCATGCGGCCAGGCGGCTACTGTATGCGCGGCAGGCAGGCGGATTCAGACTGAATACGCGGCTAAATCCAGAAGATTTCCAAATTGGTAGAATGCTGGCCTTTGCCTACGGGCATAAGGAAAACGGCGCGGTGTTCAGCCATATGAGTGTCATGTTTGCATATGCGCTGTACAGCCGGGGGTATGCCAGAGAGGGCTTTTCGGCCATAGAGCCAATTTGGAGACTTGTGCTGGATTCTGAAAAGAGCAGAATCTATCCGGGGATCCCGGAATACTTTGCCCCGGATGGCCGGGGTATGTACCCGTATCTGACGGGTTCCGCAGCCTGGATGATGCTGTGCGTGGTGCAGGAAATGTTTGGCGTCCGCGGGGAAAATGGAGCGCTGTGTCTGCGGCCTCAGCTGCTGCCGGAACAGTTTGACGTGCGGAATCGAACCAGCATTATTTTGAAGTTTGGCGGAAAGGCATTCGAGATTGTATACACATTGTTGGAACGTCTGGAGCCTTCCGAATACACAATTGTGAAGGCAGAGCTGGACAATATGCCAATAGCGGATGGACGTATCCTGCCTTCTGAAATGGGAGCATTGGACAAAGAGAAAATACATATTGTGGAAGCTTGGCTCGGGAGAAAAGTACAATGATCGATATCATAAAAGACTATGACAGTCAACCGGCATTTGCCGATTTTTTACCAGGAATTGCGGGGGAGAATGGTATCCCCGCATGGTGCTTTTTCGTAAATCGGGGGCAAGGCGTTGCAAGCTTTGGCACGCAGGATAAGGATCACCCGATCATGGAATTTCGGCCGGCGCACACAGCGTGGCAGGATGTTCAGACGAAGGGCTTCCGTACTTTCTTGAAGTACCATGGGCATGTGTCGGAGTTGTTTGTGAATGCACGGGACAAACAGATGCTGCTTGGGGCAAACAGCTTGACGCTTCATTGCCGGGAAACGGATGCCCCGGTTCGTGCCCAGGTCCAGTATTTTATTTTACCGAATGCGTGCGTTGGAGCGCTGGCAAGGGCACTGACAATTGAAAATACCGACGACGGCGTATTGGATTTGGAGGTGCTGGACGGACTTCCGGCAATTGTTCCCTATGGGATCGGAGACTGGCATTTGAAATGCATGACCCAGACCGCAAGGGCCTGGATGGAAACGGTAGGCGGCGAAACAGGCGTCCCCCGTTACAAGGTACGGGCAAGTCTGGAGGATAGTGCCCGGGTCGAGCCGATCACCGGTTTTGCGTTTGGATTTTCTTGTGTGGAGGAAGGAAAACGACTGCCTGTCCTGTGGGACCCGGAAGCCGTTTTTGGACAGGATACTTCCTTTGTCCATCCGCATGGATTTGCGCGGATGGATTTGCCGGAGTTGATTTCGGCACACCAGCGCTGCCAAAATCTGTTCCCGTGTTTCTTTTCAGGTGCGCGGCTCCGACTGAATCCGGGAGAGAAGAAAACGGTTTATACACTGCTGGGGCACGGAAAAACCGGCAGCGGCTGCGGGAAACTGCTGGAAGAAGCAGTATCGCCCGAATGGTTTGCAAGAAAGCTTGCGGAAGCGGAAACAATGGTGGATACACTGTGTGCGCCAATTGCATGCGGCACGGCAGATCCCCGATTTGATGAGTACTGCAAGAGGACGTATTTGGATAATTTCCTGCGCGGCGGCAAGCCGGTACGCCTGGCTGGACATACCTTTCACCTGTACAGCCGTAAGCATGGGGATCTGGAACGGGACTACAATTACTTCTCCCTGACACAGGAGCCGCTCTCTCAGGGAAACGGGAATTTCCGGGACGTGTGGCAAAACAGACGATGTGATGTATCGTTTGCGCCTTTCGTAGGCGGAAAAAATGTTGCCGACTTCTATTCCCTGATCCAGCCGGACGGATATAACCCCCTGGTCATCAAACCGGATCTGGTACAGAGCGTCAGTGGAGAGACAATGACACCGGGGCAGTATGTGCTGCGCTATGGGAGACAGGAGGGAATGGTCCGCATAGCGCAAGGAACGGTAAAAGCAGATGCGGACTTCGGAGAGGGATATTGGACAGACCATTGGAGCTATGGCCTGGACCTGATTGAAGACTTCCTGCGTATCTGGCCGGAACGGGAGCAGGAACTGATGCAAATGGAACTGCCCTGGTACCGGCCGCAGGCGCAAATACTGCCCAGAGAAAAACGCTATAGTGTGTCGGGTGGAGAACTGCGGCAGTATCACTTCTTGGAGGAGACACCGGGAGAAAAATGGTGCAGGGATGGGTACGGGAATCTGGTAAAGGCTACTTTGCTGGAAAAGCTGGTCTGTATGTGCGCAATGAAATTTGCGGCGTTGGATGCCTGGGGCTGCGGCATTGAAATGGAAGGCGGAAGACCCGGCTGGTATGACGCGCTGAACGGATTGCCCGCACTGTTTGGTTCCAGTGTTACGGATGCCATGGAGCTGCTGCGGCATTTGCGGTTTCTGAAAGCTTCTCTTCGGCGCTATGGAGGAAAGGTTTCTTTGCCGGGATCCCATTACATGTTACTGATGCGCCTAAAGCAGAGCGTCGAGGATATTCCGGAGTATACGGGAAATACGGTGCTGGTTGATTTTTGGAACAGCAGCAAATCCGCGCTGGAGCACTGCCGGGAAGAAGTCTATACGCAGGGAGCATGGGACTATGCAGATTGCCAGGCGGAACAGCTGGCTGAAATGCTGGACGCATGGGCAAATTTCCTTGGTCAACGGCTTGCTCTGTGCCGCGGAGAAAACGGGTTGATGCCGACCTATTGCCGATACCGTGTGAAAATGGAGCAAGGAACGCCTTCGTTTGAAAAGTGTGATATGCCGCTGTTCCTGGAATCCAGTGTGCGGGATATGCGCCTATGTGAAAGTGAGCAGAAACGCGAAAAACTGTTCGAGGCAGTACACCGGAGCGAACTGTTTGACGGCAAGCTTGGGATGTACCGCGTCAATCAGGCACTGGATATATCCGAGCTGGAGCTGGGGCGTGCGGCTGCGTTTACACCGGGATGGCTGGAAAATGGTTCCATCTGGCTGCACATGGAATATAAATATTTGTTGGAATTACTGCGCGGCGGATTGTATGAACAGTTTTCGGAAACAATGCGGCAGGCTGCGATTCCGTTCTTAGATCCGGCTGTCTACGGAAGGAGCACATTGGAAAACAGCTCCTTCCTGGTGAGCAGTATGAACCCAGAGGAGGCGCTTCACGGACGTGGATATGTGGCGCGGCTAAGCGGTTCTACGGCGGAATTTATGAGCATATGGCAGATCATGATGTTCGGCCGAAAACCGTTCCTGCGTACAGAAAGCGGCGTGCAAATAAATCTGCAGCCTTGCATTCCGGCGTATCTGATAGATGAAGAGCGCACAATCCGGGCGGCATTCCTGGAAAACAGCACCGTGATCTACCACTTTGCGGAGTGCCGAGATTATTTCCCAGGAAGCTACAGTATTCGTATTCGATCTGCGGTGGATGTCAATGCGATTCGTCAAGGCGAAGCTGCTGAAATAGTGGTGGATGTTTCCTGATTTATGTGGGTGAAGATTCAATTGAAGGATGTCTGTGTAAATAGCTATATGAGATGATGGCGAAAAAATCTTGACAATTACGAATATATGTTCTATAATTCACACAGGTTAAGTCATCACAACTGAATAATCCCCGTACTCAAATCGCGCAAGCGGAGACAGTGATACATCATCATTGAGCTACCAAGCACCGTAAGAGGCTAATCTTCAGACAGGAGAAATCCTGCCTGTGTGGCTAGTGTCTTGCGGTGCCAAAAAAAGCTGACCCATCGGTTTTCACCTGACGGGTCAGCCTTTTCATGGAAAGATCAATTGGCGCTGGCGGCATAATGTGCCGGATACCAGCGCTGGAACCAAGCCGTGAATATGCCCAGCAGAATGGGCAGCACGGAGTTGAACGCGCCGGTCAGATAGGAGACGGAGGTTTGCATCAGCTGCCAGGTCCAGATCGGCGTAAGCAGATACAGAACCGCCCAGCAGGCTGTGAGAATCCGGTTCGTCCGCAGAAACAGCGGATTTTGCAGCGCCGTCTCGCCGCCGTAGACGTTCATGGAATAGTGCGCCGTCAGCGGCAGCGGCCGGAACACCGTTACGCCCCACATCAGGCCGAACAGAAGATACGACACCGGCAGGAGCACCGTAAGGGGCAGCGCGTCCAGAAGCGTCAGCACACAGATGCTGCCTACCGCCAGCATGGAGCACGGCTCAAAGACGGTCATGCGGTATTTCAGAAACGCAAACGGCAGCAGCCCGCAGACCGCAAGCCCGATGCACGCGCCGGTCCGGGCCTGGATGGACAGCGCGATCCAGATCGTCATCCACGGCAGCAGCATAAGCGTCATGTTGGTCTTTTTCTGGGGCGCGGCAGGCGGCTTCGGCGCAGCCGCTCCCAGACCGAAAATCTCGTCCCAATGGAGCATGACCGAGAAGTCGCCGGTCACGCGGTACAGATGCTCCATCATGGCCTGCTGTCCGTTCAGCTCTCCGCTGCCGATCCTCTGCCAGACGGACAGCGGTGTTTCGATGCGCGTGGTGCAGGGCAGGAAGTCGGATTCCAGCACACGCTGACCGTCCTTTCCCAGCACGATCTGATAGGTTTCCCCGGCGTCCGTATAGAAAAATTCCAGCACACGGTCCTGCCCGTTCCAGCTTGTGGGGTTATAAAGCGCGGCCATCTGCCGGGTAAAGGCCAGCGCCGGAGAGAGCTTTGCCGTCTGTAACGTTCCCGGCTTGGCAGAATCCTCCCGGCGGACGCCCCAGCTGGCATCCGCCATCTGCTCAAACACCGCCCGCGGAAACAGTGGCTGCCGCAGCGCACAGGCCGTTTCCTCCGTAACAGCGCCTCGCGCGAACTCCGCGCCTGCCCGCTTCACATGCTCCAGATAGGCGTCCGTGCGCTGGCGCAGCTCCGGAATGCGGAACAGCTCTCCCTGACCGCAGTATATGGCCGTATAGCCATCTGCGCCGCAGAGACGAGAGAACTGCGCGTCCACCGCGTCATAGTTGCCCTCTGCTGTGTAAAAGCCGCAGGTGGAGATCACCACCTGACGCTGGCCGGAGCGGTCATAGCGGCTGGGGTGGCCGCCGGAAACATTGTCCGTCATAAAGGGCAGCGACATCGGCAGCTGCCGGTCGATGAGCAGATTTAGCTGGCCGGGGATGCCGAAATAGTAGAGCGGAAAGCTCCAGATCAGCACGTCGGCGGCCAGGAGCTTTTCGATCACACCGGCCATATCGTCCTGCAAAACGCACTTTCCCGGCGTCTTGCTCCAGCAGGCAAAGCAGCCCCGGCACGGCAGAAGATGCAGCTTTCCGACCTCAAGGACCTCCACCTCTGCCTGCTGCACCTGACGCAGGCCATCCAGAAACGCGCCGGTCAGACGGTAGGTGTTGCTTCTCTCGCCTTTTGGGCTTCCGTTCAGAACCAGGACCTTCATGCCATCTCCTCCAGCTTTTTGATGCAGTTCTCGGCCCACGCGATGCACATCTGTGCGTAATCCCTGCCAAACTGCGCCGTGAACGCCCAATACACAGGCGCGCTGGCCTCGGTCAGCTTGCCGTATTCCTCTATGATCTGCGGAACGCTGTCCAGCCCCGCAAGCCACGCGCGGCATCCGTCCGCGTATGTGCGCAGCATCGTGATTGCCTGCCGGGGCGGGAGATTTTCAGCGAAAAAGACCTTCATCAGAAATTCGCTCTTATAGCCGTCTGTGGCTCGCCCCTGCTCTGACAGCCAGCGCAGCAGCTCCGCCCGACCCGCTGGCAGGATGGAATAGACGTTCTTATTGGGCTTTCCGGTCTGGATGACCGTTTCGTGGGTGATGTACGCCGCAGCTTCCAGCCTGTTCAGCGTCTGATAAATCTGACTGGTCTGCGCAGGCCAGAAAAAATGCAGGGAGGACTGAAACGCCTTCGTCAGTTCATACCCACTGCAAGGGCCGTAATTCAAAAACCCGAGAATCCCATGCTGTAACCCCATCGTGCATCTCCTTTGCTATAATGTAATTATGCTATATTCTAATATTATAATATACTTTCCCATTTGTAAACCTTTTTTTCTTCGCTGTACGTAAAAAGCGGTGTGAATGCGCCGCAGAAAGATCGAGGTGAACGAACATGGCAGTTTTTCGCGTGGACGCCATCGGCGCGGCGCTGAAGGAGCTGGAAATCAGCGGCTATCTGGTGTGTCGCCAGCTGTGGGACGCCAGAGGCCGGATCACAGATACCGACTACACCATCTATGAGCAGCCGCATACGCCTCTGCCGGGTACGGCCTGTCCAGATACGGAAAAGCCGGATATGGATTCCCCGGATACGGGTACGCCTGCACCAACCGGCAGATGGTCCGCATTGCCGGGGATGATTACCCTGCGGAGGTGGTCAAGTCCCGTTTTCTGAAACGCAACTCCGCCCATATCCAGTATGCCAGGTGTCGGTTACCCATGGTCAGAATGTACGAAAGTACTGATTGCGAACGAAATATTCTCTATTTCTTAGTAGGCTTGCTGAAAATACGCCTGAAAAGTCTGCATCAAAAGTGGACGCAACACACAAAGGGGCTGTTAGAAAACGCTCTGTCATTGCGAACCAGCGCGCACGCTGGTGTGGCAATCCCCCGGATTTTCAAACATCTTGGTAGTAAAACCAGTCTGTTACCATTCAACCGGGGGGCTGCCACACCAGTGACATCGGTCACTGGTTCGCAGCGACATACTTTTCTAACAGCCCCTTTTATCGCTTCACTTTTCCTGAGAAATGATGGAAAATGCCCTTGCAGAGCCAACCGGTCTGCAAGGGCGTTTGTCATGTTTCGCTTTGCTGGAGCTGCTGCTTCTGGAATTGCAGGGTGTAGAGCTGGTAGTACCGGCCCTTCTGGTGCAGGAGCTGCTGATGGGTGCCCTGCTCCATGATCTGGCCGTGGGACAGGACGATGATGTTGTCGGCGTGCTGGATGGTGCTCAGGCGGTGAGCCACGATCAGCATGGTGCCGATGTTCTTCATCTTCTCCAGGGAGTCCTGGATGAGCACTTCCGTTTCCGTGTCGATGTTTGCCGTGGCCTCATCGAGGATCATCACGGAGGGCTTGTGCAGGATGGTCCTTGCGAAGCTCAGCAGCTGCCGCTGTCCGGCGGAGAAGTTGTTGCCCTGCTCCCGGACGGTTTCGTTCAAACCGCCCTCCAGCTTCTTGATGAAGCTGTCAGCGTTGACATACCGGCAGGCCTGCCAGACCTCTTCATCGGAGACATTGTCAGAGCGCAGTACAATATTGCTGCGGATATCTCCGGCGAACAGGAAAACATCCTGGAGCATCTGGCCAAAGTGGCGGCGCAGGGAAGAAATCTTGATGTGCTTGATATCGATGCCGTCGATAAGGATCTGGCCCTTCTGGATGTCGTAGTTCCGGCAGATCAGGCTGAGAATGGTGGATTTGCCGGAGCCTGTGGAGCCCACAAAGGCCACGGTCTGCTTGGGGTATACATGGAAGGAAACACCCTTGAGCACCCATTCTCCGGGATTGTAGGCGAACCAGACGTCCTTGAACTCGATCTCGCCCTTGATGTCGCCCAGCTCGATGGCATTGGGCTCGTCCACCACCTCGGGCTCCATGTCCAGAATGGTGAAAATCTTCTCTGCTGCGGCAAAGGACTGCTCCAGCATATCGAATTGCTCTGCCAGGGTCTGGATGGGGTTGAAGAACCGGGAGATATACATATAGAAGGCGACCACGGTCTCGCTGGTAATGGTGGTGCCCAAGAAGGCGGTGTCCCGGATATAGCCCTTGCAGCCAATATAGAACAGGAACAGGTTGGAGGTCACGAAGAGCATATACACCATGGGGCGGAAGACGCCGAAGACGAACATCCGGCCCAGCTTTGCCTTTTCCAGTTTTTGACTGCGGTCCAGGAACTCCGTCAGCTTCCGGCTCTCCTGGTTGAAGATCTGTGTGACCTTCATGCCGGAGAGATTCTCGGAAAGGTAGGTGTTCACATCCGTCCGGGCGTTGTTGACGCTGCGGTGGACGTGCCGGGAGAACTTTTGGAAGATGATGGTGAAGAGCACCAGGAAGGGCACAAAGCACAGCACCATCAGCGTCAGCGCATAGTTCAGGATCAGCATGGCGCCCAGCACACCCAGAATCACCAGGGTGTTCTTGACCAGGGTGACCAGAATATTGGTGAACAGATAGCTGATGGAATTGGGGTCGTTGGTGACTCTCGTCACCAGCTTGCCCACGGGAATCTGATTCAGCTGGGCGTGGGACAGCTGCTCAATGTGGGTAAAGGTATCCATGCGCAGCTGGGTCAGGATTTTTTGGCCGATCTTTTGGAGAATCATAGCCTGGAAGTAGGTGCAGACCATGCTCACAGCCAGAATGCCCGCATAGACGGCCACCAGGGTAAACAGTCGGCTGAGCTGGAAGCTCTGCTTAATGGTGCCCTGAATGGTGGCAACCAGCAGGGGAGACACCACATCGTAGGCGATGGAGACCAGCATGATAAAGAAAATCAGTGCGAACTCCTTCTTATAGGGCGCAGCGTAGCGCAGCAGCCGACGGATGATCTCGCTGTCGGGCATATGCCGTTCGCTGGTTTCCTTGGCGGTCTTCTTTTTCAGTACGGCATAGGCGCACAGAAAGACCAGGGTAAATACCCCAATAATGGCGCAGGGAATGATGAGTGGCAGATATTCACGCATTTTGCTCCCCTCCTTCCTCTTCCAGGCGCTGCAGATCTACCATTTTGCGGTATTCTGCATTGGTTTCATAGAGCTTGTCATGGGTTCCGAAGCCTGCAAGACGGCCGCCGTCAATAAAGAGCACCTTGTCCATCTGCTCAATGGTGGAGATGCGGTGGGCGATGAGGATGGTGGTCTTGCCCTGACGGGTGGCGCGGAGATTGTCCAGAATGGCCTTCTCCGTCTTGGTGTCCACAGCGGACACGGAGTCATCCAGAATCAGAATGGGTGCATCTTTCATCAGCGCCCGGGCGATGGAGATTCGCTGCTTCTGGCCGCCGGAGACGGTGACGCCCCGTTCGCCCAGCACGGTCTGGTAGCCCAGCTGGAATTCGGAGATATTGCCGTCGATGTCCGCCAGCTTGGCAGCCCGCCGAATCTCTTCGGAGACGGTTTCTTCCTTGCCGAAGGCGATGTTGTTTTCAATGGTGTCGGAGAACAGGAAATTGTCCTGGGGTACATAGGCGCAGGCGTCCCGCACGGAGCGGATGGAGAGACTGTTGACATCCTGCCCGTCCAGGAACAGGGTCCCGTCGGGCACATTGTAGGTCCGCAGGATCAGGTCCACCAGAGTGGTCTTGCCGGAGCCGGTCTTGCCCACCAGGCCGATGCTTTCACCGGGCTTGATTTCGAAGGAGATGTGCTCCAGGGCGGGGAACTCGCCGTCGGGGTAGGTGAAGCTCAGATCCCGGAATGTAATGTCACCCTTGGGGTTTTTCAGGGCCTTGACATCGGGGCGGTCATAGACGTTTTTGGGGGCATCCAGCAGCTCGCTGATGCGCTGCAGAGAGGCCTTGCCCCGGGAGGTCATGTCGATCAGCTCGGCAATGGCCATGATGGGCCAGATCACTGCGTTGAAGTAGCCGATGAATTCCATGAGCTGACCGGCATTGAATTCACCCTTATAGACCAGATAGCCGCCGTAGCCAAGGATGACGCAGATGACGCTTTCCACAAAGGTGGTCACCAGGATGCGCAGCAGGACCGTAACCTTGGTGTAGTCGATGTTGGAAACTTCGCTTTCCTTGTTCAGCTTTTCAAAGGCCAGCAGCTCCTTGGTCTCCTTTACGAAGGCCTTGATGACGGCAATGCCGGAAAAGCTTTCCTGGGCAAAATCGGACATATTGGAGAAGCACTCCTGCCGGTAGTCCCATTTTTTGGTCATGCTCTTGCCAACGATGGTGGCGGTGGCGAAGAGCAGAACCATGGGGATCAGGGACAGAACGGTCAGCAGATGGTCCATACGCCACATCTTCGTAATAGCCAGGGTGCACAGAATAATGGGGTCGAAGAACTGCATGAAGCCCCAGCCGTAGCACTCCTGCACGGTGTCCAGATCGTTGGTGAACAGGCTCATGAGGTTGCCAACCTTGTTGACCTGATAGTATTCCCGGCTCAGGTCCTCGGCGTGGCGGAACATCTTGTTGCGCAGGTCCGTCTCCACCTTGGTGGCTGCGCCGAAGATGGTGACGCGCCACAAAAAGCGGCCGAATACAATGGCCAGGATGATGGACACCATGGGCATACAGATCCGGTCCAGCATGAAATTCATATCAAAAGGGATCTGCACGCCGTTTTCCAGGATATAGCCCTGGTTCAGGCCGTTGATGACCAATTGATAGATTTCCGGGATCTTCAGCTGAAGATAGTCCACCGTGAACAGGGCGAGCAGTCCTGTCAGCAGGGCCAACGCATACTTTCGATAGTAGACGTTGATGTGTTTGCCGAATATCAAATGAATTCCCCCTTCTCTCTTAACCCCTGCCGGAAGGAATCCGGCAGGGGCGGACAAATTTCCTTAATTGTAGCACAAACATTCGTTTCACGCAAGAAAAAAGTTGCAAATAAAAGGAATATATTTGCAAAATTGTATAATCCTTATGGAAAAAGAAAGTCTGCCGGACCACTTGACAAGTATTACTTGCTGTGATATTATTTAGTTCAAATTTGAAATATCTAAATTTGAAGAAAGAAGACGCAGAATGCTTTTCTGTTATGAATTGACCCGAAAAATACTGACCGGCTACGATCAGGTCTGTGCGACCTTTTGCCGGGAGCAGGGGATTGCCCGAACATCCTTTGATATCCTGCTGTTCCTGGCCAACAATCCGGACTATAATACGGCCCGGGACATTGTACAGGTGCGGCACCTGAAAGCCAACCTGGTTTCCATTCACCTGGACCGCCTGGAGGAGGAGGGCTACCTGGTGAGAACCGCCGTGGCAGGGGACCGGCGAAAGCGGGCGCTGCGCCTGACGGAAAAAGCGGACCCCATTGTGACGGCAGGCAAGGCCCTTCAGCAGAGCTTTTTTTCAAAGCTGGGGGAAAACATTGATGCCGACTCCATGGCCGTATTTCTGCGGACCCTGGAGATCATGAATCAAAATATGGACAGACTATTGGAGGAAAAGAACTAACATGCAGACATTGATCACCATCCTTGTCACGTTTTTTGCAGGCATGGGCGCCGGCCTGGGTACCGGCTTTGCGGGCATGAGTGCCGCTGCCGTCATCAGCCCTATGCTCATCACCTTCCTGCACATGGACCCCTATATGGCCGTGGGCATTGCCCTGTCTTCGGATGTGCTGGCCAGCGCTGTTTCCGCCTATACCTACGGCAAAAACAAAAATCTGGACATCCGCAACGGCCTGATCATGATGTTCAGCGTCCTTGCCTTTACGGTCATCGGCAGCTACATTGCCAGCCTGGTGCCCTCCCAGACCATGGGGAATTTCTCTGTGTTTATGACCTTCCTGCTGGGTGTGAAGTTTATTATTCGTCCTGTTATGACCACCAAAGAGGCCATGCAGGGGGTGTCCGCGAAAAAACGAGCCATCCAATCCATGGTCTGCGGCTGTCTCATCGGCTTCATCTGCGGCTTTGTGGGGGCCGGCGGTGGAATGATGATGCTGCTGATCCTGACCAGCGTCCTGGGCTATGAGCTGAAAACCGCCGTTGGTACCAGCGTGTTCATTATGACCTTTACGGCCCTCACCGGCGCCGTCTCCCATTTCACCATCGGCGGCGCACCGGACTGGACGGTATTCATTCTCTGTGTGGTGTTCACCTTCCTGTGGGCCCGGATCGCTGCTGTTATTGCCAACAAGGCCACTCCGAAGACCTTGAATCGTGCCACCGGCGTGATTCTGATGATCCTGGGCATTGTCGTGCTGGGCTTTGGGGCGCTGGCATAAGAAAATTCCGCACGACATAAACTGAAACGGCGCACTGTTTTAGGCAGTGCGCCGTTTTGCTGCGGTATTATGGATTGGATTGCTGTTTTGGCTTCCTGATACAGGTCAGCACACAGCCGAAGTGCTTTTGCTCTTTTAGGTATGCGCAGAGGCTTGTTCCGTAGAAATCCTGACCCTTGGAGTCTGTATAGGTATTGTAACCCCAGAATCCTTCCGTATTTGCAGTAACGCAAACGAAGTGGGCACCCACGCGAAGGCCCTTGCGCCAATAGTAGAAGAGAATGTTCACGTCTGAGTGGCGGCACATCCGGTCGAAGCGGTCCGGGTCTGAGCACAGCGTCACATGGTAGCCCCATTTTTTCAGCAGCATGGCAGGCCCCAGCACACTGGTGCCCAGATTGCCGTGAATGAGGGGAAGCTGGTGCTCCAGTGCGTCAATAATGGTCTCGGGCAGGGGGGACTCACCCAGCTGGATCAGGGCGTTGTATACGGCGATCCACCCGCAGCCTACCTTGGCAGAGGACCGGAGCCCGTAGCGCCAGCGGTCCTTGGGTATTTTTGTCTGATTACAGATGAAGGTCTCCATGGTCATCCTCCCGAGGCTATTCAAAAGAAACCGGAATGGGCGGTTATGACTTTTCCGGGGTAGCTCTGCCGCATATCTATTGAAAGCCATTCCGTTCCTGATAATATGTTTTTATGTAAATCAATTATAACATAAAAAACCAAAAATGCAATGAAAAATTCCCGCAAGCCGAAAAGCTTGCGGGAATCTCACGTGTAAGAAAACTTACTTGGCAGCGCCGGCAATCTGAGCGGCGACTTCTGCGGCGAAGTCGTCAGCCTTCTTCTCAATGCCCTCGCCCTTGACGTAGTGAATGGCGTCAACGAAGGTCACCTTGCCGCCCAGCTTCTTGGCAGCGTCGGCAATGTAGCCTTCCACGCTGCCCTGGAACAGGTCGGAGCGAACGAACTCCTGCTGCAGCAGGCAGTTGTCCTTGAAGAAAGCGTTCAGCTTACCGGCAGCGATCTTCTCCTTGACCTGAGCGGGCTTGGAGGCCATCTTGGGATCGTTGTCCATCAGAGCAACCTGAACCTGCATCTCGTGGTCAACATCGGCCTGGGGAACCAGGGACTTGTCCCAGTACTTGGGGTTCATAGCAGCGATCTGCATGGCAACGTTCTTGCCGATCTCGGTAGCGTCGATGCCACCTTCAACAGCCAGGTTCACCAGAACGCCGTGGGTGCCGCCTGCGTGAACGTAGGCAACGGAGG